>Ga0207670_10000123_pt1 | contig 51150 bp, 45 predicted proteins | sample KBSS23HmetaG_FD_184339 | JGI IMG/M metagenome (GOLD analysis project Ga0207670, IMG submission 184339) | Switchgrass rhizosphere microbial communities from Kellogg Biological Station, Michigan, USA - KBS S2-3H metaG (SPAdes) (version 2) | ecosystem: Host-associated > Plants > Roots >... | reverse complement strand
CAACGAATACTGCAATGTTTGCATGGATCAACGGCTCATTCACAAAAAAGAATCTGTCTTCGGCAACACTGCCGGCCAGAAAGTTGTAGCCGGGGCGAGGCGTCGTGGGCGAGAGTGGCGGCGCTGACATCGCAGCAACGAAGGCCCGGTGATTGGTGAAACCAGGAGGAAAGCCGGGCAATGGCGTAGGCCCCATCGGGTCGACGTTTGCCAGATGGCTAATCAACTTGAAGCCCTGTATACCCTGGGCGTCATAAAACACGCCGTGCGCAAGCAGATCATCAAAGGCTGCACAGAAATTGGTATTAATGTTGCGGACGTCTGTGTTCTCATCATAGAGCGTGCCCTCAATCAGGATTGCGCCTGCATAATCGCCAGGATGAGCATTGATCGTCGCAATCGAAGCGATGCTACCCAGCGAGAGTCCTCCGACCACGGGCTTCTCGCCCGGATGCGCTGCCTCAATTTGCTGACGGATGAAAGCAACATCATCAACGATGGTCTGTATTCCCCAGTCAGCCATGACAGAGCAATCAATCGCGTTGCTCTCACACGATCCTGCCGTGAGTCCCTGCACACGTTGTGAGTAACCCCAGACGTCGTAATTGCGTTTCGCGAAAAAGCCTGCAAACGAATTGTCATAGTCGCCGGCGTCTCCGACTTCATAGTTCTGAAACCCGCTGCCTAGCGGTGGCAGCAACAGTATCGTCCCTTTCAGGTCTTCGTTTGGAATGTTTTTGCGGACCCGCGTCATCAAAAAGCGATTAAGCGAATTGCTCCCGACCTGTACGGTCGTTACGGTCTTAGTCACATTGTTCGACACGGTTGAACTTGCCGTGCTGATAATCTGGTATGTCTGCGCATGAGTAACGCCTCCGGCGCAGAACAATAACGCGAGGAGGCATAAGTGTAGGGATAGTTGTTTCATGTGAGTCTCCTTATGGGTCGAAGCCGATCACGTCAAACCTGAGCTGAAGTATGTTTGCTACTACGATCAGGTTGTGACCGTTTCTTGTTTTTCAACTCTTGCTGAACGTTTAGACCTGCACAGGTCAAAACTCGACAAAAGACAGTTCACATAGATATGTGTGTGATTGAGGCAAAGGATCACAACACAATTTGAAATTTTTAGCCATACCTGGCCGGGCCTGGCGGTCCACACCCAGCGAATTACGACAACCTCGTATTGAATATCTGGAGTATTATGTGCGGACACTAAGAAGGAGGACTTGATATGTTGCCTTTCAGCCCGACTAAGCGATACGTCGAAAATGGGTACGAATTCAACGAAACCTCGCTTGAGTGGAAAGAGGCTTGTCGAAACTTGCCATGCTTTTCTGCTGTCTGGTGGCCTGATTATTCCACCGAGGTCATTGAAGAGACAATCAACGGCGAACCGATCGTGATTCAACTATGGATCGGTTGGTGTCAAAAGTTCCTGAACCGGGATGACTTCCCGGGCGGGATCGGCGCCGAAGTTGGCATTTACCACAGAATCCCTGACAAGCCGCCTCCGTCCACGCTTCCATTCCTGCCACAAAAAATGGCGGACTTCATGTTAGACCACCTTGCTGATCTGGGTGGTGATCACCTTTGGTGGCCCTATCCCGAGCTCAATACGGAACTTGAGTTCGAGATGGTTAACCCGAAAACCGGCGAGACATTCTTTCACGCTGGGCCACAGACAACGTACTGGCTGACCAAATGGATGACTACGGACAGCTATGAAAAATATAAAAAGACGCATGGTCACACGCCGTTTTTTTCAGTGAATTACAATCTCAGGTACAAAATCAACGGCAAGACATACGAGTGGACATAAAGCCGGCGAGTCTGCCATCAATGCCTGTTAAGAGTTAGAAGGAAGAATAGCGAGCGCTGTTCTCTTCGAGTTTAGCTTCGTATTCAGCCACGCTTACACGGTCGACGACTAAGGCTGCGTCCTTCAGTAGTAGTCGCCAACTGCCCAATAGCACCTCCTCGTTGAGTTCTCAGTAAACTAAGGCTTTCCCCGAATTGACGGGCCCTCCTCGCAAGCATAGAATCCGCTCCCCCCCGAAAAGGTGCGACCTTCGTTAGCAGGTTGTCACACTCAGAACCCACCGTGATTCTTTAGTTCCAGCTTTGACCAGGTCGCTACCGCTCCCTGTACTGACCCGATCCAAAATGAGATCGACGCTAACTTTATATATGGGGGACTCAAATGTAAGGTTTCGCCCTTAACTTTATATATGGAGGACCCAATGTAAGTTTACGGCCTTAACTTTACATATCGGTTCCGACAGACCCGCCAAAGACAACGCCTGCAAGTTTGACTTGTGCCTGCGTTTCGGCTTAGAAACATCTATCAAATCCAACCACGGAATCGAGGAGCTATACAATGAACAAGCGAATCCAGGCGATGGTTTCGTTCGCAGCAGTTCTTAGTTTCGCACTAGCGTGTACAAACGCTCCGACCAACCTGAACACGAATTCGGGTGCAGCTAACAGCTCAGTTTCAGCTGAGTTGAAGCCCGCCTTCGACTCAATCACCGCAAACGACATCCTGCAACACACAAAAGCTTTGTCAGCGGATGAGTATGAAGGGCGTGGCCCGGGAACAAAGGGCGAAGAACTTACCGTCAAATATCTAACCGAACAGTATCAGCGCCTGGGCTTGAAGCCCGGGAATCCGGATGGCACTTATGTTCAGAAAGTTCCGCTCGTTGGATTTACCGGCGAGCCAACGGCTTCGTTTACCGTCGGTGGCAAGCAAATGAACCTGACGTTTCCACAAGACTACGTTGCGGTCTCACGCCGGTTTGTTCCTGAATCAAAGGTCGAGAATTCAGACATGGTCTTTGTTGGTTATGGCGTTGTAGCGCCTGAGTACGGATGGGACGACTACAAAGGGTTGGACGTGCGCGGCAAGACGATCGTGATGCTGATCAATGATCCTCAAGTTCCTGACTCGAGCGACCCATCGAAACTGGACGACAAGATGTTCAAGGGCAAGGCAATGACGTACTACGGCCGCTGGACTTACAAATACGAGATTGCAGCGCAGAAAGGCGCCGCGGCCGCAGTGATCATTCATGAAACCGGACCGGCCGGCTATCCTTATGAAGTTGTTTCCGGGAGTTGGTCTCGTGAGAACTTCGATATTCAGACGCCCGACAAGAACATGGGACGCGCGGCGGCGGAATCATGGATCACGACCGACCGCGCCAAAGAGTTGTTTACTGCCGCCGGCCAAAACTTCGACGCACTGAAAAAAGCTGCTCTCTCGAAGGACTTCAAGCCTGTTGCTCTCAATGCAAAGGCAAACATAACGATCAAAAACACACTACGTGAAATCAATTCAAATAACGTCATCGGAAAGCTCGAAGGATCTGATCCGGCGCTGAAGAACGAGTACGTTATCTACACGGCCCACTGGGATCACCTGGGACGCGATCCAAAACTAGCCGGCGATCAGATTTACAACGGCGCGCTGGATAATGCCTCGGGCACTGCCGCATTGCTCGAGATTGCCGAAGCGTTCACGAAACTCGCCACCCCTCCTAAACGCTCCATCTTGTTTCTTTCAGTTACGGCCGAAGAGAAAGGGTTACTCGGTGCAAAGTATTACGCTGAGAATCCTCTGTATCCGCTGAACAAAACGCTCGCGAACATCAACATGGATGGCGTTAATCAGTGGGGCAGGACCAGGGACATTACGATGGTGGGCGACGACAACAGCACCTTGATCGACTTTCTGCGTGAAGCTGCCGCTTCACAGAAGCGAGTAGTGAATCCCGATCCGGAATCAGAAAAAGGGTTTTACTACCGTTCGGATCATTTCGAGTTTGCGAAACAGGGAGTTCCGGCTCTCTACACGGATTCCGGGATTGACTACGAAGGAAAAGATGCGGCGTTTAGCAAACAGAAGCGCGACGAATACACAAACAACGACTACCATAAAGTTTCCGACCAGGTTAAACCCGACTGGGATCTCACGGGAGCGGTTGACGACGCGCAGTTGCTGACGATGATCGGATATCGCGTGGCGCAAGGCGACAAGTATCCGGAATGGAAAGCCGGATCAGAATTCAAAGCCAAGCGTGACGAGATGATGAAGGGCGCCGGCTCGAGTAAGCCAACGATGCCGTAAACAGAGATGCGAGTATTTGGCGCCTTTCTCCTGATCGTGCTTGTGGTCTCTTCGCAAGGTGTCTCGGTAGACCAAGTTCTGCAAGACACTGATCAATCGAAGATGAGGTGGACGCCTGCGTCGCCACTCTGAACGAACGTCGGCTCAACTCCGAAAACAGCGCGAATCCGTTCACTCGTGAGTACTTCGGGCGGGGTACCGCCGGCGACTACGCGCGCCTCATTCAACAACACGATGTGATCGGCAAAGCGAGCCGCGAGATTGAGGTCGTGCACGACACCCACCGTCACGACATTCGCCGCAGCCGCAAACTGTTTTATCTTTTTCATGAAATCGATCTGGTGGCGGATGTCGAGGAACGTGAGTGGCTCGTCAAGGAAAAGGTAACGCGATGGACCATCGTGCTGCAGTTGCGTTAGCACGCGGGCGAAGTTAACACGCTGACGTTCTCCGCCACTGAGAGTTTGATACTGTCGCTCGCTGAACTCTGTTACATCGAAGTGGGCCATGGCCTCATCGACAACCTTCTCGTCTGCCGGTCCGGGCCGGCCACCAAAGTGCGGGTAACGACCCATCATGACAAGCTCACGAACGGTGAGGGGAAACGCAACTTCAACCGCCTGTGAAAGTACCGCGCGACGTTTCGCAAGATCAGCCTCACTCACGTGGCCGACATCAATGCCTTCATACTCAACTCTACCAACCTGCGGCCGCAGCAGTCGCGCGAGAACTTTGATGAGAGTTGACTTGCCTGCTCCGTTCGGCCCGACAATTAAATGAAGCTTCGCGGGCGCGAATGATACCGAGATATCCGAGAGCAGCGGCTTGTTGCCGACGCGAAACGTGATGTTCTCGGCACTAAGCATGATTTAGAAAACGTACTGCCGCCGTCGCAGGAGAAAAATAAACACCGGAACACCGACCGCGGACGTAACGATGCCGATCGGCAACTCCGCCGGCCGCACTGAAAGCCGCGCAATCAAATCCGCGAGGGTCAGCAGCGTCGCCCCGGTTAATGCGCTACCGGCAATCAGAAAGCGGTTATCAGCGCCGCCAACCATCCGCAGAATGTGAGGCACAACCAGTCCGATGAAACTAATGACGCCGGTGAACGCTGTTGCCACCGCCACAATCACGACGTTCACCGACAGGATGATCCACTTCAAACGATTCACATTAACGCCGAGATACGTCGCTTCTTCCTCGCCAATCATCAACGCGTTGAGCTGTTTCGCATAGCGCAACGCGATAACAGTTCCGGCGATGGTCGAAACAGTCACGATCTCGACTGCTTTCCAATTTGCTCCTGACAGAGTTCCCAAACTCCAAAACGTGATCGATCGCGCCTGCGGGTCGCGCGCGATGTACGACAGAAATCCGATCGCACTCATGAAAAGTGCGTTCACGGCCAACCCGGTCAATAACAACATGACGATTGAAGCACGTCCGTCTTCGCGTGAACGAGCAAGAAGAAACACCAGATACGTTGAGACGACGCCACCGATGCAAGCCGCAATCGGCAAGCTCCAAAGACTCATACCGATGTGAAGTACGCCGCCGAGAACGAAAAAAAGCGCGGCGCCAAATGCAGCGCCACTCGATGTTCCAACCAGTCCCGGCTCAACGATGGGATTGCGAAACAAAGCCTGCATCAGCGTGCCGCCAACACCAAGGCTAGCGCCGACTAACAGGCAAAGAACCGCACGCGGTAAGCGCAGTTCGAGCAGAATCCGCTGGTCCAGGGTTGGTTCAGGATGTCCGGGAAGCAGAGACGCGAGCGCGCGGCTGATCTCAGCAGTCGAGAAATCGATCGCGCCAAAGCGTATCGAAGCGGCCAGTACGAGAAGCGTGACACCAACTAACGCAATGAGGATTACTCGCCGGCTGCGATCTTGCTTGGTCACTTTTGATGAATGATTTCGGCTACCTTCGCGATGTTTTCGCCCGAGCGTGGTCCGAAGTAATTTAACACGTTCTCTTCGATTCGGTAGATGTGATTGTTCCTGGCAGCATTCGAAGTTGCCACGCCCGGCAAAGCTTTTATCTGATCGAGTGAGCCATTGAGGCGGTCGTAACCATAGTTGGTGAGCAGGATAACGTCAGGATTCGCTTGCGCAATAATCTCCGGCGACTCCATTCGCTGCATGCCTCTGTTCTCCACGGCCATCTGTCCGCCGGCAAGTTCTACCATCTGACTGACGCCACCGCCATCACCGCCTCCGCCCTTGCCGACGACGAGATACACATTTGACGCGCGACCAAAATGGATCACTGCGACGCGTGGATGATCAGTGTATTGCTTCACCTTTTCGAGCGACACCGCACGTTGATCGTCGAGTGTTTTGCACAGTTCCTCGGCACGCTGCTCTTTATGAAAGTAGGCGCCCATTTCACGAATCAGTGCTTTCGTACCATCGAATGAATCGTTCTTCGCGGAGAACGTTTTCATCGGGATATTCAACTGTTGCAGTTGCTGCACAACTTGCGGCGGGCCGATGTTGTTGTCGTGGATGATCCCGGTTGGATGAAGCGAAAGGATTCCTTCAGCGCTTAAGGCGCGATGGTAGCCTACAGTCTGCACCTGTTTAACTTCAGGAGGATAGGTGGTCGAGAGATCGATCCCGGCAACTTTGTCCTGCGCTCCCAACGCCCAGATGATTTCGTTGTAAATGGGTGAAATGACGACGTAGCGCTCATCTCGCGAATCGGTTGGCGCGTTATGAAAACGGGAACAACCAGCGCAAACAAACACCGCAAACGTGATCAGCAGGAATGAGATTCGTTTCATCAGAATGAGCGTGGATTCTAATCACCAACAAGTCAGGAAGTAAATAAGCCGCAGATGACGCGGATGAAATCCGGATTTATCTGTGTTATCCGCGGCATGTTCCTTGCTCAATCCTGATTTCGCTGAAGACTTCACGCGTTTCGAAGCGCTTTAACGTTTCATGTGTCCGCTGTTTCCGGCATTTCGAGCTGGAGAAGGGTTGAGGAAGTGATGAATTGTCGAAACTGTAACATCGCAATTAATTACAACTACGTAACTGACTGCCCGCAATGTGGCAGTGCCGTCGAGCGAGGCGATCTCCCAAAGCTTGATCCATCGACAGGGCAGAAAGAAAGTGATTGGTCTTATCGTCTGGCAAATATCATTAAAGAGATGCCACGGGCTTGCCCCGTGGAGAGTCACGTTGGCAGCTAAAAAACGAGCCGCGCCTGTAATTGAAACATGCGTGGTGGATCGATGTTCGCGAACGCGGGAATCGCGCGTCCATCCGTTCCGATTGCGCTGGCGGGTGTGAACCAGCCAAACGTCGGCGCCGCCGTTGCACCATCACCGTAAACGGTTACGCCGCGAGCCAGGTAGTTTCCATGATTGAAGAGGTTGAAGCCTTCCAACCTGAGCAACAGGCTGACGCGCTCCGTTAACTTGACGCGGTTCTCAACAAAGATCGCCACCTCTGAAGTCGGCGTTCCACGAAACGCTGACTTACTAATGACGGCGCCATTGACGACCGGCCGATCGTTAGTCGCGCCGTCACCATTGTTATCCACGCCGGTGGTCGCGTTGAACGGACGCGCCGAAGCAAGCATTACCAGTGTGCCCGCCGTGAAATTCCACGGCAACTGATAATGGAAAGTACCAACCGCACGATGACGTTGATCGACCACGCTCGGCCCACTCTCTTCTTCGCCAAGCCGGCTGATGATGCTCTGGTTGGGATTGATTCCATTGCCGTCAGGCTCGGTGGTGTTCGTTGCTTTCGACAACGTGTAACTCAGCGACGCATACATCTTCCGATGCCCGCGATAAACGAGGTTAGTTTGCAGCGCGTTGTAATCCGCTTCCCCGAGATTCATGATCACGTTCACCTGACGCACGCCGCCATTCACGGGCAGGATCGGACGAGTCGCATTCGCTGCCGCAACAGTTCTGACTTGTCCCGGCGCGGTGCGATCAAATACCGACGGCGCATTCAGATCCACGGTGCGTTGAATCTCGCTCAAGTGCTGCCGCACGTAGTCAGCGCCAATAAACAACCCCTTCGTTACTTCTCGCTCGACGCCGATCGTAAACACCTGACTGCGCGGGTTCACCAACTCATCCGGATAATTCTGCAACCGGCTGAAATCTAACCCAAAACGCGCGAACTGCTCCTGGTAAAACGCGCGCCGCCCCGCCCTGATGGTGATGTCGCGAGCCGGTAATTGGCTGGCTGGAATTACCTGCGGATCGACGTTCACCGGCACACACGTCAAACACGTCGGGAAGCCTGTCTGCCCGGAAACCGCGGTGTACGTTGCCAGTCCGTCGAGACCATTAACTAAATAACTGGCAACTGCATTCGTTCGTATTTGCGCGAAATACATACCGTAGCCACCGCGAATCGCCGTGCGCGGGTCGGCGCCGGGATGCCATCCAAAGCCGATGCGCGGCGCAAAGTTATTCTTATCGTCGGTTAGTGTCTGCCGGTCATAACGCAGTCCGAAATCGATCGTGAGATCGGTCCTCACGCGATAGCTGTCCTGCACGAACCCGGTAAGCAGCCATTGCGGCAAATCGTAAGTGCTGATGCCGAAATTGATCGGTTGCGAGTAGTTCTGAACGTCTGCGAGCGTCAACTGGCTGAAAGGCGCTGTCGTTGCACTTCTGAATGTGAATGTGCCCAGCAACGCCGTACCAGGTTCACTGCCGAAACCTCCCGAGCTGTGATGTATGACGCTGCCGCCCAGACGCAGATAGTGTTTCCCAAGCGACCACGACAGCGTGTCAGAAAACTGCCACTGATAACTCCAGAGATCCGAGGCGCGCGATTCACCGATCGTGAACGCTACCGCTCCTGATCTCGTGTAGACGGTCGAAGGGTTCTGCGCCTCCCAAAGCGTGACCGGATCGCCGTGCAGGTAGGCCAACCGCGCTTCATTGACGAGGTTCGAGCTGAACACTGAAGTTAAATTTCCCTGCATGGTCCATGCGCGGCGAGAATACCTGCGCGCCACGCTGGGCGCATTTGTGCCGCCGACGGCGTCCTGCGGATTGTCATCCGACATCCGATCGACGTTCACACGAAACATCAGCGTTTCATCAGGCGTGAATTTGTGATCTATCCGCCCGTCAAACAAAAATTGTCGATAGTGTCCCGTGTAGTCCAATTGGCCGCCAGGCGGTAACACAAAAGAAGGCAAATTACTCGAGAGAAACGTCGTTCGATCCTGTCGCGTGTAATCGCTGGCTACAAAGAAGAAAGTTTTATCTTTATATATCGGACCACCCAACGCACCCGAGAACTGATTTAACTTGTCAGGTATGTCAACCGGATTGATCGCGGTGAGATTAGCAGGCGGCACACAAGTGCTCACCGAAGATGGACAGAAATTTTTTGTAGAAAACTTCTTTGCTTGCCAACTGCCGCCCGGGCGCAGCATGTACAGTCCTTCGCCGTGGAATTCTCTTGTTCCTGATTTGGTGATGACGTTCAGTGCCGGCCCGTAGGTCCAGCCAAACTCGGACGAGAACGCGTTCACGAGCACATTGAACTCCTGCACGGCGCCCATTGGCACTGTCGCGACGGCGGTCTGGCGTCCCCAGCCTTCGTCGTTGCTGGCGCCGTCCAGCAGGATCGTAGTCGCGCGACGCGAGCCTACGCCGGTGATGAAATAAGTTTGGTTAACGAAGAGATCGCCAGTTCCCTTGCCTTGCCGGAAAGCCGAATTCAGCAGGGGGATTGTCGAAACCTTTCGACCCAGAATCGGTGTTTCGTTAATTTCCTGGCTCTTGAGCGTCAGTCCAATCTGCGGATCTGCCCGGACGCCTTCGATGGTACCGAAAACAGTAACTTCGCTTTTGCCTCCGCTTGCCTGTAGTTTGATCTTCACTGAGGCAGTTTCGCCTCCGCGCAGGGTCAGGCCGGTCACGTCTTCCGCCGTGAACCCGGTCATCGCAACACTCACTTTGTACTGACCGGTTAGCGAAAGGCCGGCGATGGTCGCGGTGCCTTCATCGTTGGAAACGACCTCGCGTGTGGCACCCGTCTCGGTGTTGACAACGGACACGTTCGCGCCGGCGACTACCGCGTCGTTTTGGTCGGTCACCGTTACGACGATGCTGGCGGTGTTTGGAGATTGAGCGAACACCGTACCTGCCATCAATGCAAGCAAGGCGATGAGGAAGGCAAACTTGCCTCCAGTACGTACGATCATATTATTAGACCCCATGGGTAATTGGTGTAGGGAACGAGGGCAGATGCAACTTTATCCAGTCGAGAGAAATACTACCAACCGACGTTGACGGAACCTATTTTTTCACCTGGAAGTTATAGGTACGGATTCCGCGTAGCTCTCCACTGCTGGTAACGCCGCTGAGTGCGAGGCGGTACTTTTGCTCTTTTAGGGATATGGCAGGGATTTCAACAGAAATGATTTGCCCTGAAGAGTCGCTGGCCGGCTTTATGTTAGACCACGACTTAAACGGCTTGTCCGAAGCTGTCTGCAGCTCCACTCGGTAGTGATCGTAGCTTCCCTCATCTATCAGAGGAAGCTTCAAATTCACTATACCGGCATTAGCCGGGAGTTTGACCTGGTTGACCCCGCCTTCGCCTCGAACTTGAGCGAGAGGCAATATCAAAAACGAATACCGGGCTGGAGGCAGTTGTGGCCGGGAGTTTCTGGAGCTGGTATCGCCTCCCTGGTTCCGATTTTCCTGCGGAGGCTGAACGCCAGTGTTTTGGTTATTCTCGTTAAGGTTACCCTGAGCGATTTGCGCCGGTGATGGTTGTACATTTGCGCTCTCGGCACGAAGTGACGGACCCTGTTGGTTCTGTGCACTGCGCATCACAAGCCACACACCTACCGGGACGATCAAGAGCACCAGAGCAGTCATCGCAAACCGCAGCCCGTTGCCGCTTAGGCCCAGGATGTCGAGAATAGTTCTCCACACAGAACGTCGCGGCGGAGGTTCAACGACAAGCTCCGTTGTCGCGCTCGGGCCATTTTTAACGATGTACTGTTGTAACGCTTTCGCTACTCTTAGCGATTCGCGGCGCTCGGGCGTAGTAACAAAATATTTTTCGAATCTCTCCCGCTCGCTTCCGTCAAGATCTCCATAAAGGTATTCATCTATCAGCTCGTCCTCGGCCGCGCGGAACTGGCTAAAGTATTGCGGATCCGCAAACAGCCTTTCTTCGATCTCGCTCTGGTCGTTCTGAGACAGATCGCCCAACAGAAATTTTTTGAGGAGTAGGTCTTCTTCGAGTGAGTGTTTCATTGCGAATCTCGTCTCTGAAACTGACATATAACCTGAACGATGATCATCAGGCCACCTTCTGCTTTAAGCAATCCGTGATGCAGTCCTTTAGCGTCATCCTAATCCGGTGTGCCTTCAATCTCAGCTGGGGCAGTTCCGTTTTTAGGTGTGTCGCCATTTGCTTCCTCAACTCTATCTTTATTCCCTTTTCGCCCTGGTAATACTGGATGACGAGGTCTCGGTTGCCGGGGCGGAGTTGGTCCATGCACTGTTCGAGGCATCCGTACTCCTGCTCAAAGTCGTCTGTAGTGTCGCCTACTTGCATATCGTTAGGCAGATCTACCATGTGCTTTTGACGCTTCAGGTATTCCAAATGGACGTAATGGGCAACCCGGCGAAAATATCGCACCGGCGCGCCCACGTAATCGCCCACGAACTCCGGCAGTTTGAGCGCCACCCGGTTTATGGTCTCATCGGCCAGCTCATCAGGCACCGTACAGCCGTGGGCGCAAAAGCCCTTGATAAGCGTGGTTCGTATCTCCTCGTAAATCTCTCCCGCGCGGTCGCGATCGGTGCTAAGCCATTTAAGCAGGCTGTCAAACCTCTCCTGCGTCAGGCTCTTTGAATTTTCGTCAATGGGTGTAGCGCTCAATTACCGAACTCCAGAAGATGAATTGCTTTTAAGCGGCAATTGCTCCAACTGCGATCGCCGCCAGTCGCCCTGCAGGACAAAGCCCGCCCAGAAGTAGGGCGAGCGCCACTCAGCTCTCGCCTGCATAACGTCAGACCTCGCGAGCCTGAGGGCGGAAGATGCTGGCATCCCCTCCTTCAACATGTGCCGGTAGAAACTTTTCATAAACACTGCTGTCGCCTCGTCGTCCACCTTCCAGAGGGTCGCAACCACTTTACTCGCGCCGGCATACATGAAGCCACGCGTCAGGCCGATGAGTCCCTCTCCACCGACCTCTCTGCCGATTCCCGTTCGGCACGCGCTCAGGACTACCATGTCAACAGGTAGCTTCAGATTATAGATGTCGCCGAGCCGTAGAAATCCATCCTGTGGGCGCCCGCGCTCGTCAACCAGTGACATCACCAGGCCAGAAAGTTCCGGTCGTCTGTCGTCGAGCAGCGCGTGCGTCGCGAAATGCACGATTTTATAGTCGCTCACGGCCGGACTGGTTGCGTTTGAACGGCTGGCGCTAAAGCCCATCGCTTTCATTCCCGACCCGGCCGGCACGACGGACATGATCGCGTTGGCTTCATCCCGCGTGTAGAGCAGCCGCTCCAGCGTGGTATCACCTCCGGTCAGGTCAACGTCCCTCAGAGCGCGTCTGAGGGCCACGAGTTTCTCCACGCCTTGCGGGCCGGGCGTGGCTCGCCTGTGGGCAGCAGCCACACGATCGTCGTTGATGCCGAAGACCGGGTCGGCGAAGACGGCGACGTTCCTGGTTGCGGAGCGGCCACGCGGTAAAGCTCTTATAAGCGCGAGCGTTGAGGCAGACGGGAGATAGACCACCTCGTTTGTTATGCCAAGAGGTGGACGGGCGTTGCCTGCGCCCGGCTCGCCGGGTACGAATAAGGCCTCGAAAGGGATGAATTGTAACGCTCCATCGGCAACAATGACGAGGCGCTTCGATCCAATGCGTCCCGCGACTGGTCCAAGTATCAATTGACTCAACTCTGCCGCGCGCTGTGCGTACTGTTGCGGGAATTCTCTGAGACGCTCCAGGTACTGCTTGTCGTCCTCGCCGGGCTTGGGCAAGCCATAAGACGCGATGAGATCTCTGAAGCCTTCGGCGGCTCGCTCAATCTCCGCACGACCGTGCAGGCGATGGCCTTCGATGCCTGATCGTGTTACTGCCCAGAGGTAGCTGCGTTCATCGCCAAGGGCATACTCAAGCAACACGGTGTCGGAGTCGAGCAGTTCTTTCAGCTTTGATGCTTGCGGTGGGGCGGGCTGTGTCAGTTGAGCGTAGCGTGGGCTTTCACGGCGGATGCGCGCGAGCACATCGTTGTAACGGACAGATAGCGCGTCGAATTCTTTTTTCAGTGCTTCGATCTCAGTGGCAACTCGCGCGCGATCCTGAGGTCTGACACTTGACCCATGCAGCGCCAGCAGCTTATCCGAAACAACGCCTAAATTCCGCTTAACCTCAAGCTCCCCGGCCTCCAGCTCAGGTCTGACTCCAAAACGGATATCTGCTCGTCGTTCGGAGAGAAGGTCAGCCAGGCCGCGGGCACGGGCGTGTTCGCTCGACTCGAATGCAGATTCAACGAAGGCGCCCGAAGCGGACTGCTCGCTGTGGCGCATCTTCACATCTATTTCTAACTTGTAGTAGTCGTACTTGGCCGCGAGCAATGTCGTTCTGAGCTGCTGGTTGGCAGTTCTCGAGCGCAGCGACTCGATGATCTTTATTGCCTGCGCAATCGTGTCGCGCGCAGCAGCCAGGTTACCGCTCGTGTTCTCCACGGACGCGAGACCGTAGAGTGAACGGGCACGCCCGTTCTCATCACCCAACTCAGTCCAGAGGGTGAGCGCCTCCCGGAAAGTAGCTATGGCGCGTTCGGGATTCTTTGCCAACGCGTGAGCGTTAGCGATCTGATCCAGCGTGATAGCTAAGCTGAGTCTCATCCCACCGTCTTGCTGAATCTTCTTCGCCTGCTCGTAGCTGTCGAGCGCTTTAGCTATGTTGTTTGTAATTGCATAGAGCATGCCCAAATGAGTGAGAACGTTAGACTCGCCCTGCTTGTCCCCGGACTCGATGTAAAGCTTGCGCGCCTCTTCAAAAGGAGCAAGGGCATCGTCGTACCTGCGGAGCAAATAATATGCATACCCTACGTTATCGAAAGAGGTGGCTTGGCCACGCTTCTGGTTGAGACTTTTCCATATAGACAGCGATTGCTGAAAGTATTCAAGCGCTGTCTCGGTGTCGCCCATGTGGGCGTAAAGCATGCCGATATTGTTTAAGGCGTTGGCCTCGCCCGCACCGTTCTTCTGTTCGCGGTGCAGAGCCAGCCCACGCTCGTAGTTGTCGAGCGCTGTCTGCGTGTCTCCAAAGCCGTGGTAGATGGAAGCGAAGTTGATGTAGGCCGAGGCGAGCTTATCACTCCCGATCTCCTGCCAGATGCTCAGCGCTTGCTGGTACTTGGCGAGCGCCTGCGTAATGTCGCCGAGACTCTCGAGTGTCCCCCCGATGTTGTTGTATGCATTGGCCTCCATGTTGCGGTCGTGCACTGCCTGCCATATAGGGAGCGCCTGCTCGTAGTGGCTTCGCGCCTGACGAAAGTCACCGATCCGTGCGAAGGCGATGCCGATGTTGTTCTGCATAAGCGCCTTGCCCCAGTTATCGTTGGCACGTTCGTAGAGTTCATAAGCCTGATCGTAAAAAGGCACCGCATTACGTGGGTTGTCGAGGTCGCGTATAGCAGCCCCCATGTCGTTATTCACCATTGCCTGGCCTTCGACATCCTCCAGCTCGCGGAAAACTGCCAACGACTGATTCAGGGACTCAAGTGCGGCGGCAAGGTTATCGCGCGCTGGATCTACCCGGCCACGCGCTCGGTAGTAAGTCTGACCAAGTGCGTCTAGCGTTAATGCCTCGCTGTAGCGATCCCCAAGCAGCTTCCACAGGCCGAGCGCTTCCATATATTTCGCGACGGCCTCTTTGCTTGATGCCTCGGTGCCTACTCTTCGGAGTCTCCTCCCTTCCAGGAAGGCAGTCTCGGCCTTGACGCGCTGCAAATCTGCCTCGGTTGGCTCGCGCAAAGACTGAAGCTCGACTTTGTACTTGCCCGGTCTCGCGCCTTTGTCCTCCGAGCGCACCACTAACAGGTAATCACCTGAAGCGGGCGCAATGAGTGAGACTGACTCTCGACCGTGATAAGCGTTTGGGCTATCCATCTGGATTAACGCGGGACTCTTACCCGTAACCCCCGCCAGCTCAGTGCCGGGCGCAAAGAAGGAGACGCTGACGTCTATGCCATCCTGCATGACAATGGTGTGAAGGTATTGGTGCTGGGTGAGTGGCACACGGTATACATGCGTTTCTCCCCCGCTCATTTCCTGAGAGCTTGAGTTGCCAGGCAGCAACTGGCCAACGTCTTTCGGGGCAGGCGGAGGATTCTGTGTTTGCGACGCGCGCGTCGTGTAAAGCGCGCTGCTAAACAGACAAAAACTCATCAGCAAACTACATGCTTTGGCAACAATGGGATATTTGGATCGCATAGTGCAACTCGCGCTCCTCGTTGCGTTGTAGGGTGAAAAGTCAGGAGTCACTTTGGGGCCGTTCTGGGCAGTCAGGCGGACTCTTGGGGATCGTCGGAATGTTGACGCGGCGGCGCAGATCTTAATTACTGACTGGCGAGGAGTCAACTGCTTACACAGATAATCACCTCGACCAGCACGCCCTGCGCGAAGTACGACATTCGAACGTCGTGAGGTTATTGAGCAACGCATAGAAACCCGAGTAAGTATTCAGAAAAAGGGCCAGCGGCGGATACGCGATACAGAAGTCCGCCGCTGGCATTTGGGGACGCGAGTCGGAAGTGTCGAGTCCATCCTCGCTAGTTCATTCATTCGCCAACCGCATCCTTGTTGGGACGTTCTTTATTCTTCTTGTCCTTTTTCTCGTCTTCGTCATCATCGCCCCCGCCCGGCTTGCTGGCTTCCCATGTGCCTGCGTCGTTGGGTTCGGGACCTCCAGGAACGAATACCTCTCCGTCAGTTACGACCATTTCACCCGTGTTTGGGTCAATTGTTCCTGTACCCGAATACATAAATTGCTCGGGTGGGGTCACTGTCAGGTCGAGACGGTGCATCTTAATGAGGAACCGGTCACGACCACGCTGGTCAACGCATAGAGTATTAAACAGCGGCGTAGTGTGCGGCTCTTCATGGTGCCGGCCCGTAAATGTGCTGCCTGTGTGAGGGTCAATTATGAACTCGCCGTCAGGATCCTCAAGAGGCGGATCTTGGATATGGCCGTTTTTTCTCCTCCAAAATATTTTCGATGTCCAAGTCCCAGAACAATCTGCCATGTCATCCTCCTTCTTCTAGGGAGCATTGTTAGTGATAGAGCTTTTACCGAGAGGGCCGATTAAGACACTAACGTCTCAACAGCACTGGGTTATTTCGAACGCACAACTCACTGAAACGGCCTCCCGGCGCATCCTTCGTTTATGTATGGCGCAAACGTCGGAAAGGTATCATTCACATCGCCAGATACCGGCAAGTGAACTTTCGATGCGGTACATTTGACATTCGTTAAGGCTTGAAAATAATTGTCCCGCCCAAGATACCTGACTACGAATTGCAATGAAATATCTTCCTGTGTTTTTACATGAAGAATGAAAGGAACTCTTTTATGACTGACGACGACACGAAACCCGGGGACGACCAGACCCGACGCGTGAGTGGATTCACCAATATGATAGAGGTGCAGTTCGAGAGGGGCACGCGGCTAAAAGTGGAGGCCGGGCCCGGTGGAGCGTGTGCCTTCCGGAGCCAGGAGGACGCTTTTTCAGTAGACGACTTGAACGCCTTCCTCCTTGAGCACAAGTGCACCAAGGCTGAACAACCTTATGATGAGTCGCCTGAGTACATCGCAGAGACGGAACACCTGGCTTTAAGGGAAGGGGTCGAGGCACCCAACCTGAGTGGGCTTTACGTCCTGCATTTCCCTAAAGGTAGTGACGCGGACAAGATAGCCAAACGGCTGCGCGATTATCCGAGAGTTAAACACGCTGCCGCGCTCCCACTAACCAAGTTCGCGTGTGTACGGGGGCCGCAGATAACTGATCCACTATTGTTCCCGAATCGTGGGGATCACCAGTGGTATATCGATCACTGTAAGATTAATAAAGCGTGGGACCTTGGTTATACAGGGAAAGGAGTCGTTATCGCCGACCTCGACACCGGTTTCCAAACTCACCATCCAGATCTGGAAGGCCGTTTCAACCTGGACCGTGCCTTCAATACGCTGACTTGCAACAATAACTTGTCCGTAAGCGGGCGCAACCTCCGTCACGGGACAAAAGTTGCGGGACAAGTCGGTGCGGCCGCTGACGGCAATGGCATAGTGGGCGTCGCACACAACGCGGAATTGTGGCCCATCGAGGTAGGCTCAAGAGATCCTATGTTGACAGTGGACCCACGAGAGTGGGTGAAGGGCATGCGGCAAGTAATTAAATCCATGCTTGATGATGGCCGGAGGGTAGTTATCCTCATTGAGGGCCAAACCCAGAACAACGGTAACATCACTCAGATTTGGATGATCAGGAACGCTGTTTTGGCTGCGATCGCCCACGGCGCAGTAGTGTGTGTTGCAGCCGGCAACGGCAAGCGTAATGTGAGCGAGGCTGACTGTTCCCCTGAACCGTGCCACGGTGAAATTTTTGAGCCCGTCGGCATTATTGTGGGCGCAACGGACATTGATGATTTGCCCTTTGAAGAAGGTACTCAAGGAACAAATTTCGGTGATGCCGTTACAGTGAGTGCGCCTGGCGATCCGAGACACGATTTAACGTGCGACGCTGACTTGACCTCTGACTTTCCTTACACTCCAGAGTTCGGAGCTACCTCCGGCGCGGCTGCTAAAGTCGCGGGAGCAGCCGCACTCATGCTGCAGGCGAATCCCAAACTGAGGCACGTCGACGTCGAGCAGATTTTCAGAAGCACCGGCACCCCAATCACGTCTCTGCCGCTGGGTAGACTGCTCGACTGCAAGGCAGCAGTGCTGATGGCGAAGAATTTTGTCACTGAGGCAGTGGAGCGTGAACCCGTCGCGGCGGACTAGCTTGTAGGTGCAGACACCCTCGATACGTTAACCCAATTCAGTCAACTCGCGAACGCCTCCGGCGTTAATTCAAACTGAGGCATTGCCGGGCAGTGAACGCAGATCACTCTTTCTCTGTAGACAGCAACTCTTCCTTACCGAGCTTATCAAAAAGTTTTGAAATACCTTGTCGCTCGCGGCCATACACAGGCAGGGAGGGTTCACCACAGCATTTAACCGGCGACATGCATTCATGCGTGCGTGTCGCATTATATATGCCCTTCTAACTGACGCGGGGGAGCGCCCGCGTTACACAAGGAGATCAAGATGCAAAGTAAAGTTACAAAAAATCTGAGCGCGCGATTCGCCCGCGCCATACTGCTTATCATCTTTCCCCTCGTCCTTGCGTCCCAGGTGGCTCAGGCGCAGGACACCGGGAACAACGACGAAAGTGAGAAGGTGAAGCAGCTTGAAGAATTGAAGAAGGAAGCCGAGCTTCGTAAGGCCATTGCCGAAGCCAGAAAGGCCGAGCTCGAAGCACGGTTCCCAAAGTCGGACATAGAAACTTTGAAAGGCGAGACCAAGCTCGTAGGTGAAAAGCGCGTAGAGGAGCAACTCGCCGGGCACATCTCGGTCGCAGACGCGGCGAACAGAATCGCAGCAGCGATCAAGAATAAATACAAAGACGGGATCAATATAGTTATTTACAACCAGGGGGACATCCAACTTCTTCTCATCTACAGCGCAGCCACGAAGAGAGTGGATGCCTACACAGGCCGTTATACGTCAATCGCGGCCGCCGAGCTTGCAGCGCTTAACGCCAACCCGATGTGGACGGTGCCGACTGCGCCCTGCGACGATAGAGCGCTCGCTTCGCCAGGAGCGGGTGTCGGCGGTGCGGGTTTTGTCAATCCGCTTGGCATCGCCACAAGCTTTCTCGGATCTTTCGCCGAGATACTTTCGTTCTTCCGCACCGACGTCAGCATTACAGGTAGTACCTTCGATGTGGGCGAGCCAGTCATCGTCACCGAGGTTTTCCGTGCTCTCCGCAGTAAATATGGCGATAACAACGTGTCTCTTTATTATCCAAGCGAGATACCACCCGGCTTCGACCCAAGGCGCGACTCACCGATGCTCACCAGCATCGAAGCCCTCTTCAACGCAAAGGCTGAAGCTGATGCGCGTGCAGCACAGATCGCTGGACACGTCGCCGATAAGACCGAGCAGCGGAAGACGCTGGTGTTGTGCCAGAGATTTGGTGGCGAGGCTCAAGCGAAGCTGCAGACGTTAATCAATACACAACAGAAAGCTGTTGACGACGTTAATACTGAAATCGCAAAGGAGCCAGGCGGGAGGGCCACGAAACCCCAAGCCACGAAGCTCGCCGCAGAGCAAAAGAAGCTCGATGACTTTAAATCGAGGTTCGATCCACAAATTGCGACCCTCGAAGCAAACAAACGTGCTCACAACAATGATATAGCCAGGCTCGACAGGGAGATCGCAGCACTGCAAGCAGCCGCCCAACCGCTACCGGCACTCAATGCCCAGGCCGACCTTCTCGTCAAGGACTTGATAAAGGTCGACGAGAAGACTGGACTCAATCCGCTCACCGCCTTCATCCGTGCGGAGATGATTCAGTACTTTATGAAGGAATACAACGCTTACTGGTTAAAGCTGCGGGTTGTTATCGCCGGCGGAAACACCAAGGTCAAGACTAACCTTTTCGTGGACGTCTTCAACGGAGGGAATCGTGTCTTCTACAGCGGCGCCTCTATAGTTGAATACCACCTGTATAACCAATCCGGTGAATCATTGCTTTCGGACACAACCAACAGTTACGTGGATTATCAAAAGGCAAAGGACCTAAAGAAACTCACGGATAACCGTAGCGTTGTCGATCAACAGTAAAACGCGGCCAGGCGCGTGGCGGCATGGCGTTCGCCGCCACCATGCCCGCCCAGTAACGAAAGGAGCAAAGCAGTGTACCTACCGGAAATTTTCGAGCGCACGCGCCGGCACCTCAACTTGCTCGCGCCCGACATAAAGGAGGCCGATCTCGACGGCGCCGGCAAGACTATCCCGTTCTCTATGCAGCCGCAGGCGAAGTTGCAGTGGTGCTGGGCCGCCGTCTCCGTCAGCGTTTCCAAGTTCTATGACGCTCAAAGTCAGTGGACGCAGTGCCAACTGGTCAGCGAAGAGTTTCAACCCAACGACTGTTGTTCAAACACGGGCTCAGCTGCGTGCAATGTGCCCTGGTATCTGGAGTTTGGACTCAGTCGTGTCGGGCATTTGTCCAACAAGTTGGAGTCTACGATCTCCTTCGGTGATGTGGGGAGTGAATTAGATGGCGAGCGCCCGCTTTGCTGCTTGATCGTGTGGCCCGATGGCACAGGTCACTTCGTTGTGCTCAATGGTTACGCAACCGATTTCGGAGCCACGCCCCCGGCCGAGTTGGTGTCGGTACAAGACCCAAAGTACGGACAATCCGACTACCACTTTTTGAAGTTTCTGGTCTCTTACAGAAAAGTCGGCACCTGGACGTTCACCTATTTCACGCAACCCTGAAGAAGGAACGACAGACATGGCAATCAACTTACCGACTCCGCCCGAAGAGGGCCTCGAAGTTTTACGCGCGGGTATCGGGGGACTGATGAGTCGCCCCGAAACCCATACTTTCGCCGCCACCGCTGGCGCCTCGCCTCAGGACATCTCCGTCGCAGCGCCGCATCGCGTTTACTTCGTGGGTGCAGACGAAGTAGCTGCAGGCAGGCTGCTCGGCGCAGCGCAGCTAGCCGGCTGGCGCTACATCGTGCTCGCAGGAGAGAGGCCGCTCCTTGCTGCCGAACTGGCTTTCGTCGCAGAAGGTCAGCAACTCGAATTTTCACACACCAACGTCGGCCCGTTCGTTGAGGCCACTATCAAAGGTGTACGCGTGGCGGAGGGGTTAGAAGAGATACGTGCGGGTGATTTCGAACTGCGTCTCCTCGAAATTCCCAGCCTTTCCCTGTGCGCGCTCTGGTTACACGCCGAACAACGCGACTTCCTGCTACCGCTCACGCCCGCACCAAATGGCGTGACACCTTACCACCTTTACACCGAGGATGAGCTACTGTCCATCCTCGGCGCCGCTGCCGCTACGCGACTGCAGATCAGGGACGACAGAGCATAAGTACACTCAGCATCCGGTTCCGGAATCGTTTGATTGTCACTAAAGCGATCTGCGTCGATCTATTTGCTGCAAAACTGTTTGCAACTCCTTTGCGCTGTGATAGACTCCGCTCGCTCAAAGTTGTCAGGTCCTTTCGTTTCCTAGCTGAGTCACAACCTTCACAGAAGACTTGAGGACCTTCCAGTTCCCTTTCAGACAATCAAGCGGGTACCAGCGGGATTGACCCAAATTCCATTGACGGTGACGAGTTGATCGACACCACACAGCTAGCATAATGTGCTGCCATAGAAAGATTGCGCGGACTCACCTGCGGTTCCGGGGTGAAAAATCTAAACCCTACCCAACCTGAATAAAAGGAGATGACAATGACCAAGAACACAGTATCGATAGCATTAAATCAGGAATCCCTGGCACGATTCGCAAGCCTTTTGGGTAATAGCAATCTCGCCACCGGCGTTCACTGCGGCGACGACGGAGACGTGGACGGCTTTTGCGCAACCGGAGCCCACTGCGGAGACGATATCGACGGCTAGAGCTCTACCTCTTTCCACGGGATCAACTAACGCATGGTTTCAAGCAGTGCGAGAAGCATGCGCAGTTTACCGCCCGAAACGACCTTGCTGAATGCCAGGCAGTGGGCCGCGACTGCTGGCATCAGCGAGGTAACGGACATCACCGAATTCGATGTCCTGGGCGTTCCGGTTTTTGTAAGTGTACGGCCACAAGCGCACGGCGAGGCCTTTACTTTCGGGAAAGGCCTGCGCCCTGTGGATGCCGAAGTCGGGGCCTACATGGAGGCCCTCGAGTTTTACTTTGCCGAACCGGGGATAGGTGATGTTTCAACCCATTGGGGATCTGCGAGGGACGTCGCCGGCCACGAGCGAGCAGACGATGCGATTCTCGATTTCGTTCCGCTCCTTCAGCGCGAGGTCGACCTCGATGGTCCGCTCCTGCTTGCCTCGGTTCAAGATCTTGAAAGCGGAGCCGAGCGCGCCATTCCCGCAGAACTCATCTATTATCCGGCGCCGGACGTTGGGCAGTCGCTTTTCGGGTCGTCAACCAATGGCCTGGCATCCGGCAACTCGGTCCTTGAAGCAACAATTCAGGCTCTGCTGGAGCTGATCGAGCGCGACATCTGGTCGTTCGAGTTTGTTCGCAACGCGTCGAAGTTAGTCGAGGCGGCGAGTCTGCCTGACGAGGTGCGCGAGATCGTGGGGCGCGCCGAGCAGAACGGTCTACAGTTAAAAGTTCGCACTATTCATAACGACTACGGAATACCGTTCTTCGCCGCCTTCGTTTTCGATTTGAACAATCCCAGCCGCAAGACATTCAACGGAGGTTGGGCATGCGATCTGGATCGTGATCGAGCGGTCTTGCGGGCTGTTACTGAGGCTGCGCAAAGCCGCGTGGCTTTCATTCACGGCGGTCGGAAGGTGCCAACAACGCCGCAAGATCAGGACGCGGAACGCGTACGGCGACACATGTTGGGCGTGAGCGATCCGCAACAGCAAGTGTTGCTGACTGACATTCCCGACCTCGCCGTTGCCGGCGCCTTGCAGCAGAAACTCGATGCGTTGATCGCGATATTGCGACGCGTAGTGCAGGAACCAATTTACCGGGTCGTGTTCACGCCTCCTGATTTGCCTTTGCAAGTGGTTCGAGTGGTCGTGCCCCTAATGGAGAATCTGAAAGAAACCCGAGTCCGAGTGGGACGTCGCCTGAAAGTCGCGATCGAATCCGCATCTGTGTAATCTGCAGCTAAAAGCAATGGAAATGCGCCAAACCGTCGAAATCCGTGTCAGAGGAACAGTCCAGGGCGTTGGCTTTCGTCCAACGGTTTGGCGACTGGCCTGCGACGAGGGACTGGTTGGCGAAGTGTTAAATGACGGCTTTGGCGTGTTAATCCGCACTACCGGAAATTCGGGCGCTATCTCGCAATTCCTTACACGCTTGAACAACGAAGCCCCGCCGCTGTCGCAGATCGAAGATATCGAAACACATGTCTTGAACCTGCTCGACTTTGAAGACTTCCGCATTGCCGAAAGCATCGCCGGCGAGAATTGCACGCGCATCACTCCGGATGCTGCGATCTGCGATGCGTGTCGCGCGGAAGTGCTCGATCCGAAGGAACGGCGCTACAGTTATCCATTCGCAAACTGCACGCATTGCGGGCCACGCTTCTCCATCGTGAAGGAAGTTCCCTACGATCGCGTCAACACGACGATGTCGGACTTCCCCATGTGCGCCGGCTGTAAAAGCGAATATCTACAGCCCGCCGATCGTCGCTTCCACGCACAGCCAATCGCGTGTCCGACGTGCGGACCAACGATCTGGCTGGAAAAGACGGAGACGAACGGAACGTCGCCTCATCTGGCGCCGCTCGATTCCGCTATAGAGCTCTTGAAGAGCGGCAAGGTGGTAGCGATTCGCGGTCTCGGGGGATTTCACCTGGCCTGTGACGCCACCAATGCTGAAGCTGTGCAGCGATTGCGCCAGCGCAAGCATCGTTATGGCAAACCGTTCGCGCTGATGGCCCGCGATCTCGACGTGATTCGACGTTACTGTAACCTGACTCCGGTTCACGCCGAGTTGTTGCAGAGTCCCGAAGCTCCTATCGTGTTGATCCCGGCAGACGGACCCGAGAAGTTGCCACACGGCATCGCACCCGGACTGAATGCTGTCGGCTTCATGCTGCCTTACACGCCCTTGCACCTTTTGATCACGCAGCAGATTGATCAACCACTGGTAATGACCAGCGGCAATATCTCAGACGAGCCACAGGTCACGAGTCTCGACCGTGCGCGGAGTGGTCTGCGTGGCATCGCCGATGCAATGTTGATGCACAATCGCGAGATCGCAAACCGGATCGATGATTCGGTCGTGCGGATCGTGGCGGGTAAGCCGTCGCTGATTCGACGTGCCCGCGGTTATGCGCCCAGCGCCGTGGCGTTACCGTCTGGATTCGACGGCGCGCCCGATCTGCTCGCTTTTGGCGGCGAGTTAAAAGCAACTTTCTGTGTCTTAAAAGATGGAGCCGCGATTCTCTCTCAGCACCAGGGCGATCTCGAAGACGTTTCCACCTTCGAGGATTACCAGAAGAACCTGCACCTCTATTCAAAGATTTACGATCATCGTCCGCGCATGTTGGTTGCGGACATGCACCCGGAATATCTATCCGCGAAACTCGCCAAACAGCGCGCCGGCGACGACAAGCTGCCGCTGCTGGAAGTTCAACATCATCATGCGCACATTGCGAGCTGCATGGTTGAAAACGGAATTGCGCTTGATTCTCCGCCCGTGCTTGGTATCGCGATCGACGGATTGGGTTTCGGCGGCGACGGCACGATCTGGGGCGGTGAGTTTCTGCTGGCCGATTATCAAAGCTACCGGCGAGTTGCAGCGTTCAAGCCTGTTGCGATGGTAGGAGGCGTCCAGGCTATTCGCGAACCGTGGCGCAACACCTACGCGCATCTCGTCGCTGCACAAGGTTGGTCTCAGTTTGCGGAGAAGTTTTCCACACTCGATCTTTATCGTTACCTGAGCACGAAGCCGTTGAAGACGATCGATCGCATGTTAGAGACTGGATTAAACGTGCCACTGGCGAGCTCGTGCGGGCGGCTCTTCGATGCGGTTGCAGCGGCTTTGGGGCTGTGCGCCGATTATGCTCTCTTCGAAGGCCAAGGCGCGATGGAACTGGAAGCGTTGGCCGAGAAGTGGCCGTCGTCGCCTCACGAGGAGCCATACAACTTCGCGATCAACGAAGCCGGCGGTCTGCTGTATCTGGAATCGTTACCAATGTGGCAAGCACTGCTTGAGGATCTTGGCCGGCAGGCTCCGGTGCCCCAGATGGCGCTTCGCTTTCACTACGGACTAGCGCGAGCGATTCGCAACATGGTCGCACACATCCGCGACATGCGCTGGGCCGGCTCGCTGAACACAGTCGCTCTGAGCGGTGGCTGTTTCCAGAACAAACTCTTGTTAGAAGAAGTCGTTCGGTTACTCGAGGCAGATGATTTACGTTGTCTCTTACACGCCAAAGTCCCAAGCAACGACGGAGGACTGGCGCTAGGTCAGGCTGCGATTGCTGCAGCGCGTCATATCAACCAATGAGGAAAAACCAATGTGTCTTGGAATTCCTGGTCAAATCATAAAAATCACAAACGTTGAAAAGCAGATGGCGCTGGTCGACGTTAGCGGTGTCCAACGAGAAATCAGCCTGGAGTGTGTGGTTGACGAATACCATCCACTGGAAAGGTGTGTCGGCCACTGGACGCTGGTCCATGTCGGCTTCGGCATGAGCCTGATTAACGAAGACGAGGCAGCAGCGACGTTGAAGGTGCTGAAAGAGCTTGGCGAAGTGCAAGCGGAGCTCCAGGCGATGAAGGAATCCGCGTCGAGTCCACCGGCTGAAGTAGCGGCGTAAATTCGATGAGTGCAGCAGAAGATCCAAACCTGAAGGGGCTTTACCCGTTCCTGCACGGCAAGAAGCAAGATCCGTCGTCGATGAATGCTGCCTTGCTCGAATCAGTCGCGCAAAAGTCAGCTCATCATCACACGGCGGTTGACGAATTTTTTGCGAAGAACGGGCAGAAGGTTGTAGCTGCGGCAGGAGCGATTGCGGATGTTTATCGAGGTAACGGCCGGCTCTTTACGATGGGCAACGGCGGCTCGAGTTGCGATGCCGCGCACGTAGCCGTCGAGTTTCTGCACCCGGTCACTGCCGGGCGCGTCGCGTTGACTGCGATCGATCTGACGGCCGACCGGACGATGATGAGCGCGGTGGCGAACGACGTCGGGTTCCAGCACGTCTTTGTTCGCCAGGTGATCGCGCAGGCACGACGCGGTGATGGACTGGTCGGCCTCTCGACCAGTGGAAACTCTGACAATCTCGTGAGAGCTTTTGTGAAAGCAAAGGAAATGGGTGTAACCACCATCGGCCTGGCCGGAATGAGCGGCGGCGAGATGGCAAAGATCGGATTGGACCATTGCCTTGTGGTCGAAACCGATAGCATTCACCGGGTACAGGAATGCCACGTCATCATCTATCACATTCTCTGGGACCTGGTGCACACACTGCTGGCAGACAATCGCGGTTCATTGGCCGTCTCGCAATGACATAGTTAGAGAATTGAGATTTTTTCAAATGCGACTTCGCTGCGCGCGCAAATTTGAATTTGGCTTTCCCAATGCGGCTTCGCCGCCTGATGTGAGGCGGGGCTCCGCCCCGCCGTTGAATCTAGATTTTCCAAATGGGCTGTGCCCCCTGGTTCGGGCTCTGCCCTAACTATGGGCCAAAGGCCGAACCAGGGGCCTAGCCCAAACCTTCAGAAACTTTAACGGCGAGGCATAGCCTCGCCTCACATCGGGCGGCGAAGCCGGAGCGGATGGAGTCAACTTTTAGATTGATCTTGATCTTATAGACGCACATCAGCCGGCGAAGCCGCAGCGTGAGAGTCAAAGCAGTTAATCCTTTAACGACAAAAACAAAAAGAAAGAAGACAACATGAAATACGTCGACGAATTCCGAGATCCTGAGAAGGCGCGGTTTCTGCTCGAAGAGATTCGCGTTCTCGTCCCCCAGATCCGAAATCAACGCAGTAGCAGCAGTCCCATCTACATCATGGAAGTCTGCGGCGGCCACACGCACGCCATCTTCCGCTACGGTGTGGAGACAATGCTGCCCGACGGCATCGAGTTGATCCACGGCCCCGGCTGCCCGGTTTGCGTGTTGCCCATGGGACGAGTCGACGACTGCGTCGCCCTCGCCCACATGCCCGGCATGATCTTCACTACGTTCGGCGACGCGATGCGCGTGCCCGGCTCGAAAGAAAGTCTGCTACAGGCGAAAGCGAAGGGCGCCGACGTCCGCATGGTCTACTCGCCTCTCGACTCGCTTCAGATCGCCAAAGACAACCCCGACCGGCAGGTCGTCTTCTTCGCGCTCGGCTTCGAGACAACGATGCCCAGCACCGCATTCACGGTGTTGCGAGCGGAAAAAGAAGGCATCAAAAACTTCGCGCTGTTTTGCAATCACATCACGATCATTCCGACGATTAAGGCGATACTCGACTCGCCCGATCTGCATCTCGACGGGTTCCTTGGACCAGGCCACGTCAGCATGGTGATCGGCGATACCTCGTACCGTTTTATTGCCGAACATTACAAAAAGCCCCTCGTGATCGCGGGTTTCGAACCGCTCGATATCCTGCACGGCATTTGGATGGTGCTCAAACAGATCGCCGAAGGGCGCATGGAGATCGAGAACCAGTACAAACGCGTGGTCCCCGGCGCCGGTAACCCCGCGGCTCTGGATGCGATCGGCAAAGTTTTCGAGCTGAGAGAGTTCTTTGAATGGCGCGGTCTTGGTTCGATCGACCATTCGGGCGTGAAGATCCGTGATGAGTACGCGCAGTTTGACGCGGAGCGCAGATTCTCAGTGCCGGCACTCAAGATTGCCGATCCGAAATCATGCCAGTGTGGCGAAGTGCTCAAGGGCGTGATCAAGCCATGGGACTGCAAGGTCTTCGGTAGAGACTGCACTCCTGAGACTCCGCTCGGCGCGCTGATGGTTTCATCCGAAGGCGCCTGCGCGGCCTATTATCAATACGGCGACATCGAGAAGATTCACGAGACCAGGGCGCTCGTCGAGGAGGTGGCATGAGTAGCGTTGTAGAGATAGCCACAAAGAACGGAAAACCAAGGCAGCGCGGCAAGGTTAAGGTGCCGCACGTCACCCTCGCACACGGCGGCGGCGGCAAGGCGATGCACGACCTGATCGACGACATCTTCGTCGAGATGTTTGATAGCGACGGCCATGCGCCACTGGAAGATCAAGCACGGTTTAGTCTATCGAGCCTGGCGGCACATGGCGATCGACTTGCTTTCACCACCGATTCCTACGTCGTCAAGCCACTCGACTTCCCGGGTGGCAACATCGGCAAGCTCGCGATCTGCGGCACGGTTAACGATCTCGCGGTCGGCGGCGCGATACCGCTTTACTTGTCGTGCTCAGTCATCATCGAGGAAGGACTGCCGGTCGACACCCTCCGCATGGTCGCGCGCACCATGGCCGAGACAGCTCGAGCCGCGGGGGTAAAAGTCGTTACCGGCGACACGAAGGTTGTCGAACGTGGAGCCTGCGACAAATTATTTATCAACACTGCCGGTGTTGGTGTCATTCGCGAAGGCGTCGACCTCGGTGTCGACAAATGCCAACCCGGCGACGTGATCCTCGTCAACGGACTGTTGGGCGATCACGGCGCAGCGATTCTCAACGCACGTGGCGACATGCAGTTGAGCACGCCGATCGAGAGTGATTGTGCTTCCCTGCACGGTCTGATCGATGCGTTGTTGTCAGCCGTTCCTCGTACACGCTTCCTGCGGGATGCGACACGCGGCGGGCTCGCCACAGTCTTGAACGAGATCGCCGAAGCGTCGCAAGTCGGGATCGAGATCTACGAAGACCGCACGCCGATTCGCAGCGAGGTCAAAGGCTTCTGCGAGATTCTCGGTCTGGATCCGCTCTATCTCGCTAACGAGGGCAAGATCGTCTGCGTCGTGCCGGCGGAAGATGCTGAAACGGCACTCGCGGCGCTCCAGTCGCATCCACTCGGCAAAGAATCCGCAAAGATCGGCGAGGTCAACGATCATCGCGCCGGTCGCGTCGTGATGCAGACTGTTTTCGGAGGGCGCCGCATCGTCGACATGCTCGTCGGCGAACAACTACCACGGATTTGTTAATTGAGGAGAATCGAATGTCAAGCAACAACGAAATCAAAGCGGCCGAAGGCGTCACCATTCGCATCAAGGACAAGGACGAGGTGCTGGAGTTGGATTACGACGGCGCCGTCTGTCAACATCCCGGCTCGCTGTGGTGGGGAACCGCGGTCGGCTTCCGCGCGATGCAAGCTGCCGCTCAGGCTCTCTCGAAAGACGGTCTGTGGTCCCGCGATAATCTCTACATCGTCACCGGTCATCCCGGTCCTGGCGTGAAAGACACCATCGATTACATTACGGGCGCCGCCAGCCGCGATCGCTACAAGATGATCGTCGCCGACGGCTGCGACATGAAGTGCAACAGCAAGATGAAGTATGAATGGTGGGTCAGCGATGGTGAACGGACCGCGAACATCAATCTGCGGCCCGACTTCGTGCCGCGCGAGTTCTACGAGCTCTCCGATCGACTCGAAACCAACGAGACCACGAAGGAAGATATCAAAGCGTTTCGCATCTTCAAGGTGAACCTCTCTACGCGCATCTGGGTTGCGCCGCTCGAAGAAAACTTCCGTGTCGAAGTCATCGACAAGCCGTTGCAACCCGGTGAAGTGCCTGAGGCAGCAAAAGCCAAAGACTATTTCGATTTGCCATAGCGTCTACCCAGCAACCGCAGATTACACAGATTCAACATCTGTGTAATCTGCGGATAATGCAACGTCGATGCAAACTCTCGCCGCAAAGCCACTCCAACAATATCAGCTGAAGGAACTGAAGGGCCATTCCGGCTGTCATGTGTATCTCTGTGAACGCGGGAATACAAGATTTGTAAAAAAGGTGTCGGGAGACGCAGGTTACGTCAAAAGGCTCGAGCAACAGATGCTCAAGCAGCGTGCGTTTGAGCATTCATGGATCAGGAAGCCTTCGGTCTACGAGTTCGGTACAGAGGACGATCTTTTCTACTTCACGATGGACTATGTTAACGGAGTTCAGCTAAGCACCTTTATCTCGCGCAATACAGTTCGTGACGTCGATCCATTAATAGACCAGCTACTCACGTTCGTAAGATCGAACATTTCCGAGGTGACGGCAGACTTCAGCGTTCCCATCAGCGAAAAGCTGTGGAGCATCTCGTCGACCAGCAATTTCCAGATTGATAGATATGTCCAATATTGCAGGGCGTTCGATTGGAAAGCGATACCAACAGGATACTGCCACGGCGATCTCTCGTTTGAGAACATCCTTGTACACAGGTCGAATCTCTATTTCATCGACTTTCTGGATTCGTTCATTGAAACGCCCTATCTGGATTTGAGCAAACTACTTCTGGACATCCTGGTGTTGTGGTCCTGGCGCTTTGAGAAAAGGCGCCCGATCATCAAGAACACACATATTTATGACATTGTTCTCTCGCAATTGGAGAGTCGCGAGGTTGAGATCGTGCGGCGATTTTTGATCCTGAATCTGCTCCAGATCTTGCCGTACGCGAATGCTCATAACACCTTATTCGTGCAGGACGCCCTCGAGCATCTTGCCGTGAAATTTGAGATATGAGAACGCTGCTTGTGCCCGCGGCGGGTCGCTCCAGCCGATATCCCGATCTGCGCCCTAAATGGGTACTCACACACCCCACAGGGAAACTCATGATCGACATGGTTCTGGAAGCCATGGACTATCGACAGTTCGATCGAACGGTCATTACGGTAATTAAAAAACACTGCGAGCAGCATCAGGTTGATGTCATGCTGCGACAGATCTTTGGCAACTCAATCGATATCCTGGTGCTGGAAAATGAAACGAGCTCGGCCGCCGAGACGGTTTTTCAGTCGATTATCCAGGCAGAGATTGAAGGCGATGTGATCGTCAAGGATTCAGATTGCATTGTGCGCACCGCTGTTCCGAACCGCAGCAATTTCATCGTGGGACTGTCCATCAATGAAAGCTCGCCCGTTGATCGGATTCAGTCCAAGAGTTTTATCGTCAAGGATGACAACGACATCATCCTCGATATTGTTGAAAAAGATGTCGTGTCCAATGTCATTTGCGTGGGAGTTTACGCCGCGAACGCCAGGCAATTCGTGGACGCTTACGCGGAAATACGCGAAAGCGACGTATTGCAGCGTGCTGGTGAGTTGTACGTCAGCCACGTGATGTCTTACCTCATGCTCCAGAAAAAGATCCTCTTTCACTACATTGAAGCTGATGACTATGTCGACTGGGGCACGCTGGAAGACTGGTTCAAGGAAGTTGGCAAACATAAGACCTATCTAATTGATATCGATGGAGTGATTCTCAAAAACTACGGCAAATACGGCGAAAAAAACTGGAGCAACACCTTTGAGCCGATTATGGAGAACGTTCGTGTCGTGAAGCGCCTCTCGGACGAAGGGCACGAGATCATCTTTATGACTTCTCGCACCGAAGAGTTCCTGGAAAGGTTCCGCCAGTTTCTCGTGGATCAGGGAATTCGCTGCAAGACGATTGTCTCCGGCTGTTTTCATGGCAAGCGGATCGTCATCAACGATTTCGCGCCCAGCAATCCGTATCCGTCGTGCGAGGCCGTGGCGATCAGGCGAAACGATCTGCTCGAGCATTACTTGCGTGATCGGGAGGCCGCTGGATGAGAGTTGCGTTATGCCTGCACGGCATAGTCGGGCACCTCTACACGAACAAGCAACAGCGCACCTGGTGCGAGGACGTTGATTACCGCATCGGCCTCGAGCACTATCGTCGTCACCTCTTCGCGGTCAACGATTGCGTGGACGTGTTCATTCATTCCTGGAGCACGAATTACGCTGAAAGCATCACGCGTGACTATCAGCCCCGGCGGCAACTCTTTCAGACTCAGATCGACTTCAAGCAGGACACGCTTGCGCTGAACTACTTGAAATCTCGCTGGTATTCCACGCGAGCAGTTGTCGAGTTGAAAAAGAAGTATGAGCAGAACGAGGGATTTACTTACGACTGGGTGATGCTGTCGCGCTTTGACCTTGCGTTATTGCGCGATCTGGATTTCGCGAAGTACGACAGGAATATTTTCTATGCCGGCCGGCACGAGCCCTCGGACGACCAGACGAACGATGGTTTCTGTGATCTATTCTTCTACTCGAATTCTCCTGACATCGATCGGTTCGCTTCGTTGTACGACGTCTGGGACGAGTACCAAATTTTTAACGCCCACCAGGAAGCATATGTTCATACTCAGAACCTGGGACTTACTGTCGGGCTTGATTTTGTGCGAGGTGCCGGCTTTGACCTGGTGCGAGGAATTTACGAAAACTGTCAGTACGCCGGCGGAGAGTTTGCTGGTTGTGAGAACTTGATCAGAGCCGCGACTTATCCGCTTGAGCGTTTCCGATAACTATGTTGGTGGATCGATATAACCGTACCAGGCAGCCTGCGGCGGATCCTTCAGCAACGCTCGACTTGCTCTCACGTATATCTGGTTTCCCCAGTCGTAATGCCAGAAGACTTTTGCCGTTTCGTTAAGCAGTCCTTCCTGCGTCATGGCCCAATTCAACAGTCGCCGGTTCTGTAATCTGATGTCGTTTTCGTCGATGTTTCCGGCGAGTAGTTGTCGCTCGAAATAGTCGCCCGCGGCGAAGTCGAATTCAGCGTCTGCTTCAAATCTTGCCCCCATGTCGAGCAGTTCTTTGGTGACGGAATCGCGCAGTGTTAGATCGATTGCCGCGCCGTTGGTGTGCGCAGGCCAAGTCCGCGAATCGTTCTCGTTAAAGTTTACCGGGTTGACGATGAACTGCCGCGCGCGCGCCCGATGGTCCTCATCACTGCCACTCGGGTTCTCCTCTTTCGCTTTTTCGTAATAGAAGTCCCACAAGCCCTGCTGGCTGGCGACTGAGCGATGACCGTCGAGCACAAACAACTCCGCCTGGAACGGTCGCAGGAGTTCGTTAACGCGTGCAAGTTTTTCGGCGACTGATTTTCGCAGCCAAACGTCTTGCCGGCTGCCTTCAATAAATCTGTCAAAAGGCGGATTGTTGCCGTCAGTCTTCGCGTAGTAACTCTCGAATGCGACGCCAACCGACTCCAGCGGGATCAGCGGTTCGCGACCACGCGGGTCGTTTTGATCGATCGGAATGTCCAGATACGGACTGGAAAACATTTCCAGCGAGGTGAGCGGGACTTGATGGTCTACACGCATTCTTGACATGGGGGTATTTTAAGCCACAGATGAACACAGATAAAATACTGATCATTCATGATTAGCGATCCTTACCGCTGGATGGAAGAAGACACGCCGGATTTGCGCGCGTGGGTGCTTGAGCAGCACGAGCACACGATGGCGCAACTATCGTCGTTGCCGGCTCGGGAGAGCATTCGCCGGCGACTGGAGGAGTTGCTGCGCTCAGAGACGATGGGCGCCATCACCAAAGCGGGCCAACGATACTTCTTTCTTAAGCGTTTCGAAAAACAGGAGCTCGCGTCGCTCTATTGCCAGGACGAGCGGCATGGTCCATTACGGTTATTGCTTGATCCGGGTGAGTTGAGCTCTGACGGCACGATCGCACTTGCAGACATACATCCTTCTCCGGACGGCTCGCTGATCGCATATCGCCTGACTTCGTCTGGAAGTTCCCGGATGTCGCTCCACGTGATGGACGTCAACAGTAAAGAAGTGTTGGACGTCATTCCCGGCGACGTAAATCCGGTCGCGCACGCGTGGCACACGAAGAACCGCGTTGCCTGGCTACCTGATAACAGCGGCTTTTATTACACGCGCTGTCCCAGCGCCACACCCGCCGCGGAGGCGCGCTTCCATCACAAACTGTACTTCCACCGTCTTGGTGACGATTGGCGTGAAGACGAGCTCGTGTTTGGCGAAACACTCAAGCGAGAACAAACGCCATACCCGCGGTTGTCGTGGGATGGCCGCTATCTACTTGCGTTGGTGCAGGACGTTTCAGGCGACTCGCCGTACTCGCAACTGTACCTTCTCGATCGCGAGAATCCGCAACGCGGCTTTACCCCCGTCGTTCGCGATGTTGAGGCGTTCATCAGCGCCGCCGCGGTTCATCGAGACAAGCTCTACATTCAAACAAATCACGAAGCGCCGCTGGGTAAACTCATCGCAATCGAGCTCGCGGATACTGTCGCTGAGTTCACAACCGTGCTCCCCGAAGCGTCCTGTCCGCTCGGAGACTGGATCGCGGTCGGAAACTTTCTCTTTGTCGAAACAATCGACAACGTTTCCGCACGGTTGCGTGTCTATGACCTCGCAGGCAGGTTCGTCAAGGAAATCGAGCTGCCCGGCATCGGTAGTATCAATTCACTGAGCGCGGCACCCGAATCGGAAGAGCTGTTGATTTCGTTTTCGTCGTTCCTGATATCCAAGGCTGTGTATCGGATGGATCTCGAAACGCTCGAGTACAAACTCTATCATCAAAACGAAGTCCCATTTGATCCGGACGCCTTTGAACTCGAACAGTCGTGGGTTGAATCGCGCGACAAAACCCGCGTACCGATGTTCCTGATTCATAAGAAAGGAATGGAGCGCAACGGCAGGAATGCTGTGGTGATTCATGGCTATGGCGGCTTTGGTGTCAGTCTCCTTCCGGCGTTTATGCCACAGGTGATTCCGTTTCTTGAACGCGGCGGAATCTACGCAATCCTCAACGCGCGAGGTGGCGGAGAGTTTGGCGAAGAGTGGCATCGCGCCGGCATGCGCGAGAATAAGCAGAACACCTTTGACGACTTCATTGCTGCCGCCGAATGGCTGATTGAGGAAGGCTACACGCAGCCTTCGAGATTGGGTTGTTTTGGGTGGAGCAACGGCGGTTTGTCGGTCAACGCCGTTGCTGTACAGCGTCCGGATCTGTGGAAGGCCGTAGTCGCCGGTGCGGCGGTCACCGACATGGCTCGCTTTCACACGGCACACACCGGCCGTCACTGGATCGCTGACTACGGTTCACCCGAGGATCTGCATGACCTCGAATTCCTGATGCAATACAGCCCGTATCACACGTTGCCGCAAAAAATCGAGGCGCCCGCAATACTCACTATCGCTCCGGACAACGACGACCGCGTCGCTCCCTGGCACAGTTATAAAATGCACGCCGCGTGGCTTGCCGCAAACGGGTCCACGAACCCAATACTCTTGCGCCGTGAAGAGCGCGCGGGCCATCGCGGTAGCCCCGCGGCAAGCAGAACTATCGACCGTTATACCGACATCTGGACGTTCTTTTTCTGGCAACTCGGCGTGGACCAAAGCTCACATATCACGTCAGGAGGGCTTCATGGCAAAGAATGATCTTGAAGAACCTCTCGGACCGCGACCCAAGGGCAAGAACATGGCCCAGCTCAACAGGCAATCGATCGAAGCTCTGCGCGAAAAGCTCTCCTCTCCCGAGTTTGCAGGAGGCATTCCACCCGACAGCGGGGCGTAATGCCCCGCTCCGGCAGCTGAACACACTCCTCCCTGCCGCCCCGACTAGACGACGGAAACTATTGGGGAGTAAGCACTTACGTTATGGACTCACCAAATCGATGACTGTGAGTACTACATTAGTAAGCAAAATGCTCCCTGTAGCACTCGCGGACGGCGGCGGCGGCGGCGGCGGTATAGCATCTCCGGTAGGTATGTTGCCCGCTAGCGTGCTAACGGAAACCAGCGCGGTGAGCACTACCGCCATAACCAAGCGTTTCATTTTTGAGTTTCTCCTTAGGATGTTTGAGGGATGCAAGAATACTTGTATCAGAAATACCAAACCGATGATATAAAAGTTCTTGCATAAAAGGCTAAGTCAGGACTAATATCTTTTTCGCCACTAAGGTCTTGCTACTCACAAAAGAAGGTTACTTTTGAAGTTGGCCTCACAAATTCCAGGCCCGTATAACTTGACTCCGAATACGGAAGCACTGTCTCGGTGTGCGCTCGCACTGACACTTAAAGACCAGGGCGACTACCAGGGAGCCCTCGAACTCATGCGTCCCTTGTGGCGCGGCGTTGGCGAGCGGCCTGATACACAAAACCTTCTCCCGGACGTTGCCGCCGAGGTGTTGCTCTGCACCGGCATTCTCACGGGCTTGATCGGCAGCCGAAACAAGATCAAAGGCGCGCAGGAGATCGCGAAGAATCTAATCACTGAGAGCATCAGTTATTACGAGTCGCAAGACGACACAAAGAAAGTTGCACAAGCACGGACGGAGATTGCGTACTGCTACTGGCGCGAGGGTGAAGTAAATGAAGCACGAATCATGCTTCAGGAAGCACTCGAACGACTGACTGCGCCGGGGATTATCAGAGCGCGCGCGCTACTCAAGCTGGCAATTGTCGAACAGTCAGCGGCGAGATACTACGATGCGCTGCAGATTCTAACTGATAACGCTTCGCTGTTTGAGTTAATTACTCATCGTGCCACCAAAGGCGATTACCACAATGAGCTGGCGATGACGTTGGAAGAAATCGCCGTCGCCGACAAACGTCCTGACTACTTTCAACGCGCGCTCACGGAGTACAAAGCAGCAGATTATCAATTTAAGCTGGCCCGGAATCACGTCTTTCGTGCGAGCGTGAAGAACAACGAGGCCGTCGTGCTTTCGAAGTTAGGCCGGTTCCCGGAAGCACACCGCCACCTTGACGTCGCCCGACGCTTGACCGTTCGTTTCAAAGACCGAACGCGAACGTCGCAAATCGACATCACGCGCGCTGAAATCCTGCTCGCCGAAGGCAAGTTCGAGGACGCAGAAGCAGTCGCCCATAGGACCGCGTGTTCACTGGAGAACAGCGGAAATCGAATCTGGATCATCGACGCTTTAATCGCGCAGGGAACAGCTTTAGCCCGCTTAGGGAAACCTGATCGCGCTCACCACGTTTTGCAGCACGCCATTGAAGTTGCTCACGAAGTAGGCGCTCTCAACAAAGCCGGATTAGCGGCGCTGACTCTCGTTGAGGAAGTAGATCTGGATTCCACAATTCTGCACGCCGCTTATCAGCAAGCACACGAATGGCTCGCAGACTCGCAGAGCCAGGATTTGATCATGCGAGTAAATGATGCGGCACGAAAGCTCGCATCAAATGTGTGCGGCAAACTCAGTCGAGAGGACGCGATTGACGCTCTCCTGAAAAGGCCGGGAACTCTCGAGTCAAAGGTATTGGAATACGAGAACGCACTGATCAAGCGAGCTTTAATTCAATCCAACGGCGCGGTCACTCACGCCGCCTCTCTGCTGGGGATGACCTACCAGGGACTCGCCTACGTCCTCGAAACACGGCACAAAGACTTACTATCAGCGCGGACCCCCGTGCGACGCCGGGCACGAAAACTCATCAAATCCCATTAACAAAACACGAGACAAGCCCGTGGCATCTCGCTCCATTTATTTGGAGGGTTATCCAAGAACCCTCTGCGGTGAGGCTGCGTATTAACAGACTTGCTCTACGAGTGACGAACACACGTCGCCGAATTTCTCCAGGAGACAATCAATCATGGGACGAGCTGTTCACAAGATCTGTTGTTTGGTCGCGTTGTGTTTGAGCGTTTTTATTAGCGAGTCGATCGCAAAACCCGGAGGAGCTAAGCCGGTGCCGGCGGTCGATTTTAGTGAGCTCGATAAGCTCGTGCCCGCGGAGCTCAAGGAGAAGAATACGCCGGGGACGGTGATCGCGATCATCAGTGGCGATCAGGTGGTCTACAAGAAGGCGTTTGGCGTGGCGAATGTCGAGACTAACGCAGAGATGCAGCCCGAGATGCTGTTTCGTCTCGGCTCGACTACCAAGATGTTCACGGCCGCGGCGCTGCTCACACTCGCGGAAAAAGACAAGATCAAGATGAATGAGCCTATCGGAAATCGTGTCAAAGGCTTGAGCGCACGGGTGGGCCAGGTTACGCCGCATCATTTGTTGAGCAACTCCGCCGGTGTGCGCGACTTCGCCGCGCCCGTGATCTCAAACGACGATCCGGCTCTCGGAAACATGGTCCGCTCGTGGAAGGACGACGTCTTCTTCGCCGATCAAGGGGAGATTTATTCCTACTCAAGTCCGGGCTACTGGCTTTCCGGATTCGTGGTCGAAGAGTTGTACGGCAAACCTTACGCCGACTCGATGACCGAGCTTCTCTTCAAACCACTCGGCATGGAACGGACCACGCTGCGACCGTTCATGGTAATCACTTACCCGTTCGCTACAGGCCACGCACTCGACGCCGGCAAGCCCACGATCCTTCGTCCGATGTTCAATAATGTCGCGATGTGGCCGGCAGGCTCGATGTGGTCAAACGTGAAGGATCTGTCGCGCTGGGTCATTGCGTTGATGAACGAGGGAAAACTGGACGGCAAGCAACTGCTGTCGCCCGCACTGATCAATCAGATGGAGCAACACCAGGTGCCGGTTCCCGGCGAGTCGGATTCTTACTATGGCTACGGGCTGACAGTCTTCAAATACAAAGGGCTCGAATTTGTGGGCCACGGAGGTTTCAGTCGCGGTTACGGATCGATGATCCAGATGGTGCCGTCACGAAAGTTTGCAGTGATCGTGTTGACGAACAAGAGTGGTGAGACGATGCGAAAGAGTTTGAACAAGGCCACGGAACTGGGGCTTGGTTTGAAAGACGATGAGCCACAGAAGCCTGCGACTATTGCGCCGGCGACAGAGTCAGAGATGAACCAGTATGTTGGAACTTATTCGCACGCGCCGCAAACGTGGGAGGTTTCAGTGAGAGAAGGCAAAGGCTACGTGAAGTTTGACGGCAAAGAATACGCGATGACAAAGACCGGCGATAAGAAGTTCACGTACGGCGAGCAAAACGAGAACGAGATCATATTCGTGCCCGGAAAGAGCGGGAAGATCGAGTTTCTGTTTTTCGAACTTTATGGCGCGAAGAAAATAAAGTAAGCCACAGATCCGTGGCTTAGTTTGCGCCTTAGTGTCTTTGTGGTTGGGGTGTGATATAAACGCGCCACACAAGGAGGACAGTGGAGATGATGAGTATCATTTGGTTCTTAATCATCGGGTTAATCGCCGGCGCACTCGCTCGTCTGATCATGCCCGGAAGAGATCCGATGGGCATCGTCATGACGATCATTCTGGGAATCGTCGGCTCGGTCGTCGGCGGCCTGGTGAGTTGGGCAATCTGGCCTAATGAAAGAAACGGCATTCCGCGGGCCGGTCTCCTGCTTTCGATACTCGGCGCAATCGTCGTGCTCTGGATTTATCGCATGATCAAGAGCCGTAGTACTGTCTAGCAGATTTAGAATTAGTGCCTGAACTGCCGGACATCGTCGTTTATATCGAGGCTCTCGAGAAACGAATCCAAGGCAGTGTTCTCGAACGCGTCCGTATCGCAAGTCCTTTCCTTTTGCGGACGGCCGTACCACCTCTGTCCAGCGTAGAAGGCAAAAAGATTGTCGAGCTGCGCAGGCTTGGCAAACGGATCTGCTTCGGGCTCGAAGGAGATCTGTGGCTTGTTCTGCACCTGATGATTGCGGGCAGGCTGCACTGGTATGACGAGCGGGCCAAGGCCGCGAAGGGTAGGAGTGTGGCTGTATTTGAGTTCAGCCGTGGCAGCCTAACGCTGACGGAAGCTGGAACGCAGAAGCGTGCGTCGCTGCACGTGATCCAGGGTGAAGCCGGACTCGACGATCTCAATCCCGGTGGTCTGGAAGTTTTTGACGCGAGCGCGGAAGAGTTCGCGCACGCGCTCCGTGCCAGGAATCACACGTTGAAGCGCGCGCTCACCGATCCACGCATTCTCAGTGGCATCGGCAACGCTTACTCAGACGAGATTCTCTTCGAAGCAAAACTCTCGCCTTTCACGCTCACACAAAAACTCACTGACAAAGAGATCGAACAACTCTTTGCGGCAATCAAGCGAACGTTGTCTGACTGGGTTGAGCGTTTGCGTTCAGATGCGAAAGATCGCTTTCCGGAAAAGGTGACCGCATTTCGTCCCGATATGGCTACGCACGGTAAGTACGGCGAACCTTGTCCACGTTGCGGCAGCAAGATCCAGCGCATTCGCTATGGATCTAACGAGACCAACTACTGTCCCACTTGCCAGACCGGAGGAAAGCTACTCGCAGACCGCGCCCTCTCACGTCTACTCAAAGACGACTGGCCCCGCACACCTGAAGAACTCGAAAATTTGGGCCACAGATGAACACGGATAAAATCCGGATTTCAATCCGTGTTTATCTGCGGCTTATAAAGCTCGTCGCTGCCGACGTCGAAGATGCGATTCAGGCGTGCGCGGTAGTTTTCGAAGGCGAGCTGGCCGCCGAGTTGGAGTAATTGCTCTTCAGAAAACTTCTCGCGCAGGCGCGCATACAATTCGTCGGAGACGTTTGAAGGCGTGTTAGCCATCGCGTCCGCGAGCTCGATCACGAGCTTCTCAACGTCCGAGAACACCGTCAGATCATTCTTCACCACTGCCAGCAACTTCTCATCACTCAACCCGGCTTTTCTGCCTACGGCAGAATTGATATCAACTCAAAAAGGACACCCGATGCGCGCAGCGGTCCGCACCTTCCCGAGCTGAATAAACCGCAGCGACACTTTCCGCTTCCGCCCGAGCCCGGCTTCCATCGCGATGCTGCCCCAAACCATTCCCGGCAACCGCATCTGTTGCTTCACCGGCGTCAAATCCTTGCCAAACATCTTGCGCATCGTGGTGTAGAACCAGCGCAAGTGCCATGGCGCCTGACTCTTCTCTATTCCAGAAATCCTGTTCATCTAACTTTCCGTTCCGAGCTTTCGAGATGTCGCGTGGTCTGATCGGTAACACTGAAATTCGTCGGAATGAATTCACTCGTGTCCGCCGCTCGCAAAGCACGCGCGGCCGCTGCTTCGTCCGACGCCTTCCCTTCCTTCAGCGCGCGCTCCTGGGCCTCGACAATTCTCTTACTCACGACCAGGCCATTCACAATCAGCGCCACACCGACCATGAACGGGATGACTCCCGCAACCCATAATCGCGTGATGATTTCCGCAACGTCAGGCTTAACATGGCCCGCAACTCCCTGCATAAAAATCGCCAGAAAGATCGCGAGCCCGACACCAACACTGCTCACGATCACGCCTGCTTTGATTTCGTTGTAACGTTTAACTTCAGGCGTGATGCCCATGCGGCGTTCCAACTCGAGCTTGCGCAGCTCGGCCATCTGGCCCGACTGGAACATCTCTGCGATCCACGTGTTGCCCCACTCAAACTTCTTTGCCAAGTCGGGCGCGTCCAACGCCTCGCGCACCGCTTGCAGGTTCGCTCCACAAAACGTGCAGAACTTGATGTCGTCACTTTGGTTCGAGGAACAACGAGGACACAGCATAAGCAGCTCCTATTCGGCGGAATCACTAAGGGATACGACGATTGTACGGCCTCGGTTCTTGTCAGGGGAAGTTCTCGCTATAATCTCCGTTCAGCATCATGTCGTCGACCCCAAACACATGAAGCCTATTCCCATCAAAAGCATTGCCCATTACCGGATCGTCGAACCGATCGGCGCCGGCGGCATGGGCGCAGTCTACAAAGCTTACGACAACAAGTTGCAGCGCATCGTGGCGCTGAAACTGCTGCCGGCGGAGTACGTCTCGCAGGACGATCGACGGCGCCGTTTCTTCCAGGAAGCGCGCGCGGCTTCGGCGTTGAACCATCCACACATTCTCACAGTTTATGAAGTCGGCGAAGACGAAGGCAGGCCCTACATCGCGATGGAGTACATCGAGGGGGAAACGCTGCGCCGTAAGATCGCAAACAACGGTCTGCAACTCAAAGAGACGTTGGACATCGCGATCCAGATTGCTACCGGCCTCGCGCGCGCGCACGAGCTAGGAATCATTCATCGCGATCTCAAACCTGAGAACTTGATGCTCAGTCGCGACGGTTACGCGAAGATTCTCGACTTCGGACTCGCGAAGCTAGTCGCGGAACGCGAACGCGCACTCGTCGCCGACAGCGAACAGAAAACGTTGATTCGCGGTGTTCAGACTCAGTCGGGTACGTTGATGGGCACCGTCAACTATATGGCGCCCGAACAGTTGTTGGGCCAGCGCGTGGATCGTCGCTGCGATGTTTTTTCTTTTGGCGTGGTGCTGTGCGAGATGTTGACAGGCACGGCGCCGTTTGTTCACGAGAATCGCATCGACACGATGCACGCGATCCTTCATGGCCCTCCAAGCTTTCCGAGCGACGGCCGGCCGGAGCTGCCGTTTGAGTTGCAACGCGTCCTGTCGAAAGCGCTCGCGAAGACGCCGAAGGAACGCTATCAAAGCATCTCCGAGCTCTCCGAAGAGCTCAAAAAAATCAAACGCGATCTGGAGTTGGGTAAGACGTTGCCCGTGGCGCCGCCAAAGACGCGACTGGTGCTGAAGCGAACGGGAGATCGATCGCGCGCAGTCGATTACGAGAATGAGCTGAACGAGGCGCAGTTTAAAGCCGTCACGACCACGGAAGGTCCACTCCTGATCGTTGCCGGCGCCGGCACCGGCAAGACACGCACCCTCGTCTACCGCGTCGCGCGTCTGGTTGAGATCGGCGCAAAGCCCGAATCAATACTCTTGCTGACGTTTACACGTCGCGCTGCCGCCAGCATGCTTACGCGCGCGGCTGCGTTGGCTGACGCACGTTGTCAGCGCGTTTCGGGTGGAACGTTCCATTCCCTGGGCCACACAGTGCTGCGCAAGTTTGCCGACCACGCCGGCGTGCAGAAAAACTTTTCGGTGCTGGACCAGAGTGATACCGAAGACTTGATCGATCTGCTGCGACGCCAGATCCGGATCACAAAAGCTCAACACTTTCCGCGCAAGCGAACGATCGCCGCCATCTTCAGCATGATGGTCAATAAGGTCCAAACGCTGAAACAGGTGCTCAACCAACAGTACCCGCAGTTTGTCGACGAGCGTAGCAACCTCGAAACGTTGTTCAAGGCGTTTGAGGACTTCAAGCGCAACCGGCACATGCTGACCTACGACGATCTGCTGGTGCGGTTTCGTGAAGCGCTGGAGTCGAGCGCAGAGATGCGCGAACAGCTCTCGGACCAGTATCGCTACATCATGGTCGACGAGTACCAGGACACGAATAAGCTCCAGGCACAGATCGTGAAGCTAATGACTGCGCGCCACGAAAACGTCGCGGTTGTGGGCGACGAGTTTCAATCGATCTACTCGTTTCGCGGCGCGAGCCATCGCAACATGCTCGAGTTTCCAAAACTATTTCCGGCAGCGCAGATCATCAAACTCGAAGAGAACTTTCGCAGCACGCAACCGATTCTCGACGTCGCGAACGCGATCATCGCGGACGTGAAAGAGAGTTATAAGAAGCGACTTTATTCGCGCATAGATGGTGGTGAGCCGCCAGTGGTCGTGAGCGCGAATGACGAGAACGAGCAGTCGCGCTTTGTCGCGCAGCGGATTGCGGATCTGCGTGAAGAAGGCGTACCGCTCAGCGACATCGCGGTGCTGTTTCGTTCGAGCTCGCATTCGTTTGACCTGGAGATTGAGCTCGGAAAACAAGGCATTCCGTTCCGCAAGTTTGGTGGGATGAGGTTTGCGGAGTCGGCGCACATCAAGGATGCGCTCTCATTTCTGCGTGTCGTGATTAAGCCGTCAGACACGCTTTCGTGGTTTCGCGCGTTGAAGCTGATCGATCACATCGGCGACGCGACTGTCTACCAGATACTCGAACATCTCGGAGTCGAACATCGTGAGTTCCGGTCGACGAAAAGCAGAGCCGGACTGTTCAAGAAACTACTTCGCTTCCCGGCTCGCGACTCGTATAAAGCACAACTTGTTCGGCTGGCGCGTGTGCTTTGCACGATGGTGGAAGGCAAGACGCCGAACGAGCAATTGTCGACGGTGTTACGTTTCTACAAGCCGCTGCTGAAGAACAAATATGATGACGTGCAGCGTCGCGGGCGCGATCTCGAACACTTACAAACGATCGCGAAACGTTACAAGACGCCGGCTAAGTTGCTCGACGATATCGCGCTCGATCCGTCTGAAGCTGTCGGCGACAACACGCCGCGGCGAAGCAGTGGTTTTGTCACGCTCTCGACAGTGCACTCCGCGAAAGGTCTCGAGTGGGACAACGTGTTTCTGATCTGGATGACTGATGGATGGTTTCCGTCGAGCAGGTTTCAGGATGAGTTTGACGACTACGACGAGGAGCGACGGCTGCTCTACGTCGCCACCACGCGCGCGAAGAAGGAATTACACTTCGTCTATCCCGCGGTCGACGTCTACCGCGGCCCGGAAACCGACGGCACGCCCACACTCTCGCGCTTCCTCGAACCGATACCACCTTCGATCCTCCCTCACGCCTCGTTGGCGGGAGAATAAATGATCTGTGCAAATCCATCTATTCTGTGTAATCTGTGGCAAAAAAATGACCCTCGGAACAGAATGGCTCATTGATGCAAGCGGGTGCGACGCGACGGCGCTTGCAGATCTCGATCGCATGCGTGCAGTTTTCGACCGCGTCATACGCGATCTCGATCTCAACGTGCTCGGCGAGATCGCGTGGCATCAATTCGATCATCCCGGCGGCGTCAGCGGTCTCGCGCTGCTCTCCGAGTCGCATCTCTCTTGCCACACATATCCCGAATTCCAGGCCGCGACGTTCAACCTGTACTGCTGTCGCAACCGCGCTTCGTGGACGTGGGAAACAACACTCAAAGAAATGCTCGGCGCAACTGACGTCACCGTTCGAAAATTCGAGCGCATGATTGCACACACCATGGCAGGAGCCGCTAAATGAGTGTGCTCACGGCGAACTGCCCGTCGTGCGGCGCGCCCGTTGAGTTCAAGAGCGGTCAGTCGATCGTCGTGATCTGCGAATACTGTCGCTCCGCAGTCGCACGCACCGATCGCGAGTTGAAAGACCTCGGCAAAGTCGCCGAGCTCGTCGAAACCGGATCGCCGTTGGACATCGGCGTGCGCGGCAAGTGGAAGGACGTGCCGTTTGAGTTAACCGGTCGCGCGCAACTCGGCCACGAGATGGGCGGGCAGTGGGATGAGTGGTACGCCACGTTTTCAAACGGCTGGCTCGGTTGGCTGGCGGAAGCACAGGGCCGCTTCTACATCACGTTTCAATATCCGATTCCCGAAGGCGTGCAAGTCGCACCTTTCGATCAACTCCAACTCGGGCAGACTGTGCCCGGCCTGCCCTGGCCCACGCCTTTGATCGTCGCCGAAACCGGACGTGCTACTGCGCTCGGCGCGAAGGGCGAGATTCCGTACCTGTTAACGCCCGGCGAGACTTATCACTACGCCGATCTCTCAGGCGTGAACGGCGCATTTGGCACACTCGATTACAACCAATCACCGCCGCTGGTCTTCCTGGGCCAACAGGTCACGCTCGCGGACCTCGGCATCACGACCACGCGTGCGCCGGAAAAAGAGGAACGACGAGTCGCCGCAGCTCAGCTCAGTTGTCCAAACTGCGCCGGCCCGCTCGAGCTCCGTGCGCCTGACAAAACTGAAAGAGTCACCTGCCCAAACTGCAACTCACTGCTCGACGTCAATCAAGGCCAGCTTCAGTTTCTCAAAGCGCTCGAGAAACCGTGGTTTCAGCCGGTGATTCCGCTCGGTACCACAGGCGATGTGCCCGAAGGAAAGATGACGGTCATCGGTGCGATGGCGCGCAGTGTCACGATCGAAGGCACGCAATATTTCTGGAGCGAGTACCTGCTTTACAACCCGCAGATCGGATTTCGCTGGCTGGTCCATAGCGATGACCACTGGAACTATGTGCGCGCCGTGCCGCCGGGGGAAATCTCCGAGTCGGCCAAGTATGCGAGTTATCAAGGCAAGAGTTACAAGATATTTCAGGATGCGCAGGCGCGCGTTGAAGTGGTGCTCGGCGAGTTTTACTGGAAGGTCGAGACGGGCGAGCAGGTGAGGGGCGTTGATTACGTTAAGGCACCTTACATGCTTTCGAAAGAGCTCTCAACCAGCGAGATTAATTGGTCACTCGGAACTTACATCGAGGTGCCGCAGATCGAGAAAGCGTTCTCGGTTAGCGGTCTGCCGCGCCCATCAGGCGTCGCTCCAAACCAGCCTTACAAGCATTGGTGGATTTACAAATACTGGCTCGCTTTTATCTTGCTCGTTTTGCTGCTGGGTTTTGTGACGCTGGTTTTTTCTGGTTCGACCAGGCAAGTGTTTTCGCAAACGGTGACACTGCCGCCGCTGCCGAATGAAGACGGCACGCAGGTTTTCTTCAGCGAGCCTTTTCAGCTAGAGGGCAGGCGCAACATCCGGATCATCGGCGACGCTGCGGTGCAGAATACGTGGGTCTATCTCGAAGGAGATCTGATCAACGACGAAACGGGCGTGGTCCAATCGTTTCCGATCGACATTTCTTATTACCAGGGTGTTGAGGATGGCGAATCGTGGTCGGAGGGTGGACAGGAAGATTCGGCGTACACGTCGTCGATGCCGGCAGGTCGTTACGTGCTGCGGTTGGAGGGTCAGTGGGAGAGATGGCAGCAACCGGCAGTCGTTACAGTGAAGATCGAGCAGAACGTTACGCACGGATTCAACCTGCTGATTGCGTTGATTGTTTTGTCTATTGGACCAATTGCGATGTTGATCTATCACATCAGTTTCGAACACAAGCGTTGGTCTGAAAGTATGTTTAGTAGTAGTGGTAGTGATGACGATGATGAATGATGTTCCCGCAAAGGCGCAAAGAAGAACGCAAAGGAAACCAATCTGTTTTCTTTGCGCCTTTGCGTCTTTGCGGGAAATAAATTAAGGAGCCTTCTATGCTTAAAGCACTCTACACGATCTTCGGCATCGGCGTTATCAGCTTGTACAGCGTAGCCGCGATGTTGGGTTGGGAGATTACCGGCGGCTCTCGCCACCAGTTGCCGCCTGACGCGCGACAAAATGGTTATCGCTCGTTCCACTTCTGGCACTACGGCTTACACGGAGGAAAATGATGCACACAATCCCGGGACTAATAGTTCCACTTGAAGGTCTGGTGTCCACGCTCATCACGACACTCGTGTTCGTCGTGCTGGGACTCATCATCTTTGCGCTTGTGTTCTTTGTGATCGCAAAGGCGACCCCCTTCTCAGTGCGGAAGGAGATCGAAGAGGATCAAAACATCGCTCTGGGCATTGTAATCGCCTCCGTGATCCTCGGCAGCGCGTTGATCATTGCCGCCGCGATCCACGGGTGAGGATGAAACGGCCGCCGCTACTCTTCCTCAATGTTCTCATCGTCGCGACGTGCGGGCTGATCTACGAACTGCTGGCGGGCACTCTCGCCAGTTACGTCCTGGGCGACTCAGTCACACAATTCTCACTCATCATCGGTATCTATCTTTTTGCGATGGGAGTCGGCTCGTGGCTCTCGCGCTTCATCGACAAAGGTCTCGCGCGACGCTTCGTCGACATTGAACTGGCCGTCGCAATTCTCGGCGGCTTCTCCGCGCCGTTGTTGTTTATCACTTTTGCGCGTGTCAATTATTTCTACGCGGTGCTCTACTTCGTCGTCTTCTCTATCGGAGTGTTTGTCGGTCTCGAAATCCCGCTCCTGCTGCGAATACTGAAAGACGAGATCGAATTCAAAGAGCTCGTCTCGCGCGTGCTTGCGTTCGACTATATCGGCGCGCTGCTCGCGTCGATCCTGTTTCCGATCCTGTTCGTTCCCCGGCTAGGCCTGATCCGGACGTCGCTGATCTTCGGAATGCTGAATGCCGCCGTCGCGCTGTGGGGCACGTGGCTGCTGCGGCCGCTGATCAAAGGCGGCGTTGTTGGACTGCGTGTGAAGGCAATTATTGTAATGGCGGTGCTGCTGGTTGCCCTGGTGAAAGCAAACAGGATCACTTCGCTTGCCGAAGACGAGATGTTTGCCGACGAGATTGTCTACACGAAAGACACGCCGTATCAGCGAATCGTGATCACGCGGGGACGCGCGGGATTTCAGTTGTTCTTGAACGGCAACCTGCAATTCAGTTCGACTGACGAGTATCGCTATCACGAGGCGCTTGTTCATCCGGCGATGCTGCTGGCGAATAGTCCGCGACGTGTTTTGGTGTTGGGTGGAGGCGATGGGCTCGCGTTGCGCGAGATTCTGAAGTATTCGTCGGTCGAACAAGTCACGCTTGTTGATCTCGATCCGGAGATGACAAAGCTTTCGAATCGTTTTCCGCTGCTTGCGAAGTTGAACCAGCAGTCGTTTAACGATCCGCGCGTGCGAGTTGTTAATGAAGACGCTTTCATCTGGGTGGAGGAAACTAATGAGCTTCCTTACGATGCAGCGATCGTCGACTTTCCGGATCCAAACACTTTCGCGCTCGGTAAGCTCTACACGACGCGCTTTTATCGTTTGCTGCGATCGCGGCTCACCGAGAATGCCGCGGTCTCGGTGCAATCGACGTCGCCAATGTTCGCGCGCAATTCCTACTGGTGCATCATTCGGACTCTCGAAGCAGCGGGTTTTTATGTGCGTCCTTATTACACGGCGGTGCCGAGCTTCGGGCTATGGGGTTTTGCGCTCGCGCGCTCGTCAGCGTTTGAAGTTCCGAGGAACCCGCCACCCGGTTTGAAATTTCTCGATGACCAGACGCTCACGGCGATGTTCACGCTCGCAAAGGACATCGAACCGGTGCCGGTCGAGATCAACCGCCTCGATAACCAGGCACTCGTGCGCTACTACGAAGGCGAGTGGAAACGATTCGAATAGGTCCTATAGGTCCAATAGGTCCTATATTTTTTATGAATAGGCGTGAGATTCTTGCGGCTTTCCTTGGTCTTCCGGTGGCGCTCGCGGCATGTCGTCGCAGCGAAACGCCACCGCTGCCGGAGGGCGAGATCGTCGGCGCATCAGATGTATTTGGTCATCGTTTGCGCGATGGGCTGCGCGTAGAAGTTCCTCAGGATGCGTGGTCCAACATCCCACTCGTAATCGTCGGCGGCGGCGTTGCCGGTCTCACTGCCGCCTGGCGTTTACAAAATTCCGGCTTCAAAGACTTCATCCTGATCGAGCTCGAAAGCGCGCCCGGCGGCACTTCGCGCTCCGGCTCAAACCGCACAATCTCCTTTCCATGGGGCGCGCACTACATCCCTGCGCCGATGAAAGAGAACACCGCGCTCGTGTCGCTGCTCGAAGAGATGGGCGTCGTCGAAGGAAAAGACAACAACGGCCAGCCTGTCATTGGAGAACAGTTTCTGTGTCGCGATCCGGAAGAGCGTGTCTTCTATAAAGGCCGTTGGTACGAAGGCCTTTATCTTCACGCCGGCGAAAGCGAAGAGGATAAACAGCAATTCGACAAGTTCAATACCGAGTTGTACCAGTGGATCTCGTGGCGCGATGCACGCGGCCGCCGTGCGTTCACACTGCCGGTGTCGGCATGTTCGGACGACGCCGAAGTCACGGCGCTCGATCGCATTTCAATGGCCGACTGGATGAACGCTCGTGGACTTTCGAGTCCGAGGCTGCGGTGGTGGGTAAACTACGCCTGTCGTGACGACTACGGCATGGAGCTCGAACAGACCAGCGCGTGGGCAGGGTTGTTTTACTTCTGCTCGCGCGTGGTGGAACCGGGGATTGAATCACAGTCGCTGATCACGTGGCCGGAAGGCAACGGGCGACTGGTGCGGCATCTTTTCGAGAAAGCAAAAGCTAATATTCAGCTCGATCGCGCGGCAGTTGAGTTGATACCGGTCGAGGACGGTGTTGACGTTATCACTCTCGATCGTGAGGGTCGGAGTCCGCGTGGTTTTCATGCTCGTCGCGTGATCTTCGCAGCGCCGCAGTTCATCGCGCGCTACATCGTCAGGCCATATCGTGAGAATCCGCCGGCGCATATTTCGGAGTTTCAGTTTGGCGCGTGGATGGTCGCGAATCTGACGTTGAAGGACCGGCCGAAACCCGGTGCCCGTGACTTTCCGCTCGCGTGGGACAATGTTCTCTACGAGAGCCCCTCGCTTGGGTACGTGGTGGCAACGCATCAACGCGGTCTCGACCGTGGTCCAACCGTGCTCACTTATTACTATCCGCTGTGTGACGAGAACGCACGCGTCGCGCGCACGCGTTTGTTGGAAACTGACTGGAGTAGCTGCGCCGAGATAGCGCTAACCGATCTTTCGCGGGCCCATCCCGACATCCGCAACCTCGTCGAACGTCTCGACGTGATGCGTTGGGGACACGCAATGATCCGCCCGCGCACAGGTTTTATGTGGGGCCAGGCGCGCCGCGATGCCGCAAAACCGTTTCGCTCAATCCACTTCGCGCACTCAGAACTGAGCGGCGTGGCGCTATTCGAAGAAGCCTTCGACACCGGCTTGCGTGTAGCGGATGAAGTTATTAGCCACGGATTACACGGATAAAAATCCCGGATTTTATCCGCGTCTATCCGTGGCTAGACTTTGCCGGATTACCTTTAAAGCCTCGTCGAGTTCGGCGCCCGCAAGCTCGAGGCGCGGCGGGCGAACGCGCGCATTGCCCATCCCGACCTCTTGTTGGACCAGCTTGATCAGTTGCACAAACTTCGGCACCGTATCCATCCGCAATAGCGGCAGAAACCAGTTGTAGAGCGCGATCGCCTTCTCGCGTTCACCGTTCATGGCATAGTTGAAGAGATCGACTGACTCACGCGGCAACGCATTCACCAGGCCCGCTATCCAACCAACAGCGCCCACCGCGATACCCTCGACGATCGCGTCATCAACTCCGACGGAGATCGCTAACCTGTCGCCAACCAGCTCTCGAATCCACGTCACGCGCCGCACATCAGTACTTGACTCTTTCACCGCTTCGAAATTCTCGTGCTCCGCTGCGAGCTCTTTGATCTGTTCCGGCAGGAAGTCAGTCCCGTATGCGATCGGGTTGTTGTAGAGCATGCACGAGAGTTTTGTCGCTCGAAACACTGCTTCGATGTGCGCTTTCATCTCGCGCCAATCGCTGCGATAGACGTACGGCGGCAACACCATCAAGCCGCTGCAACCCATACTCTCGGCACGTTCCGCCAGCCGTACCGCTTCAGCAGTACTCAACGACGCAATCGCAGCAATCACAGGCACTCGCTCTCCGACCGCACCGATAACCGTCTTCCAGATCGCCAGCTTCTCGTCGAAACTCAGCGTCGCGCTCTCGCCCAACGAGCCCGGCGTCACGATTCCAGTGCAGCCGTGATCGATCAACCACTTCGCGTGTTGGCCC
>Ga0207670_10000122_pt1 | contig 51205 bp, 76 predicted proteins | sample KBSS23HmetaG_FD_184339 | JGI IMG/M metagenome (GOLD analysis project Ga0207670, IMG submission 184339) | Switchgrass rhizosphere microbial communities from Kellogg Biological Station, Michigan, USA - KBS S2-3H metaG (SPAdes) (version 2) | ecosystem: Host-associated > Plants > Roots >... | reverse complement strand
CCAGCCGCTCACCCTCGGTCTCATCCTCGCTGGGCGCTGCCGCCGCCTTGCTCGCTGTCCGCTTCGTAGTCATGCCCAGATGGTCGCAGACTATCGCGCGGATAGCAATGGACGGGGGGTTGTGGGGCGTAAGGCGATTCGCCTTACGCGGCGACTCCACGAAGATCGCTTATTGATATGAGTAGGATAGTCTGCTATCATGATGATAGGACAACAGGCCACATCCCTACCCACTCAGGAGCGACCCCCCATGGCACGCATGACCCGCGAGCAACGCAGCAAGGCACTCGAAGAGCTGTCAGCCCGAGTGAAGGCCCGGATCGAAGAAATGGCCGACGAAGAACTCGCCGACTACGGCGAGATGTTCGAGGGCCGCTACAGCCCCAAGAACGTCGTCCTGATCCTGACCCAACGCCCGGACGCGACCGTGGTCCGCGGCTACGACCAGTGGAAGGCCGAGGGCCGCCAGGTCCGCAAGGGCGAACACGGCATCAAGATCCGCAAGGTGGTGTCGGGCCCCGACCGGACCAACGCCGCCGGCGAGGTCACCGCCCAGGGCTGGCGGTCAATGATCTGGCTCACGGTGTTCGACATCGACCAGACCGACCCGATCACCGCTGACGCCGACCTCGCCACCTCGGCGGCCTGAGCCATGACCACCCCCACCGCCCCGTCCCGCACCGTTTGGCGCGGGATGGGGCGCTGCCCCTTCACCTGCACCGGCTGCGGCGGGACTTGGATCCTCGACCCGGACGCCGTCCAGACCACCGACGGCGTGCAGCGGCTGTGCTCCGGCTGCAACCAGATCCGCCTCGCCGCCCACCAGCCCCCGCCGTACGTCGTCAGCTTCACCTTCGGCGGCGACACCCCGCCACTTCTGCTGCTCGTCACCGCCACCCGGAAGGACCAATCGTGACCGCCACCAACGCCACCGTGCAGAAGACCATCGCGACCTCGCGGATCGTGCCGGACCCTGAGCAGCCGCGGAAGCTGTTCGAGCAGGCCGGCCTGGACGAGTTGGCCGCGTCGATGCGTGAGCTCGGCCAGCTGCAGGCCATCACCGTCCGGTACGACCGGACCCGCCGGCTCTACATCATCGTCGCCGGCGAGCGCCGCTGGCGGGCCGCCAACATGGCAGGCCTGACCGAGATGTACGCCATGGTCCTGCAGCACGTCGACGACGAAGAGGCCTTCATCCGCTCGGTCGCGGAAAACGTTGGCCGGGTCGACATGACGCCGATCGAGGAGGCCCGCGCGTTCCAACGCCTCGTCGACGCCGGCTGGTCCACGGAGCAGATCGCCGCCCGCACCGGCGCATCGGTCGAGAAGGTGGGCTGGCGCATGGACCTGCTCACGCTGATCCCAGCCGCCATGGACGCCCTGTCGAAGGGTCACCTGCCGGTCGGCCTGGCCTGGTACGTGTCGCGGCTGGAGCCGACGGCGCAGAGCGTGTTCCTGGGCAAGTGGGGTCGGGGCGAGTTCCCCACCATCCGCGACGCTGAGGCGTTCGTGCAGGCCTGCCGGGCCAAGGCGTCGGAGCAGTTCGGCCTGTTCGGTATGGAAGAGCCAAGCATGGAGGAGCGGGCCCAGATCATCGCCACCCGCCAGCGTGTGGCGTCCAAAGTGGACCAGTTGGCGAAGGCGGGGGAGATCCTGCATGAGTTGGGGCAGATGGATCCGGCCGAACTGGCCAAGGTCCTCGCCGGGGCCCACGGGGGAGTGGACGGATACCAGGCCCGGATCTCCCACCTGCAGGGTGCTGCCGCCAAGGCGGCCGGTGTGCTGCGCAAGGCGAAGGCCATCGTGTCGGTGTCCGCTCTGGATCTGCAGGAAACTTCCGCAGCCTAACCTATTGCTATCACGATGGTAGCAGGATATGATCATGATATGACAAACAACAACAGCCCAGCCCGCCGCGAGACCGCCATCGCCGCCGCGTTCAACGTGCCCTTCGACCCGGCCGACTACAGCACCGAGTGGTCCCCGATGCAAAAGGCCGTCGCCCAGCTGATCACCGAGATCGCCTCCACGGAGCGGGTGGCCGCCGAACAGCTCGAGATGGCCGCCCGGACCGTGCAGCGGGCCGCCCAAGCCGTTCTCGACGCGAACGCAACGATCAACTCGATCGAGCCGCTGTGCATGACCCAGGCGAGCCACTACCTGACCAAGCTGGCCTTCCAGCGCCAGACGCTGGCCGTCCTCGTGGCCGGCCTGCGCCACACCGAATCCTGACCCCCCATCCACCACCCACCCTCGCCTTGAGGAGGCCGCCATGCTCACCGCCACCACCGCCCTCTGCGGACACGCCGCCACCCCCACCACGGCCGGCTGCGACCCGTACGAGCGCCGCAACACGGTCGTGGACCACGTGGGCGATGTGGTTCTCTACATCGGCTGCGACGGCCTCCGGTACCTGTTCCGCGACGGTGTCGACGACGGGCTGCGCATGACCGCCGGCCCGGTGCCGGGCACGTGGGCGTTGACCCTGGCCCGCCACACCGAGGTCGAGCCGGGCCGGTGGGACATGGTCCTCGACGGGCAGCCGCTGTGCACCGGCGGGTACGCGGCCCGCAACGGCCGCCGCTACGTGGCCCGCCGCGGCCCGACCTCCCGCGCCTTCCTCGCCGCCGACACGTCCTACGGCCTGTTGGGCAAGGTGGCCCGCTGGTACCTGGCCCTGCCCGGCGAAGCGGACGACGGATGCGAGTGAACATCACCTCCGCAGCGGGGGGCGGCCGGTTCCGGCCCGCCCCCCGCTCCGTCCTTTCTGGACAGACAACCCCTGGCTATCCCTAGGGTAGCATGCTACGATGGTGATAGCACAAAGAGAAAACGACCCCCCTCCAGAGGAGAGCCCCATGACCACCACCACCGCCCAGGACAGGGTCGAGTTCTACAACGACCTGCTCATCACCGCCATCGAGAACGGCGGCTACGGCCAGTTCTGGACCCGCGAATACGACCCCTTCGAGGACAGCCCGTACGCGGTCATCGAATTCACCGACGCCGAAGGCACGCTGCACCGGGTCACCCCGGCCACCATGGCCCACGGCCTGGGCGTCATCACCAGCGCCGAACGCCGCGTCGACGAGAACCACCCCGACGACGGCCCGGTGCTACACAACGCCGCAACCGGCCAGCGCCTCTACATGGGCTCCCACCAGCGTGAGCGCATCATCCTCGCCGCCGACCCCGACAACGACGAATACGAAGCCGGCGACCTGGACGTCATCGACGCCTTGGCCATCCTCGAATGCGCCCTGCTCGGCGCCGTCACCTACGCCTGAAAGGACCGACCAGCCATGACCATCACCGACAACGCCGAGATCCGGCCGGGGACTGTTGTCACCATCGACCAGGGCACCCGCACCTTCGAAATCCTCCGGATCGAGGAGGGCATGGCCAGGATCGCCCCCACCGACCCGGCCGACGACCGGGACGCCGACTGGGTATCCGTCGGCCGGCTGCATGTGGCACCTGAACCGGACCCGGTCCCGTTCACCGTGACCTGGACTGAGGTGTCGACCCACTCGGCGACCATGTCCTCCACCCGGCTGGCCGCCCTGCTCGGAATACCGGTGCAGACCCTCCTCGCCACCCAGCAGGAGGACATGGCCGGCCTCGGCGATCTGGCCAACAGCCTGTGCGAGCTCGACGACGCCGGGCCCAACAACCTGACCCGAGAAGACATCACGATCACGAAAGAGGCATGACCACCATGGGCATGACATCGATTGGGCTCAGTGCCCTCTACACCGCCGTCACCCCGCGCCGGGAAACCCCGGCGCGGGGCAACACGCCAGCCACCGTCAGCGTCGCCCTCGTCGACCGAGGCAACCAATACTCGGTCGAGATCGAAGGCAGCGACAGCGGCGTCCGCGATGTTGTGGCACGGCTGGCCAAGGCGGCCGGCCTGGCCACCAACCAGCACCCTGGCGTACGGCTGTGGCTGGAACTGTCCACCGCCCACCTGCCCGCCAAGCTGCGCGAGTTCCACACCCTCAACCAGTACGCCGCCGTCCTGGCCTACGAGATGAACGACGGCGACTACAGCGCCTACCAGTCGATGCTGCTGTGGGTGCCCGACGACCCGGTCGAGTCGGCCAGCGTGTACGACGCCGAGGACCAGCCTCCCGCGGAGGTGCTGGCGCTCCAGCTGCACGCCCGCAAATTGGGCTGCGACTACATCCGCTTCGACCGCGACGCTGACACCGTCGACGGCCTACCAACCTTCGAGGGCTGACCGATGGGAATGGACGCCCCCGTCCTCATAGCCGGCGCTAACGGCGGATACCGGCTCTACACCGTCGAGTACCTGCCCTTCGACGCCCTGCCCGAGTACATGGACGGCGGCCCGCCGCTGGTCGTTATCGACCCGTGGGCGGTGTCGACATCGTTCCCGACTGATGACAGCGACGGGCCGCAGTACACCCTGCACGCCCGCACGGTCGACATGGAGCCCCATCCGCTCAACGGCAGCCGGTACGCCACCCGCCGTGACGCCGACCGGGCCGTCTACGACGCTGGGCTGCTGGCCTTCATGGTCTATGAGCGCGAGGCCGCCGACCTTCCTATCACGGCGATAGCATGATATGATGATGGCAGCAACCATCCTCTACCTTGAAGGGCACCCACGTTGACCAGCCTCTTGCTCGCGACCTGCACCTACCAGGAGTTCCGGGCCGACATGGCCGGCGCCCCGGTCAGGTCCACCGTCGGCTACCCCCGCTTCTCCCTGACCTACACCCTTGCCGGCCACGCCCGGCTCATCGCCCCGCAGCGGCCGATGTTGAACTTGCCCAAGGATGCGTTCATGTTGTCGTACCGTCGGCTGCTCGACCGGGCCGGTGTGGACGCCATCCGCCAAGAGCTGATCAACATTGTTGGTGTCGGCAACCGGGCCGTCCTGCTGTGCTTCGACCGGCTCGACCGGCCAACCAAAGACGGCGGCGAAAACTGGTGCCACCGGACCATGTTCGCCGCCTGGTGGCAGGAGAAGACCGGCGAGGAGGTGCCCGAGTTGGGTGCCACGCCGTCGGCCCGCCCGCGGGTGCAGCTGCCGCAGTTGGTCCCGGAGTCCCTCTTCGACTGACGCTCTTTTGGATCAAAAGACGGCGGATAGTGCCTGACCTGGCACTATCCGCCGCTAGCATTCGGTGGCACGAGGGGCTCGGGGGCGCGGCAGCCCGCCGCGCCGGGGGCGGGCGCCGGAGGTGTACTGGCTGCACATCCCCCTTCCAGGGGGAAGGTCCACGTTCGAGGCGTGGCCGGCGCTCCACCACCCCAACGTCGAGGCGAAGCAGCAGCCCGGGGGGTGGGGGTTCGATGTTCCACGGCAGTATTCCCGAACCGCTGCGGGCGATCATCTATGAGCATGCGGGGGCGTGGCCGGGGACGGACATCTACGTCGGCTGCTCCGGCAACTTCACCATCGAACGGGTCCTGCACGCCCGCTTCGGCGCCGGCCGCACCGTCCACGGCTGCGACATCCAGGCCTACTCATGCGCGCTCGGCTGGTGGCTCGCCGGGCAGCCCCTCTCCTTCACCCTCCGCGAAGACCACGAGGACGCCCTCGGCTGGCTCAGCCCGTACCTGGACGGTGCTACGGGCACGTTGGCCACGCTGATGCTGGGCACCCGGTTCCTGCAGTGGGTCGGCAAGGACGGGCCCTACTTCCGGCGGATGCTGGCCGCCACCCAAGATCAGTGGCCGACCATGCATGCCAAGACGGTGGCCAAGTTGGAGGCGTTGACGCTGCGGCTGGGCTCCTTCTACGCCGGCGACGTCCGCGAATACCTGGACACCGTCGTGCCCGACGACGCGCCGGTGGTGATGTTCCCCCCGTTCTATGCGGGCGACTATACGAGCCAGTTCGCGTCGCTCGACCACGTCTTCGCCTGGCCGTCCCCCACGTACGGGGAATTGGACGAGGACGCGAAGGAGGACATCATCGCCCGGGTCGCGCACCGACCCAGCTGGATGCTGGGCCTGCACGTCGAGCGCGACGAGATGCGCGAGCACCTGGCGGGGATTGTCCAGACCGCCAACCGGGGCCTGCCGATCTATGTGTACGCGGCGGCTGGGCCGCGCCGGATCGTCGCGCCGCGCCAGCAGACCCGGCCGGTGTTGATGCAGAAGTTGGGCCCCGACGACGAGCTCGGTGACCGGATGGCGTTGCACATCCTCGACGGGGGCCAGTTCGCGGCCCTGCGCTCGCAGTTCATGTCGAAGACGATCCTGCCCGGCTCGCCGCTGCTGGCCTGCGCTGTCTCAGTCGACGGGCATGTGATCGGCGCGTTCGCCTACAAGTCGCTGGCCGCATACTCGCCGACCTGCGGCTACCTGCTGTCGGACTTCCCCGTGTCGTGGACCAGGTACCGGCGCCTCGCCAAGCTGGTCGTGATGGCCGGCATCAGCCGGGAGGCGCGGCTACTCGTCGAACGGTCGGTGTCGAAACGGCTGACCGAATGGACGACGACAGCGTTCTCCGACAACCCGAACTCGGCCAAATACAGCCGGGGCATCCCGGGCAGCCGGCTGCTGAAACGGACCGAACCCGGCGGCGACGGCATCCACCGCTACCAGCTGCAGTACGGCGGCCCGCTCGGGGAGCTCACCCTCCCCGAGGCCCTCGCCTACTGGAAGACGAAACACGGAGCCGACCAGCGATGACGATGTTCACGCCCCGCCTCGTCCGGCGCGACCCGCGCCAGCTGACCCGGCTCGAGGTCAACGCCCGGTACATGCGCAAGGAGGAGTACGACCGGCTGGTCGCGAACGTGCGCCGCGACGGGTGTCTCACCTCCGTCCCGTTGATCTACGGCGGCGGGGACTACCCCGAAGGCCAGGAGCTGGTCATCTCGGGGAATCACCGCTGCGACGCCGCCGTCGACGCCGACCTGACCGAGGTCGACGCCATGCTCATCGACACGCCCCTGACCCGGCAGCAGTTGGTGGCGTTGCAGCTGTCCCACAACTCGATCGCCGGCGAGGACGACCCGGCCACCCTGCGGCACCTGTACGCCGAGTTGGACGACATCGACTGGCGCTCCTACTCGGGTCTGGACGACAAAGAGCTCGAACTGCTCGCCCAGGTCAACGCGGAAGGCCTGTCAGAGGCGAACCTCGACTTCGCCACCGTTCAGGTCGTGTTCCTGCCGCCCGAATTGGTTACCGCACGGGAAGCCCTCGACGCCGCCCGTGCCGGGGCGGACGAAACGTGGCTGGCCGCCCGGGCCGACTACGACACGACGATGGAGGCGCTTCTCTCGGCCCACGCCGCCCACAAGGTCGGGAACATCGCGACCGCCCTCCACGTCGTCCTGACCGTCTTTGAACGGCACCTCACCGACCTGCAGGACGGCTACCAGGACGCCGACGGCGAACCCATCCACAAGGGCGACGTCGGCCTGGAAACCGTGTTCGGCAGCCGCACCGTGCCAGCCGCCACCGCCGCGGTCATCAACCGGGCCGTCAAACGGGCCGCCGAGGTCGACGACATCCCCAAGGGTCCCGGCCACGGCTGGCAACTGTTGGAGAAGCTGGCCGAGGCCTACCTGGCCGGCCTCGACGCCGACCGGCAGGCCCGGCGCCGGGAGGAGCCCCAATGACCGTCGGCCAGCTCCCCGTCCTCACCCTCGACCCGGACCTGGACCCATGGGACCGCCACGAGCCCAGGGAGACGACCCGGCGATACAGCCAGTTCCGCACCTACCTGGACGCCGGCCGGGGCCGGACCCTGCGCAAGGTTGCCGAAACCCTTGCACTCCACCCGGCCTACGTGCGCGCGGTGGCGGCCGCCTACCGGTGGGTGGAGCGGGCCGAAGCATGGGACCGGCACCGCGACCAGATGCACGAGAAGGTTTGGCTCGAGGAGCGGCGCCGGGCCGCCGAGAACGACAGCAAGATCCTCGGCGCTGCCGTCGGGAAGATCGCCGACCGGCTCCGTTCCCTCCGGGCGGACGACCTGACCAACAGCGACCTCATTCGCCTGCTCGACGTGGTCCTCCGGCAGCGGCGGGCGCTGTTCGGTGACCCACAAACCATCGCCTTGACCGGCCTGGACGGCAGTCCCCTCACCGTCCAGTTGGCCGAATTCGCCGGCATGTCCATCGACCAGCGGCGCCAAACCATCTCCGGGCTGGCCGCCGACGTGCAGCGGCGCATCGCCGCCGCCAGAGGCGAAGAAGACGATGACCCTGGCCCCGACTAGCCGGGACCCCACCGACGCCGACGTGCACGACTACGCGGCCCTGACCGCTGCGAAACAGGCCCTCGCCCAGGACCTGAAACGGGGCCCGGCCACGATGGCCCTCGGGCTGGATCCCGAGTACCGGATGCGGCCCCACCTGCGGGTCATCGCCGACGCCATAGCCGGTGTGCTGGCCGGCTGGTATGACCGGCTGCTGATCATCACGCCGCCCCAGGTCGGCAAGTCGACCTTGGTGGGGGAGTGGGGGCCGTTCTGGTGGTTGACCTGCCGGCCCCGCGACGACATCTTCATCGCCTCGTACGCCGCTGACCTGGCCGAGACCAGGTCGAAGGGCATCCAGCAGCACATCGCCGACTACGGCGCCGAGTACGGGCTGATGATGAAACCGGGCTCCGAGTCGGTCCACGACTGGCGGCTGACCTCGAACGGGCACCTCCGCGCGGTCGGGGTAGGGGGCGGGTTGTCCGGTTTCCCCGCGAACCTGATCGTGGTCGACGACCCCCACGCTGACCGGGCCGCGGCCGAGTCGCCGCGCATCCGCAACGGCGTGCACGACTGGTGGTCATCCACCGCGTCGACCCGGCTGCAGCCCGACATGGGCGCCGTCATCGCGATCATGACCCGGTGGCATGAGGACGACTTCGCCGGGCGCCGGCTCAAGGAGGAGGGCCGGCTTGAGACGGGCGGGAGGTGGAAGGTGGTCCACCTGCCAGCCTTCGCCGACCCGAAGTTCGGCAAGGACCCGCTCGGTCGCGACCCGGGCCAGCCGCTGACCCACCCGAAGATCCCCACCCGGGACAGGGCCCGGCTGGTCGCCTGGTGGCAGGAGAAGAAACGCACGTCGATGGTCCGGGACTGGCACTCCCTCTACCAGGGCGACCCGCAACCCGCGGCCGGTGCGCTCGTATCCGAAGAGCTGCTGCGCCTCATCCGCGACACGGTCACCGACGTCGAACCGCAACGCATCGCCGTGGCGGTCGACCCGTCCGGCGGCGGCCGCGACACCGCCGGCATCGTCGGCGGGTTCCTGGGCGAAGACGGCCGGCTGTGGATCACCGACGACCGGTCCGGGGTCATGTCGTCTGACGCCTGGTCGCTGGCGGCATGCCGTCTCGCGTACGAGATCGGCGCCGCCTCGTTCGTGGTGGAAACCAACTACGGCGGCGACATGGCCGCCCTGGTGTTGCGGACCGCGTGGAAGACCCTGCAGGACGGGCACGTCGACCCGGCCACCGGGGAACGGTGGTCCATCCCCGCCGACGAGTTGTGTCCGTTGGTGCGGGTGGTGCGGGCGAAGCAGGGCAAGCTGCTGCGGGCTGAGCCGATCGCCCAGCAGATGATCCTTGACCGGGTCCGGCTGTACGGGATCTTCCCCGACCTGGAGCGGGAGTGGGCCACCTGGCAGCCCTCCGACCCGATGTCACCCGGCCGGATCGACGCCTCCGTGTACCTGGCCTACCACCTGCTGCCGATCCCGTCTACGGGGGTCCAGTTCGCCACCCCGTCCGGGTCGATGCCGTCGAGCTCGGCCTCGCCGCTGGCCGGGGCCGGGGCCGGCACGACGGGCCTGTCACCCCTGGCCTGACCTGCGGGAAGCCTTGCGGTGGAACCCCCCCAACGCCGGAAGATTTGCGGTGATTCGCCCCTATAGTCAGGACCATGTCGGTATGGGTGTGGGGCGTGTACGCCCTGGCAGTCGCACGCCTCACAGGCCTGATCACCGCCGACGAGATCAGCCGCCCGGCCCGGGACTGGGTCATCGCGAACCTCCCGCCGTACCCGGTGTTCATCCCGGTCGAGTACCTGCTGACCTGCCCCTGGTGCGTGTCCATTTGGGTCGGTGCCGCAACCGTCCTCATGGCGTGGCGGTGGGGTGGGGCGCCCTGGCTCCTGGGCGTGGCCCTCGTATTGGCCATGAGCCAGATTGCCGGCATGCTCGCACCGCTGGGTCGGGCGGCCCCCGACGACGACGTCGACCTGGCGGCCACCGGCGACGGTGACCGGGCCGCGGTGACGCCGTGACGGTGGCGACGCTGCCCGCGCGGCGCCTCCCCGACCTCGACCAGCGCTGCACCGCCGTCGCCTCCTCCACCGGCTCCCGGTGCCGACACTGGACCAGCCACGGCACCGACCGGTGCGCAAGCCACGCCCTGACCGCGATCACCCTGCCCGCCCAGTCGGTCACCGCGTCGGTCGCCTCCGTCGAGATGGACGGCGTCGGGTGGCGGACCTGGCGGCCCGGGTCACGCACCTGGCAGGCCGAGGCGTGGCGGCTGTACGACATCACCCCCCAGCTGCGGTTCGTGTGCAACTGGATCGGCAACTCGGTCAGCCGGTGCCGGCTGTATGTGGCCGAGCTGGACGAGTCGGGTGAGGTCACCGGCGAAACCGAAGACCCCGACATTGCCGTCCTGGCCCAGGGCCCGCTCGGGAAGGGCCCCGCCAAGGACGAGGCGCTGCGGCTGCTCGCCATCAACCTGTACGTCCCAGGCGACGGCTACGTGGTCGCCGAAGCCGACGCCGCCCCCGACGGCGACGACCTGTGGTACGTCGTGTCGGGCCGACAGATCCGCCTTTCCGGCGACCGCATCATCATCCGCCGGTCCCTGCTCCACGGCGGCGGGGACATGGTGTTCCGCCCCGGCATCGACCTGCTGCTGCAGGTGTGGACCCCCCACCCGGCCGACCCGGACGAGCCGGACTCCCCGACCCGCTCCGCCATCCCGGACCTGCGTGAGATCGAGGCCCTCCGCAAGCGGGAGTTCGCCGAGCTCGACTCGAGGTTGGCCGGCGCCGGGCTGCTGGCCCTGCCGCAGGGCATCGACTTCCCGCGCGGCCCGGACGACCCGCCCGGGGTCGACGGCTTCCAGCGGGTCCTCATGCGGGCCATGGCCACCTCGCTGCGGGACCGGTCCAGCGCTGAGGCGCTGGTGCCGATCCTGATGACCGTCCCCCCCGACGCCGTCGACAAGATCAAGCTGATCACGTTCTGGTCGGACCTCAGCGAGCAGCTGTTGCCGTTGCGGGAGGCCGCCGTCCGGTCCCTCGCCCAGGGCCTGGACATTCCGCCCGAAATCCTCCTAGGTCAGGCAGACAGTAATCATTGGACGGCCTGGCAGGTCAGCGACGATGCGATCACCACCCAGATCAAACCGATCTTGTCGCGGATCGCGGACGCCCTCACGACCGGCTACCTCCGCCCGGCGCTCGAGTCGATGGGCCTGGACCCGGACCTGTACTCGTACGACTTCGACACGGCACCCCTGTCGGCCCGGCCGAACCGGTCGACCGACGCCCTGGCCTACCACGAGGAGCTGCTGCTCTCCGACGAGGCGGCCGTGGTCGCGGGGGCCTTCGTGCCGGAGCAGATGCCCACCCAGCGGGAGCGGCTGCGGCGCCTTGCCGAGAAGGCCCTCATCGCCGACCCGACCCTGCTGACCGACCCGACCATCCGGACGTTGATCGGGCTACCAGCGCCGGCGCCGTCGGTGACGGCCCCGACCGCCCCGCCCGGAGTGGGTGGCCCCACCCAGCAGCCCGCCCAACCGGGCGAACCTCAACCGGGTCAGCCACGGGCCATCCCAGCCCAGCCGACCGAGGCCCCCCAACCGGCCCCGACCCCGACCCAACCCGCCCCCCAGCCGGCACCGTCGACGGCGAGCCTGCTGCTGCCGGTGGCCGGTTTGGCTGTGCGGCGGGCCCTGGGCCTGGCCGGGGTGCGGCTGATCACCCACCACCAACGCGACCAGTGGCCCGACACGCCCCGCTACCAGCTCCACACCCGCCGCGGCCCGGTCAGCCCCGGCGACGCCGAACGGGTCCTGCGCGGCGCCTGGATCGACCTGGCCCCCGCCGCCGAAGACCTGGGCCTCGACCCGGGCCAGGTGGAGGCCCTGCTCCACGGGTTCTGCCTGGAGCTGCTGACCCGCGGCCTGGGCTATGACCCGGCCCTGCTGCGTGACCTGGTCGACGCGGCCTGCACCGGCCGGCGCCTCAACGCCCCCGACCTGGTCGCAGCATGAGCACCCCGTGGGAGGTGCTCGCAGCCGTCGCGCGACGCAACGGCCTTGACGCACTGGTGCTGTGCGGCCACATCACCACCGCCCATGACGTCGACCCGAACGGGCCGGAATGGGCTGGGCAGTGTGAGGCGGCCGCCATCTGCCTCCTCGACGTCGACCGCGCCCACCGGGACCTGGCCGAGGTGACCTCGTGAGCGCCCGGATCCACCGCTACCAGGTGCCCGTCGACGACCAGGTCCACGTCATCGAACTCAACGGCACCCCCGCCCACGTCGGCTGCCGCGACCCGGAGGTGGTCGAGTTCTGGGCCATCCACCGCGACGGGGTGCCGCTGCGCCCGTACCGGTTCACGGTGGCCGGCACCGGCCACGTCCTGCCCGAAGGGTGCCGGGTGTGGGGCACCGCCACCGCACCCGGCGGCACCTACGTGTGGCACCTGATCGAGGTGGCCGCATGAGCCAACCCTGGGACGGCACCGGCGTCGACCCGTACCTGCCGGCCCGCATCGCCCACGAGATCGACGCGATGGCCGCCGAGCGGCGGGTCTACCGGTCGTGGTGGTCGTCGCTGTCGCAGTGGCTGGTCGAGGTCCACCGCGGCGTGCTGGCCAGCGACCGACCCGACCCGAACGCCGTCTGGGCCCACGCCCCGGAGTGGTCGTCGCTGATGGACGGCGTCGTGTACGGCTCCATCCGCGACGCGGTCGGCCTGCCCTACGCCCAGCTGTTCGGCCCGGACTACCTGTTCGATCACCGCCCGGCCGTCACGACCTACCTGGCTGAGGTCCACAACCGGATGGTCCACACCCCTGAGCAGGTGTACGACGCTGTCGCGTCCCAGGTCGCTGCCGGTGCCGCGGCCGGTGAGTCCATCCCGGCCATCGCCGACCGGGTCGATGAGGTCCTCACCGCCACCGCCACCCCGACCTGGCGCAACCGGGCCGTGGTGGTGGCCCGCACCGAAACGTTGGGTGCCCTCAACTTCGGCCGCTCCGACGCCTTCGCCGCGGTGGCCGACACCTTAGGTGGCGAGTTCGAACAGACCTGGCTGGCCACATTGGACAGCCGGGTCCGCCCGGCCCACCTCGCCGCCGACGGGCAGCGGGTGCCGCTGGGCACCCCGTTCCTCGTCGACGGTGAGCACCTCATGCGCCCCGGCGACCCGAACGGGTCGCCGTCGAACGTCATCCAGTGCCGGTGCACGACCTTGCTGGAGCGGCCGGGCGAGACCACCGACATGACCGGGCGGGGCTTCAAGGACGCCGATGCCTGGTGGGCCAAGCAAATCGCGCAGGTCACGTAAGGAGCACAACTGATGGGTACGCGGTGGCGCGGCATGCTCGCGCCGATCGATCAGCCGACCGGCGACGGTCGGCGTATGGCCAAGGGCGCCTTCCGGGCCCGGCCGCTACCGCTGCCGTTGAAGTGGCAGCGCCAGGACGAGTCCGGCCACGACACGTCGGTCGTCGTCGGCCTGGTCGACACCCTCGACATCGACGAAGCGTCGGGCCAGGTGTGGGCCGAGGGGGAGCTGTTCGACGACCAACCCAACCTGCCCCGCCTCAGCCAGGACGTGGCCGAAGCCATGTTGTTGACCGACAAGAAGGTCATCGGCCCCAGCGTCGACGCCGGCGCCGCGGACATGGTGTTTGTGCGGGAGGGCTCCGACACGCCGCTGACCGACGCCGACTGGGAAGACCTGATCCGGCAGGAGATGGAAACCGGCGAGCCGGCCCCGATCGAGATGCTTTTCGTCGACTACGAGATCGCCGCTGCCACGCTGGTGCCGATCCCCGCGTTCGTGGAGGCCCGCCCGTTCCAGCTGCTCCCGTCGGCCGAGCAGACCCAGGAGCCGTCGCTGGTCGCGTCGGTGACCGGCGCCACCGATCTGCCCATCGCCGACCGGGAGGCGGCGTGGGACGGGCCCGCCGCCATGGGCCGGGTCTTCGACAAGTACACCGCCGCCGACGGCACCGTCGACACGGCCGCGGTGGCGAAGGCGTTCCTGTACCGCAACCCCGACGCTGACCCGGCCACCAAGACGGCCTACAAGCTGGGCTACGCCGACGTGGTCGACGGTGAGCTGCGCATCATCCCGCGGGGTGTGGCGGCCAGCGCCGGCGGCCACGGCGTCGACGCGGCCAACATTCCGGCCGATGAGAAGACCCGCATCAAGTCGAAGATCTGCACCCTGTACGGGCAGATCCAGGCCAAGTTCCCCGACTGGCCCGACTGCCCGACCTCGTCCGGGTCGGCGTCGCGGCTAGCGGCCCTGACCGCGGCGGCGGTGCTACCCGATGACGTGTTCACCGGCCCGGCCGACGCCCCCGCCTACCAGCTCGTCACCGTGGCCGCGGCCCGGCCCGGTGAGACGTTCCGGCGGGTCGCCGGGTACATGGCCCCGTTCGGTGCCTGCCACGTCGGTTTCCGGGACGTGTGCATCCAGGTCCCGCCGGCCAGCGTCGACTACGCCCTGTTCCACCGGTACCCGATGCAAACCACCGGCGGGCTGCTCGGGGTGGGGCGCATCACCACCGGCCTGGGCCGGGTCGGGTCCGGGTGCTCACACCTGGCCTGCCGCCGCAACGACGACCACGCCTGCCGCGACTACGGCCTGTCCGAAACCATCGCCCACCACGACCGGATGCGGACCCTGGCCCACGTGCGGGCCACCGAATACCCGGGGGTCGGGGTGTGGGTACAGGGCATCGTCGCCGACGACGCCACCGTCGACGACCTGGCCGTGCTGGCCCGTCAGCGGGTGTCGGGCGACTGGCGCGACTACGCCGGGCACCTCGAGATGGTGGAGCTGCTCGCCCTGACCCGCGAAGAGCCCGGCTTCCCCATCCCGCAGACCGTGCTCCGCGACGGGCGGCAACATTCGCTGATCGCCGCCGGGGCTGTCCCGCCGGCCGAGCTGCTCACCCCGGCCCGGGTCGAGCCGCCGACGTTGGCCGGGTTGGCCGCCATGTTCAACTCGGTCCTCGACCAGCTGCGGGCCGCGTTCCAGGGCGGCCTGTCCGCTGGGGTGGTCACCGCCGCCGACCAGCAGACCCCACCCCCGGACCAGCAGCCCCCAGCGCAGGACTGCCAGCCCGGCGAGCCGGGCTGTGAGGACATGCCCATGCCGGTCGAGTACACGGGGGCGATGGTCGCGCTACGCATGACCGACGACGACGCGGCCCGCCTGGCCGTCGACGGGGGCGAACCAGCCGACCAGCTCCACCTCACCCTCGTCTACCTGGGTGAGGCCGCCGACATCAACGCCGCCAGCCGGCAGGCCATCATCGACGGCTTGACCGCCCTGGCCGCCGAGTGGCACACCGCCGCCGAAGGTGACCTGGCCATCACCGGTGACGGGTTCTCCATCAACGCGTTCAACCCGAACACCGACGGCAAGGACCCCTGCATCGTCATGGGTGTCTCCGGTGAGCAGCTCGCCGCCGCCCACGAGCAGGTACACGACGTGGTCAAGGCCGTGTACGGGTTCCCGGCCCAACACCAGCCGTTCGTGCCGCACGTGACCCTGGCCTACACCGATGACCTGTCGCTGGTGGGGGCCCTGGCCGACCGGACCGGGCCGGTCACCTTCGACCGGCTCCGGGTCGCGTTCGGCGGGTCGAACCACGACATCCCGTTGGGCGGCGGGCAGGCCGAACCGGCCCCCGCCCAGCCGGGCGTCGACGCGGCCGAGGCCGACACGGCAGCCGCGCTGCTGGCTGAGGTCGAGGCTGCCCTGGCCCACGTCGAGGCCGATGAGCGGGCCCGGGTCGCGGCCGGGCTGGCCCGCCAGATCGAAGCGGAGGTGGCCCGTGTGTAGCTGCAGAACCAAATGGGTGGTGACCTACCCGGCCGACGAGGCCCACCCCAACGGCTGGACGGAGACCAAACAGTCCGCCGTCGCGGCCCGCATCGCCGCCGGGAAGGTCCCCGGCGCCCGGTACGAGGCCGTCGGCAAATGATCGGGTCCGGGTTGGCGTGACCGTCGACGTCGTTGTGCTGGTGCCCATGCTGGGCCGCGCCCACCGGGTGCGGCCCTTGCTGGCGTCCCTGCACGCCTCCACCGACCAGGCCCGGGCCCTGTTCGTGTGCCACCACAACGACGTCGACGTCCTGGCCGAGGTCCGAGCTGTCGGCGCCGACATGATGCTGGTCGGCCGGGTCCCGATCGGCGACTACGCCCGGAAGATCAACGCCGGGTACCGGGCCACCACCGAACCGTTGATCTTCCTCGGGGCGTCGGACCTGCATTTCCACCCGGGCTGGCTCGACGCCTGCCGGCGGGCCCTCACCGTGGCGGGCGCCGGGGTGATCGGCACCAACGACCTGGGCAACCCCCGCGTCACCGCCGGCCAACACTCGACCCATTCGCTGGTGACCCGCGACTACGTCGACCGGTACGGCACCATCGACGGCCCCGGCCAGGTGCTGGCCGAGTGCTACCCGCACGAGTTCGTCGACGACGAGCTGGTCGGCACCGCCAAACACCGCCAGGCCTTCGTCATGGCCCTCGACGCCCACGTCGAGCACCTTCACCCCAACTGGCATCCTGAGGTGCCCCTCGACGCGACCTACCGCGACCAGCAGCGACGCATGGCCGCCGGGCGGCGGCTGTTCAACCGGCGGCGGTACCGGTGGAGGTGACCGTCGCCGTCGCCACGTTCGGCACCCCCGAATGGGAGCAGCTGGCCCGCACCCGGGCGATACCGTCGGCCCGGGCCCTGGGCGTGCCGGTCGTGCATCACCACGCCGGCACCCTGCACGACGCCCGCAACGGTGCCCTGGCCCAGGTCACCACCGAATGGGTCATCCACCTCGACGCCGACGACGAACTCGAGGCCGGCTACGTCCAGGCCATGGCCGCCGCGGCCGCTGACGTGCGGGCCCCGGCAGTGCGGTACGTGCGCGGCTTCGGCGACCGGGCCGCCCGGGTGGCCATGCCGCGGGTCGCCGGCCACGACCACGACTGCGCCGCGGCGTGCCTGCCGTACGGGAACTGGCTGGTGGTCGGCGCCGCCGTGCGCACCGAGCTGGTCCACACGGTGGGCGGCTGGCGTGACTTCCCGTGGTCAGAAGACTGGGACCTGTGGCTGCGCTGCCACCTGGCCGGCGCCACCTTCGAAGCGGTCCCGGCCGCTGTGTACCGGGCCCACGTGCGGCAGCGGTCACGCAACCGGGCCATGGTCGGCGAGGCCCGCCTCGAAGCCCACCGGGCCATCGCCCGCGCCAACGGGGTACCGGTGCCGTGACCCACCACCAGCCGCCCGCCGACTACCGGCCCCCGACCATGTGCCGGCAGTGCTGGGGCCACATCGCGCTGGTGCCGGTCGTCGGCGGGTACGGCTGGCGGCACCTCACCCGCCCCGGGACAGCCCACGACGTGGTGATGCGGGATGAGGGCTGGTTCGACGTCGCCACCGGCATCACCGAACACCGCGTCACGATCCTGACCGGCGAGGCGCAGTGACCCCGTGCCTGTGGTGTGACCGGGACTGTGACCGGTGCGGCTGGCCGATCCTGGCCGGCTGGGAACACGTCGACCAGTCCCCGTCCGAGGGGGCGATCCTGACGGTCTGCCACCTGCGCCGGGTGGTGCGGCCCCTGGCCGAAACCCTGTCCGGCTACCTCCACCACCAGCACACGGTCGCGGCACGGTGACAGATCACTGGGTGCCCGCCCGGCGGGGAGACACGCCCGCGGCCATGCCCCACGGCGACGACGGGGCACCCTTGCCCCGGCCGAGGTGCTCGCTCGGCGGCGGGTTCCGGCTGACCACCCTGGCCCTGGGTCGCAAGCGGATCCATCACCTACGCAATGAGTGGCCCCACCCCACCCACCGGCGGCGGCGACCGCGCCGCCCCCCGAGGCTGCATCGCTGGGACGGGCACGCATGAGCGGCGACTTCTACGAGGACGACGAGCCGGCCGGGGCCGTCCAGGCCGCGTTCGAGCAGGGCACCAAGGCCACCACCAGCCGGCCGGAGGTTCGGATCGCGGTGCTGGTCGTCACCGACGGCCGCGACGAGTACCTGCTCCATACGGTCCGGTCGGCCATGGCCAACCTGTCGGGGCCGATCACCGAATGGTGGATGTACGACGACACCGGCGACTACGTGTACCGCGACTCGCTGGCCCGCCGGTACCCGACGTTCCGGCACTTCGACGCCGGGCACCGGCAGGGCTTCGGCGGGGCCATCCGGGCCTGCTGGGCCCGCCTCGCCGAACACTCCACGGTGGATTACGTGTTCCACCTGGAGCAGGACTTCACCCTGCGCCGCCGGGTCGACCTGGGTGAGCTGGCCGCCGTCATGGACACCCGCCCCTACCTGGCCCAGATGGCTTTGGTCCGGCAGGCCTGGAACGACGAGGAGCGGGCCGCGGGCGGGCTGATCGCCTGCCACCCCGACGCCTACCAGCCGGCCACCGACGGGGCCGGCCGGGCATGGCTGGAGCATCGGCTGTTCTGGACGACCAACCCGTCGTTGTACCACCTGGGCGTGTGCCGCCGGTCATGGCCCGACGGCCCCCAGTCGGAGGGCCGGTTCACCCTCGACCTGCTCGCCCAGGGCCTGCCCGGGGTAGCACCCCGCGACGTCCGGTTCGGGTACTGGGGCCGCCACGATGACGGCCCGTGGGTTGAGCACATCGGCGAGACGAGGAGCGGGCATGGCTACTGACGTGGCGGTCGTGATCGCCTACCGGCCGATGGGGACATACCTGTGGGCCGACGGTGAGACCCGCACCGGCTGCCCCCACCGGGGCCGGGCCTTCGACTACGTCACCCGCTGGTACACCGAACTGGACTGGCCGATCATCGTCGAGAGCGGCGCAGACGACGCCACGTTTGGCCGGGCGTCGGCCATCAACACCGCGATCGGCCGCACCAACGCCAAGGTGATCGTGCAAACCGACCCGGACAGTCTGGTGCCGCTGAACCGGCTCCGCGACGCCGTCGACCTGGCTGGCGGGTCTGACGGGCTGGTCATCCCCCACAGCCAGTACCTGTACGCGAGCGAAGACCCGACACGGTGGATTCTGGCCGACCTGGTCGACCCGTTCGGGTTGCGTGAGGCGGCCTTCGACGAGCATGGGCTAGGCGGCTCCGGCAACGTGGTCGTGTTTTCCCGGGCCACCTGGGAGCAGGCCGGCGGGTTCGACGAACGGTTCGGGGTGTGGGGCGGCGACGACGCCGCGTTCCGCTACGCCTGCGACGCGATGGTTGCCCCGACCCGGCAGCTGCCCGGGAAGATGGTCCACCTGTGGCATCCGCGGCTGCCCCAGTCGAGGCCGGGGCATCCTGGCTACGCTGAACAGTTCTCGATCCTGGCCCAGTACCGCGACGCCGCCGCCCAGGGCCCGGCCGCGGTGCGGGCACTGGTGGAGGCCCGCCGTGTATGACGCCGCCTTCTACGACACGATCCGGGCCGGCGCCCAGGCCTCCGCCGCGGTGGTGGTGCCGCTGGTGCTGGACCACTTCCACCCCTACACGGTCCTCGACGTGGGCTGCGGGGAAGGCTGGTGGGCGACCGCGTTCGCGGAGCTGGGCGGCTGTGAGGTGATCGGCATGGACTACCCCAACGACACCACCGCCCGGCTGTTGGGCGGACGGTTCCTGCCGGTCGACCTGGCCCACGCATCGTTCAGTCAGCTGGCCCGCGTCGACCTGGCCGTCGCGCTTGAGGTCGCCGAGCATCTCCCACCCGGGCGGGCGGACAGCTTCGTCGAGGACCTGTGCGTGGTCGCCCCGGTCGTTCTGTTCTCGGCTGCCATCCCGGGGCAGGGCGGCACCGGCCACGTCAATGAGCAGTGGCCGGCCTACTGGGTGGAGAAGTTCCGGGCCAATGGGTACGCGGTGTCGGGGGCGCTGCGCTGGCACATCTGGGGTGACGACCGTGTCGAAAACTGGTACCGGCAGAACCTGCTCTTCGCAACGCGCTTCCCGCAGAACTTCCCTGGGCTGTTCGCCACCCCCCTGGCCGAGCCGTGGCCGGTCGTGCACCCGGTCCTGTTCGACGCCCGACGCTGACAGCTACGACATCACGATCAGCGTCTCCAGTCCCCAAACGGGTGATGGTGATGTGTCGATCCGGGTGCGTTCCGACCTGCCCGCCGACAGCCATGGAAAGGTCGTTGCCACGTTGCTGGCAGCGGTGGAGATGCTGACCGAGGTGCCCTGCGACGCATATGCCGACACGATCCTGGCCAGCGGGGGCGAAGACACGGTGGGGTTGACGTCGATCAACTGCAGGCACTGCGACGCCGCCCACGACCCCCGCTACCTGTGCGACCCGGCCAAGGCTGTGCTCGACGCCCTGGAAGCGAGGGCCGCCGAACGGCACATGCCGACCCTCGAGTTCATCGACGCCCCCCTGGCCGACAACCCGTTCAAGATCGGCAGCAATCCGGGTGACGCCCTGATGTTGCAGCTGGTCGTGCAAGCCGCCGCCGTGCCGCTCGGCGACACAGGCCTGGTCCGGCCCGGGGTGATCCTCACCGGGGTCGGCCACGACGGCCAGCCCCTGCCCCAGTGGCTGTACGTCGGCCGGTCGGTCGAGCTGCGCCAGGCTAGCCGGCTGTTCAGCGACATGGCGGAGTTGGCCATCCGCTCCGCCCGGAAGGGGGCCACGTGACCGCCCCGTCACCGGCTGGGCTGCTCCTCGTCGGGCAGGTCCTCGACGTCACCACCACCGCGGTCATGGTCGGGTTTGTGGCCTACATCGTTTGGCTGATGTGGCGCCGCCCGGTCGGGGTGCCAGGCTGGCCGCCGCTGCTGCTGGTCTGGATATGTCTGACCATCGCCGTCATGGACGTCGCCCGGGCAGCCATCGGCGCCGGCCTGGTCCACTACGTGACCGGGGCGGCGTGGGTCGGGTGTGCCGCGGTGACGGTCGTGGCCCGCCGTATCAGCGGGCGCCGCAACCGTGAACAGATGCTCCGCCTGGCCGCCCGGCCGATGCCCCAGCAGCTGCAGCGGCCCACCCGATGACCGCCGTGGTGGGGATCTCCATGGTCCGGGACGAGGCCGACGTGATCGCCGGGACCCTGGCCCACCTGGCCGGCGAGGTCGACGCCCTGTACGTCGCGGACAACCGATCGATCGACGGCACCCGGGACCTGCTCGCCAAGGCCGCCGTTGACCTGCCGGTGCCGGTCACCGTGCTCGACGACCTCGACCCTGCCTACTACCAGGCCGACAAGATGACCGCCCTGGCCAACCGGGCCGCCGCCGAACACGACGGCGACCTGTGGATCGTGCCGTTCGACGCCGACGAGTTGTGGTACTGCCCGCACGGACCCATCCGTGACGTGCTGGCCGGGCTGCGGGTCAACATCTGTCAGGCCGCCCTGTACAACCACTTCCGCACCTCGATCGACGTCGACGACCCGGACCCGTTCCGGTCGATGGTGTGGCGCACCGCCGCCCCGGCCGACCTGGGTAAGGTCGCGTTCCGGTGGCGGCCCGGGGCCCGCATCGAGCAGGGCAACCACAACGTGTTCCTGCCCGACGACCTGCTTGAGGGGGTGCGGTCGGCGGCGTTGGAGCTGCGCCACTTCCCGTACCGGTCGGGGCCGCAGTTCCTGACGAAGGCCGCCAACGGCGCCGAGGCCTACGCCCTGACCGACCTGCCCGCTGAGATGGGCGCCCACTGGCGTGCATACGGGGAGATGCTGGCCCGGTACGGGCCCGACTACGTCACCGTCAACGTGTTCAACCAGCACTTCGTCCACCGCTCCCCGGTCGACTCGGGTCTGGTCCGCGACCCGGCCCCGTACCAGCGGTGGTGGCAGCAGTGAGGGGTTGGCGGCAGGTGGCGTTCCTTGTGGCGGTCCTGGCCGTGGGCTGCCTGATCTCAGCGCTGGTGTACCGGTGGGCTGCATCTGACTGCCGGCACCGGGGCGGGCACACCGAGGTCGTGTACTCCAGCCGGCCGGGCTGGACCTGCTCGGGTGCCCGGCCGTGACGGACCAGACGCCGACCACCGGCCGGCCCTACGTGCTGGTCGAGGACTTCTTCAAGGCACTCCATCAGGCCGGGCTGCTGCCCCAGTACCCGATGGTGTCCCGCATCGTCATCGACGCCGACGTGGCGAAGGGCCTGGTGAACATGTACGTCGACCAGGTCCCGTCCGGGGCGCTGCTGAGCATCGCGCCGCTGGTCCCACCGCCGGCCGGGGCCCGGCCGTGACGGGCCTGACCTGGCCGGAGGTCGCACTCGGGGCGGTGTGCTCGCTGTGCCTGCTGGGCTTCACGATCGCCCTGATCGTGGCTGGTGGGCGGCGGTCCCGGCCGTGAGCGGCTCCTCCCGGCGCCGCATCAGCCTGGTCGACCGGGTGGCGATGGAGCTTCGTCAGATAGAAGCGGAGGAGATCGCCGGCGACCGGTACAACCTGTCGGCGGCTGAGACGTGGGATCGGGCCGGTGAGGTGCTGCGGGCCGGGTACCGCGGTGACGCCCGCCGCCTGCTGAAGGTCATGCAGCGGCAGGAGGCCCGACCGTGACCGGACGCCAACCCGACCTGCTGGTGCTGGTCTGCGCGATAGAGACCTGCCGCTGGCGGCCCCCCAACGACCTGGTCATGGACCTGGTCCAGGCCCACTTCGACCTCGAAGAGGGCCACGACCCGAATAATATTCGGCTCGACCTGGTCGCCTGGTGTCACCACTGCAACACCGAGATGGTGCTGTTCCGCAGCCAGGACCTCGGCCAGGGCACCTACCGCCACTACTACCTGTGCAGGGCCTGCCGGCGCACCCGCAACGCCGTACAGGACACGGCGACGGCGCCGCCGACATGATGACCGACCCGGTCACCTGGCCCGACGCGGCCACGTTCATCGCATTGTGCGTGTGCGTCTCGGCGGTGCTCATCGCCTACATCCGGCGGCCCCGCCGGTGAGAGGCCCGACCGTGGCGGTGCTGGTGCCGTGGCGCGGCGGCGACCCGAACCGGGAGCGGGCCTGGGCATGGCTGGCCCGCTGGTGGGCCGACCACTATCCGACCTGGCCCGTGCTGGAAGGCATCCCACCGGACGGGCCATGGTGCAAGGCGGCCGCGGTCGCGGCCGCGCTGTCCATGACCGACGCCGACGTGCTCGTGGTCGCCGACGCCGACGTGCTGGTGCCCGGGGTGGGTCAGGCGGTGCAGCTGGTCGCCGGCGGCGGCATCGCGTGGGCGATGCCCCACACCCGGGTGTACCGGCTCACTGAGGCCGGCACCGATCGGCTCATCGCCACCGGCACCCCGCCGCCACCGTCGCGGGGCGACCCGGCCCGCGGCCTGGCACCGTCGCCCATCAAGCTGATCGCCCAAACCCAGAAGGGTGAGATGGGCGGCGGGTGCGTCATCTTGCCCGCCGACCTGTACCGGCGGATACCGCTCGACCCCCGGTTCGTGGGCTGGGGGCAGGAGGACACCAGCTGGGGGCGGGCGCTGCAGGTGCTGGCCGGGCCACCGTGGCGGGAGCCGGGCCCCCTGTGGCACCTGTGGCACGCGCCGCAGCAGCGCCTGACCCGGGCGGTCGGCAACCGGGACGGCCTGGCCCTGTACCGCCGCTACCGGGACGCCACCACCCCCCAGCAGATGATCACCCTGCTGGGCGAGTTCTGACCGAACCTCCCCGGCTGACCAGGACGTATGCGACAGTCCGGCCGTGGCGGATCACCACCGGCAAGGCGAGGCCGGCAACAGGCTGAGGGTCGTGCTCGAGCTGGCCCCCAACTTCGAGGCCGTACTGCTCACCCTGGTCACCCTGGCCCGCCAGTTCAATCACCGCCTGACCCGTATGGAGCAGAAGATGACCGACCTTGATGACCTGCTCAACGCTGAGCAGACCACACTCACCGAGATCAGCCGAGTGCTGTCGACCACCGCCGCCGACGTGGGGGTGCTGCTGAGCCGCGCCACCGGCGTCTTCACCCCCGAGGAGAGGGCCAAGGCCGACGCCACACTGGCCACCCTCAACGCCCTGGGCGCCGCCGTGTCCAACCTGTCCGTCCAGGTCGGCGACCAGAACGCCGACGGCGACCCGCCGCCCCCGCCTCCGCCACCGCCGATCCCGGAGCCGGAGCCGACTCCGGAGCCGACCGTCTAGCTGGGACCGGCGCTGCGCCCATCTCGAGGGGTTGATGCGGCGCGCGCCACGGCTGGGGGATGGATCTGCTGATCTGTCCCCCAGCCCTGCTCACGTCGACTACGGTCCCGATTGACAAGCGGGACGGGGCGTGACGGTGTGGCCGGCCCCCGCCGACGCTTACGCATACTGGCGGCTGCTGCGGTCAGGCCAGGTGTGAGACCAGATCATTGGGGTCTTCCATGCCTGACGAGCCGATCGTCGACGCTCCCGCCGCCGCAGCAGCGGAGTACACCTTCCCGTTCGAGGTCCCCGCCGACCTCGCCACCGCCACCGACGATGACCTGCGTGCTCTGCACGAGCAGGTCCGCGGCCACGCCACCGGGTTCACCGGCCTCAGCCCGGCCGAAACTACCGACGACACGCTGGCCGCCCTGCGGGCCTGCCGTGACCTGGCCCGCGACATCGCCGCCGTCATCGTCGGCCGCCGCGACCGTGCCGGTGAGATCGGCGACCTGGCCGCCGAGATCGACGACCTGGCCCTGCCCGACACCGACCCGGCCGACGTCGACACCGACGCCGAACCACCCGACAGCGGGGACGCACCCGCCGCCGATGAGCCGGCAGCCACTGACCTGGCCTCGGTGACCGCTGCCCGCCGCCCCGCCGCAGCGCCCCGGGTACGGCAGGTGGCCCAACACTCGCGGGCCGCGACACCACTGACCAACGGGTCCCCCGCCCGGGGCGCCTACGCCAGCCTCAACGCCGTCGCCTCGATCGGCGGCTACTCCGCCGGCCAGCAGCTCGAATCGTTCAGCGACGCCGCCCGGGCCTTGTCGACCCAGCTGGAGCGGTACCAGTCGCTGACCGCCGGCCGGGCCCGCGGGTCGAAGCGGTTCGCTGGCAAGACCCGCCCCGTCACGGTGTATGACCGCGACGACCCGGGCCGCCGGTTCGACATGCGCTCGTTCGTGCGGCACAACATCGCCGAACTGCGCCGGGAGTTCCCGACTGAGCTGCGCGTGGATGAGCAGCTCGGCAACGGCTACGCGGTCGCCGAGTACGCCGCCAACGAGCGGCGCCTGCCCGGTGGTGGCCTGATCCAGTCGGTGGCCCAGTCGGTCCGCAACGGCCGGTCCCTGACCGCCGCCGCGGGCTGGTGCGCCCCATCGGACGTGATCTACGACCTGATGGAACTCGAGTCGCTCGACGGCATGCTCGACGTCCCGGAGATCCAGACCACCCGCGGTGGTTGGCAGATCCCGATTGACGGCGGCCCCGACTTCGCGACGATCTACAACTCGATCGGCAACGCCGGCGACACCCACCTCACCGAGGCCGAGGTGATGGATGACACGACCAAGGTCTGCACTGAGATCCCCTGCCCGCCGTTTGAGGACATCAGGCTGGGCGTCGATTACATGTGTTTGACCGGTGGTCTGCTGCAGCGTCGCGGCTACCCCGAGGTCGTTGCCCGGTTCACGAGGGGCGCCACGGTCGCCCTCGCCCACAAGATCAATTTCGGGGTGATTGCGGCCATCGTGTCCGGCTCCGGCGCGGCCAACATCATCCCGCAGGACCCCAACGGCGACGACGCCGCCTCGGCCCTGCTCGCCGCGGTCGACCTGGCCATCGTCGATGCCAAGTACCGCAACCGCATGGGCTTCGCCACCACCATGGAGGTCGTCCTGCCGTGGTGGGTGCTGGTGCAGATCCGGGCCGCCCTGGGCCGCCGCCGCGGCGTGGAGGGCTGGCAGGTCACCAACGCCGAGGTGCTGTCCTGGTTCGCCGACCGCAACGCCGTACCCCGCTTCGTCTACGACTGGCAGGACTACGGGGCCGGTTTGGCGATCGGGCCCGGCGGGCCGACCCCGCTGACGCGGCTCCCGCTGACCGTGGACTTCTGCCTGTACCCGGCAGGGACCTGGGTCAAACCAGTGCAGGACGTCGTTTCATTGGACACTATCTATGACTCGACGCTTTTGAGCACAAACCAGTACACCGCCGTCTTTGTCGAGGACGGATGGGCCGTCATGCAGATGGGCCCGATCAGCCGCCTCTACCGGGTCAACGTCGACCCAGGCGGGGTGACCGGCTGCTGCGACACGGTCGGGTCCTGACGCACCTCCACACGTCTGACCCGACCCCAGTAGCCGGAAGGTGGTGAGCGGCCCGTGCCGATGATGCCCGCGCCGATTGTCGACGCAGCACAACCCCGTGGGCTCCGCTACGGGCTGCTCACCGCCGCGGCTGGTCCCCTGGAACTGCCCCCCCACGCCCTGGCGTCGGGGGTGCGGTTCCGGCCGATCGGCTGCGGCAGCGCCCACGTGTACCCGATCACCTGCCCGACCGACGACCCGGCCGACAAGACGTTCGACCCGGAAGACGCCTACATCGAGGCCGACAGCTCCGCCATCTACGCCACCCTCGAATGCTCCCGGGTCGGGACCACCCCGGCCGAGATGGAGGCCCGGGTACGGGAGCGCCTGGCCACCGGCGAACAGTCCGGCGCCGAACGGCTGATGGCCGCCTCACTCGCCGCCGGCGCGGTGCCGCTGGTCGCCCCCGATGAGACCAGCATCCGGTCGGTGCTGGGCGAGCTGGAGGAGTGGCTGTACGGCGACGACGGCGCCGCCTACGGCTACGTCGGCTTCCTGCACACCCCGATGCGGTTCGCCAACTACCTGGGCGCCAACGGCCTGCTCATCGCGAAGGGTCCACTGTGGACCACCCACGCCGGGACGGTGGTCGTGTTCGGCGGCGGCTACCCCGACGACGGCACCATCTACATCTCCGGCAACGTCACGGTGTGGCGGGCCGCCGACGTCAACGTCCCCCCGGCCCAGGACACCTGGAACCAGGCCACCAACGTCTTCGAGCTGCTCGCCGAGCGGGAGTACGCGGTCGCCTACGACTGCGCCGCCGCGTCGGCGACCTTCGAACCTGAGCCGGGCGCGTCATGACGGTCACGCTGCACCTGCCCGCCAACCCAGCCGACCGGTCCGTGATGGTCCGCCGGGTACGGACCCTGGCCGCCGACCCGGGGCAGGTCCGCTCCGGCAACGGCGGCCTGGTCGTGCCCGACGCCCTGGCCCTGGCCTACCTGACCGGCGACCAGCCGGCCCCCGCCGTCTTGGAGCTCCACCCCCCGTCGGTGGAGCTGGCCCGGGTGGTGCGCACCGCCGAAGGTCACGCCGGGCTGCTCGAACCCCGCCCCGACGCCCCCGCCCCTGACCCGCCGCCCCGTACCCGTACCGCGGCCCGCCGGCCGCGGCGCACCACAGCCCAGCAAGGAGCAGCCACGTCATGAGCGAGTGTCGGACTCTCATCCAGGGCACCCGGCTACGGGCCACCCTCATCGACGACTGCGGCGCCCCGGTCGGTGGGGCCTGCTCCCAGATCGTCACCGACGGGTTTGTGTCCGTCGCGATGACCGACAACATCGAGACGCCCGACGAGTTCAAGAAGAAAAACGCGGGCGGCCAGTTCTGTTTGAACCAGCGGTCTGAGCCGGAGCTGAACTGGATCGAAGTCGCGATCGTGCTGTGCGAGGTCATGCCCGAGCTGATCAACTTTTTGAGCGGGTCGCGGCTGGTCTACGACGACGCGGTCGTCCCCAACGCGATCGGCTTCGGGACCGACTCCGACACCTACGCCACCGCGTCGGTCGCGTTGGAACTGTGGACCAACCTGGGCCGCCGCCGCGGCCAGTCGACCTGCTCGGGTGGCACCACCCGCTACGGGTACCTGCTGCTGCCGTGGCTGCTTGAGGGCACCATGTCGGACACCACCATCGAAAACGCCCCGGCCGAGTGGACGATCAACACGATCACCGCCGACGGCAACGACTGGGGCGTTGGCCCGTACGACATTCAGCTCGACCGGTTCGGGGCCGCCTCGCCGCTGTTCGAGGCCCTGCCCTCCACCCGGCACCGGCATATGCAGTTCACCGACCTGGCGCCCCCTGACTCGGTCTGCGGCTGCCAGGAGCTGGTGATCGCGAGCTGACCGGTGCGGCTGGCGGTTCGGCTCGTGTACGCCCACCTGGCCTGGGCGGGTCGCACGGCCGGCTACTGGGTCCGCCCGTACGACCAGCTCGCCGACCGGCGCCGCTGGCGGTGGCAGGCCCGGCACTGGTGCGGCCTGTCATGACCGACCCGTAGGGGGGGCAACATGGGTGTGCCGTGTGGGTGGGTCGTCGACGGCTGCGAATGCGGCGGCACCTGGACGGACTTCCCCGCCCCCGCGCAGGCAGCTGCTGAAGCGCTTGCCGCGACCGTGTTGTGGGCCGCGACCGGCCGCCGGTACGGGCTGTGTGAGATCACCGTGCTGCCCTGCAACCCGGCCCCGGTCGACCCGCTGTACCAGACGTTCCCGGTGTCCAGCTACGACCCGTTGGGCCTGGGCGGCGGCGTGTCCATGACGCCGGTGCTGGCGGGCGGGGTGTGGCACAACCTGGCCTGCGGGGGGCGCTGCTCCTGCAAGGCCGACTGTGAGGTGGCCCTCGACGGGCCCGTCGCCGACGTGGTCGACGTCCTCATCGACGGGGTGCCGGTCCCGGCGACCGCGTACGAGGTCCACGACCGGTTCCTGCTGGTCCGCACCGACGGGGACTGCTGGCCCACCTGCCAGATCTTCGGGCAGGCCATTCCAGAGTTCGAGATCGTCTACCACCGGGGCGACCCCATCCCGGACCACATCCAACACGCTTTCAACGTGCTGGGCTGCGAGTACGCGAAGGCCTGCGTCGGGCGGCCCTGCGGCCTGCCGTCCCGGATGACCCGCCTGACCCGGCAGGGCGTCGAGGTCACCATCGCCGACATCCCCAAGGACGGCAAGGGCCGCATCCGCACGGGGCTGCGCCTGGTCGACGACGCCATCGACGCCGATAACCCGTTCAACATCACGGAGCGGCCCACCGTGTTCTCACCCGACCTGCCCACCCCGCGGGTTGTGACGTGGCGCGGCGGGTCCTGACCTGACGGGGCGGCCCCACCCGGCGATGCAGGGAACCGGGTGGGGCCGACATGGTGTGGCCCCACCCCCGGGGGACCATTGACACCGAAGGCGGGGCCACGTCTTGGTGGCCCCCACCGTGCACCGGTTGCTCAGCCGGCCAGACCCGACGGCCAGCACACGGTGGGGCCGCGCCGACGATACGTCATCGCGCCGAAATGACGGCCACACAACCGGTCCGTTCGGCCTGTACGGCGACCGGTTGCGGCCACGATCGGAACCGTGCCGACCATCACCGACCCGGCCGTGTTGCCGGTCGCGACGAGCCTGCTCGAATGCTTCGAAACCACCCTCGCCGACGTCGCCGACCCGCCCGAGCATGTGTCGCTGCGGGTCGGCACCCAGATCGAGCTGCTGCTGTCAGAGACCCGCGACGAATGCTGCGAAGGGGTCGGCTGGGTGCGGGTCGTGTCGATCTACCCATCGGCCCGGTTCCCTGAGCCTGACCTGACGTTCGTGGCATGCTGGCCGCTGCAATGGGCGGCGATCCTGGAAATGGGCGTGGCCCGATGCGCCCCCACCCCAGAGGCCGACGAGATCCCGTCAAGCGACGAGTGGAACGCCCTGGCCGAGGCCATCCTCAACGACGCCGCGGCCATGCGAAGGGCGCTGTGCTGCTTCACCGACCTGCAGCCAGACCGGATGTACGTGGCCGGGCTGTGGCAGCCCCTGCCCGTCGACGGGGGCTGCCTGGGCGGCTACATGCAGGTCACCGTGGCCCTCGACGCGTGCGACTGCCCCGACTGATCGTTAGCCCCGACATGCACACCACTGCCCCGCCGCTGGGCCCCGAAGAGGAGGCCGCGGTGATGGCCGCCGCGGACCTGGCCGAGCGGGCCGGGGCGAAAGGCTTCCGCATCGGCTACACCTCGACCACACCGGTCACCTGGTACGCGGTCGCCGAGTACGGCGGCCAGGCCGAGATCGGGGTACGGGGCCACCCGAACCCGGCGGCGGCAGCGACCGCCCTGGCGAAGCGGCTGCTCACCGGGGCCAAATGCAAATGCGGCGGCCTGGTCGCCCTGTCCGTGTCGGGGGCATGGGCGCCGGGCGAGTCGGCCACCATGCTCGACGGGTCCGACCCGTCGCTGCTCCGCGACGCCCCCCAGTGCCTGTGGATATTGGAAGGGTCCCGGTGGAGCCCCGGCTGCGACGCCCCGCCGATCAAGCTCAACGCCATCGACCCGGCGTCGTGGCCGCCGCCCACCGGCGGGTGAACCCTCCACGGCCGGCCCCGATCGTGGACAGGTCACCGGCTGGGCCCGCCCACACTTGATGGCGTGCCGGTCGGTTTCAGCATCACCCTCAACCAGCCAGCCCTGCGGGCGGTGGCCCTCGACGCGGCAGTGAAGCTGGTCACCGCGACCACCCTGCGGGTGTTCAACAGGGCCAACGTGCTCACCCCTGTCGACACCGGCAACCTGCGGGCCCACAACAACATGCGGGTCCTGCGCACCGCCACCAAGGTGACCGGTGAGGTGTTCAACGACACCGACTACGCGCGGGCCGTCCACAACGGCAACAAGGCCTACACGATCCGGCCGAAACGCCGGAAGGCCCTGCGGTGGGTCAGCAAGGGCGGCGACGTCGTGTTCGCGAAGTCGGCCCGGCACCCTGCCCGCCGCGGCCGGCCCTGGCTGCTGCGGGCGCTGCAGGAGGTCGCCGGCCCAGCCGGGTTCACGTTGTCGAAGACGGCCTAGGCTCTCGCCGGTGAAACAGACGCTCTACCTGCAGTGCTATGCCCACGTCACGGTGTTCCATCTCGCGGTCTGCGCAGAGTGCGGCGGGCCGAAGGTGGCGCAACCGTTCACCATGGCCGACGACCGCGACACGTGGCTGCGCCACCATGCGACGGCCACCGGCCACCACGTCAGCGAGGCGACCGAGGTGCGGATCGTGACGCCGTGACCGCGAGCGACGCGGCGTACTGGGCGGCGGCCCGGGCCTACGTGCAGGTGACAGTCCCGGTGCGGCATCGCCGCTCAACCCGGGCCTATGAGCTGGCGGTCGAGGAGGTCACCCAGCTGGTGGCCGAGACGCGGTGGCTTCGGTCCATCGTCGACGCTGCCTGGGCAACCGCCCAGCGGGAATTGGTCATACCGGACAGCTAGGTGCAGAGCAGCCTTTACTGTGTCGTTCATGGCGAATGACACGACGGCGAAGACACCAGCCGCCCGCAAGCGGACCCCCGCCAAGAAGGCCCCAGCGGCTGCGAAGAAGGCCCCCGCCAAGGTGACCGCAACACCGCGCCTGGCCCCGTCGCCGCCTGAGGGCTGGTATGCCGACCCGGCCGACCCGCAGGTGTTGCGTTACTGGGACGGCGACGGCTGGAACGACGACCTGGGAACCGTCCGTGCCGATGAGACGCCGCCGGCGCCCGCCTCCACCCAGCAGGCCGCGGGAGGTGAAAGTGGCGGGGACGGTGGAGGGGCCGACCCGGGCACGATCACCTTCCGCGGCCGGGTGATGGCCGTGAACCGGCCCAGCGAGGACCAGATGGCCCTATGGCAACGCATCGCGACCCGGGCGCAGACCTTCCAACGTGAGAGCCAAACCCCGAAACCGTGCCCGGACTGTCAGGGCACTGGCACCCTGGCCGAGGAGACCTGCCAGGCCTGCGCCGGCACTGGCGACGCCAACACCCGCACCGCGTTGAGGCTGTTCAACCAGACCATGAACATCATCACGTCGGTGTTGGTCGCCGAGGCCGACAAGGACTGGCTCGAAGATGAGCTGGTCGGCGGGGCCATCGACCTGGTCGACGCATCTGAGATCCTCACCCTGACCGTGTCGGCGCTGATCGCCTCACGCCGGCAGGCCGCGCCCCGCACCGGCCCGGCCCCCAAGGCCCGCCGCCGCAAGTAGCCATGGCCGCCACCCTGCTCGACCCGGTGGCCGCGCTGCGTTGCTGGCGCATCGACGTCGACGTCGACGGCACCGTCTACACGATCCCGGCCCTGCCCGCCGCCGAGTGGCTGGTGCCCATCGTGACCGGCGCCTGGAGCGACATCATGCCCGGCCTGCTACCCGCCGCCGACGCCGAAGTCCTCGACGACCTCATCGCCGCAGCGGCCATCGACCCGGCCGAGCTGCGCCGCGCCGCCCAGGCCGCCCTGGCCGAGGCGGCCGGCACTCGCTGGTGGACTGCCCGGGCCCTGGCCGGCGGGATACTGCAGGTCCCCCAGCTCACCGGCCGGCTCCTGGCCCGCGGCCTGGACCCCACGGTCGTGTCGCTGGGCGGGTACCTCACCGCCGCCTACGCCACGGTCGTCGACGGCATGGACCAGATGCAGCGGGCCCGGTTCGACTTGGATTTGCAGCGCCCCCCGGTCGGTGTGCCGGCCGACGAGTGGTGGGACGAGGACGCCGCCGCCGACAACTTCTACGCCGCCATGGGCGCCGGCGCGGACCGCTAGGGTGATCTGACGGCAGGGCGCGCAAGCGGGTCGACTTATCCGCGCGGTGACAGCGTCGGCGAACCGGAAGGGGACCCTGACCGTCGGACACCTAACATTGCCGCTCCTATTTGAAGCAGCGGGCCCGGGCGGCACGGATTAGAAGCAGCCGCGCGGTCATGACGTGCGGGGCGGGGTGACCTGGGCCAGGACGGCCGGGTCGATCGCGACCCGGGTGCCGGCCATCGTGATCGGATGCAGCACCGCCCCGGGCCGGGTGTCGGAGGCCACGCCGGTGCCGGTGAACGAGTCACGGTCGACGGCGATCACGTAGGTGACGGACAGGTCGACCAGCGGGATGTCCCAGGTGCCTTCGATGTCGCCGGGGCCGCTGGTGCGGGCCCGCCACACCCCCATGGCCGGGTCGGTGGTTTCGACCAGGCCGCCGGGCCAGAACGCGGCCAGGGCCCCGCCGGTGCCGTTGACGGTGAGCCGCCACACCCCGACGATCCTTGACGCGGCCAGCCCAGGCGCCGGCGCTGGGGCCGGGGCGGGTGGGGTTGTCAGATGCTGCCCGGGTCCTGTCAACGTCCGGCAACCGGCCAGGGTCAACACCAGCGCCGCGAGGGCGGCTGTCAGAAGGCGCCTGCCACGCATCGCCACGCTCACCTCATCGGGGTCAGGGGTGAGGGGGCTACAGGTGTCGGGGCCGGCCCCAACGGTGCCAGCGCGGGACGGCCCCGGCCACGCCCACCAGCGTAGGGGCCGGCCCGGCGTGGCAGGCCACGACGCCCCGCCGCGGCTGTCTACAGTGATCTCTCTCCTGCCTCCTCAAGCGGAGTACAGACCCGGGGCCGGCACCCGTTGCGGGGTGTCGGCCCCGGTCATTCCACCCCCGCCGCCCAGTCCACCGCCGCCACGAACTTGAGGTGCCGGTGGGTGGCCGGCCGGTAGTCGCATGTCACCGCCGGGTGCTCGCTGCGTACCCAGCCGCCCGAGGTGCCAGACGGCACCGACCGGGCCCGCTCGAGGGCTGCCTCATCGGCCAGCGACGTGCAGGCCTGCGCCTGGCCGATGTTCAGCTCACGCATGCTGAACTCGTCGGTGCGGTGCCCGGGGGCGTTCTGGTGGTGGCGCTCCATCATCGTTTTCAAGTCCGGACCCATCGTCGTGGGCAGGCCCTCCATCTGGTCGACGGCCAGCCGGAGGGCCGGGTTCCACGGCACCGGCTCACCGGTCAGCCAGGCCGCCCACTGGACCGCGGCGAAGGCCTCGCCCGGGCCGATGATGTGGTTGGTGCCCAGCGTCTCACCGGCCCGCCGGGCCACCCAGCCGCCGTCGTCGTGGTCGTACGTCACGGTCATGTCCGATTCGTCCATTCCGCCACCGTACCCTGCCATGACTCCATAAGGTTCATTATGATGTCGTGTCATGGTAGTGTGATGACGACCCAAACCCACCCCTGGAAGGACCCGACCACCATGGTCAACGACCGCCCGACCGGACCGGAGTACCGGTCATGATGACCTACCTGTATGTGCAGTCCGAAGAGCAGCTGTGGACCGTCGGCTCGGGTGAGCCCGGCACCAGCTCGTGGCAGCCGGAAAGCGACCACGGCTCAGACGACGACGCGGCCCGCCGGGTCGCCTGGCTCAACGGCTCCCCGGCCGCCGGGCCGCTGAGCGACGGCGAGCGCCAGCAGCTGCGCGCCTACCTGTTCGGTCTGAACGTCACCATCGGCCAGGTCGACCAGGCCGTCGACGCCATCGCCAGCATTCTCGGCAGGGAGACCCGCCATGGCTGAACCGATTGAGGGCCTGGTGATAATCGACGACCCCCGGGTGGACCTGGGCGAGGCCGCATCCCGTCGCATCCGGGCTGCCGTGAACGACTGGTGGGCCTCGACCGCAGCGGCCCGCCAGGCCACACCCGCGGTCGGGTGCGAACGCTGCCCGACGCCGGCCCGGGGCGTGTGCTGCTCCTCCCATAGCAAGCAGCTGTGCCACCGCTGCTACCGACGGACCCACTTCGTCGAGGTGTGCGTGGAGGGCTGCAAGGCCTGCCAGGCCGAGGGGCTGCCGGCGGTGATGTCATGAGTACCACCGACAGCGCCGCATCTACTGACTGGATGGCCGCGTTCGTGCAACGTGCCCTGGACGACCATCTGGCTGAGGTGGAGCAGGGCAAACACGACGACGAATGCGAATGGCACTCGCGAAGCATGATGTGTCACTGCTCGAAACGACGTCGGATCGCCGCCGGTCACACCGAGCCGCCCGGGGAACTGCTCTACCGCAACCCGCTGTGCCCGCGTTGCTACGACGAGGTGTTATTCGACGGGGACACCTTCGTCTGCTCCGACTGCTGTGTGAGCTGGAGCTCCGATGACAGCAGCGACGAGGGCACGTTCACCGACGACTACGGCGACCTGAGCAGGCCGGCCGAGGGGCTGCTCACGGCACGCGGGCCGCTCACCGAAGCCCCGCCCACGATCGTCGAGCCGGCGCTAGACGCGCTCACCGCAGCGCTGAGGTCCGTCGGTCGAGCCACCCTGCCCGCCGGCTTCGACGACACTGTCGCCACCTTCGACGAGATGATGGCCGCCGTCGATGCAATGCCCCAAGAAGTGAGGGATGACCTCGCCGACGAGGCCGCCCGCGTCGACCGCAACCCCAGTCCGGAACCGCCAGACGGCGAGGAGTACTGACGATGACCACCACCCCTGCCCTACGGCTGACAGACGACGATGCCGCCCGGAAGGCCCGCCAACTCGTCGGCGACGCAGTGCGCGCCGCTGTCCCGGCCAACGCGATGGTGGAACGCCGGATCCGGCCTGGCTCGGACCACACCTGGCCCGAGCCGACGCCGCTCGCCGGGCTCCGGGCCGCCCAGCAGGTGATCCGCCTCGCCGAACACCACCTGTATGGGTCGGTCGCCGGGCTGCGCGCCGAGGGCACCTCATGGCGGGACGTCGCCGACCTTTTGGAGATCCCCTGGAGCGGCGAGTACTCGCGGGTCGAGCGGGCCTTCGAGTTGACCGCCGCCGCGATCGGCCACGACAGCAACTGGTCCGGTCTGCGGATCTACTGGTATTGCGGCGGCCCGCTGGGGTGCGGGCAGCACATCACCGACCGGGGCCCGTACGACGGCCATCCATCTGACTGCGAAGCGGGCCACGCCGACGACTGCCGCCGCCTGGCCGCCGAGAGCGCCGCCCACGACCGTGCCTGCGAGGAGGCCGAAGAGCGGGCCAAGATCATGGACGAGGCGTACGCCCAGCTGGCCGAGCACAGCTTCGAACGGGCCACCGCCGACCGGGCCTGTGACGTGCTCGCCCACGGCGGCCGGTATCGCGGCTGGTCCACCAGCGAGACCCTCGCCGTGGCGCTGGTCCTCAACGACGCCGCCGAGTTGAAGCGACTCGGCTACACCACCCGGGCTTCCGCGATCGACCGGGTATTCAACGGCAACCCGCCGCCCGGGCGGGGCGAAGCCTGGCTCGCGCTCGTACGCGCCGCCGCGACGGGGGAGCCGACATCTGGAAAGAAGGTGTGACCCGATGGACCTAGCCACGCTGGAGCTGGACCCGGATGAGGCCAAAGCCCGCCTCGACGAATACACCACTGGCCTGCGGGGCGAGCGAACCGCCGAAGACCGGCTGCTCGCCATGGCGTACCGGGCCGCGGCCCGGGGCCTGCCCATCATCTCGTTGTCCCAGTCGGTCAGGGCCGGCGGCTACTTCGAGGACAGTTGTCTGCCCCGTATCGCGATCGCGCGGGCCGACGCGAAGACGTGCACGGTTGAGCGGGGCTGGGCTGGGCGGGAGGTGACCTACACCGACGAGTACGCCAGCGGCCGGCCGGTCAGTGCTGCGGTCGGCGCTAACCACGTCATCGTGCGGGGCCTCGAGTTGCCAGCAGGCCGATACCAGTGGCGGGGTACGACGGTTGTGCCGCCCGTACCGCCCAGGCACCGACCGACCCGCCGCAACGCCCAGCTCCGCTCCCACCACATCCTGTGGGAGGTCGAGAAGTGGGACCCGACCCCGCCGCGCGACCCGGCGCTGCTGACCCACCTGCGGGGCGACCTGTGGATCGTGCTGGCGGTATGGGACTTGACCGACCTGGAGCGGCTGGTGCTGGGCCAACGGGCCCCGGTGACCCGATGACAGCCGGGACCGCTGACATCAAGGACGGCCTGTGCCGCCGGGCGGTCGACCTCCAACACGGCATCGACGAGATCCTGAACCAGCGGGATGAGCCTGCGGTGCTACTGCGGGCCTGTCTACGCGGCGAGATCGAAGGGCTGCGTTATGCGCTGTGTCTGGCGCTCGGCATCGACCCGGTAGCCGACCCGTGGGCGCCGGCGAAGGAGGGCCCGGCCGACGACTACGTCCGGGCCTGGCACAACGAGCACTGCCAGCACTCCGACTGTGAGGGCCCGTGGTGACCCGCGACCTGGTGCCGGCCGGTGATCCGGCCGACAACGAACGGCTTAACGAGTTGACCAACGACTGGCTGGTCGCCCGGCTCTCCGAGCACACCAAAGACGCCTACCGGCGTGACCTCGCGTCGTGGTTGAAGTGGTGCCGGGCCAACGGGGTCTACCCGACCGATGCCCGGCACCGGCATGTGTCGTTGTGGCTGGGGTCGCTGGCCCACGAGTCCGGGTCGACCCGGGCGCGGCGGCTGGCGGCGGTGTCGTCGTGGTACGGGTGGCTCATCCGGGAAGAGGCCACCGACCGCAACCCGGCCCTGCTCGACCGGGGCGAGCGGCCCAAACCGGCACCGCGGCGGGCCCCGGCCCTGTCGGACGGGCAGGTGGAGAAGCTCCTCGCCGCGGCCCTGGCCGACACACCCCGGGCGGCGGCGATCGTGTGGCTGCTGTTGACCACCGGCATCCGGGTCGGGGAGCTGGTCGCCGCGAACGTCGGCGACATCGGCCTGGACCGGGGCATGACGGTGCTGTACGTGCGGGGCAAGGGCGGCCGGACCCGGCTGGTCACCATCGCCCCCGGCACCCTGGCCCGGATCGAGGCCTACCTGGCCGACCGAACCGACCTGGACCGGCTGCCCGCCCTGCCAGGTCAGGTCGCCGCCGGGGACCGGCCGCTGGTCGCCACCAGGACCGGCCGGCGCATCCACCGGACCGCGGTGCGGCTGCTGCTGCTGCGCCTGGCCCGCGAGGCGGGCCTGCCTGACCGGCTCATCGACCAGCTCACCCCCCACTCGACCCGGGCCACCCACATCACGGCGGCCCTCGACGGCGGTATGCCCATGGGTGACGTGCAACGCGCCGCCGGGCACGCCTCACCCGTCACGACCGGAAGGTACGACCGGACACCCAACGCGCCCGACCGCAGCCCCTCATGGCAGCTGGAGACGCGGTGGCACACCGCCCGCATCGAAGCCGAAGGAGAAGCCTCATGAGCACCAACATCGCCCCGACGGCGTTGGTCCACACCACAGCCACCCACTACACCGTGTCGGCGCTGCCGCTCGACCACCGCGAGGCCGGCCACTTCTCGCTCACCGTCGAGTGGCGCGGCGACGGCCGATGGGCGGTCTGTCGCGGCCGGATGTGTCTTGACGCCGATGGGGTTGAGGACTTCGAGTCGCAGCCCAGCTCCCGCGCCGATGACTGGCTTGCCGCCCACCGGTTCGACCTGGACACGGCGCTCGCCTTGGCGGTGCGGGCAGCGCCCCGCCTGACCTGCAACGGCTACACCGTGGCCGACGTCCTACGCACTACCCCCGAGGAGAACTGATGGCCGCCGGATGGACCACCAGCAGCCCGGCCCGCTGCCCGTCTGACGCGGCCTACATCGCCGAGCTGGAAGACGCCGTGGTCGCCGCCGCGGTCGTCGTGTTCGGCGGCAACACTGGCCCCGAGCCGGTCGACCTGTTGACCGAAGGCCTCCACGAGATGGCCGAACGGATCGTCAGTACGGTGCCCCGCCTCGCCCAGGCATGGCGGCCGTCGTGAGCGCCGCCGGCGAGGAGCCCACCGTCGACGCCCAGTACGTGAGCGGCGACGGCGACGAGCTGGGCCGCCGGTACGCCGAGTTCCTGGCCCTCATCGACGCTGCCCAGGCCGGGCAGAGCCGCGCCGGTGAAGTGGCCCGGGCCGACCTGCCCACCGTTCCGAGAAAGGCCCTGCCATGATCTTCGATCGGCTGGCACTGGCCGGCGCCTTCCTGGGCATCCTCGCCCTGTTTGAGGCCGGCCGGTGGGTCGCCCGCCGCTACCCGACCAGCTGGGCCATCCCGGCCGTGTACGGGCTGGGGGTCGCCTGGGCGGTCGCCTGCACGGCCCTGTTCGCGATCCCGGCGATACGGCAGCCCACCGTTTTGGGTGTGCTGCTCGCGGTGGGCTGGCTCAATGCTCTGGCGTTGCTAGGGCTGGTCGCCACCGTGGCTACCTGGGTCATGCTGATGCGCCGCAACCTTGCGGCCCGGCAGCTGGTGCCCTTCACGGCGCTGCTCGGCCCGGTCGACAGGCCGTCCGATGACGGGCGGATGTTGCTGGCTGGCGACTGGCGGGTGCAGGAGGGCGGTGGGGCGCCGCTGTTCACGGTCGAACCGAGACGGCGCAGCCCCACCAAGGAGGAGCTGATCGGGGTGGTGCAGCGGGTCTGGCTGGCCGACGGATCCCTCATGGCGGCGGGGCTGGTCATGGCCGGGGCCCGCCTCGCCGGGCTCAAACCGGAGATGGCGATAACGCCCCGCCACCACGACGACCCTCACGACCCGAGCCACATCCTGGCCGGGTGGCCCATGTCGTTCGAACCCGGCGCCGACGGGCAGCTGCTGTGCGTGTTCCCGCCCGGTGTGGTCACCTCAGTACGGATGGGGCCTCAGCCGGCCTTCCCCCACGTGTGGCTGGCAGTCGACCCGGAGACGTCATGACTCTGGGCGGCGGCGGGTGACGACCAGCATGGCGGAGCCGGCGGCCACGAGAGCCAGGGCGGCCCAGAACAGCGGCCAGGCCTGGTCGGATCCCGTCACGGGCAGAGTCCGCATCGCCGACGTTGACGTGACCACCACCGGTGTTGTCGGCGCTGGGGTCGGGGTGACCTCGGGGGTGGGCGACGGCGCCGGTGTGGGCGTGAGGAGTTGGCGGTGTGTCGTGGTGGGTGGCCCACCGGCGAACGACTTGGTGCCGGTGCCGACACCTGCCACCAACGTGAACCCGGCAAACACGACCACCAGGGCCACACCACCTAGCACGGCCAGCGCGGCCAACGTCTTGCGTACCATCGTCCAGACCCCCTCAGCGCGATCAACTACTTGAGCAACGAGGAGACTGTGTGCGGCGGCTGCTGATCTGGTCCGAGCGGGGTTGGAAACATCGGCTGGCCATGATGGCCGGCCTGCTGATCACCTCGGCCGGGGTGGGGTGGGTGATCAGCGCTGTCGGCGGTGTCACCGCGGTCATGGTCGGGTTGCTCGTCGCGTCGATCGTCCTGGTGTTGATGGTCAGGACGCTGCCCACCTACCCGCCGCCGCGGTGGGTCTACGAGCAGCGCCAGGTCGCCCCGGACCGGCTCCGGCCGGCGCCGTGTGCCCTGTGCGGCTACGACTGCATCCCGGGCGGCTTCTGGACGCCGGTGCCGGGTTATCTCAACGTGCTGATGCACACCATGGCGTGCGGGCCCACACTGCCCGGAGAGGAGCCCCTGGCGGATCCGACCCACCGGCGTGAGCTGGACGGGCGGTACATGCCGATCGTCTGAAACTGCCCGACGCATGGCGTCACCACCCACCACCCATACGAATGGAACAATTCCACCCGTATCGGGACGACCTCGAGGAGAGGGGCAGTGGGTGAACGGCGGTTCTGGAGGGACGCTTCCCGTCACTGGCGCAGGAGTGCTGACCGTGGCGGGGATCAAGCTGAGCATGGCCGGGTTGGCCTGGATCGGGGTAGGCATCGTCGTGCTCGGCGCCCTGCTGATGCTGGTGTCGCTGCGGTGGCGGTGGCGGCGAGGCCGGAACTACAACCAGCCCTGACCGCCTGGCGGTCACCGTCGTGGGCGACCGCGGCCGGGGCGGTAGCGGCGATTGCTGTGGCGTGGTGGTGCGGCCACCACGCCCTCGCCTTGCTGGGGGTGTGGCAGGGCCGCAGCGGCGGCGCGTTGACGGTCATCTACGCGGCCGGGTTCGCTACCTTCGCCCTGCAGATGGTGCTGTGCTTCCTGGAGCGCCCCAAGCGGGCCACCCCGGCCCAGAGTCGCGGGCTCGACGAACTCCACGTGACCGCGCTGGTGCCGGCCTACAACGAGGACCCGGCCGCCCTGCTCGCCGGCATCCGGTCCATGCTCGACCAGACCCGCCGGCCGCAGACCATCTGCGTCACCGACGACGGCTCACCGATTGACTACAGCGACGTCCGGGCCGAGGCCGAGACCGCGGCCCAGGCGGTCGGTGTCGACCTGGTCTGGACCCGGCAAGACAACCAGGGCAAGCGCCATGCCCAGGCCGCCGGCGTCCGGGCGACCCCGCAAGCCGACGTGTACTGGACCACCGACTCGGACAGCATCTCCGACCGGCGCGCCCTGGCCGAGCTGCTGCAGCCCTTCGCCGACCCACGGGTCCAGTCGGTGGCCGGTATCGTGCTGGGTCTCAACAATGACCGCACCGCCCTGGCCCGCATCACGGACCTGTGGTTTGTCACCGCCCAGCTGGTTGACAGGTCGGCGCTGTCGACGCTCGGGTCGGTGTGGGTCAACTCCGGCCCGGTCGCTGTGTACCGGGCGCCGGTGGTGCGTGACAACCTGGACGGCTACCTCGCTGAGACGTTCTTCGATGAGCAGGTGGCGTTCTCAGACGACTCGATGCTGACCCTGTACGCGATGAAGCGGGGCCGCACCGTCCAGCAGCCCACCGCGTTCGCGTTCGCGCTAATGCCTGAGACGCTCGGGCACCACCTGCGCCAATACGTGCGGTGGATGAGGGGGTCGTTCATCCGGTCGTGGTGGCGGGCGAAGTACCTGCCGCTGTCATCGCCCGCGTACTGGATCCACGTCTACCGCTGGACCCAGGCGCTGCTCGCCGCCGTTGTCTTCGCCGGTGTGGTGCTGGTGTGGCCGGTCGCCCGCGCCGACCTGCGTACGGTCCCCTGGCTAGCTGGGGTAACGGTCGGGTTGGCGTACTGCCAAACCCTGCGCTACCTCACCGTGGCCCGGTCGGACCGGAGCACACGCTGGCGGATATCTACCTGGCTGCTCGCCCCGGCCGCCGCACTGTGGGCCGCCGTCGTGCTGCGCAGTGTCCGCTGGTATGCGGTGGCGACATGCTGGCGTACCGGCTGGGGCACCCGCCACAAAATTCAGCTCCGGCTCTCGCCGGACGCCCCTCACACCAATTGATCCGCTTCTTTGAGGAGTACCCGCTATGCGCTTTTTGAAGGCTCGACGAACAGCAACAGTGGCCGCCGTTGCGGTGGCGATGATCCTGGCCGGTGCCGGCATCGCCGTCGCCGCCACCACCACCAGCGGCGGCACGTCAGTGTCCCGGGTACGGGTCCTGACCGAGGACGCGGCAACCGTCTGGACCGGCGGCACATACGCCAACCTTGGCTCGCTGACCATCTACGCCGGTGCCGGGTCAGTGCTGCTGGCCACCTTCTCAGCCGAGGTCGCCTGCTACGGCGGGTCCGGCTGGTGCAACGTCCGCATCCTCGTCGACGGGGCTGAGGCCGCCCCGGTGGTGGGGACGGACTTCGCGTTCGACTCCACCGACGGCGGAACCGAAACGTTCAGCTCGTGGGAGTCACACTCGATGCAACGCACCCGGATCGTGGGGAGCACCCTGACCCACACCATCACAGTGCAGGTGGCTGAGGTCGGCGCCGGCGTGACCGCCCGATACGACGACTGGGCCCTCAGCGTGATGGCCGTAGCACCGTAAAGTCCCCCGCTACCTCGGCCCTGTCTGCGCGTTCACTTGACCGGCGCGTAGGCAGGGCCGGGCTGCGGCTAGTTTGCTGCTAGTTGCGCCCAAATTAGCCGGTGGGCGGCACGGGCTGGGCTGGACCCAGGGTGATCGTCAGGCTGTGGGTGTGCTCGGCGGGCGGCTCCGTGCCACCGCCGGCTGGCGGCGCAGAGTTGCCGGCGACGACCTCGACCCCGAACGCGTTGCGTACCTGGGCCGTCGGTACCCGCTGCTCCGGGAACGGGACGCCCCGGTCGGCCAGCGGCTGGAAGTCGGGCACCCACCAGTAGTGGACGCCGGTCGAGCAGATGACCCGCTCACCGTTGGGGTTAGCCTCGGTCTTCGCCAGTCCCGTCTCGATCAGGTACATGGGCATGTCGTCGTCCTCCGTGGTGTGGCCGAGCGCCCGGGCGATCACGTCAAGGATGTGGTCGCGCGGGAAGCCTGCGCCCGGGTCGGTGTGGGTGGTGCCGCCGAACGCCTCGCGCAGGTCGTTGTGGGTGGTGTGCCCGGGCCGGTGGGCTTTCAGGTCGGCCACCGTGCACCACCGGTTCGGGATGTGCCAGCGGGTCATCGACGCCGCGACGATCGGGGCCAGGCGGGCGAACATGGCCCGGCCGAACGGGTCGAGCCAGTCGGCGCGGGACTGGCGGGCGAACCCGGCCAGCTCGATGTTCACGCCCCGGTAGTTGCCGGGCCGGTTCCCGACGGTCCAGGCCGAGTCGTCCTCGTCGACACACTGGATGTCTGAGTTGTCGTCGCAGCAGTGGTGGGCCGACACGGCCCGGCCGTCGCTGGGGTTGGCGAAGTACGCGGCGGTCGACTCGGCCCGGGCCGAGTGTTCGGAGGCCTCCATCGAATGCCACACGATCCACAGTGGAGACCCGTCGGGGCGGCCCCGGGTGTAGCCCTGCGCCTGGACGAAAGGGAGCCCTGGATGGTCGTTAGACGTCGCCACCGGCCCGCTCCCCCACGACCTCAACCACGTACTCGCCCAGCGCGGCCCGCTCCGCATCGTCAGTGACCACCCGCGTCGAGGGCTCACCGACCGGGATGGACCCGGCCCGGGCTACGACCTCATGCCAGTCGGCGAGGGCCTCGCTGAGGGCCTGCTCGGGTGGCATCGTCTCGGGGAACCCGATCCGCAACCGCAGTCGCGCCACGGCCTGCCTCCCTTCACCGGCTAAGCCCAGTGTCACCCGCCCGGACCGGACAGATGGGCCCTAATGCCGCGGCGTCGCCCGTAGGTAGGTGATCGGCAGGCGAGTAGGGTCTGGGATTCCGACCCGTGGCATCGATACTCAACGTCACGGGGTAATCACCTATTGAACTGGATCGGAAAGGCAGGGCAGAACACGTGGCATGGACCAGGGTGTGTGATGTGACCCACCTGGCAGGCGACGTCGAAGACGTCGCCGTCGCGGTGGGCGACCGGACATGGAATCTGGATCTCGGGCCGGGCGGGCGGAAGCTCGTCGAAGAGGCCATCGATGAGGCGATCAGGGCACTGACCGGCGACGTCGCCGACCGCGGCGACCTGGCCCCGGTCGCGGTCGACGACCCGCCGGTGGCCGCGGTCGCGGCGCCGGCGAAACGGGTGCCGCAGCCACGCAAGGCCGCGACCAAGAAGGCCGCCAAGAAGGCCGCGGCCGCACCGGCTGATGAGCGCGACGAGCTGCGCACCAGCTTCACCGCAGATGAGCGGGCCGCCTGCCGGCTCTACGGGCAACGACACTTCCGGGCCCTTGACCTGCCCGGCCCGCCCGGAGGCAGCGGGCAGATTTCACGCCAGCTCGCCGCGGCGTGGGACGACGCGGGCCGCCCCGACCTTCGGCAGACGTAGCCTCACCGCCCGGTGCGGCAAGGTTGCCGACCCGGGCCCAGGCCGGGCCTTTACTGTGGGCCGTAATGCCCGGGGCGTCACGTCTCCGTGCAGGTCCTGTCAGTTCGGTTCGGTTTCGGTTCGCCATCGGGTGCCGCCCCCTTGTACTTGCCTCCGGGGGGCGGCACCTTGTGGTCGGGGGGGTCAGCCGCGCCGGCCGTACTTGCGGCGGCGCAGGACTGTGGCCAGCCGGGCCAAAGCGGCCGGGACTTCGATCATGACGTCACGCGATGGGGAAACGTCGCCGACCAGCATCGGGTCCTGTCCCCTGATCCGTAGGGCGCAGCGGGCCTGGCCGGTGAGCAGCTGCAGCCGCGCGGTGCGTATCTCCATCCGGTCGGGTTGGCGCCACACCTCCCGCCGGGTGGCCACGTCGAAGACCCGTTCCCGGCCGGCCTGGTCGTCGGGCTGGTAGCTCAGCATCCACGCCTCGGCGACCAACACGAATCCCATCAACGTCTGGGCGACCTCGTGCAGGTGCTGCTCGAAAACGTTGACCAGCTCGACCGGGTGTAGGAGCTCCAGGTCCGGGCCCAGCTTGCTTTTGACCATGGCGATGCTGCTCAGACTGGGGCTGCCGCCGGCCAGGCGGCCGTTGTCGTGCAGCCACCACCACTGGTTGGGGGCGTCGCGTTCGCCGCCCCAGCCGGCCTCCTCGGCCACGGCCTCGGCCCGTAACGTGATCGCGGTGAGCACGTCCTCGCCGGGTGGGCACACTTCCAGGCCGGCGGTCGGCGGCAACGTCACGTGTCGGCTCCTTGGAGGCTGCGGGCCTGGGCCAGCCACCGGTAGACCGTCGGATTGATCGACACACCCCACAGGTCCGCGACGGCCTGGGCGCCGCCGCCGGGGCGGGCTGTGGTGACCGCCCACTGGTGAACGATCAGGACCCGGTCCCAGTGTTCGGGCGGCCATGACCGGCTGCCCCGCGGCTTGGGTGTGGCCAGCATCCGGTACCAGGCCTCGTTGGGGTGGGTGTCGGGGGCAGCTGCGGCGAGCTGGGCGGCCGCGACGTGGAGGAGCTGGGTCGTGGGCAGGCGGGCCAGGCGGGCCGCTGAGATCGGCGACGCGGCCGGGCGGGCATCGACACGTAGCCGGGTGATGTAGCGGCGGCCGCGGCGGTCGACCCCGACCCAGACCCGCACCAGCCACGGTGAGGCCGGGTCGTCGAACAGGACGGAGCCGCCCCCGGCGGGTGAGATGCGGGCCTGGTCGATGTCCAACGGGCGGGGCACGACGGGTCTGGCCCGGGTCGTCATGGCCACCAAATGACTGTACCCGCTTCGCCCCTTTCGTGCGGTTAGGTCCGGTTGCCGGCTGACGATCGGGTGCGTGACCCGTCCGTTGGGCAAGGCGACCGTGCAGGTCACCGGTGAGGTTGCGAAAACCTTCGCCGGTGACGTCGAGCGGGAGCTGAACAAAGCCCTGCGCGGCGTGCACGTCGACACCGCTGCCCTGGCCACGAAGATCTCAGCCGGGGCCCGGGCCGGGGCCGACCAGTCGGGCCGGGCCCTGGACGGTCTGGCCTCAGACGTCGACCGGGCCATGGGCCGGATCAGCCGGGAAGCCACCGAGGCCTTCGCCCACACGGCAGCGTCGGGGGCCGCCGCCGCCGGGAAGATCGGGGCCAGTTTCCAGCTCGGCGGTGAGGTGTCCGAGCGTGCCCTGTCCGAGCTCGACCGCACCTCGGCCCGCGAGTTCCAGCAGATCGCGAACAAGGCCGGCGCCGCGGCCGCCAGCACCTCCACCCGGTGGGTTGCGGCCTGGTCGGTCATCAAGGGCGCCGCCCTGGCCGCCGGCACCGCCGCCGTGGCCGGATTGACCGCCCTCACCGCGTTCGGTTTGAAGAGCGCCGCCGCCCTAGAACAGACCCAGATCGGGCTCGCGTCGCTGCTCGGGTCGGCCGATGCGGCCAAGGCGTTCAGCGCCCAGCTGCAGGAGTTCGCCGCCGCGACCCCGTTCCAGTTCGCTGACGTCGCCGACGCGAGCCGGCGGATCCTGGCGTTCGGCTCCGCGGTCGGCATCACCCGCGACAAGGTCATCCCGACGCTGACCACCATCGGTGACCTGGTCGGTGTGTTGGGCGGCACCAGCGAGAACATCCAGTCGGTCATCAGGGCCCTAGGTCAGATGGCCTCCAAGGGCAAGGTCAGCCAGGAAGAGATCCTCCAGTTAAGCGAGGCCCTGCCCGGGTTCAACTCGAACGCCGCCATCGCCAGCGCCTTGGGCCTGTCGGTGTCCGACAGCCTCAAGAAGATCACCGCCGGTGGGGTTGACGCCCGTACCGGCATCGACGCCCTGCTGACCGGGATGGCCAAGTTCCCCGGCGCCGCCGGGGCGATGGCCGCCCAGGCCAAAACCCTGAACGGGGTTTGGTCCACTTTCAAGGACACCATCGGCATCGCGTTGACCGATGCGTTCACCCCGGTCATCCCGAAGATCAAAGACACGTTGACGGCGGTGACGCCGATCATCGGCGACGCGGTCAAGGTGCTGGCCCCCGCCCTGGGCGACTTCCTGGCCGGGGTGCTGCCCCTGATCGGTGAAGCCATCAAAGCCCTGTCCCCGATCCTTGGCGTGTTCGTCCGGCTGGCGACCACCCTGCTCGCCCCGATCTCACGGTCCATGCAGGCCCTGGCCCCGATCGTCGAGCGGCTCGTAGTGGGGCTGCAGCCCCTGGCCGAGGCCATCGGCGACGCCCTGGCCCAGGCCATCACCGAGCTGGTCCGGTCGGGTGCCCTGGACGAGTTGGTCCAGCTGATCCTCGACATGACCCCCGCCACGGTGGACCTGGTCAAATCGCTGATCCCCCTGCTGCCGGTCATCGCGGAACTGCTCACCCTGTGGCTGCGCATGCAGCGCCCCGGCATCCAGCTGCTGGCCCTGCTCACCTCGTTGGCCGCGAACAAGGCGATCGGCCCGGCGTTGCGGGCCGTCGCCGACGCGATGGCGTCGCTGTTCCGTGTCGTCGACAAGGCGACGACGGTGCTGCTGGACATCCGCAACTGGCCCCGGATCTTCAAGGCCGACCTGGATAAGGTCGTGCCCTCGGTCAAGAAGGCCGCCTCAGCCGTCGGTGGGTTCTTCGCCGGCATCGGCTCGTTCCTGGCCGCCATCCCGGGCAAGGTCGGCTCGTTCCTGGCCTCACTGCCCGGCATCGTGGGGGGGGCGTTCAAGGCCGCCGCCGACGCCGCCCTCCACGCGATCGGCTTCGGCATCGGGCTCATCCTGGGTGAGCTGCTGGCCCTGCCCCAGCTCATCGGCCAGGCCATCAGCCGGATCCCGGAGACCGTCGGTTTCGTGTTCGACGCGGTCGTCGCCGCGGCCGCCGCGGGCCTGAGCCTCCTCGTCTCGACCGTGACCACGTTCGTGCAGCGGATCCCCGAAACCCTGTCCATCGCCTGGAACGCGATCACCACCGGGGTGTCGACCGCCCTGGCCCGGGCCCGGGACAACGCCATCGCCGCCCTGTCCGCGATCGTCACGTTCGCGTTGTCGGTGCCGAGCCGGATCTCGAACCTGGCCGGGGCCATGTTCGACGCCGGCCTCGCCATGATCAAGGGCCTGTTCAGCGGCCTGGGTCAGGCCGGCGGGTTCGTCGGTGACCTGGCCTCCCGCATCGTCGCCGCGATCAAGGGCCTACTCAACAAGGTCATCAGCGGTATCAACTCCGGCATCGCCAGCGTCGACGACGCCCTGCCCGGCATCTCCCTGCCCCGCCTGCCGTCGCTCGACACCGGCGGGTTGACCACCCGCAGCGGCGTGGCCAACCTGCACCCCGACGAGCTGGTCCTGCCGCTGGAAGACCGGCGGGCCATCGACCTGCTCGCCCGGGCCATGTCGCTCGCCACGACCGGGTCGGCCAACACCGCCGCCACCCCGGTCGGCGCCGGCACCCCCGCCTTCGACGTGCGGGTCTTCATCGGCCAAACCGAGCTGACCCAGCTCGTCGACACCCAGATCACCGAACGGAACCGCACGACCAAGGCCCGGGTGCTGGCCGGAACAGGACGCCGATGAGCGACGAGCAGCACGACGACGTCGAGGGCTACGAGCTGGTGATGCCGTTCGTGGCCACCGAAAGCCACGGCGGCCCCTACGACGACCAGGCGTTCGTGGCCGGCTACGCCACCGCCCAACTGGACCAGCTGCTGCGCCTGGCCTCGGCGGCGCAGGTGTCGGCGCTCACCGCCACGATCCGGGTTGAGCTGGCCGGCCAGCTCGACCTCATCGGCATGCGGTGGGGCTACGGGCTGGTCGTCGACGAACAGTCCGACCATCCCGGCTGGGCCACCGCCGCCTTCACCCACGGGGAGCCGGTGTGACCGTCACCTTGACCTACGACGACACCCTGTCCCGGGTCAACATCGTCGCTGACGCCCTGGCCGCCGCGGACACGGCTCTCATCGAGCGGTCCACCGACCAGGTCCTGTGGACCACGGTGCGGGGTGGCGACGCCGTCCCGGTCACCTCCTACGCCCAGGCCACCGACGACTACGGCCGCACCGTCGCCGCCGGGTCGTGGGGTACCGCCACCACCGGCCAAATCTGGTCCGTGATGTTCGGCGGGGCCGGGCAGCTGTCCGTCAACGGCAGCCAGGGCATCATCGCGATCGAGGCCGTCAACGTGACCCGGGCCGCGATGCTGCCCTACAGCCACGTCGACGTTGACCTGCTCGTCGACGTGCTCATCCCGGTCGTGCCGGCCACCTCATCGATCCGGAACCTGATCTTTCTGAGGCGCACCGACAACTCGAACTACTACGTCGCCCGCATCGACATCACCACCGCGTCGGCGGTGCAGGTCAACCTTCGCAAGAACCTGGCCGGATCAGAGAACGACGTGTCGGGCGGTGCCACCGTCACCGTGGCCGCCCTGACCGCGTCGACGACGGTGCCGCTGCGGGTACGGGTCCAGATGCGGGGTGCCATGTTCCGCATCCGGGTGTGGCTGTCCAACGCGGTCGAGCCGACCACCTGGCACCTGACCGCCTCCGACACGGCGGCCAGCTTCTCCTCCGGCACCCACATCGGCCTGGGTGGGCTGCTGGTGGCCGGCAACACCAACACCCTGCCCGTCAACCAGGCCTGGGACAACCTGGTCGTGTCGACCCAGTTCGAGGCCCACCTGTCCGACTACGAGTTCGACCCTGACGTCGTCAACTACTACCGGGTGCGGGGCGTTGAGGCTTCGCCCATCACGTTCATCGGGTCCGGGGCCACCGTGAACGACGCCAACGCTGCCGGCACCTCGACTCTCGCCCCTGCCCTGTCCGCCGGGTTGGTGACCGGCGACCTGATGCTGCTGTCGGCCAACATCCGCAACTCCGGCGCCGGTGCTGTCGCCACCCCCACCGGGTGGACGTCGCTGCTCCAGTCGGGGAACTGTTCCCTGTTCGGCCGGCTGTACGTGACCGGCGACGCCGCCCCGACCGTGTCGTTCACCGGTGGGGTCGCTAACGCCACCATCACCGCGAAGACCTTCGCGTTCCGGTCGGCGGCCCTGTCACCGCTGACCACCGCCGCCCAGCTCAACGGGTCAACCACCGACATCGCCTACCCGGCGGTCACGGTCACCCAGAACGGGTGCGTGCTGGTGGCGGCCGGGTGGCGGCAGGACGACTGCACCTCGGTCGCACCGATCGCGACCTTCACCGAGCTGCAGGACGTCGCGGTCACCGCCGGCGACGACGTCCACGTCACCCTCGACTACCTGATCGAAACGACGGCCACCAACCTGGCCTCCGGCGCCTGGGTGTTGACCGGTGCGGTGGCCGCGATCAGCCGGGCCCTCATGGCCGTGTTCGAACACGCCGACTACCTCAACTCGCAGACCGCGTCGATCACCCCAACCCTCGACAGCGTCTGGATCAAGTCGATCGCCCGGCCCTTCCTCAACCAGAAGGTCACCCAGGTGTACCGGGACGACCGGCCCGTGGTGCGCCCAGCCCGGGCCGGGATCTTCGACGTGGTCGGGCGGACCCTGCCAATCGCGGTGTCGACCGTGCGGGCCTCGCGCCGGTGGACGATGTTCCTGCGCACCACCACCGCCGTCACCGCCGAAAACCTCGACCTGGCCCTGGCCTCCGGGGACGTGCTCCTCATCCAGGCCCCCGCAGCGTGTGACACCGAAACCGGGTACGTGTCGGTCGGCGACACCACCGTCACCAGCCACCCCCTGCGGCCGCTCAAAAAGACCTTCGCCCTGCCCATGACCGAGGTCGCCCCGCCCGGCCCCGACGTGGTGGGTGCCACCTCGACGTGGCAGTCGGTCCTCAACGCCTACGCCACCTGGGCCGACGTGCTCGCCGCGAATCTCACCTGGGCCGACCTGCTCACCCTGATCGGTGACCCGTCCGAAGTGATCGTGTCGTGAGGCCCGTATCGGCTGCGTTCCTGGAAACCCTGCGCGGCAGCCACACCATGACCGCCCAGGCGAAGGTGCTGTCCACGTTCCAAACCGGCACGGACCCCACCGGTACCGAGGTCGACATCATCGACGGGTCGGTGGTGCTGGACGGGGCCGCCGACGTGCGGTCCGCATTGGACTTGACCACCGACGGGACAGGCCTGTGGCCCGACCAGGCCAGCGACCTGTTCGCCCCGTACGGCAACGAAATCTTCGTCCGCCGCGGCATCGAGTACGGCAACGGCACCATCGAGTGGTGCTCGCTCGG
>Ga0207670_10000119_pt1 | contig 53135 bp, 36 predicted proteins | sample KBSS23HmetaG_FD_184339 | JGI IMG/M metagenome (GOLD analysis project Ga0207670, IMG submission 184339) | Switchgrass rhizosphere microbial communities from Kellogg Biological Station, Michigan, USA - KBS S2-3H metaG (SPAdes) (version 2) | ecosystem: Host-associated > Plants > Roots >... | reverse complement strand
CTCGGCGGCGGATTCGTCGATGCAGCCGAAGCCGTGCACGCCGTCGACCACGAGCAGCAGCTGCCGGTTCGCATCGCGCTGCGCGTTCACCTGGCCGACGAGGAACGCGATCGCGCGGATGGGGAGCCGCACGCCGGTGCTGGAGTGCACCCAGGTCACGCCGAGCACGCGCGTCTCCGGGCGGATCGCCTTCTCGATGCGGGCGACGACGTCGTCCGCGGTCACCTGCGAGGCGTCGTCGTAGAGCGCGACCCGCCGCGTGGTCGCGCCGGCGCGCAGCGCCGCGGTGCGCACGGCCTCGTGGTGAACGAAGTGGTCGTGCTCGGTGACGAGGATCTCGTCGCCGGGCTTGAGCGGCAGGCCGTGGTAGACGAGCGCCAGCCCGGTCGTTGTGTTCTGCGTGAGCGCGATCTCGTCGGGCTTGGCGCCCATGTACGGCGCGGCCGCCTTGCAGACCTCGAGCAGCGCGTTCGCGGTCTCGGACTCGAACATGCGGTGCTCGACCTGCAGGAACGGGCTCTCGTCGATCGCGCGCCGGAACGCCTGGATGGCGTCGCTCACGGGCTTGGGGTGTGACGCGATGAAGAAGCCCGCGAACTGCACCTTGTCCTTGGCGAGCGGGAACAGCGCCTTCACGGCCGCCCAGTTCGAGAGATCGGGCGTGGGCGGCGTGTGCTTCTTGACCGCGGCGAGCAGCCGCCCGGGAACGAGCGCGCCGGCGGTGACCGCTCCGGCGGTGGCGAGGAATGTGCGGCGGGAGACGTCCATGTGCAGGCCCTCCTTGGGAGGGAGACCGTACCATGGACGTCCCGACGCAAGCTTGGCTCGCGTATCGTCCCCGACTGAGCCACCTGCGGCCGAGCCCCCGAAAAGAGGCGCCAAGCCATGGCCAAACAAACCCACGCGATGCGCGTCATCCCCGAACCGGCGCCCGGCAGTCGCGCAGTCCTGATCCCGCGCGGCCGCGACCTGGCGCTCCGCGGCGGCGGCCCGCTCAGCTACACGTGCGGCAACTGCGGGATCCCGCTGATGAGGGACCTGATGGCCGAACAGGCCCGGAGCTTCGTCGTCAAATGCGGGAAGTGCGGCGCGTACAACGAGACGGCGCAGTAGGTGTCGATGACGAGCCACCACCATCCGCACCCGCACCACCCACACGACGAGCCTGGGGCGCATGGTCGCAGGGAGTCGAACGTGCAGCGCCCAGCCGGTTCTATCCGTTCCAGAACGGATAGCAGGCTTGCTGTCTCCGCCCGCCTCTAGCTCTCGCCCACCTTCACCAGGTTGAAGAACTCGTCGTTGGTCTTGGTGCGGTTGAGGCGGTCGACGAGCTTGAGCATCGCCTCCTGCGGCGGCATCTGCACGAGGATCCGGCGCAGCGCTTGGAAGATCGTGATCTGCCCGGGCGCGATGAGCTTCTCCTCCTTGCGCGTGCCGCTCTTCGGGATGTCGATCGCCGGGTAGATGCGGCGCTCGGCCAGCTCGCGGGACAGGAAGATCTCGCTGTTCCCGGTGCCCTTGAACTCCTCGAAGATGATCTGGTCCATGCGCGATCCGGTATCGACGAGCGCGGTGCCGATGATCGTCAGCGAGCCGCCATTCTCGATCTTGCGCGCCGCGCCGAAGATCTGCCGCGGCGACTGCATCGCGTTCGAGTCGAGGCCGCCCGACATCGTCCGCCCGCCGTTGCCGGCGGCGGCGTTGTAAGCGCGCGCGAGACGGGTGATCGAGTCGAGCAACAGGAGGACGTCCTTGCCGTCGAGCACGTCTCTCGCCACCTTCTGCATGCCCAGCTCGGTGGTCTCGATGTGCTCGTCGACGCTCATGTCGCTCGAGGCGGCGATCACCTCGGCCGGCGTGTTGCGCTTGAAGTCGGTGACCTCTTCCGGCCGCTCGTCCACGAGGAGCGCGTAGACCTTCACGTCCGGGTGGTTGTGCGCGACCGAGGCGGCGATGGCCTGGAGGATGCGCGTCTTGCCCGCTTTGGGCGGCGCCACCAGCAACACGCGCTGGCCGCGGCCGATGGGCGCGATCACATCGATCGCGCGCCCGGTGACGCGATCCCCGTACGGCGGATCGCCCTGGCCCGCCGGCAGCTCCATGATGAGCCGCTCGGTGGGATCGAGCGCAGCACCTGCCTGCTGCAGCTCCTTCAATATCTCGAGCCCGGGGCGCTGCGGGCGGCCGGGGCGACTGCTGCCGCCCGTGCCCACGTCACGACGGCCGCGTCGTCCGCGCCGTCCGCTCTGGTTGTTGCTGTACTGCTGGGGATAACCACCCTGCTGTTGCTGCGGTTGTTGCTGTTGATTCATTCCTTGTGGGCGTCCGCCACGGGGGCGGCGCCTTCTCCTGCGTCCTTGACGTTCGTAACGGGGGTCGTAGCCCTGACTGCCGGCTGCGCCGTTCGGCGGTGGCGCGCTGCCGCCGCCCTGGTCGTAACCACCCGGAGATCCCATCGGCGGGCCGCTCATCGGAGCGCTCATCGGGGGTTCCCCCGATGGTTCGCTGCCGTAGTCGGGCGTCGGTGGTGAGTAGTCGGCGGAGGAACCCCCTCCGTAGGGCGACGCGGGGGCGTCGTACGGCATGGCTTCGGGTGGTGCGCCCGGTGCGGGCGGTCCCTGCGGACGCATGCCACGGGGGCGGCGACGACGTGGTCTCATGACTTTCCTTCCGGCGCGCACTCGTGGTGCGCCGGGGTGGACCTGTGCAACAGCGTGGATCGATGACGCCACGAAGCTGCGCGGTGGAACCGGTGAGCGCCTCCGGGGCGATGGCCGTGTTCCTTTCACGGTGCATCGCACGCGCGGATCAAGACGCGCTCGCCTGCTGGCTGCCGATGGGCGGCGCTGCTGCTCGCCCCGGCGTCACCGCTGCCCGACTCCCAAGGTCCGGGACGCGCGGTGCGGAATCTTTACGGCGACCAGGTCCGCTGCGGCCAGCGCCTGGCGCCATGGGCCTCGGCCTTCCGTTCCTTGAGCCCGAAGCTCCGAGCGAGGAACCTACACGCTCGCACGGCGTCGCGCCAATACCAAAAGCGCGTTCGCGTGGCGGGCGGGACGCGGGGGAGCGGATTCAAAGCGCGGGTGCTGCAGGTCCGCGGCTCCACCGCGAGGAAGGTGACAGGAAGATTATCGACATGACCGCCCGAGAAATCAAGTGGGTCTTCCGCCGAGCCGATCCGGGGCTCTCAGCGCACGTCGCACGAACCCTAACGTCAAGTTTCCGTGGGCGGCGGGAAACGGGCCTCGCGGAACTTCCAATGGCACAGCCCGAACAGCCCCGCGATCACCGGGAACACGAGCCAGCTCGCCTCGATGCCGCGCACGCCGCCCGTGAGCCAGTCGGGGCCCGAGAACGTGGCGTTCAGGAGTCGAGTATCCACCGGATGGCCATGGTTGCCGGTGTTGGGCGCGCCGACGAACGGGATCGCCGCGAAGTCGAACGCGAAGTGGAACCCGATCGCGAACCACAGGCTGCCCGTCCGCCGCAGCGTGAAACAGAGAAACAACCCGATGAGCCCCACGCTCAGCGCGTCGGCCACGTTCTCCATCGGCTTGAAGAAGTAGTGCGTGGCGGCGAAGTCGAGCGACAGCACCACGGACGCGGGCCAGAAGCCGATGCCGTCGGCGAGCGCCGCGAGCGGGTAGCCGCGGAACTGCGCCTCCTCGGAGAGCCCCACGCCCACCATCGCCATGACCCAGAGCGCGGCGGTCACGACGAGCGCGCGGCCGTCCATCGCCCAGCCGTGCACGTGGTAGCCGCCGAGCGCGGCGATCGCCGCGATCAACACCATCACCGCGCCGAAGCCCCAGAGCGAGCCTTCCCAGAACAGGTCACCGAACGCCTGGCGCCACGGCAGACCGAAGCGCGCGAACGGCAGCCGATCGATGCGCGCCATGATCGCGGTGGCGGCGACGGCGATCGCGAACGTGAGCAACTCGATGCCGACGAACGCGCCCGGCGTCCAGTCGTCGCCGAGCGGGATCTTCGCCGCGACCACGACGGCGCGCACCGCCGCGGAGAGCAGCGTCGTGAGTACCACGAACAGTGCCAGCCGCCAGCCCGCGCGCAGGCGGGCGGGACCGAAGAAGATGTTGCGCCAGCGCGAGCGTGGCGCGGCGGCCGGCGCGTTGAGGGGCGCGTCGCTCATCGTGACGTGGGCGTCGCTACGGCTTCGACCGTGGCACCCACGCCCGGTCCGGCACGCCGGCGCGGGCGTTGGCGAGCCGCGCCATCACGAACAGCAGGTCGGCGAGGCGGTTGAGCCAGTGGACGACGTGCGGGCTCACCGCTTCGCGTGCGGCGAGCGCCGTGACCCGACGCTCCGCGCGCCGGCACACCGTGCGGGCGTGGTGGAGTGCTGCCGCGAGCGGTGCGCCGCCCGGAAGCACGAACTGCGTGAGCGGCGTGAGCTCGGATTCGAAGCGGTCGATCTCGCGCTCGAGCGCGGTCACGTCTTCCGCCGTCACGCGGACGAGGCGCGTGAGCAGGTCGGCGTCGGTCGTGGCCAGCTCGGCCCCGATCTGGAACAGCGTCGACTGGAATCCGGGCAGGAGCTCGCCGAAGAGTCTTTCACCATCCTGTGCGTGGGCCACGCCCAGCACCGCGTTCAGCTCGTCGACGCTGCCGTACGCCTCGACGCGCGCGTCGTGCTTGGGCACGCGCGCCTTGCCCAGGAGCCCGGTCGTGCCGTCGTCGCCGGTGCGCGTGTAGATCTTCATGGCCGCGGAGTCTAGCGGCAGTCCGCACCGCCCGTCACTGGCCGGGCGCGCCCGGTTGCGCCCGGGGCAGGCATGTCGCACCTTGCCGGCCCACCCTCCGGAGACGAGGCCGTGCTCCTCAAGCGCTACTACGACGAGCCGCTCGCGCAGGCGAGCTTCCTCCTGGCGGACACCTCCGCGCGCGAGGCGATCGTCGTCGACCCCAACCGCGACATCGAGGCCTACGTGAAGGCCGCCGCGGTGGAGAAGGTGACGATCGTCGCGGTCACCGAGACGCACATCCACGCGGACTACCTCTCGGGCACGCGCGAGCTGGCGCGGCGCGTGGGCGCCACGGCGTATCTCTCCGACGAGGGGGACGCCGACTGGAAGTACGGCTGGGCGGACGAGCCGAACGTGAAGCGCGTCCGGAACGGCGACACGATCCGCGCCGGCCGCGCGCGGCTCGACGTGCTCGCCACCCCCGGGCACACGCCCGAGCACGTGAGCTTCGTCGTCACCGACGAGGCGGCGAGTGCCGAGCCGATCGGCGTCCTGACCGGCGACTTCGTGTTCGTGGGCGACGTGGGCCGGCCCGACCTGCTCGAGCGCGCGGCGAACATGAAGGGCACGATGGAGAAGGGCGCACGCACGCTCTACGCGTCGCTCGCGCGCTTCCGCGACGCGTTCCCCGGGCACCTGCTGTTGTGGCCGGGACACGGCCCGGGCTCGGCGTGCGGCAAGAACCTGGGCGGGCTCCCCGCCACGTCGCTCGGCTACGAGAAGCTCACGAACTGGGGCGTGCGTGCCGCGAGCGAGGCCGAGTTCGTGCGCGAGGTGCTCGCCGGCCAGCCCGAGCCGCCGGCCTATTTCAAGCACATGAAGCGCATGAACAAGGAGGGACCGGCGATCCTCGGTCCGTTCCGCGAGCCGCCGCGGCTGCCCGACGAGGAACTCGTCGCCGCGCTGGAGCGCGGCGACGTTGTCATCGACCTGCGCTCGACGAAGCAGATGCTGGAGGGCGCCATCCCGGGCACGCTCTCGATCCCGGTCGGCAGCAGCTTCCCGACCTGGGCGGGCTGGCTGCTGCCCTACGACAAGCCCCTCTCGCTGCTCGCCGACGACGGCGCGCGCGCGCTCGCCGCGGTGCGCCAGCTGGCGATGATCGGCCTCGACGACGTGCGCGGCTGGTACGGTCCCGGCGCGTTCGCCGCGTGGGAGCGCGCGCGCGGGCCGCTCTCGGCCACCCCCTCCATCGACGCGAAAGCGGCGTTCGAGCGCGCGAAGAAGGGCGACCTGGTGCTGCTCGACGTGCGCGGGTCGGCCGAGCGCGATGGCCAGGGGATCCCCGGGGCACGGCACATCCCGCTCGGCTACCTGCCCGAGCGCGCGGGCGAGCTGCCGCGCGACCGCCCGCTCGCGGTCTTCTGCGGCGGCGGCACGCGCTCGCGCATCGGCATCAGCGTTCTGCGGCGCGCCGGGTTCACGCAGCTCCTGGACCAGGGCGGCGGCTTCCCGGAGCACGCGGAGGCGGGGCTGCCGGTGGAGTGACGGCGGCGGGGCGCGCTTGCGCGCCCGCGCCGGCTGCGCGATAGTCCCCTGCCCTTCAGACGAGCCGCCGTCTCTTCACCACCAGCGAGGCCATGCCCGTCCGCGACGCCCTCCCTCCCGTGCTCCGTGGCGAGATCGGAGCCGACATTTCGGCCCCGGCACGCACCCTGCTCGAGACGTTGGCGCATGACGCCCAGGCGGAGAAGCGCCTCGCCTGGATGCGGGACGAGCTGGGCGGGCGGCTCAAGCAGCCCGACGCGTCGTGGGGCGTGTACTACCTGCTCTCGGCCGTGTGCGCGCTGAACGGTGAGGTCGAGCGTGCCCAGCAGACGCTGCTGGCGCTCGGTGAGAAGGTGCTCGCGAAGAAGAAGTGGGAGCCGCTCGCGGCCATCGCCGAACGCTCGCTGTCGCTGGTCCAGACGCAGGCGGCGGCCCGGCTGCTGGTCGAGGCGCACGAGGGGCTGGGCAAGGACCCTGACCGGCTGGACGCGCTGTCGCGCGCGTGGGCCATCATGCCCGACGACCTCGAGCTGGCGCAGAAGCTGGCCAAGCGGCTCGGGGATGCGGGCCGCGGCGACGACCGCCGCGCGCTGCTCGGCGACCTGGCGCCGCGCTTCGCCGACGAAGCGCGTTACGAAGACCTGGAGTCGGCGGCCGACGAGCTGGCCGAGCACGACGACTGGGAGGGCCTGCTGCACGTGGCGGCGGCACTCCCGGTGGTGGCGGGCAAGGGCGCGTTCAAGGAAGCGCGCGACATCGCGGACATCGCGGTGTCCGGGCTCGGGAAGAGCAACCGTGCGGGTGGCGCGCTGGATCCGCTGCGCAAGGTGGTGGCCGCGGCCGTGGCGGCGAAGGGGGATTCCGGCGCCGAGCCGTTCCGCGACGCGATCACGGTGGCGTTGAAGCAGGGCCCGGGCCAGCAGGTGCCGAAGCTGGACGAGGCGGTCACCCAGAGCGGGCTCGGCGATCCCGAGGTCCCGCTCCCCAAGGCGATCGAGGCGTTCGACACCATCGCCTCGCTCGCGCCGGGACGCGGCGTGCTGCACGACGGCTTCGGCCCGGGCCGCATCGTGTCCAACGACACGGTCACGATCGTCGTCGACTTCATGAAGTCCAAGGGCCACAAGATGCCGTACGTGGCGGCGCGGCGGACGCTCACGCCGGTGGCCGAGGACGACATCCGGCTCGTGCGCTTCACGAACCCCGCCGAGGTGACGCGCCTGCGCACCGAGGACCAGGCGGGCATGATCGTGAGCGCCCTCAAGTGCCTGGGCGGCGCGGCCGACGCGAACCGGCTGAAGCTGTTCCTGATCAGCACCGACCTGGTGCCGGCCAAGGATTGGACCGTGTTCTGGCGCAAAGCGAAACCCGCGTGCGAGAAGGACCCGCGCATCGACCACGCACGCGCGTTCGAACAGTTCTACAAGCTCGCGCCGGAACGCAGGTTCGCCGCCGCGGGCTCGGGGGCGTCCGGCCCCGCCGGCGCCGGAGGCGCCGAGAATGTCGACGACGCGCCCCTGCCCGCGCTCGAGGTGAGGAAGCCCGCCAAGACGAACCTCGGCACCATCCGCAAGTTCCTCGCCCAGCACCCGACGCTCGAGGATCAACTGAAGGTGCGCTTCGGTCGGTTCGTGCAGCGGCTCACGCTCGATGCCGACGCCGACAAGGCCGACCGCGCACGCGCCGGGCTCTGCTTCGCGCGCTGGTTCCCCGAGCAGCGACCGGTGTGGCTGGGTGTCGTGAGAGCGTTGTGGGGGCTCGAGATCGGCATCAGCGACCTGTCGTTCGAGGACGAGCAGTTGGCGTTCCTCGCCGACTCGCGGGAGGCGGGTGTCGCGGCCGAGGCCACGCTCTCGGCGCTCGACTCGCGCTTCGCCGCGGTGCGCGAAGCGGCCGAGAAGGACCTCGCCGCGCTCGACGACGCCGGCAAGGCGCGGCTGCGACGCACGTTGGTCGACGACGCCGTGCACTACCCGGCGGCCATGCTGAGGTTGATCGAGGACCAGATCGCCTCGGGCAAGCCGCCCGATGACGCGTGGCGGCTGTTCATCGCCTCGCTCCAGCTGATCGAGGAGAAGCCCAAGCCATCGACGGGGGAGAAGGTGCTGCGCTGGATCGACGCCGGCGGCGTGTTCCCGCGCATGCTCGCGGGCGTCACGCCGCCGAACGAGGCACGGCTCAAGTTGCGCGTGCTGTTGAGACAATGGCGTTCGAGCGATCGCTTCCTGTTCCCGGCGCTCGACGCGGTCGCGCGCGTGGGCATGCCGGACGAGAAGCAGTGGGTGCTGGACCACCGGCAGAAGAAGACCGACGCGCTCTTCAGCCAGGTCGGCGAGCAGGCCGAGGAGTTCGACACGCCGGTGATGACCCGGGCCACCTGGGCGCGGCTCCAGCGCGAGCTGGAGGAGCTGGAGCGCGAGCTGCGCACCACGATCCCGCAGACCATCCAGAAGGCCCGCGAGCTCGGTGACCTGAAGGAGAACGCCGAGTACCACTCGGCGAAGCTCAAGCAGAGCAACGCCCAGAAGCGCGCGGGATCGTTACAGTTGCGCATCTCGCGGGCGCGCTTCGTGGAGGACGCCGAGTACCGCGACGGCGTGGCCGGCCTCGGCACCGAGGTCGTCCTGGAGAGCGGCGAGGAGACGACCGCGTACTGGATCCTCGGCGACGGCGAGCACCATCTGGGCGATCACGTGATCTCGCACCAGACGCCGATCGCGAAGGCGATCCTGGGCCGCGGCATCGGGGATTCGCTCGAGCTGGGCGAGGGCGAGGAGCGCCGCACGTGGCGCGTGCGCTCGGTCACGCGCCGGCTGCCGCCGGCGGAAACGCCTTCCAGCGCGTCCTGAAGCCGCGCGCGCAGCGCGCTCCAACACAGCGAGTTCATCGTGTGGACGCGGTGATCGCGGACTCCGGCACGGCGCACGCGGCCCGTGGTGCGCTCGACCGCGGCACGACACGTGCACCGCTCGCTGCTCGACGCGCGAGGCATCGCTGACCGACCCACGAGCGTGGGGCGTCACGCGTGAGAAAAATCTCTCGTGTGAGTTCACGTGTGCTGCGCACGAATTTCGCGGAGCGAGCCCGAGAAGAATTTTCTCGCGCGCGGCGAAAAACGGTTGGCAGGCTCTGCGGCGCACGCTATGGTGCGCCCACGATTCACACCGCGCTGTCGCGCAGCGAACAAGCATCGCGCGCGATGGTCACGCCGGTTGGAGCGGCGCGAGGAAGTACGGACGCGACCTCCTTCAGGACTCAGGGACCGGCGGGCGGCGCTGACAAGAGTTTAGGCCGCAATCGCACTGGGGGCCTTTGCGCGGCCTTTGCGCCAACGTGCATTGGGTCGGAAATGGATTTCCCGCCGCCCGCTCATCGATCATCGCCATCGCGGGACGCGAGAGCATCCGCGACGTGGATCACGGCAGCGTTCGTGCAGCGTTCGTGATGAGCGCAGGGCCCACATCAGGAGACCACCATGTCGCTCCAGGCCCGTGGTCTCGCGCTCGAGATGGACGAAGCCCTTCGCGGCATCGTCACGCTGGGCTGGCTCGAAGCCGCCGGGTTGACCGGCGAACCGCTCGGGGACGCGTTCGAGCGCGAGCGCGATGACTCGATCCGAGAACTGTTGCGTCGCACCGGGGGACGCGCCGCCGCCGATCTGCCCGGCGTCGCCGAGACGCGCGGCATGTTCCACCGCCTGGGCGTCGATCCCACGAAGTCGCGGCCCGCGAGCGAGGCGTTGCTGCGGCGCGTGCTGCAGGGCAAGGGGCTGCCCGTCATCCATCCGACCGTCGACGTGTGCAATCTCGCCTCGCTCGAGCATCAACTCCCGATCGGGCTCTACGATCGCGCGCTCGTCAAAGGTCCCATCGTCGCGCGACTCGGTCGTCCGGGTGAGCACTACGAAGGGATCCGCAAGGGGGTCGTGAACCTCGCCGGCCGGCCGCTGCTCGCCGACGACGACGGCGCGTTCGGCGCCCCCACGTCGGACTCCGCGCGCACGCAGGTCACGCAGGCCACGCGTGCGTTGCTCGCCGTGATCTACTGCCCGGTGGATCGGCCGGGGGACCATCTCTCGGCGATGCTCGCGCGGGTGGCGGACCTGCTCGCGCGACACTGCGGCGCCACGGTGCATCTCGTCCAGACACGGCAGTAGCGTGCGCGACGTCCCCGCGAGTCCTGTCCGCGCGCGACCCCCGCGCGTCCCACGTCGCGAGCGGCCGCCGCGTGACCCGTTAGAGCTTGACCCGACCCCGGTGGCTCGGCCAACCTCGACGCTGTTCACCCGAGGGGTCGCGCCCTGCCTGGAGCGGCCCAGAAGGGAGCCAGCCATGAAACGAGCGTGGTGGGCGGTGTTCGTGGGCCTGGCGCTGCTGGCGCCCGCGGCCCGCGCCGGGACGATCACCCTTGGCGGCGGCGTCTACGGCGGCATGAGCTTCCCGGTCCTGCAGGACGACCAGGGCCAGGGCTCGCTGTTCGGTGCGCGCCTGCCGGTGCGGCTGTTGCCCCTGCTCGCCGTGGAGCCGTTCTATTCCACGTCGGCGCTGGGCGACAAGACGATCGAAGCCTCGCCCGGCTTCGAGGTCACGCGCGAGGGCTCGGACGTCAACACGTTCGGCGTCAACGTCATGGTCCCGTTCGGCACCAAGACGCTGCTCTATCCGTACGTGGGCATCGGCAGCGCGTCCTTTCAGCGCAACGGCCAGGACGAGTCGTTCACGTCGTACGACGTCGGGCTCGGCCTCGGCTTCACGGTGATGCCCAAGTTCTCGCTCGACGTGCGCGGCGAGCTGCAGGCCGCGTCGTCGGGGGAGACCTCGCGCAAGATGTTCAACGTCACGCTGGGTGCTTCGTACTCGATCTTCAGCACGCCGTAAGCGAAAGGGGACCCGACCATGAAGACGCTTCGCCGAGCGGTGCCGCTGCTGGCACTGGCCGCGCTGGCGGCGGCCGGGTGCATGCTCACGTCGGGACAGTTCGTGGCCACGTACAACCTGCCCGACCCGTTCGACGTCAACTCCATCGCGTTCGCCGGCACGAGCGTGGACCTGAACACGATCAGCGAGTACAAGGACCACAAGGACGAGCTGAAGCGCGTCGAGGACCTGGCCCTGGTCGGGAACTTCACGAACCTGGCCTTCACGACGGCCCAGCTCGAGGTGTGGATCGTGCCCGACGGCTCGCTCACCACGCTGACGCCGCAGCAGGTCAAGGACAACGGCACGCGGCTATGGGGGCCGCTGGCGGTGGCGGGGAACTCCACCGAGAAGGTGGACTGGGACCGCTCGTCGGCGCTGTTCGTCGGCCGCCAGGCGCTGATCGACGAGGTGAAGGGCGACGGCCACTTCGCGCTCTACGTGCTCGCGAACGGGGGGTTCAGCGTCCGCGTCACCCAGGGCACGCTGATCGTGGTGGTGGGCGCCGCGATCTGAGCGCTGGGCGCGGTAGCGCCCCGCGGACGCCGCCGCCGGCAGGGGCCCCTGCTGAAAAATCAACCTTTCCGCCTCCAGCCCTGTCTGACCCTGAGTGCCGCCCGCCGCCTGCCGCTCGCGCTCGTGGAGGTGAACTCATGAAGGGTCTCCGGCAAGACATCCGCTTCGGCTTTCGCATGTTGCGCAAGCGGCCCGGCTTCACCGTGGTCGCCATGCTCGCGCTCGCCCTCGGCACCGGGGCGAACACCGCCATCTTCTCGGTCGTCAACGGCGTGCTCCTGAGGCCGCTGCCGTTCCAGGACCCGGACCGGCTCGTGCGCCTGAGCGAGTGGAGCCAGCAGGTGCCGACCATGTCCATCTCGTACCCGAACTTCAAGGACTGGCGCGAGCAGAATCGCGTCTTCGACGGGATCGCCGCCACCCAGTTCGGCAGTTACAACCTGACCGGCGAGGGCGAGGCGGAGCGCCTCCAGGGACGCAACGTGTCCTGGAACTTCTTCGACGTGCTGGGCGTGCGACCCGCCCTGGGGCGCGCGTTCCGCGCGGACGAAGACCGCGCCGGCGCGCCGCGCGTCTGCGTCATCAGCGACGGCCTGTGGCGGCGCCGCTTCGGCGCGGATGCGAAGGTCGTCGACCGCGCGATCACGCTCAACGGCGAGAGCTACACGGTTGTCGGCGTTCTGCCCGCGGGCTTCAGCTTGGGCACGACGACCGCCGTGTTCGTGCCCATCGGCCTCCAGGAGGCGAGCCAGGGAATGAGCGCGCGCGGCAGCCACCCGGGCATCTACGCCATCGCGCGCATGAAACAGGGCGTCACGTTCGCGCAGGCCGAGGCGGGGATGAAGTCGGTCGTCGCGCGGCTGGCCGACGCCTACTCGAAGGACAACGCCGGCAGCGGCGTCGCCCTCACGCCGCTGCGCGAGTTCTTCGTCGGCAACATCCGCATGTCGCTGCTCGTGCTGCTCGGCGCGGTCGGCTTCGTGCTCCTGATCGCGTGCGCCAATGTCGCCAACCTCATGCTGGCGCGTGCCGCCTCGCGCCACCGCGAGATCGCCGTGCGCACCGCGTTGGGCGCGAGCCGCATCCGCGTCATCCGACAACTGCTCACGGAGAGCGTCATCCTCGGCGTCGCCGGCGGGACGGTGGGGCTCCTCCTCGCCTTCTGGGGCGTCGACGTGCTCCGCCGCGCGAGCCTCGGCATCATCCCCACGACCGCCGACATCGGCCTCGATCCAACGGTTCTCGTGTTCACGCTCGGCATCTCGCTCGTGACCAGCGTGCTCTTCGGGCTCGCTCCCGCGCTCCAGGCGTCGAAGCCGGAGCTGAGCGAGGCGCTCAAGGAGGGCGGGCGCTCGGGCGCGGAAGGCTCGGCCCGGAACCGCGTGCGCTCGCTGCTGGTCATCGCCGAGGTGGCGCTCTCGCTCATGTTGCTCGTCGGCGCGGGCCTCCTCATCCGCAGCTTCATGAACCTGCGCCAGACCGACACGGGGTTCGACGCGCGCCACCTGCTCACGATGACGCTCTCGTACCCCGTCGGCCCCGAGGAGGGCGGGAAGGCCTACACCTTCTTCCGCGCCGTCGAAGAGCGCGTGCAGGCGCTGCCCGGCGTCAAGGCCGCAGCCCTTTCGAACGGCGTGCCGATGCTCGGCGCCGCCTCCGAGAGCATGGTCCAGATCGAGGGGGCGGCCGAGGACCAGAAGCTGCTGGCCGTCCTCTACCTGCCCACGCACGGCTTCCTGAAGGCGATGGGCATCCGCCTCATGCGCGGCCGCTTCTTCGACGAGCGCGACACGCGCGCCGCGCCGCTCGTCGCCGTCATCGACGAGGAGTTCGCGCGTCTCTACTTCCCCGGCGTGGACCCGGTCGGGAAGTACCTCGCGGGCAATCCGGAGATCCCGCACGCGGAGATCGTCGGCGTCGTCGCGCACGTCAAGAATTACGGGCTGGAGTCGCCAGGGCCGGTGCAGGCCCAGCTCTACCGCCCGCGCGACCAGATCCCCGACCGCTTCCAGTCGATGTTTGCCGACCGCGTGACCGTGGTGGTGCGCACCTCGGGCGACGCGGCGGCGATGGCGCCCGCGGTGCGGCGCGCCATCCAGGAGGTCGACCCGAACCAGCCGGTCTACAACGTCTTCACGATGGAGCAGGTGCTCTCGGGAGCGGTCGCGCCGCGGCGCCTGTCGATGCTCCTGCTCAGCCTGTTCGCCGCCGTGGCGCTCGTGCTGGCCGCGGTCGGCATCTACGGCGTGATGTCCTACGCGGTGGCCCAGCGCACGCACGAGTTCGGGGTGCGCATGGCGCTCGGCGCCGAAGGGGGCGACGTGCTGCGGATGGTCGTCCGCCAGGGGATGCGGCTCACGCTCCTGGGTGTCGGCGCCGGGCTCGCGTGCGCGCTGGCGCTGACGCGCGTGATGTCGAGCCTGGTCTACGGCGTCACGGCCACCGATCCCGTGACGTACGGCGGCGTGGCGCTCCTGCTCGCGGGCGTGGCGCTCGTCGCCTGCCTCGTCCCCGCGATCAGGGCGACGAAGGTCGATCCGATGGTGGCGCTGAGGTACGAGTGACGGCCGGCGTGGCCTGGCGCCAGGACCCGGGGGGAGACCGAGCTACCCGCGCCAGCGGTTCGTGATCGGCAGGCGTCGATCCTTTCCGAACGCACGCGGCGAGATCTTGATGCCCGGTGGGCTCTGCCGGCGCTTGTACTCGGCCAGGTCCACCATGCGCGCCACGCGGCGGACGAGCGCTTCGTCGTGGCCCTCGCGCGTGATCTCGGCGATCGAGCGGTCCTCCTCGACGTAGAGCTGCAGGATCGCGTCCAGCGTGTCGTAGGGCGGCAGCGAGTCCTGGTCGGTCTGGTCCGGTTTCAGCTCCGCCGACGGCGGCCGCGTGAGCGTGTTCTCGGGGATCACCGCGGTGCGCGCGTTCCGCCACCGCGACAGCGTGTACACCTGCGTCTTGTACACATCCTTCAGCACCGCGAAGCCGCCGGCCGTGTCGCCGTAGAGCGTGCTGTAGCCCACGCTCGTCTCGCTCTTGTTGCCGGTGGTGAGCACCAGCCAGCCGAACTTGTTCGAGAGCGCCATCAGCGCGTTGCCGCGGATGCGCGCCTGCAGGTTCTCCTCGGTCGTGTCTCCCGGCTTGCCGGCGAACGCCGGGGCGAGCGACTTCTCGTAGGTGCTCATGATGTCGGCGATGGGAATCTCCTGCATCCGGATCCCGAGCGCCTTTGCCAGCCCCTCGGCGTCGGCCTTCGACGCCGCCGACGTGAACGGCGACGGCATCGAGACGCCGACCACGTGCTTGGGCCCCAGCGCATCGGCGGCGATGCACGCGGTGAGCGCCGAGTCGATGCCGCCCGAGAGCCCCAGCACCACGGTGTCGAAGCCGTTCTTCCCCACGTAGTCGTGAACACCCAGCGTCAGCGCCGCGTACACCTCGGCCTCGACGCTCTGCTCCACGCGGGGCGGGCGCTTGGCGAGTGCCGGCTTGGTGAGCGTCGCGACCGTCGCGCCCTGCGGGCCCACGGTGCCGAACTGGTCCAAGTGGATGCGCGGCAGCGGTTCGCCGTCGTCGAGCGAGCGCTCCTTCCGGAGCCGCGGGTCGTGGAGCCGGGCGTTGAACACCTCGTCCAGGTCCACGTCGGCCACGACGAGATCCTCGGCGAACGCCGCACCCTCGGCGAGCACGTTGCCGCGTTCGTCCAGGATCAGGCTCGACCCATCGAACAGGATCTCGTCCTGGCCGCCGACCAGGTTCACGTAGCAGACGATCGACAGGTTGTCGGCGGCGCGCGTGGAGATCATGCGCCGGCGCTCGCCGGCCTTGCCCTCGTGATAGGGCGAGGCGGAGAGGTTCAGGATCACCTCCGCGCCGCCGCGGATCACCTGCTCCTCGGACGGCCCGCCCGCGAGCCAGATGTCCTCGCAGACGTTGACGCCGAACACCGTGCCGCCGCGCGCGAACACCACGCTGCGCCGCTCGGACATGAAGTAGCGGTTCTCGTCGAACACGCCGTAGTTCGGCAGGTAGCGCTTGCGCGCCGTGCCCACCCAGCGGCCGTCGTGGAGGATGGCCGCCGAGTTGTAGAGGTCGCCGTCGCGCTCGAGCGTGCCCACGACCACGGTCATCCCCCGGCTGTCGCCGGCCAGGTCGCGGGTGCGGTCGATGCACCCCTGGATGAACGCGGGTTTCAAGAGCAGGTCCTCGGGCGGGTAGCCGGGGACCACCATCTCCGGGAACGCCAGCAGGTCCACGCCCAGCGCCCGCGCGCTCTCGATCGAGGCGCGGATCCTCGCGATGTTGCCGTCGAGGTCGCCGACCGTGGGGTTGATCTGGGCGAGACCGATGCGCAGGAGTCGCATGGACCGGTCAGTTTGCGGCGCGTGCAGCGGTCGCGCAAGCCCGCCGAACGCGCTTCAGATGCGGCGCGCACGCGCCGATGACCCGCGCGCGAGCCCCGCCCGAGCTCCCGACGGAGCGCCGGGCGACGGAACGCGCATGCCGCGCGCGGGGCCGCGGGAGGATGGCTCATATGAAGAAGGTGTCGAGCGTCGTGGCCCTCGCGGCCATGGCGGTGCTGCTGATGGCCGGCTGCGCCGCGAAGGAGACCCGGTGGTCCGGCGAGACCGCGTCGATGGTGGTCTACGCCAAGTCGATCCCGCTCTACCCGGGCGCCAAGGCGAAGGACGCGATGGGCTCGGACAGCTACGGCGACACGCCCGAGTCGCACACCGAGGGGCTGGCGATCTGGTTCGAGGTCAAGGACTACGACCGCGCGAAGGTGCTGGCCTGGTACCAGGAGCGGTTCCCGGACGCCACCGTGCAGGCGCTCGAGACGGGCACGATCCAGCTCACGGTGCCGGTGCCGAACGGTGAGCCCGGCGAGGACATGGGCGTGGCCATCGGCGCCGAGGACTTCCGCGTGTTCGAGCACACGAAGCCGGGGAAGCACAAGAAGACCTGAGTTTCCCTGGTGGGTAGCGAACGGCCCGGCCGGCGACGTCAGGTCGCCGGCCGGGCTTTCGCGCGCCGGGCGGGCTTTCCAGCGCTCGCGCCCCCAAACGAAAACGCCCGGCCATGGACCGGGCGATCCCGTTGTCTGCGGAGGGGCCGTAGGCCCGACCGCGTGCGCAAGAGAGAGCGGGCGTTACGGCGCTTGTCGCCGCCTCCCGCGTCCGACCCGGCGGCCGGCAGGGACCTCTCGGGTCCTTAGCTTTACTAGCCGGCTTTGGGCTCCTGCTGCATGTCAGGACGACCGGCTCTCAGGCCGGGTCCCAAGCTCGAGGCTGCAAGGAACGTTCCCCTGGCGGCCTCGAGGACGCCACGCGTCGTAACAGATTGTGAATACACGGGGCATCTGGCACAACCAGTTTTTTCGGAAGGCTGGCGGGCGGGCAACCCTGCACCACATGACGCGCGAAATGCCCACTTTGTAGTCAGTCTGCTGCTGACTAACGCCTATGTGATTTAGCCACAGCGCCTTGTGGCTGCGGCCGTGGCCCCATCCCCGGCCGGGTCACCCAGGCGATGGCTGCGGAAAGCATTGCCAGCGCGGCGAGCACCTGGAAGGCCTCGCGCGTGGCGAGCACGAACGCCAGGTGGTCCACGCCGCCCGGGGACCCGAGCCTGAGCGTCGCGCCCGCGTGTCCGTGGTAGCGGGCGGTGACCATCGCTCCCGTGAACGCGATCCCGGCGGCCAGTCCAAGGTTCCGGGTCGTGCCCTGGAGCCCCGCAGCGACCCCCACCCGCTCGTACGGCACGAGGGAGAGGACGGCGCTGGCGTTGGGCACGGTGAAGAGCCCCAGGCCCACGCCCACGAGGATCAGGCCCGCAGCGAGCCGCAGCCCCGCCGGCATGGCCCCGAGCTGGGAGAGGAGCCAGAGCCCGATCGCGGTGAGCACCATGCCCGCGGTCGTGAGCGTGCGCGCGCCGACCCGGTCGGCGAGCCGCCCGGCGACCGGCGCGCAGATGAGTGCGGCGAGCGGCAGCACGGCGAGCCAGGCCCCCGAGCGGGCCGGGGTGAAGCCGCCGGTCTCCTCGAGGACCAGCGGCATGTGGAAGCCCACGCCCGCGCTCAAGACCTGGCTCAGGAACGTGAGCGAGACCGCGGCGCCGAGCGGGCCGGTGACGAGGTCGAGCGGCAGGAGCGGCTGCGATACAACGCGCTGCGATGCCACGAACAGCGCCAGGAGCACCACGCCGCCCACGCCGGCGCCGAGCACCATGGGCTCGCCCCAGCCGGCGTCGGGCCCGCGCGTGAGCGCCAGCGCGAGCGAGGCCAGCGCCACGGCCCAGGCGAACGGCGCCACGCCGAAGCCGAACAGCGAGGTCGGCCCCGGCGCGTCGGCGGCCGCCGGCGGGTCCGCCGGCACCCGCCGCTGGAGCATGTTCCACGTCAGCACGCCGAGCGGCAGGTTGACGAGGAAGATCCAGCGCCAGGAAGCGTGCGCCACCACGAGCCCGCCGAGCGGCGGGCCCACGGCGAGGCCAACGCCCACCATGGCGCCGAACGCGCCCAGCGCGCGCCCGCGCTGCTCCAGCGGGAACGCGTGGATGAGCAGCGCGGAGCCGTTCCCGGAGACAAGGGCCGCCCCGACGCCCTGGAGCACGCGCAGCGCGATCAGCGCGCCCACCGTGGGCGCGGCGCCGCAGAGTCCGGACGCCACCGTGAACAGGATCAGCCCCGCGCCGTAGACGCTCTTCCGGCCGCGCGCGTCGGCCAGCCGGCCGGCGGCGAGCAGGAGCCCGGTGAGCGTGAGCGTGTAGGCGAGCGCCACCCACTCCACGGTCGAGAGCGGCGCGCCGAACGCGCGCTGCAGCGTGGGGAGCGCGATGGTCACGACGCTGGCATCGAGCGTCGCCATGATCACGCCGAGCGCGATCGGCGGGAACACGCGCCAGCGCGGGAAGCCGATCGCGGAAACGGAAGCGGCGGGCGGCGGGGAATGCACCCCACCGCCCGCCGTCCCGGTGCTGCCCGCGCTCACGGCTGGCGCAGGATCCGCATGATCTCCGGCAGGTTCGGCGTCTTCCCGTAGAGCAGCATGCCCAGCCGGAACAGCTTCGAGCCCGCGAGCAGCGTGAGGAACCCGCTCACCGCCAGCAGCCCGAGCGAGGTGGCGATCTGCCACGGCGGGATCACGGCGCCCGAGACCGCGGAGGCGCTCATGCGCAGCATCATGCTCGTGGCCGCCGTGGGCGGGAACAGCGACATGCCCACCGCGAACGCCGAGTTGGGGGTGTTGATGAACACGTACATGGCCCAGAACGGGCACACGTTGAGCAGCGTCAGGTATCCCGAGAACTGCGTCGCCTCGCGCAGGTTCGACGTCAGCGAGCCCACGGCCATCATGATGCTCGCGTAGAAGATGTAGCCGAACAGGAAGTAGAGCAGCCCCAGGATCAGCAGCGACGCCGGCACGCTGACGTGGATGAACGACAGCACGCTGGCGGAGGTGAACGCGCCCGCCATGATCCAGACGCCGACGAGCGTCAGTCCCGCGCTCCCCAGGCCCAGCATCTTACCCGTGAGCAACTCGGCGGGGGTCACCGAGCACAACAGCGATTCGAGGATGCGCGACTCCTTCTCCTCGCTGACGCCCTGGAGCAGGTACTGGCCGCCGGTGATGATCGCCATGGCGAGCAGGAAGCCGAGCGCGAACGGGAGCAGGAAGCCCGCCAGCTCCTTGGCGTCATCCTTGAGCGCCCACTGACCCTCGCGATCCTTCGTGAAGTAGTCGAGCCTCCGGCCGATCCCCAGCGAGCGGTCGACGCGCACCGAATCCGCGAGGCCGTCGAGCAGGTTGCGCGACAGCCAATTCGTGAGCGGGCGCTGGTCGCTGCTGTTCGTGAACGTGCGCGTGTCGTTCTCGTATATCCGCACGCGCCCGGAGGCGAGGAAGTCGGAGGAGATGATGAGCGCCGACTTCACCTTGCCGGCCTCGAGCGAGTCGAGCGCCACCTGCTGGGACGTGTAATGGCGCAGGATCACCGGCACTTTCTTGGGCGCCGCCGCGGGCTTCTTCGCCTGTCGCGGGTCGAAGTTCAGCTCGGTCGGCGCCGTGTAGTCGAACGCGAACGGCGCGCCGGCGTAGAGCCCCGACGAGTCCACCACCGCGACGACGCGACCCTCGTTGAGCCTCGCCACGGCCTGGCTGATCTGCATCCGCGTCGACACGATGCCGGCGAAGAAGAAAATTGCGGGCGTCAGGAGCAGCGTGACCACGAACGCCTTGCGGCGCACCGTGGTCAGGTACTCGCGCTTGGCGATGACCAGCACCTTGTTCGTGTTCATCGCGCACCCACCTGGACGTAGAGATCGTCCATCGTCGGCGGGCCGCTCTTGCCCTGGTCCAGGCCGACACCGGACTGCACGACGTGGACGAAGATGTCCTCGAGCGGCGGCACGACCGGCACGAACGCGCGCACCGCGAGGCCCTGGTCGAGCAGGCTCCTCAAGACGCTCGCCGGGTGCGCGGCCTTCTCCAACGCCACGCGCCAGTGGCCGTTCTCGGCCACGAGCGTCTTGACGCCCGCGACCGCGCGCGGCGTGCCGTCGGCCGTGAGCAGGAACTCGTTCGCCGCGTGCTGGCGCCGGATCTCGCCGACGTCGCCGTAGAGCACCATGTGACCGCGGTTGATCATGAGTGCGCGATCGCACTGCTGCTCCACCTTGTTCATCTGGTGCGTGGAGAGGAGCACGGTGGTGCCCTCGGCGCGCCGGCGGCGCAGCACGTCCTCCAGCACCTGCACGTTGATGGGGTCGAGGCCGGTGAACGGCTCGTCGAGGATCAACAGCTCCGGCTGGCCGATCAGCGCCGAGCAGAGCTGGAGCTTCTGCTGCATGCCCTTCGAGAGCGCTGCGACCTGCTTCTTCGTCCACGCCGCGAGGCCGAACTCCTCGAGCAACTCGATCGCCTCGCGGCGCGCGTCGGCGTTGGACAGGCCCTTGAGCTCGCCGAAGTAGGCGAGCGCGTCCATCACCGGGACCTTCTTGTACAGGCCGCGCTCCTCGGGCAGGTAGGCGGTGCGCGGTCGTTGCGAGCCGGTCATGGACTTGCCGTCGAACGAGATCGTGCCGCCGTCGGGGCGGACGATGTCGGTGATCATGCGGATGAGCGTGGTCTTGCCGGCGCCGTTGGGGCCGAGCAGGGCGAAGATCTCGCCGGCGGCCACGTCGAACGTGACGTCGTTCACGACGGTCCGGCCGTCGTAGACCTTGCGGACGTTGCGAACCTGGAGCATGGCGTCCTCTGGGGTGGGGCCGGCCCTGCCGCGCGAACGGCTCTCGCCCCAGGGGCGAGAGCGTGCGCGCAAGGCGTGAGCGGACACACTAGGGTGAGGGGCCCGACCGGACAAACGGTTTGGTGGCCGCGGGGCGGTGCGAACCGGCGGGCGGTCGTTCCCGACCGGCGGGTGGTCGAGCCGGCCGCCCCGGGCGGGTCCGGGCGGCGCAGGGAGCGGCCGGGTGGCCCGATGGCCGGCCGGGCCTTGGGCGAGGCGCCCCGAAGGCTCCATAAGTCCGCGGCGGGCGGGGTCATGCCGGGCGACCCGCCGGCCGATAACCAGAGGGACGACCGCCCCGCGGGCACCTGCTTCCCTGAGCGCCGCGCCCCGACATCGAGGATCCCTGAAATGCGTCGAAATCGACTCGCGCTGGCCGCGTTCTTCCTGGCCACGTGCGCCGCGATGTTCACCGGCTGCAACTGCGGCACGAAAACGGTGGCGCCGCCGCTTCCCCCGCTCTCCGCTGTCCAGATCACGCCGCCCTTCGACACACTCGTGGTCGGCGGCCAGCGCCAGTTCACGGCGGCGGCATTCGACACCGACAGCGTTGCGGTCTCCGGCGCGGCGATCGGCTGGATCACGACCGATCCGGCCGTCGCGACCGTGAGCAGCAGCGGCATGGTGACCGGGGTGGGCGAGGGCGTGACGCAGTTGATCGCGAGCGCGGGCGGACTGAGCGACACGGCGGCCGTGGTGGTGTTCTTCCAGCCCGGCTGGTACGCGCAGCCGAGCAGCACGACGAACAGCCTCTGGGGTGTGTTCTTCCTCAGGGACGGGCGCGAGGGCTGGGCGGTGGGCGACGCGGGCACGATCGTGCACACGACCGACGCCGGCGCGTCGTGGGCCACCCAGGTGAGCTCGACGTCGTTCTCGCTGCGCTCGGTGTGGTTCACGTCGGACCGCGACGGCTACGCCGCGGGCTACGGCGGCACGATCATGCGCACGTCGAATGCGGGCCAGAGCTGGTCGCGCATCACCACGCTGGCGGCGAGCGAGAACCTGAACGACATCTGCTTCGCCGACAGCTCGCGAGGCTGGGCCGTGGGCGCCAACGGCATCATCGCGCGCACGGACGACGGCGGCGCGACGTGGACGAAGAGCTTCCCGACCTCGAACGAGCTGCAGAGCGTGTCGTTCAGCGACACCGCGAACGGCTGGGCCGTGGGCCAGGGCGGCGTCATCGTCGGCACGCGCAACGGCGGCCGGGCCTGGTACGTGGTGCAGCCCGCGGTCACGGCGAGCGCGCTCTACACCGTGTGGCGGCGGTCCGACACCGAGGCGTGGGCCGGCGGGGCCGCGGGCGTGAACCCGATCACGACGGCGACGGTCGACTCGCTGCAGTGGTCGCTCGGCAACTTCGGCGCGCTCAACACCGTCCACGGCATCGTCATCGGCTCGAGCCTCATCGGTTACGCCGTGGGCACGAACGGACCGGGGCTGATCCTGAAGACCGTCGACGGCGCGGTGTCGTGGTTCCCGCAGATCTCGAACTCGGCGCAGGCGCTCAACGACGTCTGGTTCGTGGATCCATTGCGCGGCTGGGCGGTGGGTACCGGCGGCCGGATCGTGCATACAGCCAAGGGCGGCGAGTAGCGCGCCGTTGACGCGCCGAGACGGCCACCCACGATGAGGGGTGGCCGTCTCGTTTTGGACTGATGGAGCCTACAACCGCGTCACGGAAGTACGACCATCCGCCTGCGCTCCTGCTTGCCGCCCGCCGTGAATCGACAGGTGTAGATGCCCGCCGGCAGGCGGCTGCCGTCGTTGCGGAGCCGGTCCCAGGAGACGGTGTAACGTCCCGGCTCATAGGTCGTACTGGCCGGCGTCGCCACGCGCCGCCCGAGCAGGTCGAAGACTTCGATGACGACGGCACCACGCCGCGGCACATCGAACGGGATCTCGACACTGCTCGCGAACGGGTTGGGGCGCGGTGCGTGGAGCGCCCAAACAGTCGGCAACACCTCGGCTCGTGACGAAGTGGTGCCGCTGGCCAAAGCGTGGGCGCCACTCTGGAACTGGACGGCGGTCACCTCCATGAACCAGTCGCGCTGGACGCCGTTCGGGGCCGGCGTGGGCTCGAAGTCCGCGACGACAGCGTCGCCGCCTGTGATCGTTGCGCCATTCTGCGTGACCTCCGTCAGCACGTCGCCGCGCGCGGAGTGCGTGGCGGCGATCGGGCTGAAGGCGATGGCGCTCGGCGTTCCCGCCACCGATGTCACGGCACCCACAGCGTGGAGGCGGTAATTCCCCCTGAAGACGAGTCGATACCTGGACGAGGCGGGCACGCTGACGGCGGCCTCGCTCTCCAGCTCGCGCGGGACCACGCTAGCCACTTCTCGCCATCCGCTTTGATCGGGCGCTTGCACGCCGATTCCGGTGGCCACCCCCTCGCCCACCGGTCCGCCCCCGCTCGTGTGCAGCATGAGCGCTCCGGAGCCTGCGAGTTCCACCGTGAGCACGTCGCCTTTCTGGCTCTCATAGGGCACACCGGCGGCGAGGCCAGGACCGAGATCCACGCCGTCCGCGTCGCGCACCGAGGCGGCAGGCGTGAACGTTCCCACCGTGGGGCCGCCGTCCAGGGAGAACGCCTTCCCCTGCACGTGATCCTGTGCCAGGAGGCGAATGCCCTTGACCACCAATGACCCGGTCCCCCATCGGCTCACCCGCACCTGCGCGTGGTCCCCGACCCAATGCGGCCCGTTGGGGAGCGCCAAACGATCGACGCGGACCACGCCCGACGGCGCATCCGCGAGCAGGGTGTTCTCGAGGAATGTCGAGGTGATGATGGCGTCGTCCGTCGGTGCCATGACCGCCGCGGCACCCGCGTCAGCGTGGGGCAGGATCGGGTCATCATCACCGCCGCCCTCGTTGCCGCCGCCCGAGGGCGTCGAGAACACGAGTTCGTTGCTCATCGCCGACCAGTTGCCGTCGGTGTGCGCATCGTTCTTGCTCACGAGCCGCACGTGCACATCGACGCCGTCGGCGAGGCTAGTGAGCCGCAGGGTGTCGCGCGCACCCGGCGTTCCAGGCCCGGACGCACCGGTGGCGAGCGTGCCGGCGGCGAAGGCGGCCCAAGTGCTCATGGACGAGGATCGGTAGCGGATGTGGTACGCCGAAGCCGGCCCGGCGCATGCAGCCAGGCTTTCGGCGACAGGTGAAGTCCACTCGAGCGTGACCCCCTGGTCGGCGCTGCTGTAGCTGTAGAACACGAGCGACAGATCCTGCACGCGGGCGGGGTGATTCGCGTTGCGGTCGCGGCCCTGGATCCTGATCCAGCGCGCGACCGCCGGTGTACCCGCGGGATTCAGAGCGAAGAGCATGTAGTCGCCCGGCGGGGCGTCGAACGAATCCGCAGGTGCAGTCACCAGGAACCGGCGCTCGCCGGCCAGCGCCTGTGAGGTCCGGTCGAACGTCAGCGTGTCGTAGCGCTGGTTCTGGTCGAACGCGTGCGTCGTAGCGCCGGGGCGGATGAGTGCAAGGCTGGAGAGAACCGAGTCGCTCGCCCCCATGCACAACGCGAAGCGCTCACCGTAGAACACCGCGGCTGGTGCGCCCATGATGACGGGACGCGTGGCCGGGCCTCCGCTCGAGTTGAACAGGTAGTAGGGGCTGTAAATGTTTGCGAGCACCTGGTGTGATGGGTCGAAGGCGCCGCTGGCGGAGAGGATGCGACCGTCGGGAAGGAGCACGGCAGTGCCGTGGTAGTGGCGCCGGACCGAGCTCGAGTCGAACCGCATGCCATCGTTCCCGCTCCCGTACCAGTAGCCCGTGTGCAGCGCTTCCGTACCGAGCGTGTCCGGGTTCCAGATCTGAGGCCTAGGGACGCAGTTCGCATCCGTGCTCACGTCGTTCCCACCCCATCGCGCGCCGCCGATCACCGCGACCTCGCCAGTCGGAAGAATCACAAGATTGTGGTTGCGCCGATGGGTCATCGTGTCCGCCGCCGGCGCATCCACCCACGCCGGGCTCGCCGCCTTGAGGTCGATGACGGACGTGGTGCCGAGGACGTTGTTCCACTCACTACCACCTGTGTCTCGGGTGCCGCACTTCATCACCTTCCCCGGCCGGTACATCACGGCGCTGCCGGCAAGGAAGTTGCCATCCGTGCCAGGCACCGTCGTCCAGCGATTCGAGTTCCGGTCCACGGTGAGAATCGAGGACGGCGTCTCGGGCCCAGCGTAGAAGACGCGCATCGAGTCGGGCCCTGCTCCGCGCGGCACCACAAACCCGAACGGGAACCACTCCTGCCAGTGCGGCGCGTTGCTGAGCGAGTCCCATTGTGACCCAGTCCCCGCCCCGGGCGTGAACACCTCCGGGACGCGCGAGAACGCCGGCTCCGTTCCGAACGAAGCTCCCGCCGCGCCCCGGACCGCGAGCGTCAGGTCGGGTAGCGATTCCCAGTGATGGTTTGGGTGGGTGGCGCAGTTGTTGTTGCTGCCACCGCAGGTCATGTCGAACATCCAGCCGGTGGCGGTGGCCTGCCCCGCCGCGACCTCGCCGCCATAGACGACCAGGCCGTCCACGTTGCCGTCCATGGCGGCACTGTGGCGAGCGCGGGCCGCCGGCCACGGCGACGCATCCGGGGAGATCGCCTCCCAGACGACCTCGGTCGCGCTCTTGATCCACATCGAGTAGAGCGCGCCGGAATAGCTGCCGTCCGCCTTGTAACCGCCGAACAGGAATGCACGGTCGTGGCTCGTCAGGGAATCACCGGGCGTGCCCTTACGACTCACTTTGTCGTGGGTCAGGCTGGCGTAGCTCCTGGGGCCGGGCAGGGTACCTCCTGGAGCGGTCGCGGTGGCGGCCGTCACGAGCAGCGTGTCACTCGTGGGCAGCGCTCCCAGCTCGAGACTGTAGACGACGCTATCCGTCGCCGCGTCGCCCGCGGTCGTGTTCGAGCCGCCGAAGACGAATACACGCTTCGTGCCCGCGTCGTAGATCGCGCTTATGCCGTGCAGCGCGGGGAGCTGGGTGGAGCTGTAGTTGTTCAGCTGCTTCCAGGTGACGACGTTATTTGTAATCGTGCCGCGCCAGACATCAGGAGTCATAGTAGCAGTCTTCCTTCCACCGATCAGAAGCAGGGTGTCGAGACTACCCAGGGCGACGAGCGCGGCGCCGTACCTGGCGTCGGGCTTGGGATTCGGCTGACTCAGCTGTGTCCATAGGTAGAGGTAGTCCGATTCGAAGTAGTTCCGGTCCCGCGCCACCCTGTACGCGTCCTGGGAAGGCACGGTGCCATTCCTGCCGCCGAAGAAGAGCATCTCGGGCGTGTTGACGCTGGCGACCGCAGCATCCGAGACCGGGCCCAGGGGCAGCCGGGTACTATCGTTCTTTAGCGGCACCACGCTCGACTCCTGCTGGCCAGGCAGGTCCACGCCCACGCGCTGGAGCATCCGCGTGGTTGTGTCGGTCGCCGCTTCCGCGAGCCCGCCGAGCGAGACGAACTGCACATACGCGCTGCCCGAGGCGGTCACCACGCGGCCGTCGGGCAGGAGCGTGTTGTCCGGGTACCAGCGCCGGTGGAACATGTCGTCCAGCCGCGTCCATTCGCCGTTGGCGTCAGCCGCGGGGTCAAAAATCAATCCCGACTTGTTTCCCGCCTCACCGAGGCTGGTGCCCCCGGTCACGAGCACCTTGCCGTCGGCCAGCACGGTCATCCCGGCGCAGAACAGGATCGACGGACCACCGTGGTAAGGCGGCGGGTCGTCGAGCGTGAGCGAATCGAAGCTAGCTGTCGGGAACGTGCCGGCGTTCGTGGTCGCATCGTCGGGTGGGTCCCAGCCGTACACGTTACCGAGCAGGGGGGCGTCACTGTCGTGGTCCCACCACAGGATCTTGCTGTGGTGGGAAGCATCTCCCCGAAGTAGCACGAGGTTCACGGCGGTGCCGGTCCAGTTCATCGTGCTGGTCCACTTGCCCGGATGATTGGGGTGCGCGGCCACCTGACCTGGGACGAGGAGCGACTGGAGGAACAACATCGCGCACAAGGCCATCCTGACGAGAGCGTGAGACAAGCGGACGCGGCGATCCCAGCGCGGCATGGCGGCCCTCCTGTTTCGCGGAGCACACGTGATTCGGGCGGACGGGCGTCCGCCGGGGGGAGCGATAGGAGATGTCATGGGGGGGTCAAGGAGTTGTTGAGCCGCACGCCTGACGGCGATAATCTTGAGCCCGTCGACATCTCGCGAGGTCCCCCGCATGCGTCGCAGCCTCAACCAGATGGCTCTCTGGGCCCTGCTCGTGGGGGCTGCCATGCCGGGACAGGGGCTTGCGTGGCCGGTAGGCGGGGTGATCGTCGCGCCGATCACCACCAGTGTTGATCAACTCGAACCTCGACTCGTCCTCGGCGAAGCGGGAGCGGTCCTCGTCTACTGGTCCGACGATCGTTGGCTGGACTCGGATGATCTCTACGGTCAGTTGCTGGCGCCGGCAGGCACCGTTGCCCCGGGCTGGCCGGACACCGGACTGATGATCGCGCGGGCGGCCAACAACCAACGTTCCGGCGCGGGGCTCGCGATGCCCGACGGCTCGTTCATCGTCGGTATGGTGGACTTCCGTAATTCAGTCCCGAACGGGACTGGGACCGACACCTATCTCTCACACGTATTGGCTGACGGCCGAAGCGATCCGGCGTGGCCCCGGCAGGGGTTCCAAGCGGTAAACCGCGCAGACGACGACAGCCCAGGCTATGTTTTGTTGGTGGCGTCCGACACGCTCGTCACGAGCTGCCTCTTCCTCACTCCGGACGGGCTGCTCCGGCCCCTGATTCAGCGCGTAGCGATCACGCCCTCCGGTCCGGTGCTGCCTTGGACGCCGGCAGGCATTGCGTACCAGTGGCGCCCCCACGGAGGACTCACCACGTTGAGTCTAGTGCCCGACGGTGAAGGCGGGTTGTTCGTGCTCTTCGACGAGGTGCTGGTTGCTTCGCATGTGGATTCTCAGGCAGATCTTTACTTGATGCGGATCGGCCGCGATGGGCAGCCGGCGGCGGGGTGGGAAAGCGGGGCTCGGCCGGTCTCGGTGGCGCCGGGCACCCAAGAGTACGGCGTGCTGGCAAGCGATGGCGCTGGCGGCCTGTACGCCGTATGGGGGGACGCACGCAATGGCTCGGGGCTGCCGTTCCCGGACTACACGAACCATGAAGACATCCGCCTGCTGCGGCTGACGCGGGAGGGTGCTCCGGCCGCAGGCTGGCCCGCGGATGGACTTCTCGTGAGCGATGCTCCGGGCTGGCAGTACCTGCCCGCGCTGGAGCCCGACGGCTCCGGTGGTGTGTACGTGTCGTTCGACGACTATTCGGTCGGCACGATCGGGCTCACGCGCGTCGCGGCCGACGGCACATTCGTTCCGGGCTGGGCGAAGAACGGCATCCCCTTGACCAACTCGCCCGCCTACGACACGGAGTCGAAGCTGGTGCGGGACGGGAGTGGTGGCGTGTTCGTGTTGTTCCGGAACCTGAGCGAGGGGAGTCTCGTCCTGCAGCACGCGCTGCGGGGGGGCGCGGTTGATCCGTTGTGGCCCTCTGCCGGGGCTGAGGTGGGCAGCGGGAACGGTGGCAGTCAGATGGTGTCGGATGGCGCGGGGGGTTGCTACGTCGCGTTTGAGAAAGGGCGCCTGGTGCCGGCTTCGGCACTTGTGGCCGTCTCCCGCTATTCGGTGGACGGCGTGGTACCGGTGAAGCTCGCCGAGGCGACGGCCGAGGCGGAGGCCGGGCGCGTGCACCTGGTCTGGCGCGGTGCCGATGGCGTCCCACCCGACAGCCGGGTGCAGCGCCGCGACGAGGCAGGCGAAGGTTGGCGTGACCTCGGCGCACCGATCGCGCGGGGCCGTGACCGGCTGGAGTTCGACGACCTTACCGCCGAGGCCGGGGCGAGCTACCTCTACCGCTTGGTGCGGGGCGCCGAAGTGCTGTCGCAGGAGCTGTCGGTGCGCGTGCCGGCGGCCGCCGCGTTCGCGCTCGCCGGCGGGACACCGAACCCTGCGATGGCGCGCGAGCTGGCGGTGGCGCTGAGCTTGACGGGCGCGGGCGCAGCTCGGCTCGAGGTGCTGGATCTGGCCGGCCGGCGCGAGTACACACGCGAACTCGTGGGGCTCGCTCCGGGCCGGCACACGGTGGCGCTGGCCGATGCGCAGCTCGCGCCAGGTGTGCACTGGCTACGGCTCAGCGAAGGCCCCCGCACAGCTCACGCGCGCGTCGTCGTCGTGAGGTAGCGACGCGGAGCTCGGCCACCCCGCATCACTTCGGGACGCCGTCCGCTCTCGTTGACGCGCCGTGCCGCGCCCCCGACCATGGGGGCATGGAATCGCGGCTCATCATCGTGGATGGGTACAACCTCATCCTGCGCTCGCCGAGGCTCAGGCCCGGCGACGGCCGCACGCTGCGCGAGTCACGCGAAAAGCTCGTCAGCCTGCTGGCGTGGATGATGGGCGGCAACGATGCGCGCTTCGTCGTCGTCTTCGACGGCGACGAGCTCCCGGGCCGCGATGAGACCTCGGGCCGCGTCCAGGTCATGTACTCGCGGCTGCCGGAGAAGGCCGACGACGTCATCCTCCGGCTGGTGGACAAGCGGGTGGGCGGCGACGAGCACATCACCGTGGTGACCGCGGACATCGAGTTGGCGCGGCGCGCGCGCGCGCTGGGCGCCGACATCTCGCTCGCCGACCTGTTCCTCGCCTCGGCGCTGGGCAGCGCCGGCGGCGACGAGGCCGGCGAGGCCGGCGCCGACGAGAAGCCCACGAGCCTTTCCAAGCAGGAGTTGAAGGAGTGGGCCGAGATCTTCATCCGGCGTTCGAAGACCGCGACCGAGCCGGGCGAGGAGCCCGACAACTGACAGCGGCCTGACGGCGCCACGGTCACGCGGGGCGGCGCTCGTTCGTTCTCCACTCGGAACCACGCCACGCTCTCAAGGCCCGGAGGACCCTCATGCGCCGCACGCTCTTCTCACTCGTCGCACTCGCCGTGGTCGCGCTCGCGACCGCGGCCGCGTCGACTCCCAAGACCGCCGCCACGAAGCCGGCGAAAGCGGCCGCGAGCCCGGCCGGCCTCGACACCGCGACGTTCGCGATGGGCTGCTTCTGGTGCGGCGAGACGCAGTTCACGCAGCAGCCCGGCGTGGTCTCGGTGACGTCGGGCTACACGGGCGGCAGGAAGGCGCACCCCACGTACGAGGAGGTGTCCAGCGGGACCACGGGGCACTACGAGTCGGTGCGCATCGTCTACGACCCGGCCAAGACCAAATACGAGGCGCTGCTGGACATGTTCTGGCACGGGGTCGACCCGACGCAGGCCGACGGCCAGTTCTGCGATCGCGGGAGCCAGTACCTCTCGGTGGTGTTCGTGCGCAACGCCCAGCAGCGGAAGGCCGCCGAGGCGAGCAAGAAAGCGCTCGCGGACTCGCACGTGCTGGACGACCCGATCGTCACCCAGATCCTGCCGGCGTCGACGTTCTGGCCCGCCGAGGACTACCACCAGTGCTTCTGGCAGAAGTCACCGGGCCGCTATCGCTCGTACCGCGCGGGCTGTCAGCGCGACGAACGCCTGTCCGAACTCTGGGGCGACAAGGCCGCGAAGCCGCTGGTGCACTGAAACTCCCCGCGGAAACGCCGACGGGCGACCCGTCCCCCAGGACGAGCCGCCCGCGGTCTCCCACCCCCAGGTGCGGGGCGAGTGTCAGGGCATGATCGGCGCGCGATCGGCCACCACGACGTAGCCGAAGATCCACGCGTTCGAATCGTACGGCGCGGCATCGTCGAACAGCGTGCCGTGCGACAGCGCGTCGACGCCGAAGTTCCGGATCCCGATGTAGCGCCCGGCGACGAAGTGGAACGTGAACGTGCCGTCGCCGTTGTTCGTGAACCGCCGCCGCTGGTCATGGCCGTAGAACAGCACCACGTCGCTGGCGCTGCCGGTGGTCGCGGTGAGCGTCACCTCGGTGCCCTGGGGCAGCAGGATCACGCGCCGCAGCCGGTGCAGCTCGAGCGGGTCGGTGATCGTCGTGTCGAGCTCGGCCGTCTGGATGCGAAGGCTCTTCACCTGCGTGACGCCGCCGCGCGTGTGGACGTCCACCCCCGAGGTGCCGGCGAGCCGCCAGCGCGTGATCGCGGGATCCATGCGGTCGGGCAGGCGCACGAGCGCGATGCGCCGCGTCCACGCGTCATCGAGCGGCTTCTGGATCCGCGTGCGGGTGGTGTCGGTGGGCGAGAGGACCAGCGCCGCGATGTTGAACGTGCCGGTCAGGTGACGGTGGATCGTCACCAGCGCCCTCGTCGGCCGGCCGGTCGAATCGGGCGGGCCGAACTCGGTGTCGAACGTGGTCTCGACGTTCGTGATCGCGCGCCAGAAGTTGAGCGGCTGGATCGCGGCGAGCCCCGAGGCCTGCTCGTACGACTGCGCCTGCTGGCTCGCGTACAGGTCCTCGTTCACGTAGTCGGGGTTCGCGGCCAGTACGGACGCGACCTGGGCCTGGTCGCTGCCCGTGGGCGGCGCGGTCGACGACGCCTGCATCGAGTCGGTCGAGCGGCCGCAGCCGGCGAGCGCGAGCCCGGTGAGGGAGAGCAGCACGAACCACACGTTGGATTTCACTTGGGACCTCCGATGCAAGAGCGGCTGCGATTCGCGGCCGGAGAGATTCCGTGAGCAAGGGCTTCAGGGCCGGAGAAGCTTCCACACGCCCTGGATTGCAGCGCTCGTGCCACGGGATCCGCCGCGTAACGCGTTGCGCCGCAATAGCGCGTTCACCGCGCGCGGCCGCGCCTGTACCCACGCGGGCAGTCGCGGGCGCTCGGGCGTACCGCGAGCGTCACCAAGCGCCGCGCGGCGCGGGCCCCGAGGGACCCGCGCCGCGCGATGACAGCTTGATGTTCTGACGCCTAGAGCTTGAGCTTCGTGTCGTGGTCCACCTTGAAGACCATCTCGGCGCCTTCCTTCACGGTGACCTGGAAGCCCTTGCTGTTCGCCGCCGCGCCGGTGGCCGCGGCGCCGCCGAGTAGGCCGCCGATCAAGGCGCCCTTGCCGCCGCCCACCGCGCTGCCGATCAACGCGCCAGCCCCGGCTGCTCCCGCAACCGCGCCGACGTTGCGCGTACGCGTCGAGCCGGCGATCAGGCTGTCGGCCGTGGCGCTGATCGTGTGTGACTTGCCGTTGGCCTCGATCGACGTCACGCGCAGGATGAGCAGCGCGCGATCGCCCTTGACCGCGGGCTTCACCGCCGAGACCACGCCGTGCACCACGCTGCCCGCGGGGAACGGCGCCATCGGGCCGACCGTGACCGCTTCGGCGACCTGGCCGATCCACTCCTGGCCCACGGTGGCCGTCTCGGACGTGAGCGCGGTGCCGATCGTGATCTTGACGCCGGTGCCGGCCGTGACCGTGGCCGAGGGCGCCTCAGGTGCCTGCGGCTTGGGCTTGGGCTTCGCCTGCGGTGGCGGCGTCGGCTTGGGCGCAGGCGTGGGCGCCGTGGTGGTCTGCTCGGGTGCGGGCTGCGGCACGGTGGCCTGCGGCTGGAGCTGGCCCTGGGCCGGCTCGATCGGGCTCGAGGCGAGCAGGCTGTCGCTGCTGGCCCCGGGGGTGTTCTGGGCGGCCTTCTGTCCGCTGCAGCCGGCGGCAAGGAACAGGGCCAGGGTGGCGAGCGCGGCGATGGACGCGCGACGAGTGGCCATCGGGGATCCTCCAGTACGAAGCCGGCTTCCGTGCCGGGCGTGAGAGCGGTACGAGGACGGTTACAGATGCGCGTTCCGCTGATCCTGCGGAATCGGGCTCGGACACCATGCCAGCCGGAAGCACCGGTTGCAAGCCCTCGCCGCACCCTTATCGGCCGGTGAGCCCGGAAACTGAAGTGGCCTTCCGACGGCCGCTTCCCCTCGACCGCCGGCTCGCGGGCGCGCGCGCGTCGGCGTATCGTCTGCCGCCATCGTGGAGCCCTCGTTCCGCATCGCCGACCTGGCCGCGCATCCCGCCGGCCTGCTCGCCGTGGGCGTTGCGAAGGCCGCGGCCGCTGCCCCGCCGCGCGATTCGCCGGCAGCGCGGCTCGACGCGGCGACCAAGGGCGCGCTCAGGGCACTCCTTGCGAGCGGCGACTTCACCGGCCGCACGGGCGAGAGCGCCCTGCTCTACGCGCCGGGTCTCGAGGCGAAGCGCGTGCTCGTCGTGGGCCTGGGCGACGCGGCGCTCGATCCGACGGCCGCGCGGCTCGCAGCCGCGGCCGCCGCGCGCCGCGCCCGCGAGCTGGCCGCCGGGCGGCTGGCGCTGGCGCTCGGCGATCGCATCGAGCGCGAGCCCGAGCTCGCGCGCGCCGTCGGCGAGGGCCTGGTCACCGGCCACCACCGCCACACCGCGTACCTCTCCGACGGCGGCAAGCCGGCGCTCACGGCCGTGGAGCTGCTCGTCACCTCAAAACCCGAGGCGGCCGTCCGTGAAGCGCTCGCGGTCGGCGTCGCGCGCGGCGAGGCCGTGTGCCTGGCGCGCGACCTCGCGAGCACGCCGGGCCAGGACCTGCCGCCGGCGGCGCTCGCCGAGCGCGCGCGCGAGGTGGCGAAGCGCGTGGGCGCCAGGGCCACGGTGATGGACGCCGCCGCCATGGAGCGGCTGGGCATGAACTGCGTGCTCGCGGTCGGCCGCGGCAGCCCGCACGAGCCCTGCTTCATCGAGCTCGTGAAGGAGCCCGCGGGCGTCCGCGCCGGCCGTGCGGGGGAGAAACGCGGGTCCGCGAAGCCCCCGACCGTGGTGATCGTGGGCAAGGGCGTCACGTTCGACACCGGCGGCGTCTCGCTCAAGCCCCGCGAGGGCATGAGCAAGATGAAGTACGACATGAGCGGTGCGGCCGCCGTGATCGGCACGTTCGCGGCGCTCGACACGCTCGCGCTGCCGTTCCGGCTGGTGGGGCTCGTTCCCAGCGCCGAGAACGTGCTCGGCGGCCGCTCGTTCAAGCCCGGCGACGTGCTGCGCGCGCTGGACGGCACCACGATCGAGATCACGAACACCGACGCCGAGGGCCGCCTGCTGCTGGCGGACGCGCTCGGCTACGCCAGGCGCCTGGCACCCGAGGCGGTGGTGGACCTGGCGACGCTCACGGGCGCGATGTCGATCGCGCTCGGCCGCCACGCCGCCGGCCTGTTCACCGCCGACGAGCGGCTCGCCGCCGAGCTCCACCGCGCGGGCGAGACCACCGGCGAGCGGCTGTGGCGCATGCCGCTGTGGCCGGACTTCCTCGCCGAGATGCGCGGCGACACGGCGGATCTCGTCAACTCCAACGAGCGCCGCGAGGGCGCCTCGTGCACGGCGGCCGCGTTCCTCTCGCACTTCGCCAAGGGCATGCCGTGGGCCCACCTCGACATCGCGAGCACCGCGTGGACGTACAACGACCGCCCCGACGCCGCTCGCGGCCCGAACGCGTTCGGCGTGCGGCTGCTCGTCGAGTGGCTCGAGTCGCGCGCGCGCGACGGGGCTCCGGAGCCCGCCCCGAAAGCGGCCCGGCGCGCCGCGAAGTAGCGCGGCGTCACTGCGGCGTACCGCTGCCCGTCTTCTTCACCGCGGGCGGCTTGCGCGCCGGGGCCGCCGCCGCCGGCACGCGCTCGACGCGCAGGCCGCTCTCGGCGTGGACCAGGCGCACGAGCCGGCCCTGGCGGTCGGACCACAGCTCGAAGCGCGCGCTCGGGTCCTCGAACGCGAAGCGCTTCACCGCCTGCTTCGAGCGTCCGACCACGAGCGTGTCGGCCCCGAGCGCGGTGACCGTGGCGAGCGGCGCCGCCAGCGAATCGGTCTGGAGCGCGAGCAACTGCACGTGGCGGGTGGTGAACGTTTTGTTCGCGAGGCTCCGCGACAGCACGTCGAACAGCGAGAACATCTGCGAGTCCATGACGAACAGCCGCCCCGGGGGCTGCGTCACGCGGTCGGCGTTGCCGCCGCCGTCCAGCTCGATGAAGTAGGTCATCGACGTGTCGCCGGGGATCAGGCCGCGCACGATCTGGTGGTCGTTGAAGTCCTGGGTCGAGAGGTAGCGGATGAGGCCCAGGTCGTGCGCGTCGACCACCAGCATCATGCTCTTCCGGAGCGGATGGCGCGCGCCGTGCTCGTCCACGAACGTGCGCTGCGTCGTGGCCACGACCACGAGCGAGTCACCCATGTAGTTGTACATGCAGCGTTCGATGGCGACCGGGACCTCATTCTCGAACACCGCGAGCTGCGTCGAGTCCACGGACACCGCCGTCTGGGCGCGGGCCGCACGCGCGGAAGGCAGCACGGCGCACGCGATGACGAACAGCACGGCCAGGGAGGTCCCACGCATGACGGGAGAGCGTAGCATTCGCGCCGATCGCACCGCTCAGGTCCCGGTCAATTCGTGCGCGGCACCACGCTCGAGGCGGGTGACGCACTCGATGTGCGGCGTGTGCGGGAACATGTCGTAGGGCGTCACCTCGGCCGGCCGCCAGCCCAGCGCGGCGAAGTCCTTGAGGTCGCGCGCCAGCGTCGCGGGATTGCAGGAGACGTAGACGATGCGCGCGGGTTCCAGCTCGGTCACGCGCGCGACCACGCGCGGATGGAGCCCGGCGCGGGGCGGATCGACCACCACCACGTCCGGCCGCGGCGCGCCCGCGCGCTCGCCCCGGGCCCATTCCCGCAGCACCTGGCGCGCCTCGCCGAGCTCGAAGCGCGCGTTCGCAGCGCCGTTCCGCACCGCGTTCCGGCGCGCGCGCTCGACCGCGTCCGGCACGCTCTCCACGCCCACTGCCTCGGCGGCGGCGCGCGCGAACAGCAGCGTCAGCGTGCCGGCGCCGCAGTAGAGGTCGAGCACGCGCTCGTGGCCCTTCAGCGCGGCCGCGGCCAGCGCGCCCTCGTAGAGCCGTTCGGCCTGGGCGCTGTTGGTCTGGAGGAACGCGTTCGCGACCACCTCGAACTCCAGCCCCAGCAGCCGCTCGACGATGCTGCCGTCGCCGACCAGCGCGCGCTCGGATTCGGCGAAGGCCACGTGGGCGCGCCCGGCGTTCAAGCCGAGCGTGACCGTGCGCACCTCCGGCGACAGCGCCGCCACGCCGCGCGCCCACACCTCCAGCCCCGGAACGTCCGGTGTTGCGGCGAGAAGCTGAACGGAACAGCTGTGCGTATGAGAAAGATGGCGAACGGTGAGGAAGCGCAGCACCCCGTCGTGCCGTGACGGGTGATAGGCGCGCCAGCGCTGGGCGGCCGCGAACGCCTGCGTGAAGCGCACGATCTCCACCGTGAGCGGCGAGGGGAGCCAGCACTCCTTCAACTCGAAGATGCGATCGTACGTGCCGCGCTCGTGGAGCCCGAGGAGCGGCCGGGCGAAGCCGGCGTCATCAAGCTCGCCGGGCGCGAACGAGAACTCCATCTTGTTCCGGTAACCCCACGCCGACGGCGCCGGCACGATCGCGCGCACCGGCGGATCGGCGAAGCCGCCGATGTGGCGGAGCGCCTCGCGCACCTGGCGCTCCTTGAGCCTGGCCTGCTCGGCGTACGGCAGCTCCTGGAGCCGGCAGCCGCCGCAGCGTTCGACGTGCGCGCAGCGCGCGGGCACGCGGGTCGCGGAGGGCTGCTCGAGGGTTGAGAACCGCGCCTCGGCAAAGCGCGCGTTCGTCTTGGTGACGCGTGCGCGCACGCGATCGCCGGGCAGGCCGCGATCCACGAACACCACGCGGCCGTCGACGCGGGCCAGGGCTTTTCCGCCCAGCGCGACGTCTTCCACGTCGAGCGTTAACACGTCCCTGACCTTCATGAGCATCCCCGGCCCCTCGCGCAGGTGCCCCGGACGGCCGCGGCTGGCACCGCCCGGTGAATTCCACGTGGCGTGGACAGAACCATTCCGGCCATCCGCCTGTCTATCTCCTGCGACACACGTGCGGTCCCCTGAAGAGCACGACACGCTATCCCGGCCGTTTCCCGGCTCGCAAGCCTTGGAGCGGCGACCCCCACGTCCGGGACGACCCCGAGGAGGAATCCCATGCGATCGAAGTTGGCGCGATGGCTGGCCGCAGCATCGCTGCTCGTTCTCGTCACCACCCCGGCGCTCGCCGCGAGCAGTTCCAGCACCGGCAAGGGTTGGCTCGGGGTGTCGACGCAGCCCACCGACGACGACCTGCGCCAGGGTCTCGACTTGAAGCAGGACGGACTGCTGGTGAACTCGGTCACGCGCGACAGCCCGGCGGATCGCGCCGGCGTCCGCAAGGGCGACGTGATCCTTTCCTACAACAGCCGCAACGTGACCACGCCCGAGCAGCTCCGCGACCTCGTGCGCGACACCGCGCCCGGCCGCGCGATCGCGCTCAGCATCTGGCGCGACGGTGCGCGCAAGTCGCTCGACGTGAAGCTGGGCGACGTCTCCGACAGCGGCGACGTCGATTCGTTCGACGCCCCGGTGCCGCCCACGCCGCCGGCACCGCCCGGCGCGCCGCGCGCGCCGAAGGCCCCCGGTTCGACGCGCGTCTGGAGCGATGGCGACGACATGCGCATGTGGGTCGACGGCCGCGAGCTCACCGACGACGAGATCAAGAGCCGGATGAAGGACATGAAGTTGAAGCTCAAGGGGCTCGACGACCTGGACGACTGGCATGGCTACGCGGGGCCGGGAGCGAACGTGTTCATGTCGCCGAGCAACCGCGGTCGGCTCGGCGTGCGCGTGGACGACCTCGACAAGGACATGGCCGATGCGCTCGGCATCCCCAGCGGCAAGGGCGCACTCGTTCGCGAGGTGATCGAAGACACGCCGGCGCAGAAGGCCGGCATCCGTGCCGGAGACGTGATCGTGCGCGTCGGCGACGCCACCGTGGACGACACCGACGACCTCACACGGGCCCTGCGCGAGCGTCAGGGAAAGGTCAGCATCGAGCTGCTGCGCCGCGGAAACCGGCGAACGGTGGACGTGGATATCCCCGAGAGCCGCAATCGCCTGCGATTTTCGGAACCCGGATCGGGGTCATGGGGGTACTGGAAATCGAAGGACGACGCCGGCAACGACGACGCCCTTCGGCGCGAGATCGAGGACCTCAAGAAAGAGATCCAGGAGCTCCGCGACCAGATCAAGACCAAGAAGTAGCAGCCAGAAGTAGCAGCCGAAGAGACCGCGCTCCGAGCGGCGTCCCCAGCGACGCTTTCCGCGTCGCACCCGTCTTCGACGGGTACGAGGGCTCCCCGGGTCGCCGTCTCGGGGGGGCGTCGTTCCGTCCGGCCGTCACCGAAAGGTGCCAGCATGGGGCGAAGTAAGGCCGGATGGTGCAGCGCGACGCCCCCACGAAATGGCGATTGCAGGGAGAGGTCTTTCGAGCAGGGGCGTTTTCGCCGGTGGGACCGTGGGGGTCCACCGGCGATTTCGTTTGCGCTCCGCTAGACTGCCGCGCTCATGGTCTTCACGCCCTCGTTCTGCCCGCGCTGTGCCGCGCCGATGGCGATGGCCGACGAGCACGGCACCCTGCGCCCCACGTGCCCCAACTGCGGCTACATCTGGTATCGCAACCCGGTGCCCGCCGCGGGCGTGGTGCTCGTGGAGCGCGGGCGCGTGCTGCTGGTCAAGCGCCGCTGGGATCCGCGCGCGGGCACCTGGTGCCTGCCCGCGGGATTCATGGAGGCGGGCGAGACGCCGGAGCAGAGCGCGCTCCGCGAGCTGGAGGAGGAGACCGGCCTGATCGCCCAGCTCACCGGGCTCTTCGGCGTCTACGCCGGCTTCGACGATCCGCGCGTGCGCGCGGTGCTGATCCTCTACACGGGGGTCGCGACCGGCGGCGCGCTGCGCGCCGGCGACGACGCGATCGAGCTGGCGTGGTACCCACTCGACCAGCTCCCCGACGACCTCGCGTTCGCCTCGCACCGCCAGGCGCTCGCCGAGGCGGTCGAGCGGTTGGCGCGGACGAGCTAGCAGGGCGCGCGCGCGGGCCAGCGTAGCCCCGAAAGAAACGGCCCCTCGGCGGCGTGGGCGAGCGAAGCACCACGCGCGCGAGGGGCCGTCTTTTGTATCGTGCTGACCGGCAGGATGCCGCCGGTCAGCGCGAGTGCAGCTTCTCAGCCGTGCATCTCGAACGGCGGCAGGTCGCGCTGCTCGAGCGAGATCGGGGCGAGGCCCGCCCGCGCGCCCATCGCCATCGACAACACGGCGCTCGCCATCATGGCGCGATCGAGGTCGGTCTCGTCGAACGGCTTCCCGTTGCGCTTGTTGCTCAGGTTCAGCACGCCGAGCAGCCGGCTCTGGTGGATGAGCGGCACCGACACGAACGAGTCGGAGTTGTAGCGGTCCACCCCCGTCGGACGCACGGGCGAGGCGTCGTCGTGCTTTCTCATCAGCACCGGCTTCCGGTGGCTGGCCACCCAGCCGGCGACCCCTTCGCCGAGCGGCAGCTTCACGCGGCCGGCGACGCCGGGATCCATGCCGCGGTGCGCGGAGATCTTCAGGCTCTGGTCGTCCACGCGCATCAGGCTGCAACGATCCACCTCGAAGGCATCGCAGAAGCGCTGCACGAGCGCGCGCGACATGAGCGACTCGTCGTACGCCTCCTGTGAAGCCTCGAACACCTCGCGCAGGAACTCCATCGTCTCGTGCTGCTCGTTCAGCCGGTGCTGCGCGGCCGCGAGCTGCGAGTACGAATCCTGGAGATGCTGCGCGGCCACCGAGCTCTGCTCCTCGAGCGAGTGGACTTGAAGTCGGAGCTGGTCCAGCTCCAGCCGCTCGCGGTGCGCCGTCATCTGCGTGCTCTCCAGCTCGCGCGCGACCAGTTCCAGGCGCTCGGCCTTCAACCGGTTGTCCTGCGCGAGACCCGTGGACTCGCTCTCGAGCTGGCGCAGCCGCTCCTGGAACATGCCCTGCGAGCGGCGCGACTGCTCCTCGGCGATGCGCACCTCGGGCGTGATCCGCCCGTCGGCGTGGAGCCGGCGCGCGAGCGCGAGCGCCGCCATGGTGCGCATGGTGAGCACCTCCTCCACCGCGGCGGCCGGGAACGCGTTCTTCCGCGGCGACACGACCAGCAGCAGCGCCAGCAGGTCGTCCTGGTCGGCGAGGGGCAGCACGATGCACGAGTGCCAGGGCACCGGGGCCACGAGGGGCTGGATCTGGGGAGCCTCGAATCGGTCCGGTTCGTAGACCGGCGTGACCCGGAACACCTTGGTCAGCAGCGATCGACGCTCCCCGGCATTGAAGAATGCACTGGGCCGGAAGAATTTTCGCACGAGTCTCGCGGGCAGATGATCCACCGGGACGACGACGTCACGGTGGTCGAGCCGGCCGCGTTCACGCTGGAAGATGCGCGTGAGGCAATCGTGCTGGCCGTCGACCAGCGCCAGCGTCGGATGCCAATCGCCTTGATAGGCGCGGAGATAAGCGAGTAGCGCGTCGACGATCCCTTCGACTTCGGCGGCGGCGGACAGGTGATCGCAGATGTCCCGCAGTTGGATCTTCGCCATGGTGCAGTCCCCCGATGCTGGTCCTCAGCGAGCGTGTATCCCCACCCGCATGGCAATGCCCGTGCCCGGAGCACGCGTAGCGCAATGCGGGGGTCTCGCGAACCGCCCGGGGGGCTTCATGGGTCCCTCCGAATCGCCTACATTGCATGGGCCCGATGCCCTCCCTCTTTCCCTGGAGCCCGCCATGCCCCGACTGATCGCCGATCGTCCGGTGCTGCACACGGTGTCCGAGCTCGGCCGCATCATGGCCGCCGCGCGCCAGCGCGAACTGGCCGGCGAGCGCATCATTCATCTCGAGCGCGGTGAGCCCGACTTCGACACACCGCCGCACGTCGTCGAAGCGCTGGCGAAGGCCGCGCGCGACGGCTACACGCACTACCCCGACGCGCCGGGCGAACGCTCGCTGCGCGAGGCGCTCGCGGAGAAGCTCGCGCGCGAGAACAAGATCCCGGCCCACATCGACGACATCGTCGTCACCGCGGGCGGCACGCACGCGCTCTACCTCGCGATCCAGTGCCTGATGTCGGCCGGCGACGAGCTGCTGCTGCTGTCGCCCCACTGGATGGCGCTGCCGAAGCTCGTGGGCTTTGCTGCCGGCGCGCGCTACCGCACGCTGCCCGTCTACCTGGAGCTGCTCGCGGGCGCGTGGTCGCCGGCCGAGTTCGGCGAGCGCCTGCGCGCGGCGTTGAAGCCCGAGACGAAGGGCATCTACCTCAACACGCCGAACAACCCGAGCGGCGCCGTGGTGTCGCGCGAGCATCTGGAAGCGCTCGCGAGCGTGGCGATCGAGCGCGACCTGTGGGTGATCTCCGACGAGGCCTACGAGCACATCCTGTTCGACGGCGCGAAGCACGTCTCGCTCGCCTCGCTCCCCGGCATGGCCGAGCGCACCGTGTCCGTGTACACGATGAGCAAGAGCTACGCGATGACCGGCTGGCGCGTGGGCTACGCGGTGTGCCCGCCGGGCATGCGCCCGGCGATGGCGCCGCTGCTCGCGTTCTACACCACGCACGGCGTGTTCCCCTCGTCGCAGATCGCCGCGCGCGCGGCGGTGACCGGACCACAGGCGGCCGTGGAGCAGATGCGCGCCGCCTATGAAGAGCGGCGCGGGCTGCTGCTCGGCGGGCTCGCCGGCACGAAGCTCGTGCACGGGCCGACGCCCAAGGGCGCGTTCTACGTGTTCGCGGATGTAAAGGCCGCGCGCGGCGACCGCGACCTGTGGGCGCTCGCGGAGGAGTGGCTCGGCTTCGGCGTCGCCGTGCTCCCCGGCACGGCGTTCGGCCCCGAACATGGCGACCGGGTGCGGCTCTCGCTCGCCACCCGCGCCGAGGACGTGGCCGAGGGCGGGCGCCGGATCGCGGCGCGGGCGGGCAGCCCGGCGGCGCGGGCGGCAGAGCGAACGCCCGCGTGAGCCCGGAGCCCGTGGCGCGCTGGTGCCCGGAGTGCGGCACGGGCTACGGCGAGGCCACGGTGGCCTGTCCGCGCTGTCGCGTGGTGCTCGTCGACGAGCCGCCGGTCGAACCTGGCGCCCCGATGGTGGTGCACCGCGTGCCCGATGCGGCCGCGGGCGCGCTGCTCGCGGGCGTCCTCGAGCACCACGGGGTGCACGCCTTCCTCCGCAGCACCACGGTGCCGGGCTACGGCGAAGTCCGGCGGGACTGGGCGACGACCGCCTGGGGCGAGCTGCTGGTGGCGCCGGGCCAGGCCGACGAGGCGCGCGAGATCATCGCCGAGTACCTGGCAGCGCTCGAGCGCGGCGGCAGCGTGCGCGATGAGGATGTGGAGGAAGAGGGCGGAGGTTAATTCCCCGATTTTGGGGATGGAGTTTTCGGCATTTGGACCCGCCCGCCGGTGTTGTGGGTTAGAATTCCCACGTCCGAACCCTCCGAGCTCCCCGCGCCCCACATTCAGCCGGTCGCTGTGCCGCCGCCGCCCCCGCCAGGAGTCTGCCTTGCGCAATGGAAGCGCACCGCCTGCGCACACCGCGCTCGCGTGCCTAGCCTTCACAGTCGCGGTACTCGCGGGTCACACCACGCGGGCGGGCGCTGCACCGCTCAACCAGACCGGGCGCTGGGTGGCCTCGCCGAGCCTCGGCTTCTCGTCCACGCACACCGTGGTGCTGCGCGAGCCCGGCACCGACGCCACCAAGGTGTTCATGTTCGGCGAGTCGGGCACGAACCAGACGATGCGATTCTGGCGGTTCTTCCCCGGCGATACGAACCTCATCACCCCGACCACGGTGAGCCCGCGCTCGTCGCTCATCGCGCTGCCGCATCCGAACGAGCTGCAGACGGACCTGTTCTGCACCGGGCACGCGACGCTGCCCGACGGCCGCATGCTCATGGTGGGGGGCGGCTGGATCCCGCTCTCGCCCTGCCGCGAGGTTTACACGCTGGACCCGGCGTGGCGCCCCGGCGTCGCGTCTCCCACAGTGCCGTGGACGGCGAGCGCGCAGATGGCGGTGCAGCGCTGGTACGCCACCGCGACGCCGCTCCCGGACGGCGGCGTGCTCGCCTCGGCAGGCACGATGTCGAGCGGCATGATCGGGTTCGGCGGCTCGATGCGCGTGCGCGGCGCGGACACCACGTGGCGCGTGCTCCAGCCGCTCAATCTTGCGACACGCTACTCCTGGGGTGATACGACAGCGGCGCCCGGCGACACGTGCACCGTGGGCTGCAAGCCGGCGCGCTACCGCGGGCTGCGCTGGACCGACAGCTACACGCGCGGGCGATACCCGCCCGGCCGCGACGGCCACGTGTTCGTGGGCGACTACGCCGCGCGCTGCGTCGTCTTCGGCGGGCGCCGCCGGCTCACGAACGGCAGCTACGAGGTGCTGGGCGACGCGTGGCATCTCTACACCTCGCTCGCCGAGGACGACACCACGCACGGCTGGAGCCTGATGGAGCAGGTGGGCGACCCGGCGCTCCCCAGCGGTGCGAACACGCCGGGTCCGCGCTGGGGATGCGCCGCGACCTGGGCGGGCGTCGAGGATCGCGACGACATGCACCTGCCCGAGACGACCGGCGCGCTCATCTGCTACATCCACGGCGGGCGCGACGCGTCGGGCCAGGTGCTCGGCGACCTGTGGCGGGGCGAGCGCCGGCTGGTCGCCGGCCCGCACTACCAGTGGGCGTGGAAGCGCATCTTCGCCGGCGACGCCACGACGCGGCGCTTCGGCCACACGATGATGTTCGACCCCGGCTCGCCGGGCACGAGCGGGGCGCCGCGCGCGAAGCTCGTCGTCTTCGGTGGCTGGACGTCGCCCACGTCGCTCGCCGACGCGCGGAAGCTCTACGTGGTCGGCGTCGGCCCGCAGAGCACGCAACCCGGGCTGTGGCGCGAGATCGCGGTCCCGGGGGCCACGCCGGCCGCGCGCGCATGGCACGGCATGACGCCGCACTGGCGTGACCGGAACGACGACGAGCGCGAGTACTTCATGTTCGGCGGCGAGAGCGGTGCCAGCGAGACCTCGGCGCGTCCGGTCGCATCCGAGCTGTGGCTCCTCGAGCGCGATGACCAGTCGCCGGCGACCGAGGACGCGTTCCACTGGACGCGGTTCCTGGCATTCGGGAACGGGCCCTCGGGCAGGAGCCGTCCGGCGCTCGCTTACAACGTCGACGGCGGCGTGCTGGTGGTGGCCGGCGGCGACACCACCGGCAGCGCGGTGGCCGGCGGGCAGACCGACGCCATCTGGACGATGAGCGGGCAGGCCTACGGCGGCACCGTCGCCTGGCACACGCCGATCGTGCGCGGTTTCCATCCGCCGCCGCCGCCGTTCGCCGGTATGGGACTCGTGGCACTGGGGGCGGGGCACGCGCGCATCGCGCGCAGCCTCGAACGCTTCAGCCCGCTCGCGAACTCGGGCGCGGACGCCGACTGCGGGCCGCTGTTCGGGCAGTGGCGCACGGTCACCACGCCCGATTCGGCGAGCGAGCGCCCGATCGCCGACTACGCGAACATGTTCGTGCTCCCCGACGGCCGGCTGTTCAACGCCGGACCGGCGCTCTCGCTCGATCCCGTGCGTCCCGGCGGCCGGTACAAGCGCTTCTTCGACCTGCGCACGGCGCGCTGGGAGGAAGGACTTCCCGGCGGCCAGCAGGACGGGCTCCAGTTCGGCACCTCGGTGATGTACCGCCCCGGGCGGCTGCTGCGCGCCGGCGCCAACGGCCCCAAGGGCACGAGCGCCACGCAGACGATCGACATCGGCGCCGGGCAGTTCCCGCCGTGGGTGCCGTACGTGGCGAACGGCACGACGCGGCCGGCGCTGATCGGGCGCACGCACCACAACCTCACGGTGCTGCCCACCGGCGATGTCCTGGCCACGGGCGGGGTCTACAGCGACGACGACGTGGTCGGGAGCGCGGTGCGCACGCCGCAGATCTGGAGCGTGGCGCGCGGCCGCTGGAGCAATCCCGTGACGAGCTCCGCCGAAGCGCTCGCACCCGATCCGTGGATCCGCAACTACCACTCCACGGCGGTGCTGCTGCCGGACGCGCGCGTACTCACGGCCGGCGGGGAGGTCCCGAGCCCCGACGAGGCGCAGACGAGCGCCAGCATCTACGAGCCGCCCTACCTGTTCCGCGCGGACGGCGCGTACGCCACGCGGCCGCGCCTGGCGAGTGCGCCGGCGCGCGTGGCGTACGGCGGCGACTTCACGCTCCGGCTCGAGGACCCCGCGCGCACGGCCAGCATCCGCGCCGTGGCGCTCATGCGCCCGGGGGCTGCAACGCACGGCTTCGATCAGGGCCAGCGCTACGTGCCGCTGGGCTTCGTCGTGCAGGCGTCGCCCGCGCGATTGCTCGTGCGCTCGCCGGCGGACGCGAACCTGGCGCCGCCGGGGGACTACATGTTGTTCGTGATCGACAGCCTCGCGGCCGACGCGTCCGCGGTGCCCTCGGTCGCGCGCTGGGTGCGCGTGGATGGCTCGACCGTGACGCCGGTCGACAGCGCCGACGTGGTGGCGCCGCGCGGCGGCGACTACCTGGCGCTCCGCGACGAGAGCCGTTGCGACGTCGGGCAGGTGGGCGCGAGCGTGACCGTGGCGTGGACCGCACCCGCCGACGACGACACGATCGCGTTCAGCGGGCGCGCCGCGGCCTACGAGCTGCGCTACACGCCGAACGCGAACGCCACGGCGCCGTTCAGCGAGTGGACGCGCATGTTCACGTCCGCGCCCGGACCCGTCGGCACCACCGAGGGCCGCATTCTCCCCGGCCTCACGTCGAGCGCGTGGTATGTGTTCGCGCTGCGGGCCATCGGCGACGGCGGGGACACGTCGTCGATGAGCCGGGCGCTGCTCACGAAGCCGCTCCAGTGCGCGGGCGGGGCGGGTCTGGGGAGCCTGGCCGCGGGCGATCGAGCCAAGCCGCCGTCGAACGGACTCAGCGAGCCGGGTGACGTGGAGGCCGGCGAGAACAGCCTGTTCCCCGGCGTGCCGCCGGGCATCCGGTGGCCCGACCTGATGCCGCTCTCCGGTGCCCCGCTCCTCGTGGACGGCACGCGGCGGCTCTACATCCGCGAAGGCCTCGCGCGCGGCATGGCGATCGACCGGCTCACGCTCGCCTACGTGGACCACGCACCCGGCGCCGACGCGGTGACGATTCCCGGCGGCTCGATGCTCGTCGGCCAGCGCCGCGCCGCGCTTCGCGTGCTCGATGCCGCGGGCAGGGACCTGACCGCGCACGCGATCGGGATCGGGCTCGAGCCGATCTGCGCCGATTCGGCCGCGACCGTGTTCGTGACGCTGGGGCCGCCGTCGACGGGCTCGGAGGACGTGCTGATCGTGGAGTCGTCGTGGGGCTCGACCGATCGCAACGGCATCTCGGTGGATGGCGCGACCGCGAGCGGCGGCTGGCGCCCGGTGGGCACGCTCCATCCGCGGCGGGGCTGGAGCACGCAGGCGCTGCTGCTGCGCGGCGCCCGCTCGCTCCGCCTCCGTCTCAACGACGCGCTCGCGATCCGCTTCATCGGCCGGCTCGATGCGTCGGCCTACGTGAACGCGCGCGGCGCGGACCCCGTGCTCGCACTCGCTCCGAACGGCACGTCACGGCTCGCGCAGGTGAAGCTGAGCGACGAGAACTCGGCGATCGTCGTCCCGGGCGACACGCTCCTGCTCGGCTTCACCGACTATGCCGCGCCCGCCGGCACCGAGCGCTCGTGGTTCCTGGTCGTGGACGGCATGCCGCTCACGCCCGAGATGGCGCGCGAGATGGCCGACCGCGAGCGGCTCGACGCGCCGGGCCCGCCGCCGCTGGCGTTCCGGCTCCACCAGAACGTGCCGAACCCGTTCTCGCGCGCGACCCGGTTCGATTTCGACCTGCCGGTCGCCGCCGACGTGGCGCTGGAGGTGTACGACCTCCAGGGCCGGCTCGTGCGGCGTTTCGCGAGCCACGAAGCGCCAGGCCGGCGCTCGTACCGCTGGGACCTGCTCGACAACGATGGCCACCGCGTGGCGCCGGGCGTCTACGCCTACCGGCTGCGCGCGGGCCCGTTCACGGCGGAGCGGAAGCTGGTGGTGATGTAGCGGCGGCCGCCGCTACTCCTCCTCGTCGCCCGCCACCTCTTCTTCGCCACCGCCGTCGCCGTCCATGTCCTCGGCCAGCGCCACGTCGTCGATCGTGAACGCGCCGTTCATGTTCTGCGGCAGGATCACGCGCGACAGCGCGCACGCGAACACCTCGTCCATGGTCTCCACCGCGATCAACTCGAGCTTGTCGCGCACGTCGAGCGGGATGTCGTCCACGTCCTTCAGGTTCGCGGCCGGGAACAGGAGCGCGCGGAAGCCGGCGCGATAGGCGGCGAGCGACTTCTCGCGCATGCCGCCCACGGCCAGCACCTTGCCGCGCAGGCTCACCTCACCGGTCATCGCGATGTCGTGGTGGATGGCGCGGTCGGAGAGCACCGAGGCGATGACCAGGCCCACGGTGATGCCGGCGGACGGACCGTCCTTGGGCACGCCGGCGGCCGGGAAGTGAACATGGATGTCCCAGCGGCCGAACGCGTCGGGCGGGATGTCCAGCGCCTGGGCGCGCGAGCGCACGTACGAGTGCGCGGCCTGCACCGACTCCTTCATCACCTCGCCCAACTGGCCCGTGAGCACGACGCGCCCGGCTCCCGGCATCTTGATCGCCTCGACGATCAGCACCTCGCCGCCGGCCGCGGTCCACGCGAGGCCCATGGCGACGCCGACCTCGTCCTCCTTGCCGGCCATTTCCGGCTGGTAGACGCGGTGGCCGAGGTAGCCCTCGAGCTGCGCCGGCTGCACGGCGTGCCGGCGCGGGTCGCCGGTGGCGCGCGCCCGCGCCACCTTGCGACAGATGGTCGCGATCTGGCGCGACAGCGCGCGGACGCCGGCCTCGAGCGTGTAGTGGCGGACGATCGCGCGCACGGTCTCGTCGCCGATCGCGAGGTCGCGGCCGCTCAAGCCGTGCTCGCTCAACTGGCGCGGCAGCAGGAAGCGGCGCGCGATCTCCAGCTTCTCGTCTTCTGAATAACCCGGGACTTCAATGACTTCGATGCGCTCCTGCAGCGCGTCGGGCACCAGCTCGAGCTGGTTCGCGCACATGAGCACGACCGCATGCGAGAGGTCGATCGGGACGCCCAGGTAGTGGTCCGTGAACTGGGACGCGCTCTCGGGGTCGAGCAGCTCGAGCAGCACCTCGACGACACCATGGCCGCCTTCGCCGACCAGGCGGTCGACGCCGTCGATCAGGAGCACGGGATTGCGCACGCCGGCGCTGCGCAGGGCGCGGAGGATCTTGCCGGGCTGGGCGCCGGGCGCATTGCGGGGCTCGCCGACCAGCTCGACGGCGTCGCTCGTGCCCGAGACGTTGACGCGCGCGAACGGTCGGCGGAGCGCGCGCGCCACCTCGGAGCCGAGCGAGGTCTTGCCCGTGCCGTGCGGGCCCACCACGCACAGCGCCGGCCCGGGCAGGTCATGCTTCAACTGGCGCACCGCGAGGTACTCGAGGATGCGCTCCTTCGCCTTGCCCAGGCCGAGATGCTCCTGCTCCAGCTCGGCCTGCACGTGGCGGAGGTCGGCGTCCTCGCCCGCGAGCGTCTCCCAGGGCGTGGTCCACAGCCACTGGAGATACGCGCGCACCTGCGCCGCCTCGGGCGAGCCCGTGGGCAACCGCCGCAGGCGGTCCATCTCGCGCTGCGCGCGGCGGGAGACCTCGGCCGGCAGCGTGCCCGAGTAGGCCGGCCTCGGGCCCGCGGCCGCGTCGCTCGGCGAGCGCAGCGACGGCGCCTCGAGCGCGGCCGTCGCACGGAGCGTGCGGCGGGTCTGCGGCGGGCGATTGCGGGACGGCCGGGCCATGCGCGCTCCTGACATTTGGGGTGGGGCACGCGAGTCGGGCCCACCGGTCGGCAGGTCCCACGGAAGGGACATGCAAGGGTGCGGCCGCGGCGGCGGCGGCGGTCCGGTGGGCGCGGGCGAAGCGCGGAATCGCTTGCCGCGCTGGCGCTTCACCGCGCTGCGCGAACGCGCCCAACGCCGTTGGCGGGGGCCTCGCGATGAACTCCGTGCTGCCGCATGGGTTGGCGCGCGAAGCCGAAGGGTGGTCGCGCCCAGCGCCGTGCGCGGTGCAATGCCGCGCGTGCGGGATGGCATCCCGCCCTCAAACGCACAACCCCGGGCCCTTGCGAGCCCGGGGTCATGTCGCGAGCGAAGCGGTGCTGCGGTGTTACGTACAGACTAGCGGTAGATCGACTTCACCGCGCCCCACGTGGACTTCGTGGTGGGCGTCGGACGGGCGCAGGCATCGTCGAACGTCGTGCCGACGCCGAGGTTGTCCACGACCCAGTTCCAGTCCGCCGTTCCCGCGAATTCAGCCGGGAGCGTTGAGGCCGCATTGCTCTGGCGCAGGCCAAAGCCGGAGACCGAGAGCGACGCGATCGCGGCGTTTGCATCCGTGACGCTCGCGCTCAGCTCGTTCGCCGGGTTCACCCACAGCGTCGAGCTGTGGTTCACCGGGTCGTAGTTGATGACGAGCGTGTAGTCGGTGTTGAAGCTGATCGGGGCCGTCCAGCGGGTGAGGCCCTGCGTGGCGGTGGTGCTCCCGTGCGAGATACCGAACGTGACGCCGCCAGCCGGCAGGTTGCAGACGTACACGCGCGAAACCAGGTTCGCTGCACCGGCATCCTTCAACTCGGCGAAGTAGATCGCCTTCGGAACGCCCACGAACGCCGGGATGTTCGCGATGAAGCACGCATAGGTCTTGCCCGTGGTCGGCTGGGCCGCGAACAGGCGGTGATCGTCGTTCTGCGGGTTGCTGATGGCGCCGCCGGTCGCACGGCCGGCCGCGACCTGCACGTCGACATTGGCGCCGCTGTAGTTCGCCCAGCCGCCGTTCGGGACCAGGTTGCCATTGGGGTACGCGAAGCCATCGGAGAACAGATTGACGGCGAACGCGGGCGGGGCGACGGTCGCGGCGAGCGCGAGCATGCCCAGCGTGGTAGCCAGTCGCTTCATGAGGGGACTCCTTTCAACTGGTGGAAAGCGTGGTGCAGGCCCGTTGCGGGCTGAAGCGAGCGATATCTCCACCGTCTCCACGGGGGGATGGCGTCCCGGGGAAGGCCCGAGGCGGTACTGGAGGTAGCGGAATCCGTAAACCATGCGTCAATACGCCCATCCGGGGCAAGAAAAGAATCGCCTGAGGCGCGAATGTTTCGCGAGCGACGCCGCTGTGGAAAACTTCGTCGCGTCTCGCTCGCGAGAGGGCTCGGCAACGCTCGGTGCCGAGCGCGATGGCACCACCGGGCACACGATCGTGCGGACCACTTCGCGCGTCTCGCCGGAATGGACAGAGCCAGCGACCGACCTGTGGGTAACTTCAGCTCAGGCCTGGCTCCCGGAGCCCGCTTTCGGCGCGCGTCCCGCCCTCGCCGCCCACATCATCCGTAGCGCATTGGCGATCAAGAAGATGGCGAATCCGCGCGCCAGCGTGGCCTGCGGCAGCCGTTGCGCTGCCCACGACGCGAGCGGCGCACCGAGCAGCGCGCCGAGCATGAGGCCGGGCAATAGCTTCTGGTCGACGTTCCCGTGCCGGGCGTGCTCCACGGCGCCGAACGGCGCGCTGCCGAGGATCAGCGCCAGGCTCGTGCCCTGCGCGGTCTGCTGGCTCATGCCGAAGAGCAGCGTGAGCGCGGGCACGGCGATCACGCCGCCACCCACGCCCATGTAGCCCGCGAGCAGTCCGACGGCCGCCCCGACGGCGAGGGCCGCGGCGATGCCGACGGGCCCGGAGAACGGGCCGCCGGAGAGCGCCGCATGCTCGCCCACCGGCGCGCGCCACAGGATGCGCACGCCCATGGCGAGGACGAACCACGCGAACGCCAGCGCCAGCCGCTCGCGCCCGGTGCGCGCCGCGAGCCTCGCGCCGAGCCGCGCCGTGAAAGCGCCCGAGACCGCCATGAGCGCCGCCGGCAGCCAGGCGACGTGGCCCGAGAGGCCGTACACCACGATCCCCGCGAGCGCCGTGGCGGCCACCGCCGCGAGCGACGTGCCGTGCGCCTGGTGCTGCGTGAGCCCGAAGAACGCGGTCAGCACCGGCACCATCACGATGCCGCCGCCGACGCCGAACAGTCCGCCCGCGAGCCCGGCGCCGAAACCCGCGAGCGCCGCGACGAGCCAGCCCGAGCGAGCCCCGGTGCTCAAGCCACGGAAACGGCGCCTACGGCGCCGACGTGTTCGTGGCGTTCGTGGTCGCCGCCGGCGGCACCTTCTGGATCAGCCGCACGGCGTCGGCGAAACGCGTGGCGTTCGTGGGCGCGCCGAGCACGACCGCGATCAGGTCGCGGCCCTGCGCGCGCACCCAGGTCGCGAAGCAGTAGCCGGCCTCGCGGATGAAACCGGTCTTGCCGCCCAGTACTTCGTAGCGACCGTAGAGCAGCCGGTTCGTGTTGCCGATCGTGTGCCACCGCCGCGTGGTGTGGAACTCGTACGAGCGCGTGGTGGTGATCTCGGCGATCAGCGGTTCGTTCGCCGCCGCGTGCAGCAGCCGCGCCACGTCGGCCGCGGTGGAAACGTTGTGCTCGTTCAGGCCGGTGAACTCCACGAACCGCGTGCCGGTGAGGCCGAGCTCGATCGACTTGCGGTTCATGCGCGCGATGAACTCGTCCGGCGTCAGGCCGGACGAATGCGCGATCACGCGCGTGGCGCAGTTGTCCGAGCACATGAGGCTCATGCGCAGCAGCTCGCCGAGCGGCACCACCTCGCCGCGGCGGAGCTGGGTGTGGCCGGCGCCGGCGATCTCGTCGGCGCGCACCGTGACCTCCTTGCTGAGGTCCGGGTTCTGCTCCAGGAACACGAGCGCGGTCATGAGCTTCGACAGCGAGGCGATCGGCACCGAGCGCGAGGCATTCTTCTCGAACAGCACCTCGCCGGTGAGCGGGTCGAGCAGGATGGCGTTGCGCGCGTAGACGCCGCCCTCGGGCGGCACGCGGTGGCGGTAGGCGCGCCGGTGGGTGCGCCGGGTCGTGGCCGGGGCCGCTGAACGGACGGTCAGCACCGTGCCCGCGTACCCGGCCGGTGCGGGGGACGGCACGGCGGCGGGGGCAGCCCCGGCCTCGAGGGCCGAAGCGGCCAGCAGTGCGGTCGTGAGCAGGGCTCCCGTCACGCGGAACGACATCCTCGTCCTCCTCAATGAGTTGTGCCGGATTTTTCACCGGCGCCGGGCCCCTCCATGGGACCGACCACATAGCATCGGTTGAAGTCTACCGTCCGTGAGCTTGCAGGGTCAACGCTCGTGATGCATCACGCACTGCAAAACGATCTGCGTGCGGTTACTCACCCGGCGCGAGGGAACGGCGGAACTCCATCAGCGACGCGGCGGCCAGCGTATCGGCCTCCGTGAAGTCGGCCAGGCGCCGGCCATCCTTGCAAGCATCGGTCCGGGCCGGGAGGTCGCTCCTGAGGAAGAACTCGAATCGTGCAATCCGCTGCACGAACGCTGCAGAATCGGGCAGCGGGGCGCTGCGCAGCAGCACCGATGCCCCCCGGAGCGCCTCGGGGAACGTGCGCAGCCGCTGCTCGATGCGCTGCGTCTCGCCGCAGCCGACGACCGGGTTGCCGGCGAGGGGCGCCATGACCGCGGCTTGAAGAATGTCCAGCCACAGCATCGGGTCGCGGCGGATCCCGCCCTCGGGGCCGTACTGCAGCAGCTCGCGCGTGAGCCGCGAGCGCAGCGTGTCGGCGCGCGGGCTCGGCGGCACCTTGTCGAGGTCGGCGAGCATGAGGTTCAGGTCCTCGATGTGCGTGGTCAGGTCGCTCTCGGAGAGCGGCTCGAACGTCTCGTTCTTGGGCGCCACGCCGTAGCTCGCGGCGAGATCGGGCCGGCGCACGGGGAGCAGCTGGGCGTAGAACGTTTCCACGTGCGTGAGCGTGGCCTCGTTCTGCTTTGCGCTCGTGGGCTTGGGGCTCGAGCTGTTGCGCGCCGCGCACGCGCCGAACAGGGCGAGCGCCGAGAGCAGGAACGGAAGGCCGGTCTTGGTTGCGATGCGGTTCGTCATGGTCGCGGGGTCACCTTCTCCACCAGGTGCAGCGGGTCGTCGACGTTGAGCGGCGTGGTGGCGATGAAAGCCTGTGCGTGTCTTACCCCGATCTGCCAGCCCCAGTAGCGCGCGTAGGTCTCGAACGCCTCGCGCGGGTGGGGCAGATGATTCGGCCGCGGCCGGTCCGGATGATAGAACTGCGAGCGGTGGCAGTCGATGGCGGCGAGCCAGTCGTCGACGTACCCGGAGATATCGACGACGAACGTGGCCTCGTGCCCG
>Ga0207670_10000116_pt1 | contig 54285 bp, 50 predicted proteins | sample KBSS23HmetaG_FD_184339 | JGI IMG/M metagenome (GOLD analysis project Ga0207670, IMG submission 184339) | Switchgrass rhizosphere microbial communities from Kellogg Biological Station, Michigan, USA - KBS S2-3H metaG (SPAdes) (version 2) | ecosystem: Host-associated > Plants > Roots >... | reverse complement strand
GATGTCGCACGACATCCGCGCCTGTTCGAGGGTGCGCCGCGGCACTCGTACCTCACGCGACACGTCATGGATGACGCAGTGGGTCCTCCCGAGGCCTACGAGTGGGCGGCGCCCGACATTCCGGACAGCCCACCGATGCGCGTGCGCGGACCGGACGAGCTGACGTCGGCGAGGCTCTCGCGCCTGCCGATCGACGAGGGAGCGGAGTGGGAGGTCGCGCTCGCGACCGGCGCGGGCGTGGTCCAGCCATCGCCCGGCGTCCGGCCCCAGATGCTGCTGACGCTGTTCGTCGTGGATCGCGGGTCCGGGTACATCCACCACGGCGAACCCATGTCGGCGTCGGGCGCGTTGGGTTCGCTGCAGAGGGTCTTCGCCGGTGTCCTGCTGTCCCTGGGCTTCGCCCCGAGACGAATCCTCGTGCGCAACCACGCGCAGCGCGAGCAACTCGCACCGGTCGCGAGACTCACAGGTTCCAAACTGCTGCGCGTCCAGCGCCTGCCGCAGGTCGAGGAAGCCAGTACGGCGCTCCATGACTTCATGACCGGCCGCGGGTGATGCCGGGCTCGGCACGTCATGGGGCGGTCGGGCCGCCGGTGCGTCGTTCCGGCGGCCGCCGCTTCCACAGCTTTCTCGACTCGTTCGCCTCTTCGAGCGAGCGGAACTTCTGCACGCCGTGCGGGCGCGCGAGGGGGTAGAGCCACGCGGCCATGTGGAAAACGCGCCGCATCGTCTTCGGGATCCGCGGGTCGCCGGGGAACAACCAGAGCGCGCGTCGAGCCTCTTCGTGCGTGCGGAACTTCTGCACAGGCATCAGGCGTCCTCCAGGCCGAACCGCTCGCGCAGCTCCTCAGCGTCGCGGCCATCGATCGGGCGGAGTGTGTCTTTCTTCATCCGCAGCAGCATTCGCGGCGTGGCCACACGCACCTTCACGCCGTCGGCATCAACTTCCTCCCACTCGATCTGATCGAACGCGAATGCCTCTCCGAGCCGGGCGATCACGTCCACCGTCATCTCGTCGGCGGGCGTGAAGCGAACCACCGGGATCTCGCCCGCCAACTCCGCAGCGTTGATCTCGCTGATCGCCGGGTCCTGCCACACATCAAAGAGCGCCTCCCGCAACCGGGCCACGTTCTCCTCGGTGGGGCGCACGAACAGGTCGACATCCTGCGTGCCGCGAACGATACCGTGGAGCGCCAATGCGACCGCCCCCACGATCACGTATTCGACCCTGCGCGCAACCAACGCCCTGAACAACTTGAGCAACACCTCGTAATCCATGTCCCCGATCTTCATCGCGGCGACCTCCGCGGGGGCATTCCCACGGGGGCGCGGACGGCGGCCCATACTGGGACCGGATCCGGAGAGCCGTAAAGCGCACCGATACACCCTTGACCGGGCGCGCGGGGGGCGCCGATACTCCCGGCCAAGGGGTTCCCGCGCGAGTCCCTCGTGAGGCGACAGCCAAAACTTCGCGTCCTCTGATCCCTCTTCACCTTTCAGGAGGACGTATGCCGTCTCCGACCGAAATCTCCGTCTCGCAGCTCGCTCGCCTCGTCGGCACGCCCGACGCCCCGGCCATCGTCGACGTCCGGAGCGAGGAGCACTTCAAGGCCGACCCGCGGTTCATCCCGTGCGCGTTCCGCCGCGACCACTCGACGGTCGACACTTGGGCCGATGCCTACCGTGGCAGGCACGTGGTCGCCGTCTGCCAGCACGGCGGGAAGTTGAGCCAGGGTGTGGCCGCCTGGCTCCGCAGCCGCGGCATCGAAGCCGAATCGTTGGAAGGCGGTCACGACGCCTGGGTCGCCGAGAAGGCCCTGCTCGTGGACTCGCGAAAGCTCGCGCCGCGCGATGCCCAGGGGCGCACGGTGTGGGTCACGCGCGCGCGGCCCAAGGTGGACCGCATCGCCTGCCCGTGGCTGATCCGCCGCTTCGTGGATCCCGACGCGGTGCTGCTGTTCGTCTCGCCCACCGAGATCGCCGGCGTCGCCGAGCGTTTCAAGGCGACGCCGTATGACGTCGAGGGCGTCCACTGGAGCCACCGCGGTGACCACTGCTCGTTCGACACGTTCGTCGAGGAGCTGGGGCTCTCGTCGCCGCCGCTCGATCGGCTGGCGCTGATCGTGCGCGGCGCCGACACGGCGCGACAGGACCTGGCGCCCGAAGCGGCGGGGCTGCTCGCGGCGTCGTTCGGCTACTCGCGGATGTACAAGGACGACCTGGAACAGCTCGCGCACGCGATGGAGTTCTACGACGCGCTCTATCGCTGGGCCCGCGACGCCATGGACGAGACGCACAACTGGCCGGCGACCAAGCCCAAGGCGTCCGCGAAGTCGCCCGAGCCCAGCCGGGCTTGAGCCCCGAACCAGCAACTCCCGCGACCGCGCCGAAAGGCGCGGCCGCGGGTTCTAATGTCGCGGACGCAGGGGGCGCTGACATCCTGACGCTCGCCCAGGCCCAGCGGGTCTGGGCGGGCATCGGGCTGCGCTCGTTCGGCGGGCCCACGGCGCAGATCGCGCTCATGCACCGCGTGCTGGTCGAGGAGCGACGCTGGCTCGACGAGCGCGAGTTCCTGGACGCGCTGGGCTTCTGCATGCTGCTGCCCGGGCCGGAGGCGATGCAGCTCGCGACGTACGCCGGCTGGAAGCGGCACGGTCTCGCGGGCGGACTCACCGCGGGCCTGTGGTTCGTGCTCCCGGGCGCGCTCGTCGTGGGCTCGCTCGCCGCGATCTATGCGGCATTCGGTCACGTGCCGTGGATCGTGGCGGCGTTCGCCGGGATCAAGGCGACCGTCCTCGTGCTCGTGATCGAGGCGATGCTGCGCATCGGCCGGCGTGCGCTCACCGAACGCCGGCAGGTCGTGGTGGCGGCGGCCTCGCTGCTCTCGCTCGGGATCTTCTCGGTCCCCTACCCGCTCGTCGTGCTCGCGGCGGGGCTGCTCGGCTGGGGATGGACGACGGGAAAGCGATCCGAGGTCGCGCCGGCGAACACGAGCGTGTCGCCGCTCGCGACGCTCCGCACGATCGCCATCTGGCTCGCGATCTGGGTGCTCCCGCTCGCGGCACTCGCCGCCGCCGTGGGCCCGGGCCACATCCTCTCGCAGCTGGGCCTGTTCTTCTCCAAGCTCGCCGTGGTCACGTTCGGCGGCGCCTACGCCGTGCTCGGCTACATGAGCCAGGACGTGGTGACGGGGCATGGCTGGCTCACGGCCGGCCAGATGCTCGACGGCCTGGGGCTCGCCGAGACCACGCCGGGACCGCTGATCCTCGTCACCGAGTTCGTGGGCTTCATCGCGGCCTGGCAGTCGCCGCCGCACGCCTCCCTCCTGCGCGGTGCCCTGGGCGCGGCCGTCGCGGTTCACGCCACGTTCGCTCCGTGCTTCCTCTTCGTCTTCGCCGGTGCGCCGCACATCGCGCGCATCCGCAGCCTGCCGCACCTCCAGGGCGCGCTCGCCGCCATCACCTCGGCGGTGCTGGGCGTCATCCTGAGCCTTGCGCTGTGGTTCGCCACGCACGTGCTGTTCGCGCGCACGGACACGATCCACGCGGGCCCCGCGCACCTGCTCGTGCCGATCCCCGCGAGCGTCGATGCGCGGATGCTCGCGCTGTCGCTCGTGAGCGCGTTCCTGCTCATGCGCCTGCGCTGGAGCGTGCACCGGGTGCTCGGAGCGGCCGCCGCGCTGTCGCTGCTGCTCACGTGGCTCGCGCGCGCCCATTGAGGACGACGCGGGGCCGGCTCGGCCTGCCTTCCCCGCCTACGCCTTCCGCCGCGCCCCGGCTGCGGTGCAGCGGTAGTGCGGCTCGCCGCTGAAATTCATCGCGAACTCCTCGGCCTGGATGAGCTCGGCGTGCGACAACACGGTCAGCGCCGCGGCGGCGCGCTTCACGGGCATGGTGAGGCGCGCAGCCAACCGCCGCGGCGTCCACGCGCGCGTGGGTTCATCATGCATCAGTCGCGCGCAGTGGAGGACATCGGGATACAGGGGTTTCGCGGGCTCGCCGGCGAGCACGCCGTTCATGACCTCGGCGGCGATCCACGCGGCGAGCGCGGCGTCATCGGCGTCGCGGCATTCCACGAACACGTCGTTGCGCTCCGGCGGGTCGGTGTAGGCGCAGGTCACGCCCGAGAGCTTGCTCGAGGCCTTGTCGATCGCCCCCAGCAGCTCCAGCGTGACGTGCTCGAACACGTGCGCCTGGTTCGCGCTCGAATCACCGGGGACGAGCAGGATGCGCGTGCCGGGCGCCGGCTTGCCGCCGTCGGTCGCACCCGCGCGGCACTGGTGACGGGCGAGCCCGGGGAAGGCGCCGACCAACTCGCTCATGACCGCGGTCTCGGCCAGCCGGGGCACGCGCTCGGTGTCGACCGTCACGCGCAGCTTCTGCTGGCCCGCGTGGAATGCGGGGTTCAGGGGTTCGATCTCGGCGAACGTGCCGAAGGCCATGGACCGGATGTGGATCACTGCGCGCTCCACCGCTCGCGGCCGGGTCTGGGCTGCGGTTGGGATGGCGTCGAGAATCAACCGGCGGGAGAGAGCCCCGAACCCCTCCCGCCGAGGGCTTCACTGATCAGGGTTTCTGGAATCTCGTCTCGTCCAGGTCCAGCGTTCCCTGGAGGACGACCCGGTATTCACCGGTTTCGGCGTTGAATCCTTCCACCTTCGCCCGGCTGGAGATCGAGTGGCTCACCACGTCCCAAATGCCCGTGGACAGGGCCTTCGGTGACATCTGAGTGCGCTCGATCGCGTTCAGGGCGTTGGGGTCCATTCTGGGCATATCGTCACCTCCCAGAGAGCTGTGGAGGCCTAGCCCTCGTCGAACTTGGTCTCCTCCTTGTCGAGTGTGCCCTGAAGAACGATGCGATACTCCCCGGTCTCGGGGTTGATCACCTCCACCTTCGCTCGGGCGTTGACCGAGCTCAGGATCATGTCGCTGAGCTTGTTCTTCAGCGACGCGGGTGAGGTGGGCGTACGCTCGATCGCGTTCAGGTCGTGAATGCGGAAGCGTGCCATGTACGAGTCACCTCCCTTCCTTAGGGACGACCGGCCCTGGTCGCGTGTGCCTCGGGGCGTGCCTGTCGGGCCCGGACCGAACATCCCGTGTTGACCCCGACCTCTATAGCTACGGCTCTTACTCCGTCGGGGCGTCCGTCGCCTGCAGACAGCAGGCGAAAACCAGTCTGTACGTCATGCCTTCCACCGTCGTTATGGCGCGCGGCGTGCCGCGCGCGCTGGATCGTGGGGTCGTGTGCCCGAGCCGTGCGCGCGTGCGATCCGCGAGCTTGGGCGGCCCGGGCGGCGCCAGCGCGGGGTCGGGACCGATGCCCGCCAGCACGGTCGACGTGCGCGGCGTCGCGGTGCCCGGTGAAGCCGGGGCCACCGGCAGTGCCGGCGTGGTCAGTGCCACCTCGCCCTGCTCTGCGCTGGCCGGGGCGATGCTCGCCCCCGCAGATGCTGGCCTCTGGATCATGCTCGAGGCCTCCTTCGCTACCGTCGCGGCCCGTGCCGCGACGTCACTCGATGTCCGCCGCCGGAGCAGTTGCTCCCGCAGCCAGCGTTCCTCCGTGGCGCTCAGGGGTCGCGGCGCTTCATCCGTGCGAACCCGTCCGGTGCTCACGGCACGCTGGCTCCGATCAGTTCCGGCACGTGGACCCGGCGCGCTCGACAGGATGTGTCGTTCCACTCGCACCGCCACGAACGAAAACGCCCGCAGCGATGAGATCGCGGCGGGCGATGCAGTCGAAGCGGCTGGAGTCGCGCAGGGCTATCACGATGGCCTCCGTGGCCGACGAACTTCTCCGTACCGCAACCTAAGGCGGCGACTCGACGCGGTCAACGGCAAACCACCTGACTATGACGTCAGATGTGTGTCGCGCGACGGATTTTTCAGAAGTCGGACTCCTGCACGTGGCGCTCGGGCGGATGGGTCACGCGCAGCGCGCCGGGTTCGGACGCCGTCAGGAGCACGGCGCCACAGGCCAGGCAGACGCGCGCACCCACTGGGCTCGAGTGCTGCTCGTCCACCGCCAGCCGCAACCCCGCGGCGCCGGCGAACGTCGCCTCAGCCAGATCATTGCCTTTGCAGCGGATGCATGCCGTGGGCTGGGACATCGGCTCTCCTCCTGACAGCCCGCGGCCGGGCGGACCGTCTCCCGCGGGGGATCAGATCGCGTCGCTCGGCTTCCCCCGGAGCTTGTTCCAGATGAGCCTCAAGAAGTCGTAATGCCGGTCAACGACCCGCTCCTTCAAGGGGATGATGGCGTTGTCCGTGATGTGGATCCCCTCGGGGCAGACCTCGGTGCAGCACTTGGTGATGTTGCAGAGGCCGAGCCCGGCGGTGTCCTTGAGGAACTTCGTCCGGTCCTCGCCGTCGATCGGGTGCATCTCGAGCGCGGCGATGCGGACGAAGAACCGCGGCCCCGCGAACTTGTGCTTGAGCTCGTGCGCGCGCAGCACGTGGCACACGTCCTGGCACAGGAAACACTCGATGCACTTGCGGAATTCCTGGACGCGGTCCACGTCGGACTGCTTCCACTTCCACTCCGCGCCCTCGCGCGGCTTGAACGGTGCGATGCGCTTGTTCACCTCGAAGTTCCACGACACGTCGGTGACCAGGTCGCGGATCAGCGGGAACGTCTTCATCGGCCGCACGCTCACCGCCTCGCCCTCCGCGAAGTGGTCCATGCGTGTCTTGCACATGAGCGACGGCTTGCCGTTCACCTCGGCGCTGCACGAGCCACACTTGGCCGCCTTGCAGTTCCACCGCACCGCCAGATCCGGCGCGCGGTGGGCCTGGATCCAATGAATGGCGTCCAGCACGACCATGCCGGGCTCGATCGGCACGCGGTACTCGACCTCCTGCCCGCCGCTCGGGTCGCCGCGGAACACGCGGACCACGGCCTCACGGCTCGCGCCGTTTCCAATCCCGCCGGGTGCCCCGGATGCGCCTCCGCTCATCGCGCCACCTCCTGCTTCGCGCCCGGCTTGGCGTCGAACAGCGTCTTCAGCTCGGCCGGCATCTGCGGCAGCGGCGTCGCGGTGACCTGCATCCCCGACGGGCCGCGCGCGACGCAGTGGTTGACCTGTCCCAGCGCCGGGTCGAGCGCGGTGAAGTCGAGGCGCGAGTGGGCGCCGCGGCTCTCCTTCCGGAGCAGCGCCGAGCGCGCGATCGCCTCGGACACGATGATCATGTTCTGGAGGTCGCGCGCGAGGTGCCAGCCGGGGTTGAACATCCGGGTGCCCTCGACGCGGACGGCCGCGGCACGGGCTTTCAGCTTCTGGAGCTGCTCGATCGCCGACTCGAGATCGGCCTGCACGCGGAAGATGCCGACCAGCCGGTCCATCACGTCCTGGAGCGCGCGGTGCACCTCGTACGGGTTCTCGCCCGACGTGCGCTCGAACGGGTCCAGCAGCACGCGTGTCTCGGCCTCGATCTCGGCGTCGTTCACGCGCGGCGGACTCGACTGCTTCTTCGCGTACACGGCCGCACCCGCGCCGGCGCGCCGCCCGAAGACGAGGAGGTCGGAGAGCGAGTTGCCGCCGAGGCGATTCGCGCCGTGCATGCCGGCCGCCGCCTCGCCCGCGGCGAACAGGCCGGGCACGGTGGCCGCCGCGGTGTCGGGCTCCACGCGCAGGCCGCCCATCATGTAATGAGTGGTCGGCCCCACCTCCATCGGCCCCTTCGTGATGTCGACGTCGGCCAGCTCCATGAACTGGTGGTACATGCTGGGGAGCTTCCGCTTCACGCGTTCGGCCGGCAGGTAGCTGATGTCCAGGAACGCGCCGCCGTGCGGCGAGCCACGGCCCTCCTTCACTTCCGTATAGATCGCGCGCGCGACGTTGTCGCGGGTCGAGAGCTCGGGGGGCCGGCGCGACTTGCCCTGGCGGCCGGCGACGGCGTCCTCCACCCACTGCCTCGCCTCGGCGTCGTTCTCGGCGTACTCGTGACGACGCGCCTCGGGCAGGTACTTCCACATGAAGCGCTCGCCCTTGCTGTTGCGAAGGATGCCGCCCTCGCCGCGCACGCCCTCGGTGACGAGCAGGCCCATCACGCCCGGCGGCCACACCATGCCGGTGGGGTGGAACTGCACGAACTCCATGTCGATCAACTCCGCGCCCGCGTCGTAGGCGAGCGCCTGGCCGTCGCCGGTGTACTCCCACGAGTTGCTGGTGACGCGGTAGCTCTTGCCGATGCCGCCGGTGGCGATGACGATCGCCTTGGCGCGGAAGACGACGAAGCGTCCCGACTCGCGCCAGTAGGCGAGCGCGCCGGCGATCCGGTCCCCGTCCTTCAGGAGCCGCGTCACCGTGCACTCCATGTAGACGTCGAGCCCGGAGTGAACACCCCTGTCCTGGAGCGTGCGGATCATCTCCAGGCCGGTGCGGTCGCCGACGTGCGCGAGGCGTTTCCACGTGTGGCCGCCGAACGCCCGTTGGAGGATCCGGCCGTCAGGCGTGCGGTCGAACAGCGCGCCCCACTGCTCCAGCTCGCGGACGCGATCGGGCGCTTCCTGCGCGTGGAGCTGCGCCATGCGCCAGTGGTTCAGGAACGAGCCGCCCTTCATCGTGTCCATGAAGTGCGTCTGCCAGTTGTCCTGCGGGTCGACGTGCGAGAGCGCGGCGGCGACGCCGCCCTCGGCCATCACCGTGTGCGCCTTCCCGAGCAGCGACTTGCACACCAGCCCCACCGAGACGCCGCTGGCCGAGGCCTCGATCGCGGCGCGCAGCCCGGCGCCGCCGGCGCCGATGACGATCACATCGTGGGTGTGCGTCTCAAAATGCTCGCTCACATCAACCTCACGTCGTGGATGAGACCCATGGAGCAGGCACGCACGTAGGCGTCCGCCGCGCAGACGAAGAACAGGCTCCACCATGCCCAGCCCATGTGGTGCTCGTTGAGCCAGCTCTGCGCGTTCCACACCTGGTGTCGCGGGCCGCCGGCGACGACGCACGAGAAGCAGTCGACGCGACCGCCGACCAGGTGCCGGATCGAGTGGCAGGAGAACGTGTACATCGTCAGCAGCGTGTTGCTCGCGAGCAGCATGAACGAGCCAACGCCGATCCCGAACCGGCCGTCGAAGATGAAGCCCTTGACGATGTCCACCCAGAGGAAGAACAGGATCGGGATGGCGAGGTAGATCAGGTAGCGGTGGATGTTCTGGAGCACGAACGGGAAGCTGGCCTCGCCGGCATAGCCGCTGCCGCGCGGCTCACCCACCGCGCACGCCACCGGGTCGGCGAAGAACGCGCGGTAGTAGGCCTTGCGGTAGTAGTAGCAGGTGCCGCGGAAGCCGAGCGGCGCGCCGAGCACGAGCAGCGCCGGCGACAGCGGCCACCACTTGGGCTTCAAGAGCGGCGAGTAGAACGGCGACAGGTAGTTGCCGAACTCGTAGTGCTTGCCCTGGAACGCCGCCCAGGTGGCGTAGGCACCGAGCACGAGCAGTGCGGCACCCTGCACGAGGGGCTGGAGCCACCACGCGTCGGTGCGCTCGGTCTTCCCGAACGGCTCCCCGAGGCCGCGGCCGCGATCGAGGCCGGGCGGGGCGCCTAGGCCGCGCTTCGGCGGGGCGGCCACGCCGCCGGGTGCGGCGGCCATCTCCACGCTGCGAGTCTTTCGCGCGTCCACCGACATCAGCTCCCTCCGGTGCGAATGCGGTCGTCCGTCACCCGTGATGAGGACCGGGAAAGTAGCGCGACCTTATCACCGCGCGCGCGCGTGCGAAAAGCAGAGCGGCACGGCACGCGTTCTACGACCGCGGCCGCTCCGTGCCGCCGAGGTCGCGCACGATGCCCTCGAGCAGCTCGATCTGGCGCTGCTGCATCTTCACCAGCTCGGACCAGTCGCGCTCGCGCAGGTCGTCGAAGCGCGAGTGCAGCGTCTGGATGGCGACCTCGGAGCGCAGGTTCACCTCGTAGTCGTTCGTGGCCATGAGCCGGTCCTTCGCCGCCTGGCGGTTCTGGCTCATCATGATGACCGGCGCCTGCAGCGCCGCGACGCACGACAGGCAGAGGTTCAGGAGGATGAACGGGTAGGGATCGAACGGCCGCCTGAGCTGGCCGTTCACGATCATCCAGATCGCCATCGCGAGCAGGAAGCTGCCGATGAACGTCCAGCTGCCGCCGAACTGGGCGACCCGGTCAGCGACCCGATCGCCGAACGTCATCCGCTCCTCGAACGCGACGTTCGGGTCGCGCTGCGGGCCGCGCCGGAGCACACGATCGAGCGCGCCGCGCTCCAGGTTGCCCAGCTTTCGGATCGCGGCCTCCAGATCCACGATCGTGCCGCCCTCGCCGAACGCCTTGCGCGTCTGGCGAGCCACCGGCCGCAGTCGACGCGCGATGGCGAGCGTGAGCATGGCCCCGAGCAGCGACACAATGGCGTGTCGCCACAGGTCGCGCGGCCCGACGAAGCCGAGCGCGTCGAACACCCAGCCGCCGACGAGGCTCCCGAGCGCACCGAGGATGATGTTGCCGGACACGCCGTAGTCGCGGCCCTTCATGAGCTTTCCCGCGGCCCACCCCGACAGCGTGCCGGCCGCCAGCCAGATCAGGGTTTCCATGTGTGCCTCCCCGCCTACTGCCACGGCGCACGCGAAGCATGTGCGCCTTCTCAAATCTCAACCCTGCGCGAGCAATACCACCGCGGCCAGCGCCACGACCACGCCCACCTTCTGCGCCGGGGCGAGTCGCTCGTGCAGCACGAGCTGGGCAAGCAGCACGGTCGTGGCGGGTGCCAGGGAGACCAGCGTCGCGACGAGGCTCAACGGCGCGCGCTGCACCGCGAGCAGGTAGAGCACGTTGGCGCTCACGTCGGTCACCGCGGCGCCGAGGACGAACGGCCGCGCCGCGGCCGCGAGCCGCCATGTCGCGCGGCTCGCGAACACCATCGCCCAGAGGAGCAGGCTCGCGCTGGCGCGCCCCGCGACCAACGCCCACCCGCTCGCGCCGCGCTCCACGCGGCCCAGGCAGACGAGGAAGAGGCCGATCAGCACGCCGCTCGCGATCGCCGGAAGCAGTGACGCGCTCCCCGTGCGCGAGGCGGCTGCCTCGCCCGGCGCGCCGTGCGCGCTGATCAGCGCCACGGCCACGACGCCGACCCCGATGCCGGCAAGCGGCAGCACACCCGGGCGTTCCCCGAGCCCCAACCCCATCACCACGGGCACGGCGAGCGCGATCATCGAGATGAGCGGCGCCGCGGTGCTCACGGTGCCGCCCGCGAGCGCTCGATAGAGCAGCAGCACGCCCGCGCCACCGGTCAGCCCCGCCGCGGCGCCCCACACGAGGTCGCTCACACGGGTCACGCCCGGTGCGAAGCAGGCGTAGAGCACGAGGAACACGACGCCGACGATCTGGAACCACGCCGTCACCGTCACCGCGGGCGCACGGCGCGAACCCATGCCGCCCAGGAAGTCGGCGACGCCGTAGAGCATCGACGACATCACCGCCATCACGAAGGGCATCGCGTTTCAGCTCAGCGCGCCGTCGCGCGCCAGCCGTCGCCCGCGCGCTCGGCGCGGCCGTCGCGCTCGAGCTTTTCCAGGTGCGCGAGCAGCGAGCGCTCCGCCCAGCCCCAGAGCTCGCGGGGCGTGTCGTCGTAGACGCGCGGCACCAGGTCCTCGAGCGGGCGCGGGCCCACGTCGAGTGCGGCCAGCACCTTCCCCTCGCGCTCCAACCGGTGCGCGATCAGCGCGCGGATGCGCCGCACCGCGGCGCCCGAAGGCGAGCCGTGCGCGGGGAACAGCGTCAGCGGCTCGAGCGCCGCGCAGCGCTCGAGCGACGAGAGGTAGGCGCGCATGTCGCCGTCGGGCGGATCGATCACCACGCTCCCCGGCCCGCCCGGGAGCAGGTCGCCGCAGAAGAGCGCCCGGCGCTTCGGCTGCCAGAGCGAGATCGAGTCGCGCGTGTGCCCGGGTGTTTCGAGCACGCGCAGCGTCCAGTCGTTCAAGCCGGGCGCCAGCGGGAGCACGTCGCCTTCTTTCACCACCACGTCGAGCTTCATGTGCTCGGCGAGCAGGCGATGGCCCACGACGCGAGCGCCGAGGCGCTCGCGGCAGGCGGTGACACCGCCGGTGTGGTCGGGATGGTGGTGCGTGACCACGATCATCGTCACCTTCCGGCCCTCGCTCGCCAGGTGGTCGGTGAGCGCGAACAGGTCACGCAGGTGCTCGGGCTCGCCGCTCCCCGGGTCCACGAGCGCCATCTCGGTCTCGCCGAGCAGGTAGGCATTCGTGTAGAGCGCGGGCGGCAGCGGCTTGGTCGGCATGGCGTGGAGCACGACGCCCCACTGCATCTCGACGCGGCGGACCGGCGTGGCGGCGCGCTCGGGGCCCTGCGCGATGCGCGCCGCGAGGCCGTCCTCCCCCTCGGCCAGCGCGATCAACGTCCACAGGATCGGCGCGGCGAACGTCAGCTCGCCATGGCGGTAGCGATCGAGCGCCTCGAGCGGCTTCACCCACTCGCCGCCCGCGAGCTCGCCAGGGATGACGTGCGGGGCCTGCCCGGAGGGCAGGCGACTGAGAAAAAACAGCGTGTCGAACCGCATCGGCGCGAACACCGGCGTCTGCCAGCGGCCCGCGAAGCCGAGCGACTCGGGATGGAGCGTCCAGCCGTGCTCGCTCGCGACCTCGGCGAGCGTGGCACGGCCCGCGAGCAGCGCGTCGCGCGCGGCGGCCAGCGCCGCGGGCTCGACCTCGCCCTCGATGCCGATCAGCACACCGGTCTCCTCCAGCGCCTCGCGCACCGCGCACACGCGTGCCGCCCGCTCGAAATCGTCCGCGACGCCGGAGACTGGGAATGTGGCATCCGCCGCATCCACCTTGCCGCCCGGGAACGCCATGAAGCCCGGTTGGAACGGCACCGCGTCGCTGCGCCGCACCCAGTACACCTCGAGCGCGTCCCCGTGCCCGCGCACGAGCACCACGCATGCCGCATCACGGAACGTCTTCGCCGAGGTCACTTCTTCTTCGCGCGCGCCATGGAAAAAGCCCCCCGGTGGCGTCCGGAGGGCTCCCCTGCCATGCCGGCGCGGCGTTCTCTTGGATCGAGACGCCGTCGTGGCGTCTCAGGCTGACGCAGCGTACGCCATCTTGAGCGCCTTGCGCACGAGGTCGAGCGCCTCGTCCACCTCGGCGCGCGTGATGTCGAGCACCGGGCGGAAACGGATCGAGCGCCTGCCGCAGCCGAGGATCATGAGCCCCAGCTCGTACGCCTTGTCCATCAACCGGTCGCGCGTCTCGGTGTCGGGCAGGTCCACGGCGCACATGAGGCCGCGGCCACGGGCGTTCGAGACCACGTCCGGCCTCTCCGCCTGCATCGCCTGCAGCCCCGCCAATAGGTGGTCGCCCACGGCGGCGGCGTTCTCGACCAGGCGCTCCTCCTCGATGATCTCGAGATAGCGCTGGCAGCGCACCATGTCGACCAGGTTGCCGCCCCAGGTGGAGTTGATGCGCGAGGACACCTTGAACACGTTGTCCGGCTCGTCGTCGATGCGCCCGCCGGCGAGGAAGCCGCAGACCTGCATCTTCTTGCCGAACGCCACGAGGTCGGGCTCGACGCCGATGCCCTCGTGAGCCCAGAACCGGCCGGTGAGGCCCACACCGGTCTGCACCTCGTCGAAGATCAGCAGCGCGTCGTGCTCGTGGGCGACGCTCTTCAATGCCGCGAGGAACTCGGTGCGGAAGTGATGGTCGCCGCCCTCGGCCTGGATCGGCTCGATGCAGATGGCGGCGATGTCGTCTTTCCGCTCCGCGAACGCCTTCCGGATCTCGGCGAGCGTGTCGGCCTCGGCCTTCTTCACCCGCGTGAGCTCCGCGCCGTCGACCGGGAACGCCAGGTGCGGATTCGACACGCGCGGCCAGTCGAACTTCGCGAAATACTGGTACTTGCGCGGGTCGGCGGTGTTCGTCATCGACACCGTGTAGCCCGAGCGCCCGTGGAACGCCTCGCGGAAATGGAGGATCTGGTGGCCCTTCTCGGCCTTCAGGCCCGTGCGGAAGTTCTGGCGCACCTTCCAGTCCATCGCGGCCTTCAGGGCGTTCTCCACGCCCAGCGCGCCGCCGGCGATGAAGAACGAATGCGGCAGCCACGGCCGCATGGCGACGCGGCCGAACACGTCGACGAACTCCGCGAACTCGGTGGAGTAGATGTCCGAGTTCGTGGGGTTGACGAGCGCTGCGCGCGTGAGCTTCGCGAGGAAGTCGGAGTCCTGGAGTTTCGGGTGGTTGAACCCGATCGGCAGCGTGGCGAAGAACGAGAACAGGTCCAGGTAGTCGCGGCCGGTGCGCGAATCGTGCATGCGCCGGCCACGGCTCTTCTCCAGGTCGAGCACCATGTCGTAGCCGTCCGCGAGCATGTGGCGGGCGAGCGTGGCGTGCACCGCGGCGGGTGCGATCTTCGGCGACTTCATGCGTCCTCTCCTCCGACCTGGACCGCCCCTGCACCCGCGGGCGCCGCGGGTCCGGCGTCGACGAACGTGGCTTCCTTCACCGTGGACAGCACCATCACCGTGCGCGTCTGGCGCACGCCCTCGTGTCCCGACAACTGCTCCAGGAGCAGCGCCTGCAGCGCCGGCATGTCCGCCACACGCACCTTGAGGAGCAGCGAGAACTCGCCGGTGATGTGATGGCACTCCTGTACCGCGTCGAGCTTCTTGACCCGCTCGATGAAGCCCTTCTCGAACCGCGGGTGCTCGAAGAACACTTCGATGAACGCGCACACCTGCGCGCCCACGGCGGCCGGGTCCACCACCGCCGTCCATCGGCGGATGACCCCCGCCGACTCGAGCTTCTTCAGCCGCTCGTGCACCGCGGCGGTCGAGAGCCCGACCCGCCGGGCGATCTCCGACTGGGCGAGCGAGGCGTCCTTCTGCACCAGGCCGAGGATGCGGCGGTCGATGGCATCGAGTGCGCGGGAGACGATGAGCGTTTTGGTCATGACTAAAGAATACTTTCGGCAGATTGCCGATTCAACTGAATAGATTATTGTCAACTGCCATCCACTACTTCTTTTGTACGGCCAGCTGGCCAGAGGCGGGACCGCGGCGCGGCGCCCGCACGCATCCCACTGAGCCACAACGCGTTCGGCCCTCTGCTACTGTCCCCTGCCATGATCTTCGCGCTCGACCTGGAAGGGGTGCTGGCCCCCGAGATCTGGCCGCTCCTGGGCGTCCACTTCGGCGTCGCCGAGTTCTCGCTCACCACCCGCGACACCGCCGACTTCGACGACCTGATGCGGCGCCGCGTGGCGGGCGCGGCGAAGGCGCGGCTCTCGCTCGCCGACCTGCAGGCCGTCGCGCACGCGGTCGAGCCCTACCTCGGGGCGAAGGACTTCCTCGCCAGGCTGCGCACGATGGGCAACGTCGTCATCATCTCGGACACGTTCCACGAGTTCTCGGAGCCGCTCGCCGCCAAGCTCGGCCACGCGTCGCTGTTCGCGAACCGGTTCGAGCTTGACGGCGCGGGGCACATCGTGGGCTTCAAGCTCAGGATCCGCGGCCAGAAGGAGCGCATCGTCTCGGGCTTCAAGAGTGCCGGCTACAAGGTGGCGGCCGTGGGCGACTCGCTGAACGACCTGTCGCTCTTGAAGAGCTGCGACTATCCCGTGCTCTACCGCCCGGTGGAAGCGTTGGCGCGCGAGTTCCCCGGCGTGAGGCCGGTGTTCAACCTGGACGACGCGCTCACACTGATGCAGGTCGCCTATCGCCAGGTGGAGGAGAACGGGGCGAACCCGACGTGAGCGAACCCATCCCCCCGACCGGTCCCGAGCTCACGCAGGGCGTGCCGTTCGGGGACATCCCCGACGGCGGCATCCTCGTCGGCCAGGCGGCGGGCGAGCCCGTGCTGCTCGTGCGCCGTGGGCAGGACGTGTGGGCGGTGGCCGCGGCGTGCGGCCACTGGGGCGCGCCGCTCGCCGACGGCATCGTCGTCGACTGCCAGATCCGCTGCCCGTGGCACCACGCGTGGTTCGACTGCCGCAGCGGCGAAGCCGTTGGCCCGCCCTCGCCGCGCGACATCGCGACGTGGGAGGTGTTCCGCGACGGCGATCGCGTGCGCGTGGGCGCCAAGCGCAAGCCGATCGGCCCGCGCACGACGCAGGGCGGTCCCGCCTCGGTGGTGATGGTGGGCGCCGGCGGCGCCGCGGACTTCGCCGCCGCGACGCTCCGGCGCGAGGGCTATCGCGGGTCCATCACGCTCATCGGCCGCGACGCCGAGTTCATTCCCATGGACCGGCCGAACCTCTCCAAGGACTACCTGTCCGGTGTCGCTCCCGAGGGATGGCTCCCGATCCGCGACGAGGCGTACTACAAGAAGCACGACCTCACGCTCGTCACCGGCGTCGAGGTGGCGAAGCTCGAGCCCGCGGCGCATCGCGTGACGCTCGCCGATGGCCGGGCGCTCGAGTACGGCGCGCTGCTGCTCGCGACCGGCGCGGCCCCGATCCGGCTCGACATCCCGGGGGCCACGCTGCCGCACGTGTTCACGCTGCGCACACTGCCCGAGACGCGGGGCATACTTTCTCATGTGCACACGGGCAGACCGGCGGTCGTGATCGGCGCCAGCTTCATCGGCCTCGAGGCGGCGGCCTCGCTCAGGGCGCGCGGCATGGAGGTGGCGGTCGTGGCCCCGGATGCCCGTCCGCTCGAGCGCGTGCTCGGGCCCGAGCTGGGCGACTTCGTGCGGGCGCTCCACGAGGAGCACGGCGTCGTGTTCCATCTCGGCCGCAAGCCCGCGTCGATCACGGCCACGAGCGTCACGCTCGACGACGGCACGACGCTCCCCGCGGAGCTGGTGGTGATGGGCGTGGGGGTGCGACCGCTCACCGCGCTTGCCGAGGCCGCGGGCTTGAAGGTCGAAAAGGGCGTGGTCGTGGACGAGTTCCTGCGCACCAGCGCGCCCGACGTTTATGCGGCCGGCGATATCGCGCGCTACCCCGTGCCGGGCGGCAGCCAGCGCATCGAGCACTGGGTGGTGGCGCTGCAGCAGGGCATGACCGTCGCGAGGAACATGCTGGGCTTGAACGAGCGCTTCCGCACGGTGCCGTTCTTCTGGAGCCAGCACTACGACGTGCCCATCAACTACGTCGGCCACGCCGAGCGCTGGGACGCGATCGAGGTCTCCGGGAACATCATGGGCCGCGACGCCACCGTGGCCTATCGCGCGGGCGGGAAGATCGTCGCCATGGCCACGATCTACCGCGATCGCGACTGCCTGCGCGCCGCGGCGGCGTTCGAGCGCGACGACCAGGCGGCGCTGGAACGGCTGCTCGCGGGCGCGTAGCGCTGACCCTTCACTCCCCGCCGCTCGCCCAGCGGATCAGGGCACCTGCATCCTCCAGGTCCCCGAGAAGCAGGTCGGGCTGCGCGGCCGCCAGCGCCTCCTTCGTGGTACCACCTGTGGCCACTGCGACGGCTCTCGCCCCGGCCGCGCGCGCACACGCAACGTCCAGCTCGGTGTCACCGACGACGATGCACTGGTCCGGGGTGACGCCGTGGCGCTCGGCGGCGCGCCGGACGGCGAGCTTGGCCAGCTCGTTCCGGTCGGGCGCCTCGTCACCGAACGCACCCCAGGCAAACCGGTCGCGGATCCCGAACACACCGAGCTTCACGTCCGCCATCGACGACACGTTCCCGGTGAGGAGCGCGCGCGTCCACGCGGGCTCGGCCGCGAGCGCGTCGAGCACCGCCGGCACGCCGGGCAGCAGGCCGCCGCGCGGCGGGTCCATGAGCGCGCGCATGTGCTCGGTCACCGCGAACCAGTAGCGCTCGCGGTCGCCGTCGCGGAACGTGAGCCCGTGGCGCGCGGCGATGTTGGCGAGGATGAGCCCGTCGGTGCTGCCGGCGAACGGGATCGTGCTCAGGTCGTCGTCCACGCCGAAGCGGTCACGGAGCGCCAGCGACATGGCCAAGCGCCCGGCGCCCTTCGTGAGCAGCAGCGTGCCGTCGACGTCGAAGAGCCAGACGAGTGCGCGGGACGCGGACATGAAGGGAGCAGGCTAGCCGATTCGGGGTATGAGCGAAGGCACGGCGGACACGCGCTGGACGAGGCCGCGCGCCGGTGGTTTCCTCGTTCGGATCGCGCCGGTCGCCCCTCAGCACCGCGCGCCGCCGCCCGTCCCGAGACCGCCAGCCATCCGTTGACCGCTCCCACGCCCCAGACCGCCGCCGTCCCCGAGCCCACGACGTTCTCCGCGGCCCGCCGCCTGCACGGCTACCTCGCGGCGCGGCATCTCCACGACGGCAAACTCGCGGGTGCCGACCAGGGCGTGCGCTGGAACATCCGCGTCGGCCGGTTCGTGAAGAGCTACCTGCCGTTCTTGCGACCCCGCGAGCGCTACTACTTCCTCCAGGGGCAGGCCTATTGGGCGTGCGCGTCGTCGACGCTCGGCGACCTCGCGAAGGACCCCGCGTTCCACGACGGCGCGCGCGCGGCGACGCGGGTCGTCGCGACGACGCAGCGGCCGGACGGGGCCTGGGACTACCCGCTCCCCGAGCGCAGGCACCTGGTGGCCACGGTCGAGGGCGACTTCGGCGCGGTCGCCCTGCTCGAAGGCCACCGCTACGACGGCGACACGTCGTGGCTCGAGCGTGCGCGCCGATGGCACGCATACGTGGAGCGCGAGATCGGCTACCAGGAGCACGGCGGTGGCCTGTGCGTGAACTACTTCCAGAAGCCGCGCGGCCTGGTGCCGAACAACACCTGCGAATGGATCTGGGTGCTGGGGATGCTCGCGCGCGCGACCGGTGAGGCGCGCTTCCTCGACCGCGTGCCCAGGCTGCTCACGTTCCTCGAGGCGGTGCAGATGAAGAGCGGCGAGCTGCCGTACGAGCTGGCCGGCGGGAACGAGCCGCGCACGCGACCCCACTACCTCTGCTTCCAGTACAACGCGTTCCAGTGCATGAAGCTGGCGTGGTTCGCCGCCGACCTCGGCGACACCCGCGCCCGCGCCATCGCCGAAAGGCTCTCAGACTTCCTCGCCACGGGCGTGCTCGCCTCGGGCGCCGTGCGCGCCTCGTGCGCGAGCGTGCTGCCCGAGGTGGTCTACTACGCGGACGCCGTCGCGATGGCGCTCCACACCGTGAGCACGCGGGGCTGGCGCGATCACCGCGCGCTCGCCGACCGCGCGTTCCGCTGGGTGCTCGCGCAGCAGCGGCCCGACGGCGGCTTCAAGCGCTTCTCGCGCGGCGACTACTTCGTGCTCTCCGACCGGAACGAGTACCCGCGCTACCTGGCGATGACGCTCTTCCACCTCGCCGAGCGCGCCCGCGACCCGAGACCCCTCGTATGAGGGTGCTCGTGGTCACCAACATGTGGCCCTCGGCCGAGCGGCCGCACTGGGGCGCGTTCGTGAAGTCGCAGGCCGACTCGCTGGCGGCACTCGGCTGCGAGAACACGCTGTACGAGATCCAGGGCCATCGCTCGACGCTGGAGTACTTGAAGGCGATGAGCGCGATCCCGCACGCGGCCCGTGCCTGCGGCGCCGAGCTGGTGCACGCGCACTACGGGCTCTCGGGCGCCGCCGCGACGCGCGTCAAGCTGCCGCTCGTGGTGAGCTTCTGCGGCGACGATCTGCTCGGGCGGCCCGATGCGCGCGGCCGGCTCACGTTTCGAAGTCGCGCGCTGCTCCCGGTCTCGCACCACGCCGCGCGCCGCGCCGACGCCGTGATCGTGAAGAGCGAGGAGATGCGACGCGTGATCGCCGACGTGCCCGGAGTGAACGTCATCCCCAACGGCGTCGATCTCGCGCGCTTCGCCCCCGAGCCGCGCGCGACCGCGCGCGCCGCGCTGGGATGGCCCGACGCCGGCCACGTGCTGCTGTTCGCCGCGGACCCGCACGAGGAGCGCAAGAACTGGCCGCTCGCCCAGGGCACGCGCACCGCGCTTGCCGCCCGCGGGCTCGATGTGCGGCTCGAGGCCGTGTACGGCAGGCCGCAGGCGGATATGGTGCGGGCCATGAACGCCGCCGACCTGCTGCTGCTGCCCTCGTTCCACGAGGGCTCGCCGAACGTGGTGAAGGAGGCGATGGCGGTGGGGCTGCCGGTGGTGGCGGCGCCGGTCGGCGATTGCGCCGAACGGCTGCGCGACGTGTCGCCGTCGTGGGTGGTCGAGCCCACGGTGGGCGCGTTCGCCGACGCGGCCGCCGCCGCGCTCGCCGACGCGAGGCGATCGAACGGCCGCGACGTGATCGCGCGCGCTCTGTCGCTCGCGGCGGTGGCGAAGCAGGTGCTGGGTGTCTACGAGCAGGCGCGCGCGCGCCGGGGCTCGCGATGAGCGTTCGCGCCGCGACGTTTGCGATTGGCTCGCTGGCGCTCGCCGCAGTACTCGCCGGGTGCGCGGGACGACCACGGATGCTCGCCGAAGCGAGCGCGCCCGGCGCATCGGAAGTGCGCTGGGCGTGCCACGACTCGCTGCTCGTGGTGGCGCTGCGCGGCTGGGGCGTTTCGCTCGTGGACTCGAGGAGCGGCAGCGAGCAGACGGCCTTCCGCCTTCCCGACATCCCGCCGCACGCCGCCCGGGGCCTGGCCGTGAGCGCCGCGGGCGAGACGCTCGCGGTCGCTATGGCGGACAGCGTCATCGTCTTCGCCACGCGCGGGCTCAAGCCGCTCTTCGCAACGCCGGGGAGTGCCGCCACGCTCGCGCTCTCGAGCGACGGCGAGCAACTGCTGTGGTCGGACGGGACGGTCGGCCGACTGCTCGAGGTGCGAACCGGGCGCGTGCGCTGGCAGGGCTCGCTCGAGGCCGAGCCCGGCGCGCTCGTGTGGGCGGAGCCGCTCGCGCGATTCCTGGTCCCGCGCGACCTGCGCGTGGTCTCGGCGGCCGAGGAGGATTGGCCGAGCTTCACATTGGATACGTTCGAGGGCGCGCGCCCGTGGCGGCTCGCGCTCCCGTCCGTGGGCGCCACGCTGGCCGTGGCGGAATCCACGATGCACGTGTCGATGTGGGACCTCCCGAGCAAGCACTTCCGGCGGCGGCTCGTGCTCGGCGGCACCGGCCGGCTCGAGCATTTGGCACTTTCGCGGAACGCCCAGCTGCTGGCCACGTCGCTCGGCGGACGCGCGCGCGTGCTGTGGACACGCAGCGGTCGCACGGTGGCCGATTGGGCGCCGCACGGTGGCGCCGAGGTCGAGGACATGGCGTTCGCATCCGACGGGCTTCGCCTGGCGACCGTGGGCGCCAACGGCTCGGTGCGCACATGGGACATGCCGGGCATACCGGCCGCGCCGCGAGGGCATCGATAACATGTGCGGGATCGCGGGCTGGTACGCGCGCGGCGGCCGCGCCGTGGACGCCGCCGTCGTGCGCGCGATGTGCGCCACGATCGTCCACCGCGGTCCCGACGACGAGGGCGTCCACACCGACGGCGACTTCGGCTTCGGCATGCGCCGACTCTCGATCGTGGACGTGGCCGGCGGCCACCAGCCCATGACCAGCGAGGACGGGCGCTACGTCCTCACCTACAACGGCGAGATCTACAACCACCCCGCGCTGCGCGCCGAGTTGGAATCCCTGGGCCGGCGCTACCGCACGAACTGCGACACCGAGAGCATCCTGCTCGGCTTCCAGCAGTGGGGCCCCGGGGTGTGGGCACGGCTCGAGGGCATGTTCGCCGCGGCGATCTGGGACGCCCGCGAGCGCACGCTCCACCTGGCGCGCGACCCGCTCGGGATCAAGCCGCTCTACGTTTCACTGCAGAAGGGCGGGCTCGGCTACGCCTCGGAGTTGAAGGCGCTCGTGCCCGTGCCGGGCTTCACGTTCACGCCGGATGCGCGCGCCACGGACCAGTACTTCGCGTTCGGCCACGTACTGGCGCCACACACGATCTACTCGGAGGTGACGAAGCTCGAGCCCGGCTGCGCGCTCACGATCGGGTCCGCGGGCGACCCGCGCACCACGCGCTACTGGCGTTTCCAGTACTCACCGGAACGGGAGGCGCCGGAGGCGCCGGAAGCGGAATACATCGAGCGCTTCCGCGACACGTTCACCGCCTGTGTCCAGCGCCACCTCCAGAGCGACGTGCCGTTGGGCGCGTTCCTCTCGGGCGGCGTCGACTCGTCCGCGGTCGTGGCGGCGATGAGCCGTGTCATGCGCGAGCCCGTGCGCACGTTCACGATCGGGTTCGCCGACGCCGCGCACGACGAGGCCCCGTTCGCGCGCGCGGTCGCCGCGCACCTTCGCTGCCGACACACCGAGCGGCGCGTGGAGCTGGAGGACGCCGCCACACTGCTGCCGCGGCTCGCCGTAGCGTACGACGAGCCGTTCGCCGACCCGTCGGCGGTCCCGACCTGGTATGTGTCGAAGCTCGCGCGCGAGCAGGTCACGGTGGCGCTCTCGGGCGATGGCGGCGACGAGCTGTTCGCGGGCTACGAGCGGCATCGCTCTGAACGGATGCTGGCCGATGGCTCGCCGATGTTCGCGTTCGCGCGCGTGCTGGCGTCCCTCCCGCCGCTCCCGATCGCGCGCTGGAACTACCTGCGCCAGCGCGCCGCGAAGATCAGCGGCGACGCCAGGCTGCCGAGCACGTTCCAGCGCTTCTTCAGCAAGTACCAGCTCCTGCCCCGCCCCGCGCGCGCGGCGCTCTATCGCGCCGAGTTCCGCGCCAAGCTCGAGTCGGGCGACGAGCTGGAGCGGCTGGCGGCCGCCTACTTCCCCACCCCCGTTTCCCGTGATCCCGTCGAGAACCTCTTGTATGCCGACACCGTCGTGCGTCTACCAGACGACATGCTCACGAAGGTGGACCGCGCGAGCATGCAGCACTCGCTCGAGGTGCGCGTGCCGTTTCTTTCTCATGTGCTCGTCCAGTTTGCTGCAACGGTGCCCATCGACCTGAAACTCCGGGGCGCCACCGGCAAGTATCTCGTCCGCAAGGCCTTCGAGCCCTGGCTACCGCCGGGCGCGCTCGACCGTCCGAAGCAGGGTTTCGCGGTGCCGCTCGCTAACTGGGTGCGCGGCGATCTCGGGACCTACGCCGAGTCACTGTGGCGCGACGCGCGCGCGGACGAAGCCGGCGCTCTCGAGCCCGCGGCGGTGGCGGCGCTGTTCCGCGAGCACCGCGAGGCTCGCGCCGACCGCTCGCAGATGCTCTACGCGCTGGCGATGTTCGCGCTGTGGTGGCAGAAGCGGCCGAGGTAGGCGTGCGGGTTTCACTGCTTAGGAAACCGCTGCTCTATCCGTATGAGCTACGGGGCCACGGGGCGGGGACTCTAGTGCATCGCTTGGGGTTGCGCGAGGTGGCTCTGGCACTGGATGAACCACCTCGATTCGGCTTGGCTACGGTCGTGGCCACGGTCTGGACCGATGCACCTAGTCGTTATCGTGGGACATCGGCCCTGAATAGCGAGCCCGCAAGACGTGACCGGTTCCAGGTAGCACGACCACTCTTTGTCTGGTGACCGAGTACCACACGGCTGTGCTATCCCCGAGCTTCACCGACTGATGAACCTCCCGGCCATCAGCAGCGACGACCCTGATGTTGTGCCCATTACCCTGCTGGACATCGACGTCAAGCACGGCGATCGCGTAGCTCGGATCGCTCGGGATGCCTTGGTACTCGGGCTCACTCAAGAACAAGTGAGCTTCGGATGCCTTCACCGAGCTCACCCAGTAGGCCGAGTCTGCAGCTCCTACGAGATGCCCATCCACGTAGACGCGGGCGCCACGCTCGAGCACATCACCTTCGACGCGGAGATGGCCTTCCTTCCCAGTCAACGAGCATGCTGGAATCAACACCAGCAGCAAGATGCAGAGTCCCCTCAACTCACGCCCCCTCGCCTGGCGAGCCCGTCAATCCTTCCGGCCTCCCGCATCACTGCCTCATCCGACAGCTTCGCGTACCTCTGCGTCGTCGTGATGCTCGCGTGCCCCAGCACCTGCTGCAGCGCAGCCAACGATCCGCCTCGCTCCAGCCACTGACACGCGAACGTGTGCCGCATCTGGTGGACGTGGAAGCCCTCGATGCCGGTCAACCGACGCACCCGGATCGCGAACGATCCCGGTGAGCCTGTCGCGTACGGCACCAAACGACCCACGCGGCCACGGAGCTCGACCAGCAGCTCCGCCGAGAGCGGCACCCGTCGCACGCGCCTGGACTTCGTGTGCGCGACTTCGAGATACCGCTGCTCGCCCACCTCCCCGGGCACGCGAACGCGCTTTGCGTCCGCAGCCTGGGCTCTGCACAGCTCGCCCCAGCGAAGCCCGGTGCCGAGTGCCATGCGACACACGAACCCGTAGGGCGCTTCCAGCGCGGCAACCTTCGCCGCTTCCTCATCGGTCAGCCGGTCGGGTGGCCGCTCCTGCAGCCGCGGCATCACCCGTCTCGGGAACGGACTCTTCTCCACGAGCCCCGAGTCCTCGCACCAGTTGAACAAGCTCCGCACGTCCGAGAGCACGTGCATGACGCTCGCCGCACTGAGCTTGAACCGGGACTCCAGCCACAGCCGGAACGATCGCACGTCCTCGCGTGTCACCCGCTCCACGAGCATGTGCCCGAAGAACGGCTCGATGTACGTCCGGACCCGCTGGGCCGCCAGCTTTTTCCCCTTCTCGTTCCGTCCGAGGGCGATGCACGACTCCAACCAGCGCTCGCATGCGGTACTCACGCTGCCCGCCTGTCGCGGGTTCACCGTGCGTCCTGCACCCTATGCGCGGGCGGAGTCACACGCCTTCGCGAAGTCGTCGCCGAGCGAGATCCATTGCTCGCCTCCACTCCGGAAGATCCGCATGTACCACCCTGGCCGACCTTTCCGCTTGAACATGCCCTTCGGCAGCTTCGGCATCTCATGCCCCTTTCCGTGAAGAGGCCGATGCGAGCCGTAGGACGTCGCGTGCCGCGTAGATTACGGAGGTCCCGTAGCCGAGACAACGCGTGATTCGCCCGGTCTTCTCCCAGCGCTGGAGCGTCTTCGGGCTGGTTCGCAGATACGCCGCTGCTTCGTAGCGGTTGAGGTTGATTCCGAGCGGAAGCTTCCGCGCCGCGCCCTCCTCGAGCTCGCGCTTCGAGCGCTTTCGCCACGCCAGCTCACCCCGAAGCTCTTCGATCTCCTGGCGCTGGCGCTCAATCTCCTGCTGCTGACGCTTGAGCGTCACCTTCGTCACGAGTTCCGTGACCTTCATGCTGCCCTCCCTGCCGCGGGGGGGGAACAGCCGGTCGCGCTTCCGATGGCGTGATCTGCCCCCTGGCTCGTTTGTGCTGTCGAGCGCATGCCAGCACTCGGGGCAAGGTGCGCCGGGTTGCCAGACGTGCCTCTTGAACGAGGAGGGCTGAAGCGAGCGAGGCCGCTCGCGACTAGGCCGCAACATTGCGGCTCAACGGGGACCGAGGCTGGGCCCCTCTATCCCCGACAACGTCTCGGGGTGGTTCCTCCGTAGCAGTGCGAATCCTGCGCCTGCCGGACAAACAGGGTCAAGGAGTTTGTGTTCACCCCTGACCACCGCAACGTGCCCACTCCAGTCCAGCAATTCCGGGCCCTGTCCGTGGCTGTTTCAGTTATGCGTGGTATTGCCAAGGGGAGCGAGAGCTCTGGACGCGGAACCAGCTACCGACCGCGGTCCACGTCCCAGAGAGCCATTGCACCGTTCTCCACACAAGGGAGAATTACGCGCGGGATTTCCTTATCCAGCCCTTCCGCACTGACAGCGCGCTCTGGGTCCACAGGGACTCTTGCGCAGGCATTTAGCCAAGCCTTGTCCCGAGGGGTCAGGGTGCGAATCAGGCCCAACACCCAGATCGTGCGGCCAGACGCGAAACTGAATGACTTCACCATCGTCGTGCCTGGCGACCGGCTCCCAGGCCACTCTCCACTCGGCAGGGCCTCGCTGGTGAAAGCAAACGAGATGATCACAACCGTTCCAGGCGGCCCCGAGTCCACCCAAAGGACATCTCGGGCTGAGATTCTCGACAGGCTCATGACGCTCAAGCCGTCGGACGGGACGGCAATGTGCAGCGGCATTCTGATTCCTGGACTCGGCTCGGCTGCCGTCCACGCCCTATGAAACCTCCCATCGCGTTCCCGCGATCCTGCTGCTAACTCCCTAGGCATCGCCTGCAGCCCGATCTCCCCGTCCCAGCCAGTCGATGCGCGGTCGTGAGCATCCTCGCTCACAAATGCGAGATGGCATGCGCCCGACATGTGCAGACTCACCTTCAGGCTGGACGAGAACTCCGGGCTGGTCACAAAGACATCCTCAGACCCGGCTCTTGCGAACCACCGCCACACAACGGATCGCCGGTCGGGCCTCCCGACCGCGATTGACTGGTCAAGCTGCAGCTTGCTCAGCAACCACCTCCCGGCCGCCTACTCCAAAATCCGAAGGCTTCACGGTCAGCTCCTGGCCTTGCCACTTTCCGGACCCGCTGGTCTTCCATCCCCGCGCCCGTCACCCTCTACAACCTCGTCAAAGCCTACGGGCCCATGAATTCGTAAGGTCGTTGGTTTTTCATGCGTTGGCACGGCTTGCGCGAACGTCAGGAGAAACTCAGCAATCTCGCTGGGGACCGGCTTCCCCTCCTGAACAAAGCGGTTCGCTACGTGCGTCAGCACCTCTTCTCCGCACGCGCTAAGCGCAGCGGCAAGAATCGCGCTGGCCCGAAGACTGTCCCCTCGAATGAATGCAATCCCGAAGGCATTCGCCCAAGCCTCAGCATCGCCTGGCTCGATGACGGCAGCCACTTCATACGCTCTCATCGCATGTTGATGGTTTCCCGCTCGCAGCTCGATGCCGCCAAGGTTGAACCATGCGACACCACACAATGCGTCTGCGTCTAGCGCCCTCAGACAAGCTAGCCGACCCACATCGTCACTTGGAGCCTGTGCCCCGAGCTCTCGCCTAGCTTGTTCAGGGTGCCGTCGCTGTGCTGCTAGCCGAGTCACTTCAAGAACGTGCCTGGCTGCTTCGGCGCGAATGAACCTTTGTGCGTCCCTCGTTTGCAGCTTCTGAAGCTCCACTGGCACCACTTTCGCGAACTCGGCAACAGAACGCTCGTAGCTCCCAGAAAACAGCAGGGAGTCTGCAAACGTACTTCTTGTGTCCAGGTCGTCCTGAAGGCTTAAAGCGCGCTCATAGCACTGCGCCGCTGCTCGAAAGCGCCCAGCGAGGTGGAGCATTCCCGCCAATTCGCGCCAGTAGTAGTGGCGCCCTAGGTAGGCGGGCTCCAAGACGGCCGCAGCGCGGTACTCGCGAAGTGCTTCCCTGTACCGGAACGCCACACGAAGAACGCTGCCGCGGTTGTAGGTCACGATTCCAGCGCTCCCCAACTCACCTTCCCGTCTCAATCGCTCAGCCAGCGTTCTAAGGACTTCCAGTCCGACGGGAAGCAGACTGACGTCTCCCTTGGGTTGGGCAGACAGAAACGGCATCAGGAATGGCTGGATCTCGCCGAAGCTGTGACCCTCGTTGACGAACTGCTCTGCAATCGCGAGTGCCCGCGCTTGCTGATTCCCTCGTCCCAGACAGCGGGCCATCAGGAAAGCGATTCGGGGGTGACGAGTAAGCGTTGAATCGCTCGCAAATGAGGACACTAGCGTCGCCGCTTCAAGCGGATGCCCGTGCCACTCCAATGCTAGTCCGATTGCGATCATCGTATCGCCGCTCAGGGCCACCTTGTTACCCACGGGTGCGTAACCTTGTTCCGTGTGTAGCGTGAACCCATTCATCCCGGCGAGCTTCACGGAAATGCCCTGAGGCCCAATCTCGACAGTGTGTCGCCCCGGCAGAGGCCTGGCTGCCATTTCAAATTCCAACAACCTAGCAGTCGAACTCGCTGCCTTTCGCAACTCGAGCGCAAGGTCGAGGCTTGACACCCCGTGGGCGCCCGCCGGATCTACTGACAAGAGAACATGTAGAGGGCGTCGAAGGGCCGGAGATCGCGTTTGTCTGAACGCAAGGAGATCCTCCTTGAGCCGTGCAGCGGTCTCATCCCTCCAAGAGTCGGACTCCTCGAACGCGATGGTCATTCCCTTGTCGCTCGCCCCGACCGTGAACGGGTCCACTGAATGAAACCAGCGGGCGAACAGTGTCTTGGAAGGGGCGTGATATCGAACCAGCAAAACCGGCAGCTGAAGTGAATGGAAGTATGCGCACTGGCTGGCAGGCAGCCAGATCTTCAACGCTCTGGCTAGCTTCGGCTCATCCGTTGCTTTGAGCTGAACAAGGAACTTCTGCCCAGTGGCCTGCTTCTCGTCGTCAAACAGTTCAACTTCCCCGTCTACCCCATAGTCTTGTTCAAGGCGTCGAAACAACCAACCGCTGGGAAGGGCCTTCTCAAGAGCAATACGCGATTCACTCTCCAGTTCGTGCGCACGTGGACGCTGAGGCATCTTGGTCACAGTCTCTTCCGCTCGTGTTGAACCTGTCGAACGTGGCGATCCCGAAGCCTGGCATCTACAGCATCGAGATCTTGATGGACTCACAGCTGGCGTTGCTGGCGAACTTCTGGATTCGGTTGTTCCCCCTATCCGAGACGAAAGCATTCCCGGCAGCATCCACGGTTACGAACACAGGCAGATTGAGTTGCCCATTACCGCTACCAAAGCTGCCCCACTCACTGACGTAGATGCCGCTGCTGGTGAACACCTGAATACGGTGGTGGTTGGAGTCCACGACGTAGATGTTGCCGCTCGCATCTGCGGCCACACCGACCGGGTATAGGAACTCCCCGGCACCGTTGCCTAAGCCACCCCACTGGCCGATGTAGGCACCAACGTTGGTGAACTTCTCGATGCGGTGGTTGTACTGGTCAGCCACGAAGACGTCGCCGCTGGTGTCGACCGCCATGCCCAGGGGAAACCGGAACTCTCCGTTGCCAACTCCATACGTGCCGATCTGCGAGACGTAGGCTCCGCTGCCGGTGAACTTCTGGACGCGGCTATTGCCATAGTCCACCACGAAGACGTTGCCGCTGGGATCGAGCGCGACGCCGGCTGGCTCGTTGAACTCGCCAGGCCCGATTCCGTACGTCCCCCACTGGGTGATGTACGCGGGCGCTTGAGCTGAGGCTGAAGCCGGGGCGAGCGCACTCCCAATGAGTAGCGCCCTCGTCAACGACGTGCGCCAGCGGTTGTGGAGCATTGGCAGGACCTCCGAGAGAGGGTACGGAGCGTCCTGCTCGAGTGCGGCCGTCCGAGGCAATATCAGCGCGCGGAGGCTCTCAGCCGCCGAACGAGAACCTTAGGGATCGATCGGGGTACCAGCCATGTTCCGCTGCGATGGCACGTCCCGATTACCGTCACGCTCCCTTGTAGAACGCCGCGATCGTGAAGAGAACGGCGATGGCGAAGTAAAACATCGCCGTGGTGTGCGGCAGGTCGAGCGCCCCGATGACGAAGAACACCACCGCCCTATCAGCGGCCCAACCCGACTACCCTTCTCCGCGGCCATAGCTTCCGCTCCTTCCGGAGGTAACACACCTCGCGAGCCAGCCAGCGGGCTGGGCCTTCGGCTACCGAGTGTCGGCGCCCTTCGAGACCGTCCCACCCTTCGGCGCGTAGCGGGACTTCAACTGGCCCCAGGTCTCGTTCGAGGTGGTCGTCGGCAGCGTCGCTCCACGCGATGCGATGATGAGGTAGTTCGCACAACCCACAGGGTCATAACCTCCGCCAGCCGGGCCCAGGTTCACGATCCTGCCGTGGTGCCCATTCAAGAAACTGGCGGGCTGGGCGACGCCATAGTTGGCGTCTGCTGCGTAGCACCACGACGGGCTTCCACTGCTTGAGATAACAGCCTCGCTTACGATCCAACCGCAATCTGCTTCCGACGCAACCGTGCCGTCGGCGTAGACCGGGAGCGGAATGGCTTCACCAGCGTGAATCACGCCCTGAGCCACGGCTACTTCGCTCGGAGAGGCGAGGCCTCCGCTCGCGGCCGCCCGGCCAGCCCAAAGGTAATGGCACAGGGCGAGCAGAAACATCCCGGCGCAGACGTAGAAGAACTTGCGGCCCATGACAGGACCTCCGATGTGAAAGTTTGTGGCAGCGAGGTGCAGGCGGTCGACTCGCCAGTCATTTCAGATCAGCGGTAGAGGCGCTTCAGCCTCCCCCACGTCGTCGCCTTCGTGGGCGTCGGCAGTGGGCCGAACTTCTGGATGCGGTTGTTGCCCGAGTCCGCGACATATACGCAGCCACTGCCATCTACGGCAATGCTTACAGGATAAAGGAATTCGCCGTTCCCACTCCCGTGAGCGCCCCACTGTGCCAGATAGCCGCCGTTGCTGGTGAACACCTGAACGCGATCATTGTAGGTGTCCGCCACGAAGACCTGACCACCGGCATCCACCTGGAGTCCATAAGGCAGAGAGAACTGGCCGTTTCCGCTGCCTTGGCTTCCCCACTGCGTCAAGTAAGTGCCGCTGCTGGTGAACACCTGAATCCGATTGTTGTAGGTGTCCGCTACGTAGACATTGCCCTCGGGACCCACCGCCACACGGGCTGGGTTGTTGAACTGCCCAGCCCCGGTACCAGGCGTGCCCCACTGCGTCTGCAAGGTGCCACTCGCCTTGAACGCCTGGATGCGATTGTTGTCATAGTCGGCTACGTAGACGTTGTCGTTTCCGTCGACGGCTACGCCGAATGGGCCGTCCAAGCTGCCGACCGCCGCAGGCCATTGGAGCAAGTACGTTCCGCTGCTACTAAACTGTTGAATGCGATAGTTGTCCTGATCGGCCACGTAGACGTCTCCGGTAACGTCAACCGCAACGTCCAACGGGTACATGAACTGCCCGTCACCGGCGCCAAACGTGCCCCAGCGGCCCAAGAAGGCGCCGCTGCCACTGAACACCTGAATGCTGTGGTTGTACCGGGCCGCGACGTAGACGCGGCCATCTGGACCGACGGCAACTCCCCAGGGTGAGTTGAACTGGCCATCTCCGTAACCGAAGCTGCCCCATTGGGTGACATAGATCCAAGCTTGCGCTGCAACCACGGAGGGCACGACTCCAACCAGCAGGAAGACTCCTGTGCAGACGGCGAGGAACCTGCGGGCCATCTCGGAGATCTCCCGTACGATTTGCCCAAGAGCGGGCCTAGAGGTGAAACGTTTCATGGCGGGACCTCTGAGAGAAGAGGGGGGTATGGAGCGTCCTCTCATGTGCGGCCGTTCAAGGCGTGCTCTCCCTACCGAGTGTCGGCGCCCTTCGAGACCGTCCCACCCTTCGGGGCATATCGTGACTTCAACTGGCCCCACGACTCGTGGAGCGCCGGCGTGGGGCCGCCGGAGAATACGTTGGAGAAGTGCGTCCATGTCTCAGCGCTGCCCGCCCCGGTGCCCTGATAAATGTCACCGTTCGCTGTCACTACCCATGCTCCGAGGCTTATGCCCCCGGCCGCAACCACGGGATTGCCGGGTGCCTGCGCCTTGGCGGTGGTGTAGCCGAAGTGGAACGCGAGCGAGAGGCAGAGCAGCGCGGCGCAGAGGTAGAAGAATCGCTTCATGGCAGGAGTTCCTCGAGCGGGTGTTGGCGCGGAGCGTCCTGCTCGGAGCGGCCATCCGTGGAGCGCGGACATTGAATCTACGGCAGGACCACAGCGCGTGAGGTCACGAACTGCGAGCCTGCGCGCACGCGAACGAAATACGTACCAGGCTGCAGTGATCGGCTTTCACCCAGAAGGGGTCCTATCGGTTGGCTCCGGCCAGCGGGCAGACGCAGTTGGAGGGCTGGCGCCACGCTTCGGCCTTGGACATCGACAATCTGGACCTCCACGTCGGAGGCGCTTGGAAGCGAGAGCGAAGCGCTGATGCCGTCGCGGGTAGGATTGGGCGCGATCTCGACCCGGAGACCTGACGCGCTAGAGGCCGGCGGAACACCGACCACCCCACTCAGTGCGTTGTTGCAGAAATCCCAACGAGGCACCCCCGCGTTGTAGTAGTAGACGTCGCCATTTTCAAGAATTGCGAAAGTCCCATCGGTGCCGACGATTGGAGAAGTCCCCGGCACGGGCAGGGTCACGAGATCCATCCCGTAACCACACGGCGTGTACACAGGGCCGCCGACATTCCCCCGCACTAAGACGCGATTCACAACCAGAACAAGACTGGCCTCTTGGGAGTTGTTCCAGTGCACCAGAGAGATACTGGATTCGGACTGCGCGTCGGCACGGCGTGCACTCGGTGAGATGGCGAGCGCGAGCACAAGTAGGCCCGCAGCGATCTGTAGCCACTGGCGAGGGGCCATGGCAGGAGCCTCCGGATGATGGGGACGGGGCTCCCTGCCCGTGCGGCCGTCCGTGTGGGTCGAGTGCTTAGCGGTAAGTGCGCTTGAGCCGGCCCCAAGTCGTGGGCTTCGTGGGCGTGGGCAAGTGGCCGAACTTCTGGATGCGATTGTTATTGGTGTCCGCAACGTAGATGTAACCCGCGGCGTCTGTCGCCACTCCCCACGGGTAGGAGAACTGCCCATCACCACTGCCTTCGCTACCCCACTGGGCGACGTAGTTGCCGGTGTTCGTGAACTCTTGGATGCGGTGGTTATCGGTGTCCGCAACGTAGACATTGCCAGCGGCATCAACCGCCACGCCGCGCGGGATGTTGAACTGTCCCTCGCCACTACCCGCTGAACCCCACTGCGTGAGATACGTGAGGCCGCTGGTGAACGTCCGGACTGTGTTGTCCCAAGTGACGTACGCGTTTCCGGCTGCGTCCACCGCTATTCCTGAGGGGACGCCACCAACCCATCTGTCGACAAGGTGCCCGCCACCGCCCGTGAACTTCTGGACATAGCCGTTTCCTGCGTCCGCCACGTAGACTTCGCCGTTTGCACCGATGGCCAAGCCCCTAGGCTCCTTGACGGGTAGGTACCAGCCGAATGCCGGGTCGGCGCTCCCGTACCACTCGTCAATGAAGGCGCCGGTGCCACTGAACCTCTGGATGCGGTGCAGTCCGGCATCCCCGACATAGAGATCGCCGGCCGCGTTAGTCGCGAGGCCTTCTGGCAGGTCGAAGTACCCGTCTCCTCCAGGAAGATCCCATTGCATGAGGAACACACCAGTGCCGCTGAACTTCTGGATGCGGTGATTGCCTTTGTCAGCGACGAAGACCTCGCCGGCAGCGTTGACCGCCACTCCCACAGGATGGTCGAACTGCCCGTTCCCGCTCCCAGACGTGCCCCACTGGGTGATGTACTGGGGCGCTTGAGCTGAGGCGGGAGCCGGCATTACGGGGACGAGGCCGAGCGGGATCAGCAACATCCCGAGACCGATGCGGCGGGCGGGGCTACCCATGGCGGCCTCCAGCATGAGGGTGCGGAGGGCCCGTGCGGCCGTCCGTGCAGGCCCGGAGCGTAGCATGGGCTCCCCGCAAGAATTCGCTGCGAATTTCTGCCGCACTTCGAGACACGGGTATCTGGCAAATGCGCGCGGCCCAGCGGGGGGGCTCCCCCCCCTGCCCACTTCGCGACGCAGGGCCTCCAGCGTGTCCGTCCAGCACGCGACGCAGGCGTCGGTGGGGCGACGCGCCAGCGAGAGGTGCGAGCGCAGCATGAGGCCTAGCGCGTCCTACGACGTTCGCGAGCGGGGCTCGACGCTGATTGAGACGTGAGGTGGGTCAGTGCGGGTGACTCTCATCGCGGATGTCCCACCCATCCCACGTATCATCAACGTCGCGGTCGCCCCCGCACTCGTCCCCGCCCTCGTCCCGTCTTTCTGCACGCTCTACTTCGTTTCGGCGCCTTTCGAGACCGTTCCACCCTTCGGCGCGTAGCGGGACTTCAGCTGGCCCCAGGATTCCTGCAGTGCAGGAGTGGGCGAGCCGCTCAGGATGTTCCCTTGCAGCGTCCAGCCATTTCCGTCGCCGATGTACCAGTCCCCATTGGCCAGGAGAGCAATGGGATCAGGACCGTAGTTGGCAACGATCGGGTCCGTGCCTGGGATTGGCGGAAGAGCATCCGGGGCCATCCCCCCCGCTCTGTGAAGCGTCCGACCAACTACGCCCGCTATCCCGCCTACGTGGTTGCGGTCGATGTCACCAACAGAGATCAGATTCCCGGGCTGGGCGGTAGCGCTGCGTACGCCAAGCTGGTAGGACAGCGCGAGCAGGAACAGTCCGGCGCAGACGTAGAAGAACTTGCGGGCCATGAGAGGACCTCCGAAGGAGCGTGTGGAGCGTCGTGCTCGGGGTGCGGCCAGCCATTCGTGGACAGCGCTTGAGGTAGCACCGCCGGTGCGTCGGCCTTACGCGACGCGGGGCGAGAGCTACTATGGTTCCATCATCATGCGAAACGTCTTGCGCAGCGTCGGATTGCAGAATACGCGGAGTAGGCCCTCTCCGTTTGACCCGGGAACCGGGTCTTCGAGCCCAGCCTTCGTCTTTCCCGAGTGGAGTAGCTCGCCGTCCTCGTTGTAATCCAAGAGCTGGATGATCCGTATCCGCTGGTGGACGCAGTCAACCTCCCACTGCACCTTCGTCTGTAGGTACCGCTCGTACCCCATGGTCGACGTGCCCATCCTCTTGAATCGCGCAATGATCGCGTCTCGTGCGGAGGTGTAGCTGCCCGTACTGTCCGCACCTTGGATGTGCACTGACCAGACGGTCGATGTGCCCTGCGGCGTCTTCCGAATCGTCCGGGGCAAGAACCAGTAGTTCTGCTTTTCGCCGCCACCAAAGTAGATCCAGTCCTCACTCAATGCCGTCGTGTACACCCTCAGAAATGGTTCCGGGATGTCGCTCGACGAGGTATCAGCCAATGGTTGGGCGCTCGCTCCGGCGCTTAGTGTCAGGCTGAGGATCAGCCACCAGTGTCTCGCGGTCATTACTTTTCCCCCCGAGCGATGAGGGTGTCACCAGCTGGACACCGCATCAGCGGTAGCGGGCCTTGAGCTCGCCCCACGTTCCTGCACGGGCAGGGGTCGGCGCTCCGGAGCGGACGGCGATGATCATGTAATTCGCTGTCGCAAACCACGGGTCTCCCCCGCCGCCGCAATTCCCCTGAGTACACCAGTAGGCGGTGATGACTCGGCCCTGCGTGAAGCATTTCTCCAAGCTCGCAGCTGCGGAGGCGCCGCCAAATGATGCTGTATTGATGCTCACGAGCCAGTGACACTCGCTCTCCAGCGCCTGCGTCCCGTCGGAATAGGTGGGAAGCGGAATGGTCGCGCCGCTGGGGAGCACACCTGTCAGCACGGCGACCTCGCCCGCCTGGGCGATCGTCGAGGTCGATGATGCCTGGGCTCTGGCCAGCTTTGCGCCGAACTGGCACCCGATCGCGAGCATGAGGACGGCGGCGGACGCGTAGAAGAAGCGCTTCATGGCAGGAGCCTCCGGGAGGAATGAAGTTGGCGCGAAGCGTGGAGGAACACGCTCCACATTGTGCCAGCGGGATCAAACAACAAACTGACACACCCTAAGTTGAACGTGCCTCTGCTGGTAGCCCCGCCCCTTCCTAAGGCTTTCAGTTTCTCGGAATTCTCGCCGCGACCAAAGGCATAATTGGCCTAGCCAACGCCTCCACGTAGCAGGCACGCACGGCCCGCTCGGAGGGGGCGGAGATAGGAGGCGAGAATGTACCGGTGGGTCAGGTATCTGTTGGTGATGCTGACGGCCGTCGCACTGCCGTCGCCGTCTCGGGCCCACAAAGAAACCGATCACTCGGGCGGGTACTATGTGGCCGGAAGAGGGATGGTTGATCAGGAAGAGCACAACCGCATCGTCGCGCAGCAGCTCCGCGATAAGGCCGCTGCGCGGGCTGCGGAACGCATGGCCGCCCACGTCCAGATGAAGACCGCGCAGATGTGCATCAGGAGCGGCAATGCAGCACGCGGTGCACAGCTGCTGTATGACGCATGCAAGGCCGAGATCTACTACGCCAATGCCCAGAACGACGAAGAGCGAGCGATCGTAGCCTCGCGAAGCGCTTGGGAGAGCGTTCGGGACGACATCTGGAATCTGGCCCCGCGCTTCGAGAAGTGCGGCGGTGAGGACTTCGCCAGAGCCATCACGCGCGCATCCCTCCTTGACGGTAAAGGGGCCGCCGATCTCTTCGAGCGCGGCCGGGACAAGCTGGTGGACTGTATCTTTGACGGCCTCAACCCCGATCCGGATGCACGCGCGAGCCATGGCCGCAATGGCCGAGATCCCTACAGTAAGGAGCCCCGTTCCGAGCCGGCGCGGCCGAGTGGCTCCGGTCTGCGCGAGTTGCACGATCAGAGGTCCGGGGACCATCACTAGGCACAAGGCCAATCCCAACTGCCCGCGGCTGACAACCGCGGGCAGTTCTGTCCTTCGCCCGAGCCCGCGCGCCCCAATGCCGCTGCGACATTCCGCCGCATTTCGAGGCGCGGGTATCTCGCAAAAAGCGCCGGCCCAGCGGGGGCTCCCCCTGCCCACTTCGCCTTCCGGCGCTCGCCGCGTCGATCCCGCGACGCCGGCGACATGCTCGCGACGCTAGTGCGTCCAGCGTGCCCGTCCAGCGCGCGACGGCAGCGTCGGTGAGCGGGACACGCACCAGCGAACGGCTCGAACCGTCCTGACGCGTCCTGCAGCAGCCTGACGCCGAGTGCTCCAATCGCATGTGGCCGCTCTCCCATCCACTGAAGGGCACCCTTTGTGTATTGCCGCCACCTCACCCGCGGGCACATAATGGGTATGTGGGACCATAAACCAATGAGGGAGGCGCCCTGTGAAGAGACGAAAGGACATGCCGACGCCAAGGCTCCAGGCAGTCGGGTACGTGCGGGTGAGCACCGAGGACCAGGTGCGAGAGGGCGTGAGCCTTGAGGCTCAGCGAGCGAAGATCGGTGCATGGTGCGAGGCCAACGGGTACGCGTTGCTGGCCGTCCACGAGGATGCGGGCCTGTCGGGCAAGGACGCGGACAACCGGCCCGGCCTACAGCGGGCCATGGACCAAGCCTGCGGCGAGAGAGCAGCGCTGGTCGCCTACAGCATCTCCAGACTCTCACGTAGCACGCGGGACATGCTCTCGATTGCCGAGCGCCTCGAGGACTCGAGCGCTGACCTCGTATCTCTGAGCGAGCGGATTGACACGACCTCGGCCGCGGGGCGCATGGTCTTTCGCATGCTGTCGGTGCTCGGGGAGTTTGAGCGGGAGCTCGTCGGGGAGCGGACGTCGCTGGCGATGCGCTACAAGTCCTCGAAGGGAGAGCACGTAGGCCGACCCCCGCGCGGGACCAGGATCCTCGACAAGCGGCTGGTCATCGCCGATGAGCGCGAGCTCGAGGTCTATCGCCGCGCGGTCGCTCTCCGGGCTTCAGGGCTCACCTACTCCCAAGTAGCCACCGCACTTGCCGCCGAAGGCTTCTCCCCCATGCGCGGACGTCGTTTCTGGCCCAGCGCCGTCCATCGCATGGTGACGAACCCGCGCCTAGCCCAGGTGGTAGCGTGACTCCAAAGCCAAAGCGGATCGGACGACCACCACGCGAGAAACCAGCGGAGCGGCTAGTGGTCTATCTTGCGGTCCCGCTCAAACGGCGGCTCGAGCATCGTGCGGTCGATGAGCGGCGTCCCGTGACCGCCCTCGTCGCCGATGCCGTCGCTGACTATCTTCGCCGGAAGGCCGCCCCACGGAGCTGAGCTTGGCCCCCGGGCGACTCCCCCTTCAGCCGAAAAAGCAGACCCGAATTCAGGCAGAAGTTACCCCGCGTGGGGGGAGAAGCAGGGAGACCGGGGGGCAGCGGCACCCTTCCCCTACCCCCAATCGGAGAAGCCGGGAGACGAAGGGGGCAGCTCACAAGTGGTCTTCGCTCCGTTCGGCGGTCACGTCTGGACAACTTGCACGCGGGCTTCTAGCGTGTCGTGGTGGTCCCCGTCGAGCGCACGGTGGCGCTCGCGAGCATGGATGCTTATTCGCGGGGAGGCTGCTATGAGATGGCGTCGCTGGACCGTCGCGTTCGCGACTGTTCTTATGCTCTCAGCGACGCACGCCTTCTGTGCGGTTACGGGCTCCCCCGGCCCGAGCCAGTTGTACGGCCATCTCACCTCGGACCGAACTCTGACGGTCGCCAGCCCCGGCCCTAACTACGAGATCATCGGCGACCTCACAATTGATCCCGGCGTTACGCTGACGGTTGAACGAGGAGTCAGAGTGAGGGCGACTCCGTACTCGGACTTCCTTGCTTCGGGCCAGGACCCGACCTTGGTCGAAGTCAACGTTGGCGGGAGCCTCGTCGTTCCTCCGGGGCCAGACTCCGTCACCTTTGAAACCCTGACCGGAACATCGATCGCGTGGTACGGGATATTCGTGCTTCCAACCGGAACCGTCGCCATCTCCGATGCGCTAATCCAGAACTGTGCCCACGGTCTCTCGGCACCACGTGGCGGAACGGTCGCGGCCACCCGCTGTGCTATCGCGAGGACGGATACGGCCATCAAGGTGGCGGGCTCATCCGCTCCGCTAGTCCTCGCCCAAGCAACTCTTGATTCATGCGTCGTCTTGAACGCAACGTGCGGCATCGCTCTCGCGAACGCATGGTGCTCACTTCGCGGCTGCCGCATTGCCTATGCCGGCACTGGAGTCCTCATCGGTTTGACGCCTCCCTCCCTGTCGGACTCGCTGGCGCCCTGTCCGAACATCGTATCTAACTGCAACCGTGGAGTATTCGCGCTGAACGCGGCTGTCGTCGAACGGTTCGTCGTGCACGACTGCAATACTGGTATCTGGTGCCTGGGGAACGAGCGCATCAGCTACTGCACGGTGGCTGACAACACGACCGGGATCTTTGAAGACCAAAACGGCGCCTACCCTGGCGAAGTCGCCAACTCGATAATCACGTCAACGCGCTTCAACTGTTCTGGGCTTGTCGGCCGAGGCACCGCGCACCACTCGGACGTATGGGGCTACAACGGTCGTAACGGGAACACCTTTGGCAACTTTGTTGTCGGGTATCCGACGTCCAGCTTCGACCCGTATTTCGTCGTGGGCGACCCGGACTACCACCTGAGCCCCGCCTCGTTCTTTACCAACTACAGCGCGTCCGGCGGCGAGATTGGTGCATACGGACCCGGCCCCGTGGGTCCTCTCCCGGTCTCCAGCGCGTCGGTCGTCAGCGCAGACGGGGGCTCGGGCGTCGTCCGGATCAGGTGGTCGGTCGGCGCGGTGGGCCAGAAGGCCAGCATCCTGCGGCGTGTCGAGGGCATCGATTGGGAACCCTGCACCGTTCTCTTCAGCGGCGACGATGGCGTCGTCGCGCTAGAGGATCACGAAGTTACGTCCGGCACGAGGTACAGTTACACCGTCGGCACGCTGAGCAACGGGCAAATAGGCATGGACGGTGAGGTCTCGGTAACCGTCGAGTCGGCGGTGGGAGTAGGTGCCCAAGCGGAGGTGACGACCCTCGGTCGGTTGACCATGACGCCCAACCCGACTCCGAATGGATGGAGAGTTTCCTTCGCGGCACCAACCGGCGAAGGCACGACGGTTGACGTACTTGACGTGACCGGCCGGGTCGTCGGACACCGTGACCTCAACGCAACGGTCATCGGCGAGAACTCGACCTACATCTCCGCCCGAACGCTCAGATCCGGCGTCTACTGGATTCGTGTCCGCCAGGCAGGACACGAAGTCCTTGCCCGGGCGGTCAAGCTGAACTGAACTTCCGAAGAATGAAGGGCTCCCGACCGTAGTGGTCGCCGCGAACGGGCACGTGGGTACTCTGTGGGTCGCTCGGTTCTCAACGGCGCGGAACCTCCCGTCCGTTTGGATCGGCACCCTGCCACGGTCCGAACGGCAGGCCCGTTTTGGCGCGGGGTTTTCGTGGCGTGGGCACTCGTGGATTCATTAGACTTACGCATCCCTCAGCGGGGCCAACGTCCGTTGTCCGCGGCCGAATCGAGTGTTGGCCGCATAGGAGGCCGCGATGCAGCTCCCAGGCTCGGTACCGTTGGCCGTTGCAGTTCTGGCCCTCACCGCCATTTCAGCAGGTGCTCGGCCCTTCATCCTGTCCCCTGCCTCCCCTGCCTGCGCACCACTTCCTGCAGGGGCAATTGGTTGGTGGCCGGGAAACGGGATTCCCAACAACTCGCTCGGGGGGCTCGCGACTGTCCCCTACGGCGGCCTGACGTATCAGGCCGGTGCGGTCGGCAGCAGCATGGCTTTCGATGGCACAACTGCGTGGCTCGAACTTCCCTTCACTGCGGCCATCAACTTTGAGCCATCTGCGGCGTTCACGATCGAGTCTTGGGTTCGCGCCGACGGCGTCGGCGGTGCCGAGACCGGATACCGCGCGATCCTGGTGAAGTGCCCGCTGAGCGGGCTTTGGGACTGGGGTCTCTACGTCACGCCCGACAACAGGTTCATGGCGGGGTGCCAGTCCGGCCACGCCGTGACTTCCTCAACCGTCGCCTTGCCGGGACAGTGGAACCATGTCGCAGTGACCTACGACGCCGGATACTGGACCCTCTTCGTCAATGGCGTCGTCGAAGCAACTGCCAGCGGCCCATCGATCTTGATGTCTGACGGCAGCGCCGCCCTCGCGCGCAAGGGTGTTGGTCCTTGGTTCAACGACTTCTTTCAAGGGGCCATCGACGAGTGTGCTCTCTACGCCAGAGCCTTGGACTCAACTGAGATTGCGGCAATCCATAGCGCAGGCGCGGCCGGAAAGTGTGAGTTTGCGACGGCGGCAAAAGCTAGCACGTGGGGCGCACTCAAGACCGCTTACCGCTAGGGTCCCGATCTCAGGTGACAATCCGGGTGCGATGGATGACCTCTCCTGTCCATTTGGGTCCTGCTCTGGCCTCAGAAGCTGCAACGCCCCTGCGGGCCCGCAAGGGCGTTGCGACATCGACGTTCCCCGACTGTGGCGGCGGTTGATGCATTCGCCTGCTCGAACCGCTGGCTGGCTTCGCACTGCACCCTAGGGAACTAGCGCGAGCCTACGGACTGTAGTCCCTTGCGGCGTGCGAACGCGGACAAAGTACATTCCTGCGGCAGCGAGACCACCTCGCGCGTCCTTCGCATCCCAGGAGACGGTCAGCCAGCCGGCAGGCTGTTCTCCGTCACTGAGTTGCCTCACCATCCTTCCCTGAGAATCAAGGATCTCCACTGTCGCTCGCATCCGATCGGGCAGACCGAGTCTAAGCGACATGCTCGAGGCCATAGGAGAGGGCACGGGGTGACCCACCGACAGTGTCTTCGGGATTGCGCTTCCTGCGACGCCAACAGCATTGAGCGGAACGAACGGCACGGCTGGGCTCTGGTTTCCGTGAACATCGACGGTCGTCACAGCGTAGTACGCAAAGTAGCCTGGGCTGTCCCCAAAGTTCGTCGCCGTGGTGGTGCCGACGCGGTGAGCCGCATCCGTGGGCGGTGGATTCTCCAAGCCGCGATAGATGGCGTAGTGCGCGAAGTCGGCAACGCTTACCGCCGGCCAGAAGAGAGTAGCCGTGCCCGTCGTCATCACACCGGAGACCGACGCAGGTGGCGGTGGCGCAATGTTGTCCACGGAGTAGCCGGGTAGCTCATTCGAGAACCACAACGCTGAACCACTCGATGCCTGCATTACCACGCGGAAGTTCAGGATGGCGGGATCACTCTCCGTCGAGTCCGCCGGCGTAACTACCACCTGTGAGTACGTGGGTGAGTAATTTGGAGTGATCAACCCACTCGCAGCCACCCACGGTGCCAACGGCGATGAGTTCAACCGACGTTCGATCCAGTAGCAACAGAGTTGGCCAGGGTACGCCGCATCGTCTATCGGACTCCGATTCCAAGTCGTCCGGGTGTGTGTGCCTTGGTCGTCGGGAATATCGCTGACCATGGTGAGGACGGGCGCAGCAGCCGGGTCACGGTCGAAGTTCGCGAAGTAGGTCAGTTCCCTGTACACGGTGAATGAGATGGAGTCTCTCGTTGTCGTAGTATCTCCCGACCATGCAACGAATCGATCACCGGGGGATGCGACGGCCGACAGTGTGAGCGGACTTCCCGGGGGATAGAAGTCCTTGTATCGCGAGCGGTTGATGACACCGCGGCCGAGCACGATCGTCGAGACGGCGAATCCGGCAGTGTCGAAGTCCGAGCAAGCCCCGCTCGGGAGCGGAGTCGTGCCCCCCCCACCCTGCCAGAAGACATTGTTGCTGTTGTGATCGCCTGCGGGGGTCGTAAGCGTCACGTCGTTCGCGCCGCCTGAAGTGGTGATCTTGATTCGAGTGAGCGCGATGCATGCTGGCACGTCGCAGCCGCTACAAGCGCCCGTTCCCACAGTCTTGGCGTTATTGATAGTCAGATTCATGCTGAAGTACTCAGTGTTTGCGAGGAGATCCTGAACAGCAGCTAGGGGCACACCAATCGCGCACTTGATACGGGCCGTGCTTGGGCCCACCGCATCGACTTGATACGCCCCAATGCCCCCGGCCGACTGTCCTGCGGCCCAATCGACGCAAACGACGTCCTCCGCGTTGGCCATTGTGTTGAAGCCCAGGGAAGCCTGGCGGCAAGACCCCACATTCTTGAATTGCCACCACGCGGGGAGGGCGGGGGCTCCGGTCGTAAGTTCGAAGTCGACCTCGTTTCCGTTAACCCCTGCAAGGTCAGCATCCACGATGAAAGAAGCGACTAAGAGATTGGAGCCTGCATTCGAGTTGCATGCGAACGCTCGGTTAAGAGTCCCGAGCCCCTCCCCTTCGCACCGGGACCAGCGCAGGTTGAGCCCTCCGGCCTGAGCGCACGGCGCAGCCAAGAGGAGCAGACAGCCTATGCGCAGTCCAATGGAGCCCATGCCACTCCTTCGCATGAATCAGCGCCAACGCGTGTGTGACGGCGGAAGCCGTCGCGCATGGCAGGTGTCGGACGAGGTCTACGCCATCCAGGAGACGCCGCAATCCTACCCCCTGCCCGCTCCGTCGGAGAAGGCACTTATGGGAGCGGCGAAGACTGGACGGCGGGAGGCGTCCCAATCTGCGCGGCGCCTGGAACGAGCGGCCGCCAGGCCCCTGCGATCACACTGCACCACCGAGGGCCTGATCATGCGTGGCGGGCGGAGTGACTCGGGGCTGAGGCAGTCAATCCTACGAGACCGGCCTTTTGGTGGGTGACGATCTGGGTGACGATGGATGACCTGTCCGGGCCATTCGGGTCCTCTTCTGGCCCCACAAACGACAACGCCCCCGCAGGGCTAACCCGCAAGGGCGTTGAGACATCGACGTTTCCCGATCGTGGCGGCGGTTAGTGTCATTCGTCTTAGGAAACCGCTGCTCTATCCGTCTGAGCTACGGGGCCACGGGGGCGCTACGCGAGGCGGCTCTGGCACTGGATGAACCGCCTCGATTCGGTTTGGCTTCGGTCTCGGGTGGCTACTCCCGCAACTAGAAGTTGGGTATTTGCGACCAACGCAGACCAAGTGACGTCTTCTGAAAACGGTTCACCTCAAGGACTCGCACTACAACGGACTTCGCTGCCGAGCCCTCCCAGTAAGAGGACTTCAGACTGAGCGCGGCGCTCGCCCATAGCTCGTACCGCCCCGGTGGAAGATCTCGGAACAAGACCTCCTCCGGGTTGTCCTTGTCCTCCCCATGTATCTCGGCGGTCCGAAGCGTGTCTCCCCCGCGCATGACCCGAACCGACACGTCGCACCGAGGATTCGTATGAACGCGCACAACGAGAGCCGTCCATGTGGAATCGCTCTCTGATGCGGGGTCTGCCAGCCCTCGTGACGCAAGAACGCAACACGCGGTCAGCAACACCCCGGCAATCAGGGCCTTCATTTCGCGGCCTCTCTTCTTTGTCCAGTGATGCTCATCGTTCACGAGTCTCGCCGCCTCCCGCATCACAGCCTCATCCGATAGCCTCGCGTACCGTTGTGTCGTTGTTATGCTCGCGTGGCCCAAGACCCGGGTCGCGAACGATCCCGGTGAGCCCGTCGCATACGGCACCAACCGACCTATATGACCCCGGAGCTCGGTGAGCAGTTCCGCGGAAAGTGGCACCCGTCGCACGCGCCTCGACTTCGTATGCGCGACTTCGAGGTACCCTGGCACGCGCGCGTCTCCCGCCGACAGCGCTCACGCTGGCACCGGATCGACTCGATCCGCCTCGGAGTCGGGCGGCTCGCCCAGGAACTCGACCCAGGCGCGCTTCAGGCACGGGTAGTTCTTCGCCGCCTCTGCGAGCGAGAGGAACGCCTGGAGGTTCTTCTCGAAGCGAGCTCGGAGCGCGGCGTCGGCGATTTCGCCATCGACGAGCGCCTTGTGTGCCTGCGCGAGCGAGAACATGTCCGGGTAGATCCGCGCGCCGAGGTGCTCGAGCGGCATGCGCAGGGCCCAGAGCCCCCGATTCCCGCCCACCATGGACGGTGACGCGCTCAACAGCAGGCCGTGCTTCCCATCGAACGGCTGGGGTCGGAACCGCGACGTCCAGTCGATCAGGTTCTTGAACGTCCCCGGCATCGAGCCGTTGTATTCAGGCGACGAGACGATGAAGGCGTCGCTCTCCTCGAGGCGGCGCCTGAGTTCTTGAGCGCCCGCCGGCATTCCCTGCGAGCTCTCGACGTCGCCATCGAAGGACGGTACGTCGAAATCCCGCATCGACGTGAGCTCCACCATCGCGCCGTTCTGCTCCGCGATCCGAGCGGCGAGCTTCGCCAGCTTCCGATTGAGCGAGTCCTCGCGGAGCGACGCCGCGAACACGAGCACCCTGAGCTTGGGTCCCGACCCCGGGTCGACCATGTTCTGTTCCCTCCCTTCCAGGCGCACTCCAGCGCGCCGGAACGACTCTCGTCCGACGTCTCAGAGTCGGAACATTGGCAGCGGATTCCGGGCAGCCCGCGTGGCGGTCAGCGCCAGCCGAGCTGCGGGGCGACGTACTTGAGGATGCTTTCGAGCAGGTGGGCGTTGTACTCCACGCCCAGTTGATTCGGGATCGTGAGGAGCAGCGTGTCGGCCGTCGCGATGGCCTCGTCGCGCGCGAGCTCCTTGACCAGCACGTCGGGTTCCGCGGCGTACGAGCGGCCGAAGATGGCCCGCGTGTTGGCGTCGATGTAGCCGATCTGGTCCTGGTCATTGGCGTCGCGGCCGAAGTACGACCGGTCGCGGTCGTCGACGATCGCGAAGATGCTGCGGCTGACGGACACCCGTGGCTCACGTCGGTGGCCGGCTTCCTTCCAGGCCTCACGATAGGCTTCGATCTGCTTGCGCTGCTGGACGTGCAGCGGCTCGCCGGTCTCATCATCTTTGAGCGTCGAACTCTGGAGATTCACGCCGAGCTTCGCGGCCCACTTGGACGTGGCGTTGGAACTCGAGCCCCACCAGATCCGCTCGCGCAATCCTTTTGAATAGGGCTCGAGCCGCAGCAGGCCTGGCGGATTGGGGAACATGGGCCGCGGGTTGGGTTCCGCGAACCCGTCGCCCTTCAGCAGTTCGAGGAACGCTTCACTCTGGCGCCGCGCCATGTCGGCGTCCGACTCGCCGTCGCGCGGCTCATAGCCGAAATGCCTCCAACCGTCGATCACCTGCTCCGGTGATCCTCGGCTGATGCCCAGCTGCAGACGCCCACCCGCGATGATGTCCGCGGCACCGGCATCCTCGGCCATGTACATCGGGTTCTCGTAGCGCATGTCGATGACGGCGGTCCCGATCTCGATCGTCTTCGTGCGCGCGCCGACGGCGGCGAGGAGCGGGAACGGCGAGCCGAGCTGGCGTGCGAAGTGGTGTACGCGGAAGTACGCGCCATCGAGGCCCAGCGCTTCGGCGGCCACGGCGAGCTCGATCGACTGCAAGAGCGCATCGGACGCCGTGCGGACGTCGGAGTAGGGCGCCGGTGACCAGTGCCCAAAGGAAAGAAAGCCGATCTTCTTCACGACCCCGCCCTCACTTCCCGTGGTAGGCGCGGTTCTTCTCGCCTCTCTCCCACGGCTTGTACTCGAGCGCGAAGCGGATGCGCTCGCCGAGCGGCGGGTGGTCGAAGAGCATCCAGGCGACCCACGCGGCCGGCTCGGGGTTGCTCCGGTTGCCCTCGGCGAGCTTGAGGAACGAGCGCGCGCCGGCGTCGTTGTCGTGCGTGATCTCGAGCGCGAACACGTCGGCCTCGTGCTCGATGTCGCGCGAGATGGCGTTCCCGATCGGCGCGCCCAGGTAGTTCACCCACGCGAGCATCGCGAACACGAGCGGCATCGCGGCAAGGTCACCGGCCGAGTGCACGCCCCAGCGTTGACCGAAGCGCGCGATCAGCGCGCGCGTGAACCACGCCGTCAACCACAGCACGGCGAACGAGCCCACCGCCACCCAGGCCAGTCCCTTCCAGATGTGGTGGAGCACGTAGTGGCCCATCTCGTGACCCATCACGAACAAGATCTCGTCGTGCTGCATCTTCTCGAGCGTCGTGTCCCAGAGTACGATCCGCTGCGAGGCGCCGAAGCCGCTCACGTACGCGTTCACCTTCCTGGTCTTCGTGCTCATGTCGACTTCGTACACGTCGCGTGCCGGGATGTCGGCGCGCGCGCCGAGCGCGAGGATCTCGGTGCGCAGCGCGGCGTCGTGCAGCGTGGTGAACTTGTTGAACAGCGGGTCGAACACGAGCGGCTGGAGCAGCACGGCCGCCGTGGCCACGGGCAGCATGACGATCGAGAGCCAGAGCCACCAGCGTCTGGGGTAGCTCTCCACCAGCCACCACGCCAGCGCCAGCAGCGGCAGCACGCCGATCGCGACGATCTGGAACCCGAACGCCTTCGCCTGGTCGAGCGCCCACGCCCCGAGCGTCTGCGTGGAGAGCGCGAAGCGATGCTCGAGCGCGAAGCCCGCGTACCAGTGGAGCGGCAGCAGCACGAGCGTCACGACCAGCGAGTAGAGCGTGAAGAACACGAGCATGCGTGCCCAGCGTCCCTTGGCGCGGGCGTTCGCGACGTCACGCAGCCGCTGCGCCACGCCGGTGAAGAGCAGCAGCAGCCCGACCGCGATCCCAACGAGCGGCGAAACGATCTCGAGCGCCACGCGCTGGCGCTGGTAGGCCTGGTTCTCGGGCGTGAACGCGGCCCGTGCCTCGGCGACGTAGTCGCGCGATGCGGTCGGGGCGGTCGCCTTGAGCGCGGAGTCCGCCGGCGCCTCGGCGGCGCGCGCGGGCGACGCCGCGAGCCACAGCACGGCCAACGCCAGAACCAGCAGTCTCCCGAGCATGGCGGCGCAGCCTAGCCGTGGCGGCCGCGGGCGTCACGTGGCCCCTGAAAAGACGACGAGGGGCCGGCTCTCGCCAGCCCCTCGTGCCATGCATGGAAGCGGGTCAGGGGAGCGCTCCCTTGCGGGCGAAGACGTTCGGCGGGCGGACCGAACGTGGGCGCTGCCGCGCAATTGGAGGGCCCGCGCGGCGGCTGCCCGTCAACAATCCTGCGCTACGACCGCGCGCTCACCAAGGGAAATGTCATGCAGAATGCATTCTCGATAGCCCATGTTCAGTGACACTCCACATCGGGCGGCGGCGCGACTCAATCGAGCACCAGGATGGTGCGCGCCACGCGCTCGGCGCCGATCCGAACGCTCGCGAAGTAGAGCCCGGGCGGCATGCGGCGCGCGGCATCGTCGCGCAGGTCCCACGTGAGCTCGACCGGCCCCGCCGCGACGTCGCGCGACAGGTCGCGCACCCTGCGGCCCGCGGCGTCGAGGATGGCCACGGACAGCGTCCCGGCCGTGGGCACGTGGAGCGAGAGCCGGACGTTGGCTCGGGCCGGGTTCGGAACGGGGGGCGCGAACGCGAGCGCCGGGGCGTGGCCGGCGTTCACCCCTGCCACCTGTGATGTAGCAGTATCGAACGTGAGCCCCTGCGGCGGCAGCGTGCACGTGATCGGCCCGCCGATCGGCAGCTGGTCCGCGGTCGAGAACACCCGGATCCCGGGCGAGCCGAAGCTCGAGTTACACACCCAGAGCTGGTCGCCGGCGGGCGTCAACTCGGCGTCGGCGAGCGAGAAGCCGCCGGGCGAATACAGCGTCTCGAGCCGCCGGCCGGTGAGCGGCGACCAGCGGATGAGCTGGGTGTTGAACGCCGCGTCGCTCACGATCGCGTAGGCGCGCGCATCGTCGCGATAGACGATGTCCAGCACGTCGCCGCCGAGCGAGTCTTCCGCGGCCGTCACGCCATCGGCCACGAGACCCGCGGCGTCGATGCGCACGATGCCGCCGTCCGGCGCGCCGTAGTGGCCCGCGCAACCGAGGTAGAGCCGCGAGCGCGGTGCGTCGAACGCGAACGGGGTCACCGGGTTCGTGCGCGGCAGCAGGATGCCCTGGATGCCGGCGTGAGCGGCATCGCAATCCACGAGCTGGTCGGTGCGCGTGTCGATCACCGCCACGAGCGAACTGTCCGTGGGCTGGAAGCCGTTGTTCCGGTCCACGCGCTGGAGCGAGACGAACAGGAGCGGGCCGGCCACGAGCAGGTGGTCCATCTCGGGGATACCGTCGGCGTCGGCGAGCCCGGCGAGCGAGATGGTGCCGTCGTGCGTGCCCGTGGCGGGGTTCACGATCCACAGGTCGGACTTCTCGTAGCGCGTCACGTACGCGTGCGTCGGCGAGGCGAAGGCGATGTCGTACGGGTTGGCGCCGTTCCCCACCGAGAACTGCCGCACGAGCCCGTACGTGGCGCCATCCAGCACTTCGATGTTGTCGGCGCCGAAGCGATTGACCACGTACACGCGGCCGTTGTACCAGCGGACGCGAGCGTCGGAGTGCACGCTCGCCACGTCACAGCTCGGCGTGCGCGTGGCGACATCGATCGCGCTGAAGGAGCCCGTGGAAAAGTCGGACTCGACGACGTAGGCGCGCGCGGCGCGTGCGGCCGGTGCGCAGATCAGCGCGCCGAAGCAGCAGACCCAGAACGCGCAGGCGATGCGGGTGAGAAAGCCGCTGCTGAAAGAGTTGTTGCGGCTGAAAAAGCTCAAGGTGTCCTCCGCGAGGGGTCGAACGAGAGCGAGACGAGAAGCATGCGGCCCGGGAGCGGGAAGCCGGCGACGTCCTCCACGAGTTGATCGCCCAGGTTCCTGCCCTCCACGAGCAGGCTGAGCGCATGGAAAGACCGGCCCAGCGACGCGCCGACGAGCGTGCGCGACGGGGCGCGACGGAAGTTCGTGCGGTCGAGGTACGTGTCGCCCAGGTACTCGACGTCGCTCGCGATGCTCCAGCCGCGGCCATGCCACGAAACCCGCGCGTACGCCTGGCGCGCCGCGCGCTGCGGCAGCCGCCGCCCGTGGTAGAACGCAATCGGCGAGCGGTCCGTGGCCGAGAGCCATGCCGTGGAAGCCGACAATTCGGCGCCGCCGTAGCCCAGTCGGACCTCGGTCTCCTCGCCGAACAACCTGGCCGCGGCCACGTTCACGGGCCGGGCGCCGCGCGGGTTGCTGCGCTCGTAGAGCATCATGTCGTTCACGTGCGCCGCGTGGTGCGACCAGCTGGCGGACATTCGCAGCCGCACCCATGACCCGGTCCACGTGGCGCCCGCGTCCCAGTTCTCGCCGTGCTCGGGGACGAGCGTCGGGTTGCCGGTGATCGAGCCGTCGATGCCGAACAGCTCGTCGAACTCCGGCGCACGCGCCGAGCGCGACCAGTTGGCCTTGAGCTCGAGGCCGCGCGTGATGCCGAGCCGCGCGCCGAGCTGCGGCGAGACGAGCGTGCGCTCGGCCGACTGCTCGCGCAGCGCGCCGGTCGAACGCGTGTCGAGGATCGTCTCGTGCTGGCCGTCCCAGCGTTGCGAGGCGTGGAGCAGCACGCGGTCGCTCAAGCCCTGCACATCCGCCGACACCCAGGCCGAGCGCGTGGCGCGGTGGCTCGGCGGCGGATCCGGAAGCCCCGCCGTGGGCGCGGCGGGCCGCGCCGACTCGCCGCGCAGCGCTCCGCCCGCGCGCAGCGCCAGCGCACTCCAGCGCGCGGGGCTCACGAGCTCGGCCGCGACGGCATCGTCGTCGAAGCGCTCGTGCGTGTCGACGCGGCCGTAGCCCAGCTCGCCCTCGGTGTCCCGTAGCCCGCAGTGCTCGCGGGCGACGCTGCCGCGGAGCTCGAGCGCGGGTGATTCCGCATTGCGCGCGAGCCGCACGTCCCCCGCCACGAGCGTGCGGTCTTCCGCGTAGCGCGCGGTGAGCGCCGGCGTCGCCCCCGGACCAGGCACACCCTGACCCCTGCGAAAATACTCCACGCGCGAGCTGGCCCGCAGCGTTGCACTCGGCGCATAGCCGCCGCGCACGAGCAGCGAGGCGGCATCGAAGCGCGCGTTCTTCCGCTCCGCCATCGTGTCGTCGGCGGGCTCGAGCGGCGTGCCGTTGTCGTCGAGGTAGCGAAAGTCGCCGTCGCTTCCCTGCCAGCCGCCGTGGGCGAGCAGCGACCACGCGCCGCGCGTGGCGCCGAACGTGCCCTGCGCTTCCGCGGTCCCGAACGAACCGGTGGCGAGCCGCAGCGAGCGCGCGCTCGCGCCCGGCTGGGTGACCAGGTTGACCGCGCCCCCGGGCGTGGGTGTGCCGAGCGACACCGGCGCGGCGCCGCGATAGACCTCGACGGCATCGATCGCCGTGATCGGGAGCCGCGCCAGGTCCACGACGCCGTGCGCCGCCGACGTGAGCGGCACGCCGTCCAGGAGCACGGTGACGTGGCCGGGCGGCGCACCGCGCAGCGACATGGTGGAAAACGCCCCCATGCCGCCGTACTGCGTGACGCGCACGCCCGCGGCCTCGGCCAGCACCTCGTCGATCGACGACAGCGCGCGCAGGTCGCGCCGGGCGGGGATCACGGTGACGAACGCGGTGGGCGCGCGGCGGCGGGCGCGCTCCAGCTCGGCATCGACGCGCGTCTCCGGCAGCACCACGACCGGGGCGGGAAGAGTCGGCGTGCGCGACACGGCGTAAGGCGGGATGGAAGACCCAGCGGCGACCGCTTCCGAGTCGGGAGGCGAAGCCGTGGTGTCGCGCACGCCCGGCTCGGGTGCGGCAGATGCCGCGCCGAACAGGAGCAGGAGAAAAGCCGTCAGGTGATCGATCACGGCGTCGGTCGCGCCAATCGAAAGGCCCCGGCGCGCGAGCGCGATGCCGGGGCCCTGAACGGCCGCCCGGCACGCCGGTCACTCGCAGCGTCGGGAGTATGGCTGTCGGGCAGGTTTCCTGACTGAGGGCTCACGAAGCGTCGCCGCTTCGCCGCGTGTCCGCCTTCCCGGGCTCACCCGGTGGCGATCGGACGCGCATCACCCATCACAGTGGCGGGACCGTGCGGGACTCTCACCCGCTTCCCTTTTCCCCCGCGGAATGCGGGGCACCCAACAGATGTCGCGCGGGAACATGCGCCGCGGCGGGCCGGACGTCAACCGGAGAATCAGTCGGCGAGCGTGCGCCCGCGCGTCTCGATCGCGAACGGCAGCAGCAACAGCCCCGCGAGCGGCACCGCGCCGACCCAGAACAGCACGCGCAGCTCGGTCTCGAGCGCGGCCGCGCCGCGGCTGGCGAGGCTCCCGACCACGAACGGGCCCACGGCGGCGAGCACGCGGCCGGCGTTGTAGCAGAAGCCCGCGCCGGTGCCGCGCAGCCGCGTCGGGAACAGCTCGGGCAGGTAGTAGGCGAAGCTCCCGAACACGCCGAACACGCTGAGCCCGATGAAGAAGAACATGTAGAGCCGCGTGTGGCCGGAAAGCGGCAGACCGAACGCGCTCATCACCGAGAGGCCCGAGACCAGGAAGTAGAGCGCGTACATCGGTCGACGCCCGAGCCCCTTGGCGAGCGGGATCGTGAGCAGCGTGCCGAACAGGCCGCCGAGGTTGAAGCAGTTGGTCGCGAGCGCCTTCCACGCCTCGGCCAGCGTGCGCGCGGCCGCGGTCTCGAGGCCGCGCGCGGCGGCGTCCGCGGCCGCGAGGCCGGTGGCCACGAGCGGCATAAAGGCGTTGCAGCTCCACCACGTCACCAGCGCCACAACCGACATGGAGAGGCCGGAGAGCGTCTCGCGCTGGTGCGCCGGCGTGAACAGCTCGCGCAGCCGGGGCGGCGCCGCGGTGCTCTTGGCGCTGGCCCAGCGTTCGGGCTCGCGCACGAACAGTCGCAGCACGAACGCCACCGCCGCCGGCAGGAGCCCGGTCAGGAACACGAACCGCCACGCGGTCTCGGGCGAATCGCTCATGTGCACGCCCTGGATCTGCCAGGTCACGAACGTGGCGAGGAAGAGTCCCAGCGGCGACGACGTATAAAGGAGCGCGCCGGCCTCGACGCGCCGGTGCTCCGGCACGACCTCGGCCACCATCGCCGCGCCGGCCGCCCACTCACCACCGATCCCCAGGCTCGAGATGAAGCGGAAGAGCGCGAGCGTTTCGAGGTTCGGGGCCAGCGCGCACGCGGCGGTGCCGATGGAGTAGACGAACATGGTCAGCAACAGCGTGCGCGTGCGACCGAGCCGGTCGGCGACGCGACCGAAGATGATGCCGCCGATCGCCCAGCCCACGAGCAGCAGCGACGTGAGGACACCGGTCCAGCGCAGTGCTGCCGCCTTGGCCTCGGGGCTTCCCAGCGGCAGGTGGAGCAGCGCCGGCACGCAGTTCGGGGCGACGTAGTTGAAGAGCAGCCCGTCGAAGACGTCGAAACCCCAGCCGAGCCAGGCGGCGAGCAGCACCGTCCACTGGTAGCCGTTCATGTCGAGCGGACCGGTGCGACGCCCGGACATCGCTACGCTCACGGAGATCCCTCTCGCGGAAAAGCGCCTGAGATAGTCTCGCCTGAGACTGTGCCGCGGACGCTAGCATCCCGGACGAGATCCGAGAAGCGTCAGCCGGCGTCGACGAGCCGCCGCGCGCGCGCGAACACGGCGCGCCACATCGCGGGCGTGAGCTTTCCCGTCTGCGTGTTCTGCCGGCTGGGATGAAAGCTCGCGAGCAGCGTGATGCCGTCCGGCAACCGCGCCTCGGCTCCGTGCGCGAAACGCGGCCGCTCGCGCGCAGGCAGCCTCTCCCACCAGCCGCTGGCCCTGAGCCACGCCTCGTGGCCGATGCGCCCCAGCGCCAGCACGACGCGCGCCCGCGACAAGAGCCGCAGCTCCGCCGTGAGAAAACCGCGGCAGCGGTCCAGCTCGGCGGGCGTGGGCTTGTTCCCGGGCGGCGCGCAGCGGCCGGCGGCGGTGATCCAGCAATCGCTGAGCCGCTGGCCGTCGTCGCGCGACACGCTCTCGGGCTGCGAGGCGAAGCCCGCGCGATGGAGTGCGGCGTAGAGCCAGTCGCCGCTCGCATCGCCGGTGAACATGCGTCCGGTGCGGTTGGAGCCGTGCGCGCCGGGCGCCAGCCCGACGATGACGAGGCGCGCGCGCGGGTCGCCGAACCCGGGCACGGGCCGGCCCCAGTAGTCCTGGTCCAGGTACGCGCGCCGCTTCTCGCGTGCCACCTGCTCGCAGTGCGCGCGCAGTCGCGGGCAGCGCTCGCACGCGATCACGGCGCGGCTCACCGCGGCAAGGGAACTCCACCGGGCCGCGACTGCCGAGCGCAACTTCACCTCCCGCCCAGCCACGCCACCCGCCGGACGACCGAGCCGTTCGCATCGGTGAGGCGCGCCCAGTAGAAGCCCGGGCGCACACGCGTGCCGTCGTCGTCGCGGCCGTCCCAGACCACGACCGGCGCGTCGCCGGCAAGCGCCCGCGCCCAGATCCGCCGGCCGTTCAGGTCCACGAGCGTGAGCGTGGAAGCCCCCCGCACGCGCGTCGCGGCGAAGCGCACGCTCGAGCTTCCCGGGTTGGGCGCGGCGGCGAGCGTCGCGGCGCACGCACCCGCGGTCAGCTCGGGACAGCCGCCCGTCACCCGCAGCAGCGTGAAATCGCCCGCCGCGAGCGACAGCTCCACGCGCCGGCCGCTCGCGGTGGGCGTGCTCGACGCGCTCTCCCAGCCGCCGGCGTCGGTGAAGCGGTCGACGTTCCGCTCGCCGTTCAGCTCGAGGGCGATCGTCTGCGCGGCCGCCGAGTCGCGGTTGGCGACGAACAGGTACGGCGTCCCCGCGGCGTTCGCGAACGTGCCGAGCGTGGCGCGGCCTTCGAGGCGCGCCACGAGCGAGTCGGCCGCGAACGCCGTGCCGCCGATCGGCGTGCCGCCGCTGTGCTCGGTCGAGAGCCAGGCGAGCCCCGCGAGCGCCTCGCCCATGGGCTTCACGCGCAGGTTCAACGCGCGCACCTGGTCGTAGTGCGACGTCCGTTCACCGGTGTCGTAGCGGATCATGCCCTCACCCCAGTTCTCGTTCGGGTCGGGCGCCGGCGTCCAGTAGGTGAAGTAGCCGATGCCACGCGCGCCGTACGAGAGCCACTGCGCCACCTGCCAGCGCAACAGGCCGTCGTCGACCACACGGTAGCCGTGGTGATCGATCACCAGCAGGATCCCCCAGAACGGCAGGCCGTATTCGCGCGCCACCTGCGCCGTGCCCGCGACGTTCTCCACGAACTGCCCGCGGTCGCCGCTCACGAGGT
>Ga0207670_10000115_pt1 | contig 54421 bp, 94 predicted proteins | sample KBSS23HmetaG_FD_184339 | JGI IMG/M metagenome (GOLD analysis project Ga0207670, IMG submission 184339) | Switchgrass rhizosphere microbial communities from Kellogg Biological Station, Michigan, USA - KBS S2-3H metaG (SPAdes) (version 2) | ecosystem: Host-associated > Plants > Roots >... | reverse complement strand
GCATTTGGCCGTTCTGCGCCCTGGCAACGCGACCCTGACGCCTGGGAAGCCTATGCCAAATTCGTTCGCGCCATTGGCAAAGACGACGTGCGAGATGCGGACTTGGTCAACCTGCTAGAGATGGCGGGATTCTTCGAAGAAGCCGAGTCGCTGAAGCCTGAGAAGGCCGAGCAGGCTGAGCTAGTGGAAGTGGTACAAGGCGAGGTCATCGACATTGATGAAGTGGTGCAGTTTAACCAGTGGTTCACAGGGCTGATTGAAGAGCCTGAGGTTAAAGAGCCTGATCCTGAGCCGGATGATGATTGGATGAAGAGCATGGTCGCGTTAGTCAGTGATGTTGTCCGTGAGGAGACTGACAAGCTGCTGACCGAGGAAGTACTGAGGACGTACGGACGTCTGCCCCGCTAACCCTTACCTACTAAGGAAATTGAGATGGTAGCAGCTACCCTCACAAAAGACAACGAAGTCCGCATGATTGGCATGCTCAAGGACATCTGCGGTCCGATCATTGCCGAGACCATTGAAGCGCATATGGCTCCCATGCGCGAGCAATATGACAAATTCCTTGCTGGCAAAAACATCATTACCTCCGAGGTTCCACAAGACGGCGTGGCGAGTGCCCTGGCTCACGTCAACGCGCTTGTGCGCCAGGCGGGCGGCGCTGTGTCGGCCCCGCCTCATCAGCTCGCCAAAGTGGATCAGGTGACGCGCATGATTCGTGCCATCGCAGCGGGCAAGGGCATTGTCTCTGCCGCGACCGATTGGTACTACAAGAACTATGGCGATGACCCCATCTGCAAGGCCCTCGCCGCTACGGATGCCACGGCGGGCGGGTTCCTCGTGCCGGAAGAGATGGCCACCAGCGTTATCGAATTGCTGCGCCCCATGTCGGCCATCCGCCAGCTAAATCCCATCACCATGTCGATGACGAGCGGCACGTTCCTTCTGCCCAAGCTTACGGCAGGCAGCGCGGCTGGATACATCGGTGAGAACCAGAATGCCCCGGCAACTCAGCCTGTGTTTGGCCAGGTGCAGATGGTGGCGAAGAAATTGGCTGCTATCGTGCCTGTCTCCAACGACATGATTCGGCGCACGGCTGGCGACACCAATACGATGATCCGCGATGACCTCGTGGCCGCGATTGCCCAACGTTCCGATCTCGCATTTATTCGCGGTGATGGTACGGCGGGAAGCCCAAAAGGTCTGAAGTTTTGGACACCATCGGCCAATGCCATCGCCTGCAATGCCTCTCCCGTGACTGAGAACGTCATCAATGACCTCGGTCGTCTGATCACGCTGCTCATGCAATCCAACGTTCGCATGATTCGCCCCAGTTGGGTGATGGCCCCGCGTACCCAGATCGCTCTCATGACCGCGCTTGACGCCAACAGCAACTATGTCTTCCGGCAAGAGATGCTCGGCGGAACGCTGTGGGGATGGCCCTTTGCCACGACCACGCAAATCCCGATTGACTTGACGGTAACGGGTTCGGCTGAAAGCGAGCTGTACCTGGCTGATTTCGCTGACGTGGTGATTGGCGAGACGACCTCTCTGATGCTGTCTGCCTCTGACACCGCTGCGTACCATGACGGCTCTGGCGTGGTGTCTGCCTTCTCGCTGGATCAGAACGTGGTTCGCGCTATTGTCGAGCATGACATGGTTGTGCGACATGCCGAGTCCATCGCCTATCTCAAGGACGTGGACTGGGTAACGGTAACGACGTAATAGCCCCCAATACGGTAACACTTGGGTACAATTACATTTAGGAGAACTGAAATGGTGCCACAAGATATTGGGGCCTATATCTCGTCTGAGTTGGCGCTGATCCCTGCCACAATTACAGCAGGTGCAGGCAATGATGGCGTGGAAGTGAATGGCCCCGCTTGTAATTTGCTTGGGCTGGCCACGCATCCTCAAAGCGTCCAGTTGATCATTGGCTATCGTGCCGTGCTCGCCTCGTCTGAGACGCTGACGATTACAGCAAACCTCCAGGACGACACAGCGAGCGCGTTCAATGGCACGCCTGCCGACCTGTCGCCCGCCTATGCTGCGACCGTGGTGGAGACGGGTGCCGGGACGATCTACAACACTGTGCATCTTGACGTGCCGCTGACGATGGCACGCCAGTATATCCGTGCACAGGTGACAGCGAACCTGAGCGCGAGTGGCACGGACACGGTCGCGATTTGCGGCATCTTCGTGTTTGGTGGTGTGGACACTTACCCCGCTTAACCCATTGCAGGGGCAATATAGAGGATAACGATGATGGGTCCGCATGATATTGGTGCTTACATTGCCTCTGCAATCGCCTTAACGCCTGCATCGCTAGTAGCGGGTGCGGGCGATGACGGTGAAGAGGTCAACGGGCCTACGATTGACCGACTCGCTCTCGGCAGTATCTATCTAAGCTGCAAAGTGGTCATCACGTACTCGGCTGTGTTAGCGGCTGATGAGACGCTAACGATTACGGCAAACGTTCAGGACGACACGGCAGACGATTTCAGCGACGCACCCGCCGACTTGTCGCCTGCCTATCCTGAGACGGTTGTAGGTACGGGTGACGATACGATCTCAGGAATGATCACGCTGGATATCCCCCTCGACATGGCTCGGCAGTATATCAGGCTGCAATGCACGGCTGATCTGAGCGCAGCGGATACCGACACGGCAGTAGTCTCTGCTGTGTTTGTGTTCGGCGGCGGCCAGATTTACCCTGCAACATAGGAGGCTAACTCATGGCAGAAGATGTAGTTGTCCGGTTTATTTGCGGTTACCCGCCTTACAATACGCAAGATAGAATTACTTGCGATCCTGAGAAAGCCAACTATCTCGTGTATGTAAAAAAGGTCGCGGTGATGGACGACGAGATGCCCGAGGCGAAAGCGATGGACGCCCCGCCTATGGATAAGATGATGGATGCGGCCCCCGTTGCCAAAGAGCCCGTGGTAGTCGAGGATGGCGATGAGGAGTTTCCCGTACCTGTCGTTGACCCTGACGCGCCCGCGCAGTATACGAAGCAGCAACGACCCAACCCCGCATGGTGGGACGTTGTTGATGCTGAGGGCAACGTGGTCAATCCGCATGCCATTCGTGAGGCCGACGCAGATGAGTTGATCAAACAGCTCATGCAGGGTGAGTAATGGCGATCAGCATTGTTACCCCGGCATCAGTGAACGACACGCGGCTCATTGAGGTTCAGGATTTGCCTGAGTCTTTTCTGAGCCAGGCTAATGTCGTGACGGATGAGGCGCATATGATCGACGTCATTACGTCAGTCAGTGCCAGTATCCGTCAGTATCTCGGGTACCATCTGATTTCTCAGGTGTACCGTGAGACAGTGCCGGGTTATGGCAATGTGCATCTACTGCTAGGGTGCCAGCGTGTAGGAGGCGCTTACCCTGGAGTCCCCATCACGGCTGTATCGCTCGTCGAGGATATACTCAACCCCGACGACCCCGAGACGCTGACTGACTACGAGATTGCAGACGCGATGGCGGGCATTCTGTACCGCCAGACGGGGTGGTGCTGGTCCACGCAGTACGGGCAGACGCTGGAGCGATACCCCATGCCGGGATCAGAGCGGCCACGGTACCGTGTGACGTATACGGCTGGGTACACTACGGGACAGACCGGTACGCTACCGGCTGACATTAGGCAGGCAGCGATTGAGTCGGTCATGCACCGATACAACAACGAGCAGCGCAACCAAACGGTGACGCAACGTCGCATTGGCTCGCTATCGATCAGCTATGGCTCAAGCAGCACGCAGGGTGGTGGCGGGCTGTGCGAGAGTTCATTAAACTATTTATGGCCATACAAACGCAGTATTGAGGCAGTATAGGCATTCAGGAGGCAAATATGTACGCAGTGCAGATGTTTGTATGCGAGGCATGCGCTGAGCCTTTCCGCAATAAGGATATGGCCGAAATCTGCGAATCATCACATGCAAAAATTCGCTTATCTATCCCTAGATATGGGAAACTCCTTCGCTATCCAGAATCGATATCTTTGCATTTCGATGGTAGTATGATGAGCTATGAATATAAGCTGCAAGGAATAGACGAAGACCTCAATCGTCAGCTTTTCAAGGAGGCATGGGACAAGGGGATAGCAAAACTAGACTTGCGTAGTGAAATCATGGGGGATATGTCCAATCAGATGGCGCAATGTCAAAACGAGACTGAAGCAGCGTAGATGCCCTTAGACCCTGAGTCGAAGTAGCTAACGAATTCAGGAGGCAAATATGAGCAATTTCTGGGACGGTTTCACAAAAGAAGAAATAGACAATTTCCATGATATTATGTCTCGCCCGTTAGGTGTTGTCAATAAGGTAGAAGGAGACGCATTCTATTCTAGGATAAACCTATCTGGGAATAAAGAAGACGAAGATAAGATTGAAGAGTTTTCCATCGAAAAGCATGTAAAGCCAGATGAAAGACAATATGTCTGCATAGGGCAGGGATTTACATTCCATGATGGCTATGCTGATTTTAACCTTGGCCCGGTGTTTGGCAATGTCGCATCGTGTTTGACCGTTGGCAGAACAGATGAGAAGATAGAAATGTTGGGTTCGTGGCCTTCTTAACCCTGGAATGAGAAGTAACTAGCATGCCCCTAGACCCTGAGTTTCGCAGCCTCCTCATCCATCGCGTATCCATCGCGCCGTTCGCCTCACTGGACGACTACGGCACGCCGACCTATGGCACAGCCGTATCAGTCGCGGCGCGAGTAGAGCATCAGATACGCATCATCAGGGACGTGACAGGGCGCGATGTAACGTCTATGGCGTTAGTGATACTCGATAGCACGTCGACGATACGGTATGACTCGCGGCTCACCATGCCGGACGGCACTACGCCACCGATATTGCGGCTAGAGCTTATGTACGACGAGACGTCGCCGCATCATTGGGAAATCAGGGTTTAGGAGGTAAATATGCCATTTGAACTACGCGGCCTAAGCCAAGTCATAGAGAATCTATACGCCCTCGACGCGCAGCAACAATCTGCCTCACGGTTCTATGCGCAAGACGCCATGCGAAGGCTCTATCAGGCATCGCGTGAAGCGGCTCCCTACGGCGCACTGCACGGCACGACCTCATCGCGTGGCGCATCAGGCACTGTGCAGCATCGCAAGGGCGAGCATCTACGCGACACGGCTTACATGGATGGGCCAAAGCGCACATCAAGCGGATGGCAGGCTACGGTAGGGTACACATCAGAGCACGCCCTCAGCACGCATGAGAACCAGCGCACGGGGCGCACGGGCGGCGTATCCCCCACGGGCATACCGTACCGCTATTATTCCGATGTAGGCGGCTGGAAATACCTCGAACAGCCCCTACTCAAGATCGGCGCAGGCATCCCAAACGGGTTGGCCACGGCACTAAAGGCAACACTGAGATGAGCGACAGTAGTATGGATCGGTACCCTGACAATCACGTCTCATGGATGACATTCGGCGAACTGCGTAGCATCCTGACGCGTATCGAAGAGCAATCGCGTTCTGACCATGAGGCGCGGGAATGGTTTGACGCTCAGCCGCCCGAGGTGTTTGGTGAGGCATGCGCATATATGTTCATGCAGATGTTGACCGAGAACGACGACACGAATGGGCACACGATTCATGAATAAGCTAAAGATTCAAGCACTTATCTTGTCAGCCATCGCGTTATTTGCCATGCCCGCATTCGCTCAGTCTCAGCGGCATGCGAAGCTGACGTGGACCCCATCGACTGAGTATGTCGATCATACGCCTATCCCGGCAGGGACACCGATCTCGTATTGCGTCTATGTAGGGACGACCGCTGCGAATATCGTCCAGGTCGCCAAGACGAAGGAGACTGAGGTTGATACAGACGCTATCGGGCTCACTGTCGGCAAATACGTTGCCGTCAAAGCAACTGATGGGCAAGTGGAAAGCGATCTCAGTTCTGTCCTGCATTACAATCCCCCGAGTGCTGTTAAAGTCAGCATTACCTCAACCATCGAGATGTCACAGTAGCAGGTATCCGATGAACAAGCCGAACACTCAGCCCGTACATATCCAGCAAGCCTACGGTTATGCCACGACATCGAAGACGAACCGTGCGGGTGAGTCGACGCATGAGATACCAGGTAATATATCCCGCCGCGCACTGATTGAGCAAGTGCTAGAAGAGCTACTGGCTCAGGTAATGCACCGGGGTATCTATGCGAATTGCCAGGTGTCGTTTGATGTGGTTGATGGTATAATAGAAACCACAGTAGGCAAGACGACACAGGAAAAGGTGAGGCAGGGGTAGATAGCGGGGGCAAAATGGCTTTAGCTTATGGCGGCAAGATACATACCGTTAGCTCGGCGCATCAGATCAGAGGCGCGCTTGTCTTCAACATCACACCACGTAAGGTAGTGACGTTCGCGGGATACTCAGGAGCGGGATATGAAGATAATGACTATGTAGCTAACGTCACCACGGGCATTCTATCGTCTCTCAATCCGCACGACACGATCATAAACGCTGGCGCTACGATAGACGGTATCGGTGTAGTATATGAGCTAGCCAGGGCACATGACTTCATCACGATTGGCATTGTCTCGTCTCTAGCTCGCAATGATGCCGTGATTGCGCCACATGTTAACCACGTTTTCTTTGTCGATGACGACACTTGGGGCGGCTATTTGCCGGGATCAGACAAACTATCGCCCGTGTCTCGGGTGATGGTAGATATCAGCGATGCGATGTTTTGTATCGGTGGCGGGCAGATTGCGCGAGATGAGTTTATCGAGATGGGTAAAGCTGGAAAGTTCCGACGATTCTACTCAGCCGATATGAATCATCAAAAAGCGATTGAAGCGGCTAAGCGCAAGGGGTTGGATGTGCCAGAGAGTTTCATGGGCTCTGTCGGTGATTGCTTTGCCGTCAATGTCGATGCATTTCTTATGTAAAATAGGCACAGGGTTATTGCCTCGTTATTGAAAAGGCGAACATTAATTGGGGCAATGACCCATCTCGATTGGTATATATGCCGAGTTTCGTGACGTATGAGTCTCTCATAGGCTATAATTAATCAACAGGTATTTGGAGCGGCCTCGCACGCTACCCGAGGCTAGCCCCCCAAAGCCCGAATCTCTCCCTCTCTCCTGGGGATTCGGGCTTTTTCTATTTGTGGAGTAATCGATGTGTCAGTACTGGACGAAATCGCTGGGTATCTCGCCACTAACGGGCTAGGCTCTGTCGGCACTAACATATTCAAGAGCGGCTTGATGCCATCGCCTGACGTGCAGATTGCCCTGATTCAGACAGGCGGTCAACCTCCGATTCACGCGATGGACGATAGCGGCGATACAGCGACTGACCGCATCACATTGCAGATACTTAGCCGGGGCGCGAGAGACAACTACCCATCAGCGTTTGCACCGGCGCAATCTGCCTATCTCTTGCTTGATGATGTGGCAGGCGAAGTGATCAGCGGTGGATATTATAAAGCGATACAACCGCTACAACCTCCATTCGCGATAGATATCGACGACAACGGGAGGTCTGTTGTAGCGTTCAACGTATTGGCGAGGAGACGCAGATAATGCCCTACACCGAACACGAATGGGGTGGCATCACCATGTTTGATTGCCAGGTTAGCGGGTGCCACACGACCAGCTATAGCGTCGACGATGCGGAGCGGCATGAGGCCACGCATCAACGTGTGGTGGTGAGCCGGCCCACAGGATTATTCGATGCGAGTGGCGACCCTGCGACGATAGACGAAGAAGAGGTCGTGTAGCTCGCGATAGTGTTGACAATAGAATAGACCGGTATTTCGCAGCGTCCCACGGGATAGCCCCGCAAAGCCGTCATTGCAAACGCAGTTGCCATAGAAAGGGCATGCAATGGCTGGTTATGAGGGACGCGGGACTATTATCCAAATTGGCGACGGTACGGCTGGCGCTTCCAAAACCGTGTCGGGTTGCACTGTATCTTCTGGTGTAGCGACGATCACGTCTACTGCCCACGGGCTCAGCACGGGCGACGTAGTCCTTCTCGCCTCCATCGGCGGCATGACCGGACTCGATGATTATTTCCTCATCGATAAAGTCGACGCCAACTCATTCAAGGTCTACAACGGCGGCATCTCAGGCACATATACCTCGGGTGGTACCGCAGTCTCCCAAAATACAACGGGTTCAGGCGGTTGGATATCTATTGCTGCCGTCCAGGGCTATGAACTCGGCCAGCAGGCTGACCGTCTTGACGTGTCCGCGATGGATACGCCACTAGGGTTCCGTGAGTATCGCCCTGGCATGAAGGACGGTAGCTTCTCGCTCACCCTAAACTTCCTACCCAATAGTGCCTCACACGGCGTTGTTTCCGGGCTTGCCTTCCTTGCCCAAACCGGTGCGCCGCGGTGGTTCAGGCGCTACTACCCGCAGATCAGCACGGCCCCATCTCCATATACCGCATGGATTGGCCTGATTCTGGATTTTAACGAGTCGGGTGATACGGAGTCGGCTATCCAACTCTCAGTCAACGGCGCGGCAACACGTACCATTCTGCGTATGCCAGGCGCGTAATATTACCCAAAGAGGCAACTATGGCCCTGAATCGTGAACAAATCATGAATGGCGCGATGCTTAAAACGCGCGCTGTTCATGTCCCTGATCTTGAGGGTGACATCATTGTCAGGCAAGTCACCGCATTAGACATGGAAACCATCTTGGAGAAGACAACCGATGCGGACGGGAAGGTATCGCAGAAGGGTTTTCGCTCTCTATTTCTGGTCATGTCTATTGTCGATGATGATAATAACAGACTATTTTCTGACAGCGAAGCTCACTTGCTTTCGAACTTCTCTAACAAGTTGGTGGACCAACTCTTTACAGCAGCTAAGGAGTTGTCTGGCATCCGTGATGGGGAAGAGGAAGCGATTGACGAAATAAAAAAAAGTTCCTTACCTCAGACCGACAGCGTGCCAAGTACCGACTAGCGTGGCATTTTGGTTACCTGTCGCCTCAAGACATGCTGGACCGGATGTCCTACGAGGATTATCTACACTGGCAGGTCTTTGTGGCGATTGAAGGCGGGTTTGAGGTGGAACGCGACGACACCCATTGGGCCATGCTGACGCAGCTTATCTCAGTTATGGCCCAGGGTAAGAACGTCAAGGACACGCGCACGTTTAACGATTTCCTCCTGCACCAGCGTCGTATTGTCCAGGTCGAAGCGCCATTCCAACACACCGAAGAGGACGCGAGCAAGATGCAAGCGATGATTGACCGGCTCAAGGCCAGCGGTGTGCAGCCCAAGAGTGGCATGGACGTACAGAACAAGTTCGAGATGATTGCCGAGCGCGTAAGGCTCAAGCAGTTGGAGGCCAGCCGTGGCGATTAGTGTTGGAGCCATAGAGGCATCTCTAAGCCTAAATACGCGGCAATTCACGCAGTCTGTCCGCTCTGCTAGCAGCACGCTCGCCAAGCTTGAATCGCAATTCTCGACGATTGCCAACGCGGCTACGGCGTTTGACGATGCTGTGGGTAAAGCCACGCGCAATGTGGTAGCCAACAATCGCGCGATGGCGTCGAGCGTCTCGGATTCAGCCAAGAATATCAAAGCAAGCCTCGGTGGCATATCGAAGCAATACGATGACTTGACGTCAAAGGCAGGCAAGTCTGCTAAGGCGCAAGCGCAGTCTCTCACATCGATTAATCAAGTGGTTGGCAAGGTCCAATCGTCTATCCAATCGCAGTTCTCTCAATCATTTGGGGATGGCCTGATAGGCGGGATAATAGGCGGTGCTGCGGCTGGCATCGCTGTGCAAGCCCTTAGCGGCATCAAGGGCGCGATAGAAGACATCATCTCGTCGGGGCTTAAGCTCGAATCGCTCAATGCTGCATTTACGGCCATTACGGGATCGACGCAAGCTGCCGGGAAGGAAATGCAATTCCTTCGGGAACAGGCAGAGCGGTTGGGCTTCTATTTCCCTGACCTCGCCGAGGGATTTAAGGGGATAGCCGCTGCTGCTCGTGGCACGTCACTCGAAGGCAAGGGAGCAGAAGAGGCATTCCTTGCGATTGTCGAGGCAGGGCGCGTCTTTCAGCTCAGTAACCAACGTGTTGGGCTATCTCTTCTTGCTGTTCAGCAGATCATCTCAAAAGGCAAAGTCTCCCAAGAAGAGCTGAGGCGGCAATTAGGCGAGAATTTGCCCAATGCGCTGGCTGTTGCTGCTCGTGCCTACGGTGTCACGACGCAAGAACTCAACAAGATGGTTGAGGGTGGTCTTGACTCTGTCGATTTCATCACGAAATTTAGCGCCCAGATGCGGAAAGAAGTGGCCGGGAACGTAGTCCAAGCCGCAAATACGGCATCGGCAGCATTCGGGCGTTTTAAGACGGCTATATTCGACCTAGAAACAACTATTGCCAGCCCTAAGTTCCAGGGTGGCCTAGCTGCGCTGATTGACTTCTTTACCAAGATAGTTAAATCGACACAAACCGACATTAGTAATATATCCAAGATATTCGGTGGCGCTGATGATTTGCCCAAGACATTCACCGAGACTAAGGCCGCCATTACCGACCTTATCAAGCAGCGGGAAGACTTAGGCACCGTCATTCGCACAGGCACAGCTCAGGAAGTTGAGGATGCTCAGAAGCGCCTAGCGTCTATTAACCAGCAGCAAGCCGCGCTCGAAAAACTCTACGATATTCAGGCCAAAGAGCGCGACCCTTCTGTTATGCGGGCCGACTATAAAGAAGCTCTGGCTCAGATACAGAAGCGAATTGATCTCGGCCACGAAGTTGAGCTGAATCTAGCACGCCAACGCGATGTGCTCAAGTCGATGACGGAGTACGAGGCCAAACTGGTATCCGATCAGGGCAATATCACAGACCCATCGGGCGAAATGGGCCCTGGCACCACATCAGATTCTGCTGACCGTATCCGTGAGATTCAGCACCAAGCCGAAGTTCTCGGGCGTAGCGGCGTCAAAGTCGATGTGCTGAGTAAGTCCCTCCAAGCCGTTGATAAAGACCTAGCCAAAGAGGTTGCGTCAGCGCGTGCTTTCGGCCAGGCGATGGCATCAATGGGCGATGACACGGCAGAAGCTAAGGCTGTGCTCGAAGTGCTACAGAAAGCCCTGAAGGACGCATTCGGCGGCGCGGCCAATAAGCCTGCTGAAGAGATCGACCTGATCAAGGCGAACATCAAGCAACTTACGGCTGAACTCTCAGACAGCTCTGTATCGCTTGCCAAACAAAACGCTTCGATAGATCGATACGCCAAGGCGCTACAAGGCACAGGGCAACAGTTCGATCCCTTCGCGGCCAAGGCTAAGAAGGCGATGGATACCCTGGAGAGCGAGACAGCCAAATCAACCGGGCGCTCTGATCAGCTCATCCAGAAATTGCGGACGGATATCGTCGGGCTTACCGCGAGCAGCGAACGGCTACAAACGGCATTCCAGCTCAAGGATTTGCAGAAAGAGCTGACGAATATCGACAAGCTCGGCGACACGATCAACAACGCCGGGGGCAACTACGACAAGCTAGACGCCAAAATCGCAGCGGTCAACAAGACCATTGGCGCGATGAGCCCCAAGACAAAAGCGGGGCAGCAGGCCATTGCCAAACTCACCAAGCAAGTCGAGGGGTTTAAGGGGCTGAAGGCCGATCAGGATGCGAGCAATCTCGAACGTCTCGCCAAGGCTGTAAAAGGCACGACTGAGGCATTTGACCCCTTCCGTGAGCAGATCAACAAGACATTCGGAGCCCTCAAAGAAGAGATAGGCAAAGGCTCTCGCGCCTCGCAAGACGAGATCGACCGGCTCAGCAAGAAGCTCAAAGACCTGAGCACGAAGGACCAGACGTTCACGTTTGATTTGCAGGTCGAAGGACTGAGCAAGTCACTCAAAGAGGTGGACGATTTCGGCAAGGCAGTCCAAGACGCTGGCGGGAATTTCGATATCGTCGGGGCGAAAATCAATCTTGTTGAGGGCTTTCTCAGCAACGTGCCTAAGTCGGCTAAGGGTGCAGTCGATGCCTTCGTCGAGATGGGTGATTCCCTTAATGGACTCAAGACCGATCATCTCAATGCAGCGCTCCAGGCCACAGATGCCTTTGCCGCAGCGGTGCGTGACGCGGGCGGCAGCTTCGACGAACTCGCGGCTAAGAAAGAGCAGCTCGATGCCGAGCTAAAGTCTATCAACACCACGACGACTCAAGGCGCGGCACGGTTCGCTGACTTGCAGACGCAGATTAAGGCCATTGAGGCACTACAGCTTACCCAGACGCTATCGAATTTTCAGCAATTAGGGCAGATCATCCAGTCAGTCGGCGGCAACACGGATACGCTTCAGTCTCAGATTGACGCGCTGACCCAGGCTATACAGAAAGTCGATCCGACTTCGCAAGACGCTGGCGCATCTATCGCTGGCATGCTGGCTCAGATTAAGCAGCTCGAAGGCCAGCAAGTCATCAATGACCTGGCTGTGCCGAAAGTCGAGAATCTCAAAGATAGTCTGCTTGGATTTATAGAAGAAACGCGCACGCCTCTACAGAAATATAAGCGCGACATTGAAGAGCTTAATCAAATTAAAGCTTTCTCGATAGAGATCGGTGTTGATATCCCTGATGGTTTAATAAAGCAAAAGATAAACGAATTACAGATAGCATTAGCTAGAACATCAATAGGTGGGCAACTTATCGAATCGTTCGGCCAGGGGTTATCTAGCTCGCTACAGGGCGCATTGAAGAGCGTATACGATAGTTCTGACGCTAAATCTAAATTAGCTGACCTAGCTAACGAGGAAGACAGGCTAAACGACATTGTACGCACAGGAAGTGATGAGCAAGTTGCTGCCGCTAACCGTAGATTGCAGACCATTGAAGATGAAAAAGCTAAGTACAAGGAACTTGAGGTTACTGTTGGTGACGTATTTAAAAACATTGGACGCAGCATAGTCGAATCTCTCACGAATACGCTAGTGCAGAATGCGATCAACGGCATTGTCAATGTCGGTTTGGGGATTCTCGGTGGCGGTATTGCTGGAGGCGGACCCTATAGCGCTGGTGGGGGACTCGGTGTCTTAGCGAGCCAAGCCTTTTTCCCAGAGACAGCGCGTGGTGGCGTAGCGCGTAGCAAGCACACCGTACTGCTAGGCGAACGCGGCCCCGAGATGGTCCTTGGCGGCATCGGCAAAGCGGCACAAGGCGCGATGGTAAATAAGCCGACGCTGATGACGCTAGGCGAGAAAGGCCCCGAGGTCGTACTCAACAAGAAGCAACTCCAGCAGATACAAGGGCCTAACGGCTATCAGGCATTTCAAGCCCTCGTCGAGCAGATCAATGGGAAGAAAGGCCAGGTGTCTGGCGGCATCGAGCGCCCCAATCTCGGCGGTGGCGGTTCAGGTAACGGCATGAAGCTGAAAATCCCAGGCTTTGCCAATGGCGGGGTGGTGACACAGCCCACGCTTGCGATGGTCGGCGAGAAAGGCCCCGAGGTAATCACCCCGGTCAACAAAATGCAGACGGACAATACCGTGAACATCATCATGGTCAACAACAGCAACGATGCCGAGAAAGAGCGCCAGAGGCTGACTCAGATGAAACAGGTTGCGGTGATTGCGGTGGCCGAAGAGCTGAGTAAGGGCACGGGTAGTAGAGTACGACAATCCTATAAGGCGTATAGCTAGGAGGCATCATGCCACTTGAAGATACAAGAGAACGTATCATTCGTGAAGTAGCTGAGGCACGTGGGCTGAATGGCTACTCCAAGGCCGAGCAAATGCGGAAATTCTACCAGATCAAACAGGCGAAGCAGGAACCCACAGAGTCATCACCCCAAGCTGATGAACAGGTAAATGACAATGGCGACGTGGCCGACGATCACATACCCGAAGAGCGTTAGCCCAGGACAGACCCACATGCCTATGGTCAAGTTTGAGTCTACCGGGCTGTACGAGTGGAGACAACCCCAGGGTACTCGCGCACTCAGGCGCTTCACGCTGAGCTATAAAGGCTTGCCATATGACGAGTGGCAAGTGATCGATACGTTTATGCGGCTGTCGCTGAACTACGGCACGCTTAAATTTGACTGGCAAATGCCGCCGGATCACGGCATGGACATAACCTCGATCAGCACAGCTAACCCCAGAGTCGTATTTACCACGCGGCTACACGGGTTTGTGACCGGCGACTACGTCATCATTCGCAACGCGGCATCGGCAGTCAACGGCGTGCGGCGCGTCACTCTGGTCGATCAGCAGCATTTCTCGCTTGATGGGCTCTCGGGCGGTACGTCAATCGGCGTGGTGAAGAACTGCGTCAATCTCGCGTTCCCGTATGCCTTGATTGACTCGGATACGATCCCTGCACCTGAGAAGGTATTCGGCCCGATGGCGGATAATCACGGGTTTTACAATCTCGACGTGCCGATTATCGAGGCGAGGGCTTAGGGATGCGTTTTTACAGCAACGCATTTAACAGGCGCTTACGTACCCGTGAAGGAGCCGCACTCATATGGTTGATCGAGGTGTCGATCCCGTTAATCGCAGGGTCGCCTGTACGTTTTGCGGTGAATAACGAGACGGTCACGTTTCACGGCAACGTGTTTGACCCGATTGATGCGGTGATAGATCAGGTAGGTGAAGGTACGGTGGATTCACCCCCAGGCGTAACCATAACCGTGAGCAATGTGGGAAATCCGATAGGCGCGACGGTGGATAACTACTGGTATCCGGCGCTTGGGGCTGAGCAAATATGGTCGGCAACGCTCTGGTATATCGATGCCTCAGCGCCTGACAATGTGCCCACGGGGCTAGGGATGCAATTCGAGATTAGCGACATTACATACAGTGCTGTGATGGCTAAATTCAGCATGCGGCCTAAGTTTCTGTCGATAACCAAAACGTTTGGCCGCAATTTCAATACAACCGACTTCCCAGGCTTACAATGATCATAGACGCTGAATACCGCACCCTGGATGCTACAGAAGAGGCAGATGCCCAAGCGGCAGACGTGCGCATGGCTCTGCCCAATATTGAAGACGTACTCGATGGCATACAGGGCGTGGCCTACGAAGACTGCAATTGCTTCCAGCTACTCGTTCGCGTCTATGAGTCAGGGTTAGGCATCCCAATCAATGACGACCCCGAGACTGCGGCTAAATCATTCGTCGAGACGTGGTACGAGGACGACGAACGCGATGCCTACGAGGTTAGCCAACCGTGGGATATCTGGTTCCTCTGGATACGCGGCGAGGCGCACGTTGCGATTGTCGCTAACGCATCAGAGCTCGTCCATTCTCGGCCTGAAGTGGGTGTCTGTCGTGAGCAGCTCGTGCGGTGGCGTCCGTTCCTCAAGCAAATCGTGCGGCCTGTCAAATTCGCGCAGACGGTAGCCGAGGACTTCCCCGAGACAAAGCTGGAAGCCCCTGCGCTCCCCCGCGTGCGCGTCATGGTTAGCCCCGTGAAAGGGCAATATGGCGAACTGCGATGCGAGCCGGTTAAGGCGCAAGCAGGCAAGCCGCTCAGCGAGATTCTGCGCCGATACAAAGTCGATTGTATCATCCGAGATGGGCAACGCATTGACGAGTGGCAAGACCTGATTCTAGGCGAGCGTGATGACATTATTGTTGTGCCTGAAACGGGGATTGTCGGGGCGCTCATACCTATCCTCATCCAGCTCGCCATTGCATTAACGCTAAGCTATATCTCTTACCGATTCCTCGGCCAGCCACAGCCTAAAGACGCCGGGGAACTCGAAGTCAGTACAACCTACACGGGTACGGGTATCCGCAGCACAGAGGGTTATGGCCCCAAGATACAGACCGTCTACGGCAGGCATCGCGTAGGGGTCCATTGGGCTAGCCGCAAGGTGCGTTATGCCAATATTTATCATGGGCTAGGCGACCCCGTAAATATCTTCAATATCACAGGCTGTTCAGGCGGTAACGATAAACACGATCCCATCCTATTGCAAGTCCCTGGGCATAATCTAGGCGTCGGATGGATCAATGTTGCAGGGATTACGGGTAAAGTTCTGGCCAATGGCTCATGGCTCGCCTATCCCTTGCCAGGCGATATTTTACGCCTGGCCGAATCAGAGGGCAAGGACGACCGTGCCTATACAGGCGGTGGTCAATGCTCGCGCGCACCTGGCTCAGGGGCTGTCCCTGTCGAGGCGAGCAGTGTCTATGATCTCGTTGGGTTTGTCGCTGCTGGGCCTATCCAAGACATTGATATTTCGACGCTAGAGTTGAATGACCAGAAGATACAGTTTTTCCAGGTCACGTCGATTGACTATACCCGAGGCGATGGGACTGTACTAGCCGGGGCGATCACAGCAGATAACACGTTTGGCGTTGTTCACAGGTTTGATAGTCCCGCTGGGCTTAGTGCGCCCTATTTCTACCAAACCACTAGCCCAGTTGTCGGATTTGATCTCAATATTGATTTTGACGGCGGGCTTGGACATCTTGACGATCAGGGGAATGTTCAGAGCAATTGGGTAGAAATTGGGTTCAACTTCAATATTAACAATGGCCCATATACGGGATTAGAAACCGTCCGTATTCAGCAACAGACAGCTAATACGTGCCGCATATCCATAAGAAAAACCAACCTCGCAGAAGCGGTCTATACCATTGCCGTGCATTTCACAGCCGCCCTGCACTCTGGCGCACAGGACCGATTCGTACCGACTCTAACGAGTGTTACCGAGATGGTCGACACGGGCATCGTCTACCCCGACATAGCCATGATCCGCGTTCAGGGCATGTTTAGTGACCGTTTACATGACGAATTCCCTAACCTAACGGTCGAAGTCTTAGGCAAAAAAGTCCGTGTCGGCTCATTCTCAGGTACCAGGCAGTACAGTACTAACCCGGCCTGGTGCATTATGGATGCAATCCTCGATCAAAAAGATGGCTTCCAATTCCCGCAAAGCGCGGTATCTCTGCCTGATTTTCAATCATTTGCTAACTATTGCGACACGGTTATTGGTGGCAAACCGCGCATATCGCTCAATATTGTTCTGGGCGAGACGTCAGAGGACAGCAAATTCCAGCATATTCTAGAGGATATGCTACGCGGCTCCAATGGCGTGATGTTGAATGCAAACGGGCAATATATACCCCGGTCGACGTCACATCCTGGCACGCCTCAGTATCTGATCAATGGCGCAAACTGCCGCAATGTGCAGGTCACGGCCACGCGCGACTTAGACCGCACCAACCTTGTCGAGGTCGTTTGGTACAGCCCCGCACAGCGGTATGAGCGCACTACCTCACAGTGGCCGCAGACTAAACCGGCAGGCCCCGAGGTTAAGAAAAGCTACGAGGTGCGCGGCGTTACAGACCCCGATCAAATCTTACGGTGGGCACAGTTCCAGTACAAGCTGATGGTCCTAACAGGGTTTACGATTACCTTCGAGATGCCACATGATGCATTTCTGCTGCAAAAGTGGGATGTCGTCGGGTTCAGCGATCAGCCGGTTATCTCACAGGTTACGTCTGGGATGGTGGGAGGCGGCGGGACAAGTAGCCCAAGCCGTATCTACGTCGATGAGACGATCACGATTGCATCGGGCACAACCTACCATGTTTATGTGACGCATCCGACAGGCAATACAGAGGTCCGCACTGTTGCAAACGCGGCGGGTACCTACAATTATATCGATGTGCAAACGTCATTCTCCGAGACCCCAGAGCCAGGCATTACCACCTATGCATTCGGCCGTGCTGCGCCTGTAGATACCGCAATCCGGTGGATACGCATCCTCGATATCCAGTATACGACAGACGGGTTTGCTAAGGTCCAGGCACAATCGCACAACCCCGCGATGTTTACGAGTGATGACATTGTGCCACTGCCGGCCATCAATTCACTGCCGTATTTTGCTGCGCCGCCTCCGCCGATCTTGACGCTCTATGCCTATAGTGAGCGCCGCCAGCGTGCCGACAAATCGCCCTATTACGTCGTCGTGCTCGAATGGACGGTTGACAACCCGAGCCGTGATTATGCTCCTTATTACCGCGCCGATATCCAGAGACGACAGGTGCAGGTAGCTGCACATACGGGCATTGCTGAAGTGGGGTCATCTCAGGTTGGTGAGCGCATCTCATCAAAAGACCTGAATCAGCCGGGGTTTTTCCAGGTCGGGCAAGTCGACAACGCTGCAACGAAGTGGGAAGACCCAAGCGTATCAGCGGGTAGCGTCTACGTCTACCGCGTCGTGCCTAAATCGCAGCGCGACATCAAAAACAACAATGGTGCTGAGCAAGTTACCATTGAGGTGACGGCCATTCCCACGCCTCCCCCGCCCGCTCACCTTCGTTTGTTCGTCCACGGGCTTAGCGGTAGCTGGATCGATGAACACATTATGGACCCCGGCATCATCGAGTCTGGCCCTGTCATTTTCAACGCGCAAGACGTCGCGTTTGGGTGGGATGCGCCGCCGTTCGCGGCTGATGTCGCGGGATACAATCTCGAAATCCATACGGGTGACGGCGGTATTCTTCTCAAGTCCGAGAAGAATATGACCAATACGCTCTATCCCTACTCGGCGCAAGACAATCTGAATGACGCAAGGCGCTTAGGCTACACCATCCCATTCCGCGACCTGATGGTGCTGGTATGGTCTGTCAATGCCAGAGGCACGCTATCTGCGGCCCCGGCTAAGCTACTCGTTCGCAACCCGCCTATTGATCTATCGCATATTCTGCCGGTGCTTGAGCCGATCATAGGCGGCGCAGTGGTTAAGTGGGACTTTTACGTACCTCCCGCTGATATCTACCAGTGGGAAGTCTATATTGACACCTACACACCACCCACGACGCTATACGATACTAAGCACGACACGGCTATAGGCGCGATTGTAGACGGTCTCAAGCCAGGCGTGCAATACTATTGCCGCATTGCTGCGCGGGATACCTACGGCCCGTCAGCATCACAATTTTGGTCACAGACTCGGTCATTCATCCCCGCGACTGTGACTACGGACATGATCGACAACACACCCCCGCCGACATGGGATCCATGGGTAACGGGCAAGCTGACCATCGGCTATACGACATCGAGCGATGGCACGACGCTAGCCTATATCCAGGTGACGTGGGATGATAACCCCGCGCTGGACTTGTCGCATTACATTGTCGCCTACCGATATGTTGGCGTGGACCCCGAGATTCTCTACACTGAAAAGACTGGCGATACGCAGTCTAAATTCAAGATCGACAATCTGCCGGGCGGCATCACGGTTGCGGTCAAACTCGCGGCGGTAGACAAATTCTTTAACCAGTCGCCATACACCGCAGAGCGCCAAATTACGATATCTGCTGACAGAACAACGCCTCTGCCGATCCTCGGCATCAACGCCACGGGTGGGTTTAAGCAGATTATTCTATTCTGGACGCCTCCGCTCACCTACGCCACGATCCGGCAATACCAAATATACGCCTCGCAGAGTAACAACCGCGATCTCGCGACTCTCGTAGGCAGCGTAGCCGGAACGATCTTTACCCATAAGGGGCTGGGCCACGAAGAGACGTGGTACTACTGGGTCCGTGCCGAGTCTGCGAGCGGTGCATTCAGCGACTTCATCCCGGCAGGGATTACGGGTGGCGTCTCGGCTACCACGACCAAGATTGACGACCCCGATATCGTCACCGTTGCTGCTGACAAACTCATCGCTGGTACCATCACCGCAACGATATGGCTCGCGGTTGGCGTGGCTGGCGGCAGCAATCCGGCGGGGCGCGTGCTGATTCAGGGTACCCCATCGCCTGTCATTCGTGTCACTGACCGCAACGGCGTCAATCGCGCAGAGATGGGCGCGATAGGTGGTGGTGTCAACCCCACGGATTACGGTATTCGCGTATTCAATGCCAATGGCGCGATCATGTTTGATGCCACAAGCGGCGGCGTCACGGCAAATGGGGTGCAGACCGGCGCGATTACAGCGCAGCACATCACCACATCTACGGCCGTTATCACCAACTCGGCGCAGATTGGGGCATTAGTCGTTGATGGGCCGACGCATCTCAAAGACCTGACGGTTGATACGATCAAGATTAAAGACGGGGCGATCACATCTTCTGTCGGTGCCAGCATTAATAATGGCCTACACGCGATGAGTATTATCGAAGACCCCGTTATAGCCGTGGGCCTTGCATCATTAGCTAACGGCATATTGGAGCTATATGGAGAAATCCAAATGACCCTGAATACAGGGTTTGGCACGTTAAAAGCTCTCGTTAGAATTAGAGAAGATTCGATAACTGGGAATATATTAGCCACAAGAATGGTGCAGCGCCAATTTACTCAAAATGGGAATTGGGTAAACGGCGCAATAACGATGGTTATCCCTATTTCATATATTGCAGGCGTCAGCAACCCTATTCCCATATTTAATAAAGTTTACCTTTTGACTGTCCAGATTCAGCCAGGATTGCTTACAACGGGCGCCAGTTGGGAAAGTCCAATTATTAGATTAGTAAACTATAAGAAGTAATTATGTCTGTCCTTAACTTTGTTATTTACAGAAAATTAGACGGCGCTATCGAGTCTGTGTCTCAAGTTGTAGATTCCCACACGCCACTCGACAAAATCATTTCCTCTCAGCTTATGGGCCGAGAAGAAACGCATGGGTGCCTGTCTATCCCGACATCTCACCCTTGCCGATTGAGTCAGGAGGGATGGCGGGTTGTGGATGATATTCTTGTTGAAAAAACATTAATCTCATGGCAGCTATCGCCAGATTACGGGATAGGCGAGGAATTTACCATCACTCTGGATCCTAACCCCGCGCCTGCTATAGTACAAGTGCTGTCCAGCCTTAACCTCGAAAGCACAATCGACATCACTCCCGATGATGCTGTGCTTGAGATGATGGTTGATGAACCGACAACCCTGACATTTATCCTAGAATCGGCAACACATTATGCACCTGCACTCAATCTAATGGTGGAATGATGCCGCGATTGCACATCCCTAAGCGAGAGAACCCAGACGGTCAATTGTCACCAGAGGATGCGATGCTTGCCGCGCTGTCCGACATCGTCTCGCAATTCAACGAACGTCTTGAGACGCTCAACGCCGAGCCTATCGACATGATCAGTATTAAGCAGAGTTATAAGCATCATAGATCACGCAAACGCAATCATCGCCCCAGGGCAGAGTAGGCACACATGGCACGAGTTGGCGACGGCATCAGCACGAATGGTACAGTGACAGGGGCAGGGTGGCCTAAAAACACGTTCGATACGCTATGGGTACGCGACAATGTCCCAAACTCGCATGAGCCCTCCTCAACAACGCTTCATAAAGAGCTGATCAATGATGGCCTGGCCTACGCGCTATACATTACGCGCGTCTTGGGGCTAAACCCTATCGGCACGTACCCGAGTTTGCAAGCACGGCTCGACCCGTACATCCCGAGCAACCCTGGCGATCCCAACCATCTCGTAGGTCCGGCAGGCGAAAAGATGTCTGTGAATGCCATCACATTCACGGGTGGGCTATATGGGCATGGGTACGCGGACATCAAGCTCAACGGCTCATCCACTAGGCGTCTCGACTTTGGTGACGCTGCCGATGCGAGCGTGGCGGGCACGTTTGCCGGGTTGTCGCCCCGTCTCGATGCCTACATCCCGCTGAATCCTGGCGAGCCCAATCCGTGGGTAGCAAGCACAGGTGAGAAGTTTACGATTGTTGGCGTCAGTCTCACGGGCGGGTTATTTGGCTCTGGCTACGTCGATCTCAAAATCAATGGTACGACCTCGCAGCGGTTTAGCTTCAGCGGCGCAGGCGCAGCGATTGGTAGCGCCATCGTCAGCTATACGCCGACCGCAGCCAACTCGGTAACACGCACGCTCAATGCCCATCTAGCCGATATGGTCAACGTCAAATCATTCGGCGCAGTAGGCAATAATAGCACGAATGATGCGACGTCAATCCTTAATGCTAATCTTGCAGCGGGAAATAAGATTGTCTATTTTCCTGCCGGAGACTATGTCATTAGCTCAACGATGTCACTCAATGCGATATCCCTGGGCTATAATACTCAGCTTAAACCTGGCGCGGGCGTGACGCTCTCTGTCGGCAGCATTGACGCCCCTCCCGATACGCAAATATTCGGCGGCAGCGGGTCTGTCCAGGTGACTAGCAAACAGCCCGTTTATGCGAAATGGTGGGGTGCAAAGGGCGATGGGACAACTAACGATCTCGCCGCCATACAAGCAGCAGTCGCTTCGTCAGCCAGCACTGTGCGTCTTATGGGCGGGACATTCTTGGCAGGCACAGGGACACTGTCGGGGCAAATCGAGTTTGCCCGAGGCGCGATCCTGAAAGTGATCGCTGGGAATACGATCACGTTCGCAAACCAGTGGGCTGCCGGATATTACCCGATATTTGATGCCAACGAAGTGACCAGCGGGACGATACGTGTGGTCAATGGCACCGGGATTATCTTGCATCCCATCCATTGGGGTGCGATTGCAGACGGTGCCACGGATTGCAGACTACCTCTACAGGCTACATTTAACCTATGTCAATCCCTGGGGGCAATAGGGAATATCAGCGGTGGCGTGACTCAGCTTGGCTCTGGCACTTATCTCACCAGTGGAACTCTAACGTTTGCTGTGCAAGGAGGGATACTAAGAGGCGAGGGCAAGCGCGGGTCGTTTATCGTTGGGAACTTCGCCAGCGGTGATATCCTGAAAGTCGGGCTCCCTGGGTCAGACCCAGGTCTAGTGACATATTTGTATCGCCTGCAAGATTTCTCTATAGATTCTAGTGTTGTGAAAACATCTGGGTTCGGTATCCATTTCGAGAACATCGTCCTCTGCAATGCGCAGAATATGGCAATTGGGTCTAGATTCCCGAATAATCTATTCAGCGGTATTTACTTAGACGGGCTTAATGGATTCACCATTGATAGCTTTGAGGCTTATGGCCGTGATACTGGTGTAGCTATACGCGGGAAGACATCTCCCAATCTAGGGGCAGGTGCGACATTTACGAAAGGCAATATAAACGAATGCAGCATTGGACTGCATGTCGGCGGTCTATTTGGTGGCGTGATCATAGACGAGACGGACTTATCTCTCAATGCCACCAATTTGTTCATCAGCCAGAATTTACAGCCTGTACCGGCAGCACAGCAAATCTTTCTCGGGCCGAAATGTTTTTTTGACTCTGCCACGGCTGGCCCTGGTATTCGTATCGACGACCCTGGAGGCTGGAACTTATTCCTATCAGGAACATGGATTGCTTCAAATAGAGGTGGCGGGATTGTTATCAATAACGGCACCTCACTCGCACGGCTCGTCTATTGCGGCGGTACTGTCTATAACAATACTGGGCCAGGTATATATGCTAACACATCAGTACCACGAATATTCGTTGATGGGGTCAGCTTTGCCTTGAATACAGGAATGGCCCTAGAGAGCGGTGCCGTCAATCCTAATTTTATCATCGGCAATAATGATTACTACCTCAATGGCGGAACGATAGGCGCGAATATTACAGGCGTCGTCATGACTCGGTCTCTGCGAGTCAGTAAACCTAGCGGCACGTTGCTAGAGCCTGGGGTGAGCATGCCCCATACGGGCAATACCATAATCACGGCTAATGGTCTGACGCCGCTGACTGTGTGTCTGAATACGACAAATGGCACTCTGATTGATCTTGCCAAAGACGGTATCTCTCAGGGGTCCATCTCAGTTAACGGCACGACTGTAGCTTACAACACGTTCACCGGCTCCCACTTTGCTCAGTGGGGCACGGGATGCGAGCCAGACGAAGAGCCACTGCCAGGCACGCTCCTATCTACCGTAGACGAACCCTACGAACGGTGGTACTTCGATGAGGATCGCGTGAGAGCCGATAGTGATGGCGCCATCCTCATGTCCAAACCGCAACTCGTCAAGGTTCGCATTACAGATATGTCCGATGATCAGCGCATCTACGGTGTCTATGCCGGGAGGGATGATCATGGCGACATCTCGGTATATGGGCTAGGCACGGCCATGGTGCGCGTGATAGGCCCGGTAACAGGAGGCGATCTCCTTACAGCGAGCGATACCCCTGGCGTGGCCGAGAGGCAAGACGGCAATATCATCACGTCGAGCACCCTTGGCAAGGCGTCACGCGGCGACAACGAAACGGGCGAGCGGCTCTTGCCCTGTGTCCTCTATGTAGGGTAGGTAAATTATGGCTCGGATTGGTGACGGCATTAGTTCAAACGGTGTGATCACAGGAGCGGCATGGCCAGGCGGGTTCGATACGCTATGGACTCGCAACAACGTGTCAAACCCTGTCACTCCATCGGATACAACCCTGCATAGAGAATTGATTAATGACGGGTTGAGTTATGCCTTGCACATTGCCAGCAAACTCGGAGCTAATCCGCTAGGGTCATTTCCAAGCCTCCAGGCTCGGCTCGCACCGTATATCCCGACTGCGCCGGGGGGAGCTAATCCTCTTGTTAGTGCTAATGGTAAGACCCTGACTATCAACGATTTGCAGCTCACAGGCGGACTTTATGGGATTGGCTATGCCGATATTAAAATAGATGGGGCAACCAACAAAAGGATCGATTTCAGCGACACAGGAAGTAGCACCCTATCTGGTACATTCTCTTCCCTGTCTGCCCGTCTTGATGCTTATATTCCACTGACTCCGAGCGGTCCCAACCCGTGGAAATCAATCTCAGGGCAGGCTCTAACGGTTAGCTCGATCAGCACGACCGGCGGCCTATTCAATACAGGCTATATCGATATTAAGATTGACGGCGCAACAACCAAGCGATTTAGTTTTACCGACAATTCGACAGGGATGACTACAGAGCTTGTATCCTATACGCCGACAGGGACGGGAGGCCAATCGCGCCCGCTCACGACACACCTGGGCGACTTCATGGATGTCAAGGCGTTCGGTGCGCTCGGTAATGGCGTTCAAAACGATGCCACGCTGATTGCTAATGCGAATACAGCCGCGGGTAATAAAATTCTCTATTTCCCATCAGGGACTTATGTCATTGGCGGGAATATCACGCTCAATACGATATTCATGGGCCACAATACGAAGTTGTCGGTGAATAGCGGCGTGATTGTCAATATTGCCCATGTTATTGCTCCTTTTGATACTCAAATATTCGATGGCTCAGGCCATATCAATATCACGAGCAAAGAGCCTGTCTACGTGCGTTGGTTTGGCGCGATTGGCGACGCCACGACAAATAGTACGACTGCGATTCTTGCTGCCGACACATGCGGTAGCAACATCGTTCGGGTAGCTGCGGGGACATATTTAGTCAACACGACAACGCTAAGTGCTAAATATGAGTTTTTAAATGGCGGGGTGTTTAAAGTTCCAGCAGGGCAAGCCTTGACGTTTGTCAATCCCTGGTTAGCCGAAGAATATAAAATATTTGACGCCAATGAGTCATCGACTGGAGCTGTCAGATGTGTTGCGAAATGCGACCTCTATGTGGCGCATTGGGGAGCGAAGGCGGACGGCGTTACAGACGACATGAGGCCCATACAAGCCGCGCTCAATGTAATGTCGGCATCAGGGGGTGGCGCTGTGCATCTCATGCACGGCACGCATAAGGTGTCTGGCACGCTGACAATGACGGGGCATGTTCAGACACTGAGAGGTAGAGAAAACGGCGGGACAATCATCCAAGGCACATTCGCAAGCGGTGACATTTTATACGCAGGGACGCCAACGGGTGTCAATATTCGATATTACATTACGGATGTCACCATAAATAGTTCAGTAGTTAAAACATCGGGCGCGGGGCTACACTGCCAGAACTTAAATCAAGTTTATATACAAAATGTCGCAGCAGAGTCAGGCGCGAATCTTTATGACGGTGCTTACTTTGAAACGACGACAACGAACCAGATCAATAACTTTATCTGCCGTGGCACGAATATATGCGTAAAAGTTAAGGAGAGCTTTGATCTTTATATCATGAATGCACTCATTATCGGGGGCGGGATAGGTATATATGTTGGCGGCGGCAGCGGCGGCCTCTATTTTGATTTTCTCGATATCCTACTCAATACGCGCGGATTTGTTATGGATCGCGCGTTATCAGGAACGGATAACGGGCAGATGTTTTTCGGTGCGGGGTGTTTCATTGACAGCTCCAGTAGTCATGGGGTCCACATCAATGACACGGGAGGATGGAATGCTTTTTTCTCTGGCACCTGGATATCATCATCCACCGGATGCGGAATTGTTGTGGAAACTGGGAACTCGACATCAAGATTATGCTATGTCGGCGGCACTATATACAACAACCAACAACAGGGTATTCTGACAAAAAATGCAAACACTCGCATTTTTGTAGACGGCGTCTCTCTGTCCCTAAATGTCGGAGTTGCTCTTGAGACGACTGTCGTTAATAATTCAAATTTTATTGTTGGTGTTAATGATTATTTTTTGGCGACAGGTGGTGCCATATCTGGCAATATCACAGGCGGAACGAATCTGCATTATGTATCTACCGACAGCTTCAAAGTGCAGAAGCCATCAAATGGCGTCAATGAAGTTGGCATGATTGTCCCGGCAACGGGCAACACTACTATTACAGCGAGCGGCGTAGCGCCTTTGCAAATTAACCGTACTACTAACGACGGGACGTTGATGGATTTTTTACGCAATGGCGTCTCTCAGGGATCAATCCAAGTGAGTGGTACAACCGTATCGTACAACACGTTTACAGGCTCTCACTTCGCGCAATGGGGCACGGGCTACGAGCCTGGCGAGGAACCCCAAGAAGGCACGCTGCTCTCTACCGTAGACGAGCCATACGAGCGATGGTACTGCGATGAAGACCGCGTCGCATGCGATCATGATGGCGCCATACTCGTGCCTAAACCGCAATTGGTTAGGGTTCGCATTACAGCCACAGCAAACGACAACCGCGTTTATGGCGTTTATGGCGGCGTAGACGATCATGGCGATATCTCTGTATTCGGACTAGGGACGGCGATGGTGCGTGTGATGGGGCCTATAGAAGGCGGCGATCTTATCACAGCGAGTGATACCCCAGGCATAGCTAAGCGGCAAAATAGCGACGTGATCACATCGCGCACGCTCGGCAAAACATCTCGCGGCGACGATGAGACAGGCGAGCGATTGATTCCATGTGTTCTTTATGTAGGATGAGGCATTATGGCGCGAATTGGCGATGGGATTACTACGAATGGGCAAATAACCGGTGCATCATGGCCGGGCACAGCATTTGATACGTTATGGTCTCGTAACAGCGTTGCTAATCCCGTGGCTCCTAGCGATACGACGCTGCACAAGGAACTAATTAATGACGGGCTGAGTTATGCCCTGCACATTACGGCTAAATTGGGTCTAAATCCCCTTGGTAACTTCCCCAGCTTGCAGGCACGCCTTGCTCCGTACATCCCAACGACGCCTGGCGCTCCGAATCCACTCGTATCCGCAGATGGCAAAGCCGTTACGGTCTCATCTATTGCGTCTAGCGGTGGAGGCAACGGGGAGGGGTATATCCGATTCTTGCTCGATAATGCAACGACAAAACAAGTTGATTTTGGTACGGTTACGCTTCCATCCTATCCCGATTTTACGACGATAGATGCCAGCAGGGTATTCTACGCCCCCACGAATGTCAAAGCCGCCCTCGATGCCCAAACTGGACAAATGACACAACTGAACACAACGATACAGGCTATTCAAGCTACCGATGCAGGGCAGGCGATATCTATAGCCAATAATAATGCAACATTGAATAGCCATACAACTACTATTAACAATCATACAACTACGATAAGCGATCATACTGCAAAGATCGCATCCATCCAAGTCCGCCAGCTCAAGATGCCATACGTCACAGATAGCCTGTGGAACGCAACGGGTAACGGTACGACAGATGATTACGCTGCGTTTGCTGCATGCCGAGATGCAACCGGCGGGAATTTTTTTATCCCCCCCGGCACCTATAAACTCAGCAATGTCCTCACATTTACAGGCCCATTCAACATTCGCGGAGCAGGACGACATACGACCTATCTCTACTATGATGGTAATCGAGATTGCATTAAGATCGATTCGAGTGCAGCTTGGTCTATCAGAGATTTAGCTATTACGCATACTAGGCAGAGCGGCGTGCCGACTGCTGGCGCTGCGATTAATATCATATCGAGTAATTTCGGCCATGCAGAGAATCTCATCATTGAAAAACCTCGTATTGGCGTACTCCTGCAACCCAAGGCAGGCGCAGCGGTCAACAAGAGCTGTTACTACGACATTGTGATAGGCGGGCATGAAGTTGCTGGATTTTACCTGGATGGGCTGACTGCTCCTGTCATCGATGTCGTCATACAGGATTGCACGATCACAGGATTTACAGGTACGGGGAAGGGGCCTGGTGTGGGCGTTTACATCACAGGCCAATGCGAGGGGAACTTTATACGTGGCGGCGATTTTATCCTACAACAACGTGGTATCTGGGTAACTAACACATCTCTTGTGCACCCTAAGCATCCTTCAGGCGTCCATATAACAGATTGCCAATGCGATAGTAACGTTTTTGGCATTACAATTGATCATTGTGTATGGGCTAAACTGGCGGGTTGTTGGATGTCTACATCTGAAAATCATGGCCTTTATGTCAGTGATACGTACCTGCTAGACGTAGCCGATTGCATGTCTTACAACAATACAAAAGCTGGTGTGTATTGTGAAGCTACCACGAAACACGCCAGGATTCACGATAATCAAATGTTTGGCAATAGTCGACTCGCTCCGAATCAATGGAGCGGTATCATGATGGCCGCTAATACAACCGATTTTTCCATTACAAATAATGTGAGCGGATGCGATGGTGCAATTCCTACGACATCCGACCAGAGATACGGAATAGAGGTTGGCACAGGAGCGTCAAACCGTTATATCATCACAGGGAATAGGCTGATAGGGAACCAAACTGGCACGATCTTCGATGGCGGGAATGGAGCCAGTAAAATTGTCTCAGGCAATATCTAGTTTACAATTTAGCGCGGCGGCCCCTACTGCCATGAGACTGGGGTTCGGAGCCATCGCTATCATCGCGTTGAAGAGGTGATAGATTGTACTATGAATCCGACTCTGCGTCATCCGCGGGACATGATGGAGCCGGTTGCGGTCCTGGATCGGGTTTAGGCTCTGGTTCTGGCATCGGTTCGGGATCAGGGCAATGACACGGGTCTGGCTCAGGTTCTGGCGTAGGCTCAGGGATCGGCTCTGGCTCGGGATCAGGGGTAGGCTCCGGTTCCGGTGCAGGGGTTGGGCCGGGCTCAGGTGTCGGGTCTGGCTCTGGCTCTGGGGCTGGTACCGGATCAGGCGCAGGCTCTTCTTCACTCTTACAGCACACGCACCCCGTTGCTTCGCAGTCACAATCCGGGTTAGCCGCACAGCACTTACATCCGCAATCGTGCCCTACCGGCGGGTCAGTCGGTACTTCGTCTGTTGCAGTCGGATACGGTGGGCATTTCCCCTCGCGCTGCCCAAACATGAAGAGCACGGCAGGATACGTCCCCCAATCTCCGCCCCACACATCATATCCACCACCCCATGCATGTTGAGGCATAGAGGTTCGCATGTATGAATCTCTGATGGCCTCTGACCGATAGTACATATTCGCCACGCTGAGAATGATATCGTGATTCATCGTTTTCCCAGCGTTGATGATTTTATCGGACGTAAGATTTTTGTCCTTGCTGCCGTAAACTTTGATCTTACCCAACGTCATGGCCACATAACGATCAACAATTTGCTTGAGGCTTTTAGGCCCGCCATCCCATCCATGCGCCCCCTGTGATGTCTCATAGGTATACAGGCTCATATCACCCGCACGCGCGAAATGGTCCGCCATCGTAATCATACTGCCGATGACTAACCCCGCGTAGTGATAGCCCGTCTGGGCTGGTTTCTCTTCATGGTAAAATTTGGCGTCATTCCAACGATATTGGTCCATCACGGTGCCGTCTTTGGCCACAGCAAAACACATCCAATCCTGGAAAAACCGCTTGGCACAGTCTTTTATTTTAGCATCATTGAGCATAATACCGATCGCTGCGCCGGTGCTCATTGCGAAGGCAGATTTGTTGTGGAATATCTCATGGAATTTATAGACCTGGTACCCATCCCAATGAGTCATGCCGTGTTTGACGCCAGGGGCAGGGTACTTACCGGGGCTTTTCCAATCGCCTGCCGCGTATTTCGGAAAATAATCCTCGATCCACTGGCATACATTATCCACCCAATAGCGCCCAGAATCAAGGAACCATTTGTCGAGTTTGGTACGGTCTGCGTCATTGACGCTTGGCCGGATATAGCTATAAGCGTAGGTGATGCGGCGTAACCACATGCTGATGTCTTCGTTACCATACGAGATGGTATCATATGGCAACCACCGCTTCCGGTCCATAAACTTAGTGCCAACCGCGTCGGCTTGCCTCAGTAGTGCTTTTAGGACGGCATCACGGTAGCGATGGTCCTCGGTGAGGAGCCAAATAAACGCGGCGTCTCGCATGCTATTGCCGAGTTGGCGGCTAGGTTCCGCGTTGGGTTTCTGTTTGCCAACGTCAATATCCGGCGCTTTCCACGGCACAGATAGCTGATTGCCTACCCAAAAATCGGCTGTGGGCTTGGCTAGGAATGCGTTGGCGCGGTCGAGGATGCGCTTGTAGTGGGTCTGGTAGATATAGGTCTGAGATCGCTCCTGCCAAAACTTAATCTCGTCCTCGGTGCAATGTAAGGCTACGTGTTTCGTCGCCATAGTTGAGTGACTCCTGTGTATCGTTGATCATGGCTGCCTCCTGATCGGTCGAGTATCGATGCTGCCTCGTTATTAATATAACTTTCTCAGTCTCTCCAGTACATCATCCGATGTGTGGCCATCCCATTCGGGTGCGAGATCGAGCGTCTCGGCAAACTCGGTTTCGTCCCAGTAGGCTATAGGTAGGTGATAGGTGATCTGCTTTCCTGGTTTTTTGTCTATGCCCATCACAAACCACCCATCCATTGTACTGCCGTCGCTATGGCAGAGAGATCACCAAACGCATGCGTTCGTCCCATATTCATGTGCCAAAAAGTCGATTGTGCTGCACAGCGCGATAAATAGCCTATGCCTATGGTGATATAGCTCGTCAAACGTGTGGTACCCATCGCATGTGCATGGGTCTTGTTGGCATTTAGCCGCGTGCTGCCTCATCAGGGTTCATCCCCTCTGTAATTAGGCACTGGCGCGATGCGTCTTTCCATCCATTCTAGTCGCTCAATGCGCTGGATTAATGTATCCATTTTATGCAAAATATCTTGCGTATGTTCGTCAGTTTTCTCTAGGTGGGTCTCAATCCGTATGAGTCGGTCATGCTGGCTTGCCACTCGTTCCATGTATGCGATCATCTTTTCGCGGACATCTTCAATCTTAGGCTCCACCTTATCAAAACGTGCCACAGGGCTTTCGATCCAGAATCGAATCAGGAATCCCCCCGTGCCTATAATGATGACGCTCGCAGCGCCAGCAATCCATTTAATGATCGTTTGCGACCAAAAGGTATCCGACCCTCCCACATGGTTAGATGGGTGAGCCATTGCTATGCATCTCCGGCAATGCCTCCGACTTTGAGCGCCTGACAATAGAGCCTAATTGTAACAATTTGTCAGGTCGCCTCACAACGTGACGGATTCTATCTCTGTCATATCGTCATTTTTTGGGCTCTTGAAAATCTGGCACCGGATTCAATCTGTGCTCAAACTGCTCGACGTAGTGCATGATCTTCGCCATCCTATCGTCGATAAAATCAAGTCGTTTATTGACATGGGTAAGCCAACCTTGGAGGTTCTCGACATGCTCTTCATTGGTTATGATTTTGTTGCTGTTCTCCTCTATTTTCTTCTGATTCTCCTCAAGGAGAACACGCTCATGATGTTTATCGACCCATACCCTCCCCAGATAACCTCCGGTCCCAATCGTCACCACTAGAATAGCACTGAATACCAGTTTCGTGATGAGATGCGTCGCAAATCTGCCCTTATGACCATTCATTTTTTTAATCTCTGGATACGCCTCCGACGTATTAGCGCCAGATACTATTTAATTTTAACAAGTTATGATATCCCACCACAACTAGAGACATTTCTACCGTATACTGCCCAAATTTTCAGTATGTCTAATTTATGCAAGATGGAGGAACATATAAGTATAAGAGGTTTAAATTTGAAATATGATGGTATAGGAGAGGGTCAGATGAGGAAATGGATGTGTTTCACGGTAGCGTCATGGGCATTTGTGGTACTACTCGGCAATTTCAACTCTGCTACAGCATTGCCGTGGGGTCCGCACGGTAGTGAACTTACACTGGATATCCCCAATAATCCCGGCTATACGCTAGAGCCTTCTGGCACAAATAACGCGGGGTGGGCATGGGGGCATGCCTATGATTTTACAGGCAATCTGGACGATTTTATATTTATCTTTGACGGATCAAAATGGTACTGGCTCAAGACGCCAGACGATGTAATATGTTCTCAAATATTTGATATAAATAGAAAGAAAGAAGCGATTATGGATTGTCTCAAGGAAAGCGAAGGCAAGTCAAAATATCGGATCATTAGATTAGACAGAATAGGCTGGATGGTTCCGCTCCCAAGTAACGGTATGCCTAACCCCTAACCCAACGATGCATGTGGAGAACATCATGAAAAGCAAAATAAGTATGATGGTTGCCGTAGTTGCTTTTGTTTTTGGGACGATGGTGAGCCAAGCGATTGCGCTACCTTGGAAGACGGGGCAGAGCGAAATGCCGCTAGTATTGCCCGGCTCGCCAAATTACTTTGTCTCAGCCGATCACATCACGGACAACGGGTGGGTAGTGGGTAGTGCGAGATCGGTCGACGGGTCGCTGCCGGGCTATCGTGCTGATGCGGATTATTATGATTGGTTTTGGGATGGGTCTAAATGGTGCTGGTTCAACTATCCCGACTATATGGATGACCCCGCCGTGCTCGACATCAACTCGTCTGGTACAATCCTTATTTCATATACCGACCGCACTGATGGGCAGTATAAATCTAGGTTCCTGCGGTACTATTTCCTCGATTGGCTGAAGCGTCTGTCGGCTAACGGCATTCCGAATCCGGCTGGCGATGCAGCTTGTAACCCGCCTAAGAAATAGGGGTTGCATAAACTGAGACGATTCGCGGCTACATGATCAACGTCGGGGCCGATCAGAACGGCGTAGGCTATGGCCCGTGGATGCATATAGACGGGTTCAGTGATGGCGTCGTGAAGTATATGGTCGAGTACGAGCGGGAAACTCAATCCGTGCTATAATCAAACCAATCGCCATAGGGAAGGCGAGGGAAAGGAGTGCGGCGGCTCGGGTCACGCCAACCTGAGCCGTCAACATTCTCGGTCTAAATGACACCGATTAGCCTACCTATCACCATAATCGTCATGATAGCAAACCCAATCGCTACTAATGCCATTATTGACCAGTACATCAACGAACCAAACGCATCGAGCACTTCATAAACTATTTGGCGCAGGTTATCTCGCGTCGGCATCGGCATTACTCCAGTGGCCCAGGCGTAGGCCACATCCGACCGAGCAGGCACAGCACCATCGCCGTGAATGTCATGGCGGTGAAGGTCCAAACAACGAGACGGGTACGTAGGGTCATATTGGTTTGCGGCATGAGTTAGTCCTCGATCTTAAGGAGTGCCTTTGCTAGTTCTAAATCCTTAATCAGCTTGTGCCTATATGAATCGGCATGACGGATTTCATTCTCTAGCCTAAAAAGGAGTAGGGCTATTGCAAAATCGATTCCTTGACCTGGTTCTTTTCCCATAATACGACTACACTTCAGCACGAGGTCAGTCATCCCCTCGCCAAATCTGATAGAACAGTCACTCATTCTTCTACTCCTACATCATCAACCGGCATATTATTTAGGATGATTGGCTCTCCATCCCCATCTACCCTGATCGTATTAGCAAATTTTACTTGTGACAGATCATTATCTCCGAAGTTGCAGCTATCGAACATACATCCGATAAATGTGCAACCTGCAATCTGTGCCTCTGAGAAATCTACGTTGCGAAACAAGACGCTATCAAATACTGCCTTACTCAGGATAGATGTGCCGAAGGTTATATCTATCAAGTCACAATGAGTCATCCTTGACCACGGGAGCATGGCTCCTGATGGCGATATGGAAATGAGTCGGCCATTTATCACTACATTGTCTGTAATCATCACATCCTCTTCTATAGACACATTTTGCCCGATATATTCGTAGAAAAGGCATTAAGCAATATGCTCACAACAGCATATGCGGCCAACTCAAATATGAGAGCATATGTCAATCTTGCAAAAGTTATATCCTCTCCATAATCTGTTCTCCCCCATATGCCTCCAGAAATAAATGAGAACATGCAAGCTATCCATATTATTGTTGGCATGTAAGCTCTTCTATATCCTCGTTCTCGCCACATCCTCAACCAGATCGTTGATGCGTGGCGTATCAGGGTTATTGCCGTAGTGCGCTGCGAACTCGGCTTGAATCTCGCGCAATATCTCCGTGGGTATGTTGAACATCAGTAAGTGCCGCGGCATCGCGACGTTGCTGTACTGCGTACGGCGGTCGACGAAGTAGTTGTCGTGGTCGGTGGACATAGCAATCTCCTTATGCCGCGCTCTCTTCCATCTGTGCCCATTCCCGCGTTCTGATCTCGCCATTGGGCAGGGCCGGGGGCGGGCCGAACTTCTTCTCGCACAACCAAAACCATCGGTTGTTCGCTTCCACCATGATGGGGTGAAAGTTTGACCGTGCCGCAATGTCGCTATAATCATCACCCTGAAAGATGATGATGTTGTGCAACCCTGCCCAAATCCGCACGAGATTGTCGAGGACTTCGAGCGTGTCGGCAGACTGGATGCGTTCTATGGTCACAATGGGTTCGTTGATCATTGTTATGGCGCTCCATATATCAAATATATAATATATAATATCCCACCTAGTGATATGGACATCACGACTATGCCTATTATTGCCATAATGTCAATTGCAGTCATGCGTTGCCGATTGGCCATGATAGCCTCCTACGATTGTTTCCACCCAAAGCACAATTCGCCGTCTTCCATTCTATGGCTCCAGTACGGCTTACCGCTCTTTTTACTGATACGCGACTCCATTTCTGCGCCGGAGTGCTCAGGCAGTGGGCATGGCTTTACCCCAGGGTCTGTGCTATGTTGCACAGTTGCCGGAATAGACTGCGCAGACTGCCTAGCTTTCGCTTTTGCCGCATCCAATACCGCATTGAGTTTGCGGACATGTACCAATACTTCGTCGAGATTATCGCCCCTAATGACGTGCAGGTTCTCCCTGCCGTAGACGTCGATGAACTTGACGCTGTGCACGATAGGCGGTTCGCAGTCCCGCCAGCTTGGCTCTCGTAGTGGCTCCAGCATTGGCATAGGCTCAGGCTCATGAGTGACCACAGGCACTGTGGGTACTTCCTCCCACTGGCTGATGTCAGGCGGCGGCGTATCGTCCTCCATCGTCGCGTTCCAGTCATCCAGCGATGGCTCAGGGCCAAACTCGTCTTCATCATGTGTGTCGAATAGTTCAGGCATTATTTTGGCTCCCATTCATCGAGGCGGAATACTCTATACCAGAAATCTATGTATCTCATGAATAACCTGAATGCTACCGCGGCTATGGGAACGGCTGCCATGACCATTAGTATCCCGGCTACTATGGCTATGGGAACGGCTGCCATGGAGAGTAATATCTGAAGTAATAAGTCAAGCATATTTACCCTCCATACACATGGCACACAAAGTACACTGTCGCCAATATCGACACAAAACACGTACCTATAATCATAGCTTGATCCACTACGCGATACTGCGTACTCAGGCCGCATACACCGATGAACAGCGTTAGCAGCGTGTTCAGGATGAGGTACCCCGCGCTTAGCATGCCTGGCTCTCCTTGCTGCCGATGCTAATTAGCCCGTCTATCTCGGCTATCGTGTCTATCAGGCAATCTATCGAGAATTGCAGGCGATTGCGCTTCTTGCACAGCGCCATGATGCGGTGGTGCTCGCGTTCGTATATGGCTTCGAGCTGCCGCGAGATGTCGCCTAGCGTCTCGCGCATTGCCTCGATTTGTTCGATGTCGTTGGAGTCCATCAGCCTACCTCCTGCCAGTCATCTAACATTTGCCGCGAAATCTCGATCTGAGACCATCGTCCGTATGTTACATGGCACGGCTCGCAGACATTTATCCCGTGGACGTCATGCGTAGCAGGCGTATCGCAGTCGGATAATTTGCATATCTCGCAGTAGATCGTGCCCATAGGTCACTCGCTTTCTAGGGGGCCTTACGACCCCCACGTATCTTAATTCATCACGTTGTTAATATAATTGAGCGCACGGTTAAATACGGCATCGCACATCGCATCGAATTCTTTTGCAGCATTAAACGTACTGCTCGCATACATCGAACCGCTAGCGATCAACTTCGAGCCACCAGGGTAGCGTTGGTAGACGTACATCATGCACGGGCGACAATCGATAGTGCCTTCCCTACCAATCCGCCGTTGTATCTCGTATGAGTAGTTGTGGTTGTGGTTCTTTTTCGCCTCGTGCAATCGTTCTGCCTGAGTCAGCGCAGGCAACGCATACACGTCATCCGATCCGTTGACGGCTAATACGGGGCTTGCTGTGGTGGCAAGCACTAGTGTGGCAATGATCGCTCGCTTCATACGTTTCTCATTTGGTTAGGTGGATGTTGGCGCTTTGGTAAACAGGACAGTTAGGCGATATCGTCACCCCCTTTCTTTATTCCAGTGAGTTACTCAATTTCTTTAACACATCCAATATAATATCCACTGACTCTTCGACTCGCATATATTCAATGAACTTTACCCCCGAGTAATTAGGGAATGTAAGATGAGTGCCATTCCCCCTAGGCTCCATGCTGATAACTGAGTTCATATTTACATATATAATTTCTTTATCTCTAGATCCGTCATAATCATCTGATATCTTGTTGAGTCTTAAGAATATAGGCTTCATCATTATTCCTCCATCTGCGTCAATTGCCCGCATATCTCGTTGTACAGCCGCAATGCCGTGCGTGCTGCCTCGTCAGGGTCCGCGTGGTAGACCTTGATGGTCGGCTTGGGGATGCCCTTGCTGTCCGTCGTAATCTCGACCGAACTGTACGGGGCTGGTTGCGTTTCGACGTATAGCGGGTTAGTGTTCATCGATTGCCTTTCTCCCTGTACCATTACACTTGCGGCAATCTCCGATCCATCCACCATCCCCCGCAGCATCTGGCGGGTCGCCATCCTCACCGCTCCCGTGGCAGTTATCGCAGATGCCGCTCATTTGCATAAGACGAGTGGTATACTTATGCAAATCATCCTCGTCTAGCTCGTAATCGTGAATCAACTGGGCGATGCGATAGGCCTCATAACGGAACACAGATTCATTTGTTACAGCGAGACGGATAAATTCGTTTTCTGATATGTCTTGTCTCATAATAACCTCCCTCTATGAAGACTTATAATATCGCGTTTAAAACAAAAGATATATTAGGGTCAACGCCTAAATTCCCCTTCCCACTCATCTCCGCTATTTTGAGCATTCGTGCAGCGCATATCATAACCTTACTTCCACTCGGAAGAGACTTTAGTGCATCCATGTTAGCACTCCTATGACCTAATAAACGGCATAAATCGCGGACCGCAGATTCTGCATTTACATACAGAGAATCGCAATGGTCCCCAGATAAATCTCTTGAAAATTCGAAAGCCCATTGGAAGTCAAAATGCGTAGCCAGCATTCTAATTACAGAACTTCCAAAGTTATCTTGAAGCCAACTATAGAGACGGCAGGCTATATCGTGATCATTTTCTTCCCAGTCCATATCTGTGTTCCTTATCGCGGGGCCTCTCGACCCCGCCGTGTGTTTACCAAGCCTCTGCTTCTGCTCTTGTCAGAAAAAAGTGTATCCCTGGCGCACAATCGATACGAATATCATCATCATACGCATGCGGATATACCCAATTTCCAGGCGAATAAATAGTCTTGCCGTATTCATTTTCGACTACGACATCCCCACCTGTCTCAGTCCATTCGCAAAATGCAAATTCTGCGCGGCATTTTTTGTTGATCAGACAACTATTGCGCTTTGCCCTGTATGGGATGCGTAGCCGTACTAAAACGCCATTTTTCTTACCCCACACCTGGAGGTCGCCATCTGGGAGCCCAGCCCCAGACAGGTCAGCCCCAGACAGGTCAGCCCCAGACAGGTCAGCCCCAGACAGGTCAGCCCCAGACAGGTTAGCCCTATACAGGTTAGCCCCAGACAGGTCAGCCCTATACAGGTCAGCCCCAGACAGGTCAGCCCCAGACAGGTTAGCCCCAGACAGGTCAGCCCCAGACAGGTCAGCCCTATACAGGTCAGCCCCAGACAGGTTAGCCCTATACAGGTTAGCCCCAGACTTTACAGCTTGCCCTACGCATTCTTTCTGACTACTGCACTCATACTCGAAAAGTAGTTCGCCGAAGATGGATTTAATCTGAAACATAACTTTGGTATCGCTCATAGTTGCCTCCATATCGCGGGGCCTCTCGACCCCGCCCGTGGTTTACGCTGCCAAGTGTGGGTAAATCTGCGCCCATCGCCGATCAGTGATCGCATCGCATTGCTCGCGTGCCGCACGCTCAGCAACCATTCTCGCCTCTCTCCTGCTGCACGCTTCTTCGATCACACGCAGCTCATTTGGCGTTGCCGCGCAGACCAACTCAGCCCAGACATCATCCGCGAGGTCTTTGACATAGATCGCGTCAAACTCCCTGCCATCATCGATGCACTTACGGGCAATGCTCGCGATTGCAATGGCTTGGCCGATAGGGTCGTGTTTGGCATTGCGGCGTTGGCGTCCAAGAGATTGAGCGTGTCGGAGGTCGGCGTTGCGGGTCGGTTTGGATTGTGCTATCATGGCTCGATCCTTATGGTTCAGGGTCTTCTGATAGCCCGGTTCATTACTTGGCGGTAGGGTGCCGGGCTATCGGCTATTAGAGATTGTCGTCTGTTACGTTCAGCAGCATCATCATAGTTAGCGTGCAATACTCCTGCATCTCCTCTGCATCCTCTAGATCATACAGCCTACCATTGTACACTGCGAATCTCATTGGATCAGCATATTCTAGTGTGATTCTCGGCTGCATCTCATCTACTCCTTGACTTAGAGTTTACTGCTTTACCATCTCGCTTTCAATAGATATGTCACTCAAGAATACACTTTTGGACTATATTTTTTAACTTTTTCTGCTTTTTCTCTGATAATCTTCGCGGCGTTCTCAAATGATGTAGTGTATACGGGCTTACCGTCTATCTCGCCATCAGTATCGCAGTAGTGAAATACAGAGCATCGGCAATTGCGGAACAGATATATTCTAGCTGCAACCTGCCTGCCACAGTTGTATATGTGCCGCATGGGCGTCTTGTGCCTCGGGCATCTGCCATCGCTCGCAATCCAACTCGCGTCTAGCTTCTTCTGTATCATGATGCATCTCCAGTGAGCGAGGGGTCCGTAGACCCCCTTCAGTTTACTCACAGCAAGCCAGTGCGTTGCTCAATTCGCCACTCGCGAATCCCGCCGTGTAGACCTTAACAAAATTGGCCTTGGCGCGACGCGCTTGGCGATAGGGCTTGACAAGGTGGCGTTCCCAGAACCCGCCCTTGCCGCAGCCGAGAAATGCCTGCACGGCCTTCGCTTCGGCAATACTCAGCGTCCAGGCATGGGTCTCAATGGCGATGTTGCCAGGGTACAATATTTCGCAAGAAGCCATGATGCGTCTCCTTTGGGTGCCTGCCTCGTTCGCTCTATCTGAATATAACTATACGTCAAATAGACCGTGGCGTCAATCTATTTTTGACGCTTATTTGACTTTTTATCTGATAAAACGTAAAATATATGCGTATTCCAAAATTGAAAGGGGGTGATAATTTTGACGTTGGGCGATAAGGTAAAAGCACTTAGGACGCAAATGGGGTGGACTCGTGCCCAACTCGAACGGGCTTCTGGAGTGCAGTACAACACAATCAAACGCCTTGAAGATGGGTTGCATATCACAATCCGTTTTCATGAGGGGTTGCGATTAGCTCGATCTCTGGGCGTGACGGCCGAGAAGTTAATGGAAGGGGTAGACGAGGAAAAACCAAAGAAGAAGAACCCCGAAAAATGACGCGCATACTAAAAGCCTGGGGTCCTGCAAGGAATATAGTCAATGACTGAGTCAGATTTCTGGAAAAAAGTTAAGATGTGCGAACACGGAGACGATTGCAGAAAATGCTGCTGGGAATCTATGGGTCTCGATGCAAGAAAAGCGCATGAATATAGTTCAGGGGCGATATTGTTAGGTAGAGAGTTCTATGTATGCCACAGATGCGACAACCCGCCATGCTGCAATCCAAATCATCTATGGATAGGCACATGCAGAGATAATCAAAGAGATAGATCGTTAAAGCTCAGAGCCCGGAAGGGATGGAAACAGATAAGAGAATATTCCGGAGATGCCTATCCAAGCGGGTTTAGAAGTTTTTCTGTAAAAGGATGGATATCACCGGATGGAGTATTCTACAAGAGTGGTAACATTGTCTATTCATAAGCCTACAACGAAGCGCAGCGCCAAATCCCGCTAGGGCTAGAGTCGGGCACGGGGTACCGGCGTATCACAGCGAGATAATCAATCACATAGGGAGATGAGAGTATGAAAACAAAATCATCCGCCAGCTCGAAACCTCAACCCCAGACTACAGGGTTACCCAAGCGCGTACTCACAGAGCGAGAAGCGGCATCGTATATCAGCATGAGCCGTTCGTTCCTTCGCCAATCTCGGCTGAAGGTTCCGCGCCAAAACATGTCGCCAGGGCCGACGTTCGTCAAACTCGGTCGCTCTGTGCGGTACTTGATCGAGGATTTAGACGCCTGGCTTATGAAATATCGGGAGAATGTATAGGAGCTATCGCTATGACGAAATATTACTATGGCCATTGGTCCATCAAAGTCGCTGACCGACTCGAAAACCTGACGCGATTAGAGCCAGGATGGGACGGGCACCAAGGCAAACCCGTTGCCCCTGAATTTGCGAGGGATATGTTGCATATGCTAGGCATGCCCATATTCCGCGAGATGCCGGAGCCCTCGATTGTGCCAGAGCCAGATGGTAGCGTCACGGTCTGGTGGCATGCGCTCGATTACGATCTGGGGATAAATATCAACAGCTTAGGCATGGGCACTGCATATAAAACGCCGCAGAATCCTGATGGATTTGAGGTCTATTGGTGCGCTAAAGATGTGATCGAACGCGTCATGCTGTTCCTCTCAGCCCTCAAGTCAGAGCATATGCCGTATTTCTTCGGGCTGATGGAAGGGCCATATAGCCTCTCTGATCTCCAAATCATGGCCGTTATGTTTCGAGTTGGCATTGACACAGGCTACGTTGACCACATGCTAGAGTACAGTGAGGAGCCGCCATGGAATACCCAGAGCTAAGATATTGGCGTCTTATGCATAAAACACATCTCTATGGATCAGGATGCGACCGCATCGCATTAACAAACATAAATGGACTTATGCGTGTCTATGTCTATACGGATGGGAATATGATGATCACTCATCGCCCTGATATAACGAGATCATCCGAGCTAGAGGAAGGCGATGAGTGCGGAACTTCTTTCGCTGGCCCTGAACTAGATGAGCTAATACGGGTTAGGGCTGAGATGATGGCGGAATATGAAGGGAGGAAGGCCCTCGATGAAATGTAATGTAGTCGGCTGTGACAGGCCACCTCGTACCATTGTCGAGATATCCATATGGACTGAAGATATGGCATTTGAGGATGGCAAGGTGAGGGGAACTCTTTGCTTTGCCTGCCTAAACAGAATCGTTGACACTGGCGAGATCGTAGACTGTGTGCCTTGTGAATGGGTGAAGTACAAAGCAATAACTGGCACATCAGAAGGAGAATAGCCCATGTCAAACAACATCGAATCGACCTGCATTTTATCTGGGTATCTCTATATACATGTTGATGATGTAGATAAGTGGCATGAAAACAAAGACGCCAGGATATATTTCCCTGAATTCTGCTTTCTTCGTGGTGACGATCTCAGCGAGCCAGGCCAGGATGGTCTATGCCAAATATATACATTCTCGTGGCACGGGCTATACTCGGAATATGCATACCGCAATTTTTTGTCGCTTGTTATTTCGGACATAAAAGGTGAGGCGTATGTCCTGATCAAATGGGACGGCGGGCAGATTGGGGCTCTACACATCAAAGACGGCAAAGCGACAGAGCATGAGGTCACGATTACGCTGGCAGAGGAAGGCGAACCCCTAGAGTCATCTTTATAGGAAAATAACCCATGTCCGACTACATTGATTGTACGGAAATTATATCTGGTTCGCTGTCTATCCATATCGATGCCGTCAACAAGTGGCGTGCAGGCAGAGATGATGGCGGAATATGAAGGAGAGCGCAAATAATGGATAACGCAGGGCTAGTGTATTGGCGCATAGATGAAGACATGATGGTCTCCAACTCAGACGGTTCGAGATTCAGAAAGGTCAAGTTAGCTCTCAAGGTCGATGGAAGATGCCACGCTGGGGTAGCGTCAGATGGAGCCGTCTATTTCTGCTCTGATTATTTCTATATGGGTAAATCCGCGCCATTCATTATCGGAGTAGCAGAGCTGGACGAGATCGTGCGATTCAGGGACGAATTGAGACTAGATGAGCTGATGCGGTTTAGGGCCGAGATGATGGAGAATAGCAATGGTATATGATATACAAGATGCTGTTACGTTGCTCAAAACAGGACGTATCACATGCTTGAAACGAGGATATCATGTCTATGATGGGCAACAAGAGTATTGGCTACATAAATGCGTAGATTGCGATTATCTTGATTACCAAGGAGAACCACTTGATAGACAGCGCCCATATAGTGAAGCTGAAAAGGGATCTATTAAGAAAATAGCAAGGCTTATATTCATCGCAAAAATGGCATTTCGAATTTTGAAGACATCGTATTGGATATCCATATTTTACATAGGGTATCGCGTAATTATGCTTTTTACAAAATGAGTAATCTTCAATGAAATGTAACGCACGCGACTGCGACAGACCACCTCGTACTATCGTCGAGATATCCGTATGGACTGAGGATATGGCATTTGAGGAGGGCAAAGTGCGGGTGGCTCTCTGTTTTGCCTGCCTGAACAGGATCGTTGATACTGGCGAGATCGTAGATTGCATGCCATGCGAATGCGAGACGTGCAGGGCAATAGCAGGTGTATCAGAAGGAGAATAGCCCATGCCAGTCATCCACGCCGTTCTCAATTTCCACGGCATGATCAAGGTCGTACCCTACGAGGACTATATGTCTATAGGCTTTGCAGCGCCACTTAAACTAGGGGTGCGGATGGTGCCCATCTCGCCTAATCATCCTGACGCGCCGTCTTCGATGAATCAGATTAGGTATACCTTGGTCGGTAGATCGTCTAACTATGTCTATTTCGAGGGTGAGGTATATTGATGCTGATCAAACTGCAATCCCTAATCCCCACCTACCCCATCGTGTTGGAAACGTTTGCGCCACGGCTCCATCCGTGGGTGTTGGCGCGCATCGAGCAAGAACGGTGCGATTCTGCTAGAAACAAGGCAGAATTTGACGACACGATGGGCGTATTGCTTGATCAGACCTATAAAGCCATACGCAGGACGCATCAAGAGTCTGGCGTATTGGCGCATATAGAAAATAAGAAACGAGAGATAAAAAACGAGAAATTCAACGCGATGGTCAAAAATGCAGTCAAACAGGGCCACCGGCAGAAAGCCTACGAGTGCATGAGCATTCTGAACGAGACGGGCTTGAAATTCCCTAGCGAGGCTCGTGCTCATGTTTCCTTGGGCGGCACAGACGGCGATGAATACGCCGTATACTTTGAGGCGCAGAACGTAATTGACGTCCTCGGGCCTAATAAGCCTATCACGCAAGTGTTGCAGCGGTGGGATGATATCGTTGTGGAAACGAGAGGAGAATAGGCATGTCCGGCGGAGTTTACCGCTCAATGTATGACTATCTCGCCAATAGCGGATGGGGCACAGTTGGGACAGACGATGATGGCAATACATATCTGGCTATGGACCTTGACGAGCACGATTGCCGATTCGTTGTCAAAGCCTGCTATGAGGGGGTTATGAAATCCCTCATAAAGTACTACGATGTGCAGTCATACATAGAAGGAGACACTGTTTATCCTATCAATTCACTGACAATAAACGGGATGATGGGTTCTGCATACAAACTAGTCAAAATATATCGGTACCTACTGATAGATAATAATTGGATAAAAATGGATGAATGGAATTTTAGCGGAGACGGCAGCAACGTGACACTCAATGCTATAGGCGTATCAGAAGAATCACCAACGAGAGCCGGGCACGAAGCAGACTCGGTCATTCGCGAGGTCGAGACCCACGAGACGCTAGACGAAATATTCGCGCGGTGGGATACCCTGATGAATGAGGTGCGGAACGATGGATAGGAACGACATCCCCAACGACGACATCACCAACAACTTAGAGGCTCTGCGAAGGATACTAGACGATATGGACCATATGTCACCTCAAGACTTCCGGGATTTGATGGTAGATGCTCTGCAAGGAGTAAGGCCGATACAAGAATATAGCCACGAGACAGAGGAAGGGCAGATGGTGGATAGTGACGGTGATTCTTTCCAATCGGTAGAGTTTAGTGGTAGCCGAGAACATTCTCGACTAGATTGGCCCCATACTTACCCAGGAGAACGCACGCTATGGAAGACAAATTTGCCCACATCCGGCAATTAGGCGGCGCACAGTACCAAGCGTTCTTGGATGCGGGGTATAAAGACTATTTCAATCTCGATGTGAATCTGATCCAAAAGCCCATATATGACAATGGATTACGCTTATTTTTCATCAGCATACGCCTGCATAATTGGGGCGAATTGGTCTATGAGGTCAAGTGCGATTTTAATGTCACGGGCAGCACCAAACCCATGTTTAGCGTCTCGTTGCCTTGCACGAATCGGCTAACTATGGCACCCGACGAGATTGAGGCGTTCTTCCGGCGCGTCTACGAGCGAATGGAGTGCTCGCCATACGGGAACGACTGAATAGCACCGGATTCTCTCGGAAACGGTGGTATATAGAGGAGGCAGAAATGCAGAACAACGCGGCTCTGATTGCCCTAATGGCGCATTTGAGCCCGAAGCCTATCCCATCACCATCAGACCGTCTCAAACCCCCGCCCTACTGCGACCCTAGCCCAATCTCGGCCCGCCTAGCCGAGATCAAGCTACCCGCACAGCTAGAGCCGCTGTGCCCCTTCTGCGAGGCGTCAGGGCTGCGCGTCGTGCCACATTACCCCATCACGCACCTAACGCGCCAAGAGGTCAGGCAGGTCGCTAGCCGTATAGGATTGGATGCGGTGGCAACGGCAGCGATGGAGCGGGGTGACTACGAGTTTGAGCGGGCGGAAGAGACGGGGTGTTTAATTGAGCGGGCGAGGCACAGTGGCTATAAACATCGCTATGCACTATCCGACTCGTTTAAAGCAGATATTGCCCCTGCCATATGGATCGCGGTAATTTTCATCGGCTTTATAGGCATGCTAGTGATGTCTTATTTTAATATGCCTAAACAAGATATCCCTGTAAAGACCAAATATAATCTAGAAGAATCCGAAAATAAGATAAACAGTAATATATCAAGATTAGAGAATATAGATAAGAAAGCAAAAAGTATAGATATGAAAATAAAAGATATAGAGAAGAAAATAGAAGAAACTGGAGAGACGCCAGCGCCACAAATCTCTAGCGGCGATACTTACTACATCGCCCCGCGTGACGATTGTCCCTTGGCTGGCAAGGGACCGGATCATCAAGCAAATGTCGCTGGACTCATGACTTGCACTGATAGCCTCGAAAAGATCCATAATTTCCTGGGACTCATTAAGCCTGGCGACACAGTACTATTGCAACGCGGCTCGGTGTGGCAGGACGGCAATGCGATATTTGACGCCCTGCCTAACGGTACGCCAGGCCACCCCACCGTACTCGATGCGTTTGGCGATGGCGTGTTGCCGATACTCAAGCTGCATCGAGAGATACTGTGGCGCGGGGTGCATGACGTCAAGATATCGCATATGCATATTATCTCGGCACGCGAGCGCCCCGCTTTTCACGTGGGTGAGGGTGCTCATGACTACGAGATATCGTATAACATTATAGCCACTCCAGATGACCCTAACCCATGTCTTTCGATGTCGAAAAGCAGCATCGCTTACGGCAACGTATGCTACACCGAGCGCTAACCCACGGGGGTTAGTTCGAAAAATCCAAGCTCAGCGTCTGCTAGTTTTAATAAATTATCCTGCGACTGTGCGCTGATATTCTCGTTATATTTCGCAAAGAATGGGCTTATCCGAGATAGAAAAGGCCTATTAAATTTGCAAGAACATGACATTGGTTTACCTGGCTTAAACATAAAATTAACTTCGCAGTCTTCCCTTCTCAGTGATACGTGCTCAATAACATTGCCACGGCGGCTCATGTCATCTAGTTCTTCACAGACCATATCTCCTGATGAAAGCGATTGAATCTCTATGTAATGTGGTATTTCAGATTTCCAAACTACAAGTATAACTGGAGAAGAGTTTTGTCTGCCTTCATTCTGCTGTAAGACTTGCGTAAACCAGTATTCGATACCCTCTCGCAAGTCAAATTGTTCGTTTAGATTCCAGCATATATTGAAATAGTCAGCCCTCCGTGGATGATCGTCAATAAATGTGGCCGCAATTCGCGTCCCATCTAAATTCAGCATGCGTTTGGTCCCTGTGCCATAACTGCTTACATCAAAACTGATACGACTCATCATGATCTCTCTTTCAGAATGTTAGATAATTCCTAATTATACTAACCCCACGGGCTAGGCGCATCCATCGTGTCAAGAGGGGACGTGCCCGCAGCGCAGGCAGCGGTACTTGCCCCCGCTGACCGGCCAGAGATCGGTAGCGCCACAGACTTCGCAGACGAGTAGGGGTTTGGGCGCGTTAGGCTGCATCGGGGGATACCTTGACGACGTCGGCGAAACAGGACAGAGCATTAATGCAATCAATGAATTGCTCTTTATACCATACGATGGATTTATTTTTCCAATCACATGCCTCATCATGCTCTCTTTGGATTGCGTTTATATCAGATACACTTAGCCCTTCCGGTAAGTTGAATATGCCTGGATGACTCAGTGCTAACATCGTGACACGCACCGTCTCTAAATCAGGCGAATATTTCTCATCATCAATTAACAGACCTCCTGCACACCGCTTGAGCGAATGCGGAGTCTGATCAGCACGATATAAGCACTGCATAGCCATATTGTCATGTATGACTGCACTCGGGAACGTCCCATCCTGCGCCGACTTCACCAACAAGTCGTAGTATTCTTGCTTGGTCATACGGGTATCCCTATATTTTCAATAAACCTATCAATCTGCCCTCTCAAGTCCATCGCCCGCTTAATCGCGGCAGACACCATCTCTCGTAGCGTTTCATCTCCTGCCTCCGCCGCTATCTCACCATAGGATGCACCAGCCATGCCGCGCCCAAGACCTTTTATGCCGATATAGGTATTGATTATGATACATATCTGATCTATATGATCAGAGAGAGATATGGCGTTTACATGGATAGATGCGTCCATGAAGTCGTATAGCTCTTTGTCAGTCATCTTTGCCCCTCATTTGCTGCCTCTCTTGCCCTGCCCAGAATATACTGAGTCGTCTCGTCATTATAAAATGCCTCAGCCCCCTCAATATCTCCCGAATCGGCCAGACTAATCATTTTCTCGTAGACCCAAAATAGGCTCGACTTAGCTGCCATCTCGGAATCAGATCGGTACATATCGTCTAGGATGCGCCGGATAAGATTATCTCGGTTGACCTTGACAATCTCGTCGGCAGCATGCCCTAGTAGGTCGTGTAGTGCGTCCATGCCGCGGTATCTCCTCTATGCTATACTTACCCCAAGAGCAGTGCTTGCGGCATGTCGTCGCAAACGGGCGGGAGTCGTGACCCGCCCGTGCACACTGCGCTACATGCCATCAAAAACCCCTCGCGTTCTAGCCTATCCTCAATCGCCTGCGCCCGATGTGATGCAATCTACCTATGGCTTTCTAAGCATTTTCTTCTCAAAGTAGAATCTAAAATCCTCTAAGTCTTTGTCTCCTTTGGCCCGGTTGCAATCTTGGCACGAAGGTACTAAATTAATAATATTGTTTGTTCCTCCATTTGCCCGAGCGACTATATGGTCTATCTCTAGCGTCCTGAACGGGTTTAGAAGAACCCCGCAATATGAACATTTCCCGCCTGTTTTATCCCATATAGCCGCTAGTTTCTCTTTCCTGCTTAGAGATGGCATACTGCCAAACTTTTCTTTGGCATCCCTGGCTCCATGTTTGTATCCCGCAGAATATCCTTCTTCACGCCCGTGATCAAAACCTATATAATAATTCTGAGGGCCAACATTGTCATGGATGTTTATAACTAATGTCTGAAAAATCTTTAAGATTTCTCTCCCTAGTGTGCGTTTCAGGAAAAGTCCTATAAACTTATCAAGATTTTTCTCTGTTATATTACCTACCTCTACCGACTCTGGATCAAGTCGCGGCTCATCATCTACATCTTCATTTTCATCTGATTCAGTATAGATATTGACATTTTTCATATTCAGTCTCGGCCCCATCTATTTCCAGTTTGTCCTCTATCGCCATCGCTATCCACGTATTACGGGATATCCAGACGGGAGATTTCGCCCGGAGTGCGTCTATTTTTTTATAGACTGACCACGGCATCCTCAAATTAAAGACTTGGACTCTGCTATCGTCTATTTCGTCCTCAGACGCCGGTGCAGACCCTCCTTTATTGATCATGGCTTTTACATCTACCGGTCTCCGATTAATGGATGATTTAGGCATGTCTTAATACTCTAGTAATATTATTATGGGGTTGAGTTAATACCAAAAACGACATTATATAGTGCATTGACCTCATCTATAGCCTTCCGGTCAGCAGGCTTTGATTCGCATACGGCAAGTCCCCAGGATGTTGCTCGACGTATCGCTCTTCGATAAACAACAGGAGTTTCAAGGAATTGCAACCATTCAATCTCAGCCAAAACTGCACCCGCATCGGCATTATCGTTGCCCTGTGCGTCAGCCTGATTAACAAATGCCACGACTCGCAGACTTGGATTGTAAGGGCGCATGTCGTCTATGACCTTCTGATTATTCTCGAGCGTCCATATATCAAGTGAACTCGGCTTGAACGGAATGACTAACAGGTCAGCTATCGAAATTGCAGCCCTCTGTGACTTTGAATCCCTACCGCCCGTGTCAATCAAGATGTCGTCAAACTTATGACGCATGGCCAAGACTTCAGTACGTACCCTCTCTTCACTCAGTACGATGGACGTATACCCTGCCTTATCCCCATAGTCCTGCCTCCTCTGGGTGCTGAATAGGGTACTGCTCCCTTGTTCATCTGCGTCTACAAGCAGCACATCTCTGCCGTCAATTGCTCGCATGACGGCAAGATTCGTGCATACGGTTGTCTTCCCGCTACCCCCTTTCGTTCCGCCGCAGACAATGATCATGGCTTCCTCCCATCCATGCATTATCCATAGACCTTAATACTATTATAGCCCTAAAATAATACCAACGCACGGCAAATAAAAAAGCCCTCACCCCTGCCAACATTTTGGCACCCTAGTCCACTCTATGCTGTACTGCCCCACAAACCAACCGGCACACATGGTCATATCGCTCCTGCACGATCAGAAGATAGCCGTCCTGCATCGTGACATGCGTCCTATTCTTGCTGTCGATATGCACATACATCACGTATTCAGCATTGACGGTGATAGGTGATCCGCCCTTAAAATCCATTAGCCCGATGTCCTCAGCCAACGTCAATTCGATAAATACGGCCATGATTGCCTCCTACCACGAAACGATCATCATCGCTACCCCAATCACCACAAGTACCGCAATCAGTATCGCCAGCCGGTTGTCATAGTATTCATCTTGCATCGCTCGCTCTCCTATGCCCTCTCGAACCACCCAATCGCCTGCGCCTCATCCCACGCCACGCACGAGATTAGCCTATCGTCATCCCCCATAATACTCCAACTTTGCTTCCTTGTCTCAGTCGCGGGATACCTATACAAACGCTTCATCCCCCTTCCATCTCTCCGCTCATCCTGGGCTATCAGCACGCGGTTGGTGTCGAGGATGCGCCATCCGTGGGTATTATCGCCCTGCATGAGGTGCATATCACGGACCTCGCGTCGGTTGTACGGGCGAAAGTACCGCTCGCCACCGAGATCGCAGCCGCGCGTTTGCGGCATGGGTGCGTTGGGTTGGGCTGACGGGTGGCTAAACCATGCGTCCATCGCATCGGGGGCGGTGGTTGGGTTAGGCATCTTGATTCTCCTTGCCCTTATCATCCATCTCTATCTTGTCTACGCTTTTATACATATCACCTAGTATTTCGTCGATAGAATCTATTACCCTGCAAACTGCCCTATGGAATCTTATCTCATAATAGGTAAACACCCCAAATATCACAGACAACATAATTAGTAGTATGTCTATTACTATCATAGCCCAAAGCATAGAGCCCCTCTTATCTACCCATTATGCTTCTGTTGGCGTTCCAGCTTAACAAAATCCCTATGTTTCAGCTTTGTGATAATCCGTTCTCCTTTGCGATTAAATAACTCAACTTTCGGCTTGGCTACAATTCCCTCTGCGAGCAAGTCGCCATACATTGACGGGAACCCGTGCTTAACGAGATCACTCAGCTCGTATAATGTCCCTTCTTCGACAATCGGTACAATGTCGATATCAAACTTGCCTGCCACATCCTCTATGTTCCGGCGCTCTAGCCACCAATCGCCAACGCGCACATCAAACAGGATAAAGTCAACGTCGCCGTAGAGATGCCCGACCTTCTGAATCTTGTGTCCATACCCCTCGCCGTAAAGACATACCTGACTCTCGCCAAATGCCTGTTCAAAGACTTGGGCATTAGCCTCGCCACCAAATAGCTCCTGTAGCCTATCGAAAAGGAATACAGGCATCTGTGCATCGTCTGTTTTGCCACCAAATGACACGTTATGGCCGTCCCAGAATACGCGGACATTTGTCCCATCAATCTTCTCAGTGGCAACCCATGTGATGTTTTGTAATGCCTCAAACTCAGGTAAGGCAAATTCACCCAGGATCATATTGTGTGGCTTAGCACTCTCTCGCGCCCAAAGAGTTTGGATTTTATGATACTCTTTCATTTTGCTTCCTTAGTATTGAATTGGCTGAAAGTACCGACTCCGCATCACCCATTTGGCGAATGTCGGCCTAGAGACTCTCTCGCATCCATCGAAATTCCGCCACATGATGAGACGGGTGCGTAACTTGCCGATGCGCAATAGGCTAGCGATATCATCAGCCGACATCCAATTCGGCAGGCAATTTAGGTGGTCTAGGGTGAGTTGTCGCATGAGTTGTCTCCTATAGTCCATCAGCAAATGCTTGTATCTCTCTTTTTAGATCACTAATTCTTGCTCTCGCTGCCCTAATCATTTCATCCAAAACACCATCGTTAATATCTTTTGCCAAAGAAGTGTACCGTCTATTCTCCTCTTTTTTCATAGAAACGTTATGATGAGTATAAACATATTCTAGTAATATACTATCAATTTCACTAGTATTATTTGATTCTAGTATATCCTTAACATGTCTATTTATCATAATGTATATCCATAGTCTGAATCCGGTAATATCGTGAGTCTCTACCAGTCTGAATGATACTCATAGTAATCCTCATCATTTTCCAACGCCTGCTCTAGAATTTCCTTCGTTTTTATAAGTTGCTCATAGTAATATTCATCATAATCATCGCTACCGAAGAAGAACCCGCTAGAGCTAGGTAGCAATACTTTAGCGACTGTTGGGTCTTTTATGATCTTACCCTTCTCAATAAGTTCCTCCACTTCACCTGATGCATGATACCTTGTGCCAGTGTGAACATCACCATCTACTAATTCTGAACTTTCCAAAACCCTATTTACAGTTTCTAATAGTCCTCTCATATCCCTCGCTGATACGTTATATCTCTCGCAATCGTCATTGCCTCCCTGGACATTGTCGACAAACCATTTGTGGATAGCATTAGCTTTTCTCCAATAGCCTATCTCCTCAATTATATAGCTGACCTTATCAGTCCGTATTTCTCTTCTTAAGCCTGTTATTTTTAGATTTTTCCTCTCGTCGCCCCATAGGAATATTCTTCTATTGAGATACATGTCTAAACCCATAGCTCATTCTCCCGTGTTTTGCTATCGCGCCAGATCAATTATAGCCCATCACAGAACGCTACATACGCCGCCTCATCCATCCGTCCCTCTAGTGCCTCTAGCACTTTCTCCATGACGATATCGGCATCTGTCGCATAGTTCGTATTGAGTAGCCGCGCCATCTCTTTAAGCTGCGCGGCGCTACGGCTCGCTATGATCGCGTCGAGTTTTTGTTCTGCGTGCGCTGCGTGTGCCATTGTGGTGTCTCCTATCTTGACGTTATGATTACCCCAGAAACCCATCAGCCTCATCGCATACTTCTGCGAGTTTCTCTTGCAGGCGGTTCAGCATCGCCACGATACCCCAATTCTGCGGGTTGTCGTATTGCTCTTCTTCTAGGGCATCTAGCGCAATGGCGATATCTTCTAACGTATTGCGGACAACGTTCATACGCGAATCGAACATCTTCTGCGCGTCGGTCTTTTGAGTTTGGTCGGCCATCTGAGTAGCTCCTCTTTTGGTTTCCTCATCCCGCTCTTGCCCATGAGTGACCTAAGCATAGCACATTGGGACAAGAATACAAGACAAAAATAAATCCTGCATCTCATATGTTGCGATTACATTATTTTTCTGTTATCATCATGCCTGTGATAGATTGGTGCTCTATGGCGTTACATAGAAAGAGAATAATGACAGAAAACAGCATCCCCAATTTGGGGTATAGGATTAGGTTAGCTATGTTCGAGAAGGGCATCAAGCAACAGGATTTAGCGTCACAAATCCATATTTCTCGCACAAGTCTAAGCTCTATTATGCGAGGGAAGACAAAAGACCCAGGGTTCTCTATAATATGCCAGATAGCAAAGGCTCTAGATGTCTCCCTGGATTATCTGGCTGGGAATAGCGATGAATTTAAGGACAACAAACTATGACCCAATCCACGGCCCGTATCATATATGTACCAATACTGCTTAGTAGCGATCCTCAAGTCCGCGTTTACCGTGTCATCGATGAAGACAATGAGAAATTTCTAGTCGAGAGCATTAGCCACCAACGCGGCGTATATACGCGGCTCTACAAGATGGGGCATGTCTTCTGTGATTCGTTCAAGTCCGCTAGGGCGATACTCCACCATGAGGCTATGGTACAGCGTGAAGACATCGAGCAAAACTATGCTCACAATATCGAGTGCATCGAAGAAACGATCAGGCTCATTGACGATCTGGAAGAACCCACACGCGATAATTAGTCCCGATAAATGTCTTTATCCGTACCTACTATACAAAGGAACCACGCCATGACCCTAGAAGACACTCGCCGCGCCTTGCGACTCTCGCAGTTCTACGACGACCGACAGAAGGCTATCCTCGCCCGGTTCCTAGACGACAATCCGCAGCTCTCGGCATACGCCTATCTCCGCGATGCGTCACAACTGGAATGTCCGCCCTGGGAAGATGGGTCACTCGACTTCACGGAGGCGTTTAAGTCCATGTTCCATGGGTGGTGGGTGACGTGCGGCCATCAGCTTGGCCTATAGGAGCAATCTATGTACTACATCCTCGCCCCTGACGGGCGCACCGTGCTAGAAGAGCCGGATATGGATCGCCATCTAACCTGGCGCAGCGAGACGCACATTAAGCACCTCATCGTCGCCAAGCATTACATATTCGGCAAGGTCGAGGTCAGTACCGTGTTCGTCGGTGTGTCGCCTGATATCTTCCGCACTGACGTATTTAGGCACCAGGATAGGCGAGATGCGGCCGAGTTTATCACCGAGATTGACGAGCAATACACGCGCCGGTATTCGACATGGGAGGACGCCGAGCAGGGGCATAGAGACATCGTGCGGCTAGTGACTCAGGAGTTGATAGGAATCAGGAGAGAGGTATGCTAGGCGTATTACAATTCATTTTTAGCTCATTCTGGATTTGGCTA
>Ga0207670_10000114_pt1 | contig 54525 bp, 39 predicted proteins | sample KBSS23HmetaG_FD_184339 | JGI IMG/M metagenome (GOLD analysis project Ga0207670, IMG submission 184339) | Switchgrass rhizosphere microbial communities from Kellogg Biological Station, Michigan, USA - KBS S2-3H metaG (SPAdes) (version 2) | ecosystem: Host-associated > Plants > Roots >... | reverse complement strand
TCGCGTCGGCCCCGACCGCGGCGCGCGCGCTTCCTGCCGGCGCGGGGTTCATGGCACCACCACGAACGTGCCCTTCATGCCGTGCTTCGAGTGCGAGTCGACGTGGCAGAAGAACTCGTACTCGCCGGGCTGCGTGGGCGTGAACCGCACCGTCTTGCTGCCCCAGAACATGCCGACGTTCGCGCTCACCTCGATGCCGGCATCCTTCTCGAAGCAGGTGAGGTTGTGCGGAACCATCATCGAGCCGTTCTTCACTTTCAGCTCGACTTCCTTGCCGGCCTTGAGCACGACACGATTGGGGTCGTACCAGTAAGTGTGGGTCTTGATCGTGACGTGCTGGAGGCTGTCGGTGGACGTGGCCGTCACCTCGTGCACCGGCTTCTTGAGCCCGGAGGAGCAGCCGACGAACGCCGCGAGCGCGAGCGCGCAAGTACCGCCGGCGAGGAGGAGAGCGGGGAACCAGGACAGCCGTCGCATGGGGGCCTCCTTCTAATGGAGTGGGTCGAGCGGCCCATTCTCGGTCGTGGCCCGGCGGTCAGCAAGGATGGCCGCGGCTGGAGCGGTCGCGAGTGCGGGGCTTGCATGTCCATGACGTGCGCGGCCGCCCGGCTCAAGTCCGTCGTGCGGATTGCCGATGGATTCGCCGGAAGGCGTGTGCCCTGAACGAAAGGACCACCGTGAGCACGGAAGCCCGGCACTGGATCGAGCTGGTCGCCCTGTGGACGCCGATCAAAGCGGCGTTCGCCTGGTGTTGGGGCGCGGGTGACGCGACCTGGCTGGCGATGCTCAAGCGCATCTTCCTGTTGCTGCCGCTGGGCGCGGCGTTCCTCGGCTACTGGTCGACCGTGCTGAGCGTCCCGACGATCGTCGTGCGCTCGCGCCGCCGCACGTTCGTGAGCCTGATGCTCGTGACGTGGTGGGACCTGGCGCGGGCGATGTTCGCGTTCTGGGGCGGCGTGTTCCGGTTCGCGCTCCAGCTATTCGTCACGCTGCTCGGAGCGGGCCAGATGCTTGCGATCGGCCTGTGGACGCTGGTCAGCGAGTTGGTGCTGCTGCCGTTCCGCTTCGTGCGCCGCATGGGCAGCAACGTGCTCAATCCGGGCGTGCCGTGGATCGCGGTGACGATGACGTTCTTCTGGTGCGTGTTCGAGGCCATCATCTTCACGTTCGTGACCACGTCGCTGGTCATCGACACGCTCTCCAACGTGGCCGGCACGCAGCTCACCGAGACCGGCATCCGCATCCCGCTGTTCCTGTTCATGCTGTTCATCGCGCTCGGCAGCTACGCCGTGCTGTCGTCGTTCACGGAGGCGGTGAAGAGCCGCGACTGGGCGACCATCATCAAGATCGGCGTCGTCGAGTCGGTGGCGCTGTTCGTCGAGGTCGTGTTCCTCTACCGCGAGTTCGTGGACGCGCTGGTGCCGTGGTTCGCGCAGCACACGTCGGGCAAGTTCGAGCTCGGCATCGGCGGCACGCTGGCGATCGCCGGCATGGTGTGGCTCGGCGTGCGCAGCCTGTCGTGGTTCCTGTTCGCGAACGCAGGCACGCCCACGATCCTCAACATCATCTCCGGCCAGGGCGTGGCGGCGATCCCCGGTGGCGCGCCTCCCGACGAGTTCAAGCTGTTCTCCGACGGCTTCAGCAACCAGCTCCGCACCGAGTTCGAATGGGCCGGCAACGAGGGCCAGAAGCTGCTCGACGCGTTCCTCGTGCCGCCGATGCAGATGGTGGCTGCAACGCTCAACTTCGTCACGATGCTGTGCGCGAATCGGCACCTGCTCGACCTGCCGCTCAACAGCATCCAGGACTTCAAGGACGCCCGCACGCTGCAGGCCGAGCTGGGCGATCCTGCCAACCAGCAGGTGGCGTGACCATGCGCTTGCTCAAGATCGCGATCCTGACGACGGTGCTGCTCGCCACCAGCTGCAAGCCCTCGGTTCCGCAGTTCAAGGGGCTGCCCAAGCTGGGCACGAGCACCGCAAAGGCGCCCGACGTCGTGGCGCCACGCCTCGTGATGTTCGTGGGCGTCGACATCAGCGGCTCGTTCATGAACGGCCGCTACTTCGACGACTCGATCCGGTTCCTGGCGCGTTACATCTACGGGCACCTGAACGGGGTCGGCGGCATGGAAGTGCCGCACTCGCTGTTCGTGGGCTCGATCGGCGGCGCCACCAAGGACGAGGCAAAGACGCTGTACCCGATCGAGTCGTTCCAGAACCGCTCGGTCGACCAGATCGAGCAGCGACTGCACGAGATCTTCCCCAAGGGTCGCGTCAACACGTACACGGACTTCAACGCGTTCTTCGGCCAGGTCGGCGACATGATCGACCAGAAGAAGCTGCTGTTGAAGCCCATCTCGATCGTGCTCCTGACCGATGGCGACCCGGACATGGGCGAGGTGAACGGCGCGAGCACGCCCAAGGACGAGCAGTACCGGCATCTCTCGGTGAGCCCGCTCGAGGGCCTGTCGCGCAACATCACGGTGCGCGTGCTCTATACCGACGCGGTGACGGCGAAGAACTGGCTGGACGGCATGCCGCGCAAGCGGATCAAGGTGTGGACGCAGGACGCGGTGGTGATGGTCGAGTGGAAGGACCCGAGGACGTTCCTTCCGGACACGCCGTTCGAGAAGCAGACGCGGTTCTTCTCCTGGGTCCAGAACAACGTCGACTTCCAGCCGCGGCTGCGCCGCGTCGACTGAGCCGGGCGCCGGGCCGACCGGGCCCGCGCGCCGCTAGTCGACGAACGCCACGCGGGTCACGCGGGCGCTCCCGGCCTGGGTGAGCCGGAGCAGGTAGAGGCCGGGTGCGAGCCCCCGGTCCACGCCCAGCTCGACGCGGTGGCGCCCGGCGCCGAGCGTCCCCAGGTCGAGCGAGGCGACGCGGCGGCCCATGACGTCCAGCAGCTCGAGCCGGGCCGGATCGGCGCTCGGCAGCCCGATGTCGACCACGAGGCCGCCCCCGCGGGCGGGGTTCGGGGTGACGGCGCCGAGCGCGAGCGACAGGCGCTCGGAGGTCGCGGACGCCGCGCCGGCCGTTGCCGGATCGATGACGGCCCGGCCGTCCACGAACTCCTCGATCGTGACGGTGCCGAACTCGTCCCAGCGCGTGACGCGGGTGGGGGCGGGGGCCGCGATCGCGGGCAGGGCGAGCAGCAGGGCGAGCGGGGAGAGCAGCCGGAACGTGCGCATGGGGGACTCCTGGCCAGGGGATGAGAGGGCGCCGAACGTGCGCACGAGCCTACGCCCGGCCGCGGGCCGCGCACCACGTGAATTTGCCGTCGCGCGCCTCCGCGGCTCGCTTCAGCCGGTCACGAAACGGTCCGCGACCTCCAGCGCCTGGTCGATCCCGGCGAGACCCTCGCGGATCTCGTCCGCGGTCGTCGTGCAGGGCGGCGTGACCTGCAGCCGGTTGAAGTGGACGAACGGCCACACCCCGGCGTTCTTGCACGCCGCGAGCACGTCCGCCATGGGCTTGGCGTCGGCGCCGCTGGCGTTGAACGGCACCAGCGGTTCGCGGGTCTTGCGGTTCTTCACCAGCTCGATGCACCAGAACACACCCAGGCCGCGCACCTCACCCACGCTCGGGTGCTTCGCGGCGAGCTTCGCCAGCTCGGGCCCGATGACGTCGGCGCCGAGCGAGCGCGCGTGCTCGACGATGCGCTCCTCCTTGAAGATGCCGATGCTGGCCACGATCGAGGCGCAGGCCAGCGGGTGGCCGCTGTACGTGAGGCCGCCGAAGAAGACGCGGTCCTTGAACGTCTCGGCGATCTTGCGCTTGATGACCACCCCGCCCACGGGGATGTAGCCCGAGTTCGACCCCTTGGCGAACGTGATCAGGTCCGGCGTCACCTTCCACCGGTCGACCGCGAACCATTCACCGCAGCGCCCGAACCCGGCCATGACCTCGTCGCAGATCATGGCGATGCCGTGCTTGTCGCAGAGCGCGCGCACGCCCGCCAGGTAGCCATCGGGCGGCACCAGGATGCCGTTCGTGCCGACGACGGTCTCGAGGATGATGGCGGCCACGGTGTGCGGCCCCTCGACCATGAGCACGTCCGCGAGATGCTGCAGGGCGCGCTCGCACTCCTCGGCGGGCGTCGTGGCGTGGAACGCCGAGCGGTAGAGGTAGGGGCCCCAGAACTTGACCGCGCCGGGGGTCGCCGGCTCATTGGCCCAGCGGCGCGGATCGCCGGTGAGCCCGATGCTCGTGCCGGTGGCGCCGTGATAGCTGCGGTAGGTCGAGAGGACCTTGAGCCGCCCGGTGGACCCGCGCGCCAGCCGCACGGCGTTCTCCACCGCGTCGGTGCCGCCGTTCGTGAAGAACACCATGTCGAGGTCGCCCGGGGCCAGCTCGGCGATGAGCCTCGCAGCCTCGCTGCGCATGTCGTTCGCCATGAACGGGGCGATCGTGCACAGCCTCGAAGCCTGCTCCTGGATGGCGGCCACGAGCTTCGGGTGCTGGTGGCCGATGTTCACGTTCACGAGCTGGCTCGCGAAATCGAGCCACGTGCGGCCCTTGTCGTCCCACATCCGCGAGCCCCTGGCACCCGCGATCACGGTGGGCTGGAGCGCACCCTGGGCGGACCAGGAGTGGAAGACGTGCGCGCGGTCGTTCGCCAGGGCCGCGGCGAGATAGGGCGAGGTGCTGAGGTCGAGTTCGGTCATGGCGCCGATGGTAGGCCACGCGCGCCGCGCGCGGAAGGGGCGCTCAGGCGCGTGGCCGGACCTGCCGATGACCCCGGGGTCCACGCCCGTGTCCGATCGCCCCAGTGAGGGAGTGCCCGCCGTGCCCGAGCCGCGTCCGTTCTCGCCGTGGTGGCTGCTGCTGCTCGCCACGGTGGTCCTCGGCGTGGGCTGGCTCGCGGGCGGCATGCCTGCGCCCCGGCGCACCGAGCCCACGGTCTCGATCGCTCCCGTGAGCTCCCCGGCGCAGGCGGACACGCCCGTCGCAGCACCGCCGGCGCCCCGGGTGCCGGCGCGCCCGGCGATCGTCTACTCCGAGTGGACCACGTACGAAGACGCGATCCGGCAATCCCAGGAGAACGGCAAGCCGGTGTTCCTCGACTTCAGCGCCGAGTGGTGCGGCCCCTGCCAGGCGCTGGCGCGCGAGGTGTTCGAGAACGAGGCCGCGGCGGCCACGGTCAAGTCCGCCGTCATCCCGGTCTCGGTCGTGGACCGCGTCCGCGAGCAGGGGGAGAACCCTCCACCGCTCGAGCAACTGCAGCGCCGGTTCGACGTCCAGGCGTTCCCCACGCTGGTGGTGCTCTCGCCCACCACGGGGCGCTACGCGCGTCGCGTCGGCTATCCGGGGCAAGCCGAGACGCTGCGCTGGATCACGGAGACCGTGGCCGGCCTTCGCTGAGCCGGCCGGCCCGCGTCCGATCCGGGCCGCCGCCGTTCATCGTTCAGCACGGCCCGACCGCGGGCCGGGCGCGCGCCGCGGATCGAGGCCGGTCTCCCGCATTGCAAAACGCCACGCGCCGGCCCACTTTGTATGATGATAGTAAATATCAAAGCGCATTATTACTTGTTCGTGCTCAATATGTAATGCAATACTGACAATATTCGTGCGTCGCATGTCGTCTCTCGGGTGCTCTTGTCGTCGCTTTCGGGCTCCCGAACCAGTTTCTCGCGCGCGCCTCCCCACGGCACACGTGAAGTGGTTCGCCGGCACATCCCCCGGCTCTCTCGGAGTACCAACGGCATGGAGAAGCTCCACCCCGCACGGGTGCTCATCACCGGTGGCGCGGGATTCCTCGGGTCGCACCTCTGCGCACGTCTGCTCAAGGAAGGCAAGGACGTGCTGTGTGTCGACAACTTCAGCACCGGCAGCCGCGAGAACATCCTGCCGTTCCTGGACGATCCCCGCTTCGAGTTCGCCCGCCACGATGTCTGCTTCCCTCTGCACGTCGAGGTGGACGAGATCTACAACTTCGCCTGCCCCGCGTCGCCGGTGCACTACCAGAGCGACCCGGTGCAGACGCTCAAGACCTGCGTCCAGGGCGCCCACAACATGCTGGGGCTGGCGCGACGCCTGAAGGCCCGCGTGTTGCAGGCTTCGACGAGCGAGGTCTACGGCGACCCGGACACGCACCCGCAGCAGGAGTCGTACTGGGGGAACGTGAACCCGATCGGCACGCGCTCGTGCTACGACGAGGGCAAGCGCTGCGCGGAGACGCTGTTCTTCGACTACCGCCGCATGCACGGCATGCGGATCAAGGTCGCCCGCATCTTCAACACGTTCGGCCCGCGCATGAACCCGGCCGACGGGCGGGTGGTCTCCAACTTCATCGTCCAGGCGCTCGCCGGCAAGCCGCTGACGGTGTACGGCGAAGGGCTCCAGACGCGCTCGTTCTGCTACGTGGACGACCTGATCGAGGGCTGCGTGCGGCTCATGGGCACGCCCGACGACGTCACCGGCCCGGTCAACCTCGGGAACCCGCAGGAGCTCACCGTGCGCGAGCTGGCGTGCAGCATCCTCCGGCTCACGGGCTCGAGCTCGACGCTGGTGTTCAAGCCGTTGCCGAGCGATGACCCGCGCCGGCGCCGGCCGGACATCGCGCTTGCGAACGAGATGCTCGGGTGGCGGCCCACGGCGTCCCTCGAGGCGGGCCTGGTGAAGACGATCGAGTACTTCGACCGGCTGCTCCGCGCTCCCGGCGCCAAGATCTCCACCGTCGCCAACGGGCACATCACCCGGCACGTGGCCTGAGGTCGGAGATGAGGCACTGCATCCTCGTCACGGGGGGCTCCGGCTACATCGGCAGCCACACCTGCAAGGCGATCGCCGCCCGCGGCTGGACGCCGGTGGTGCTCGACGACCTCGATCGCGGCCACGCCAGCGCCGTGCGCTGGGGTCCGCTCTACGCCGGCGACATCGCCGACACCGCGCTGCTTCGCCACATCCTCAGCGAGCACTCGATCCGCGCCATCGTCCACTTCGCCGCCTACGCCTACGTCGGCGAGTCGATGCAGGAGCCCGAGAAGTACTTCCTCAACAACGTGGCCAAGTCGATGAGCATGCTGGCCACCGCCCTCTCGGCAGGCGTGCAGCAGGTGGTGTTCTCGTCGTCGTGCGCCACGTACGGCGTGCCCGTCGAGATGCCGATCCGCGAGACGACGCCGCAGCGGCCGGTGAACCCGTATGGCGAGTCGAAGCTCGCGGTGGAACGCACGCTGCACTGGCTCGGCGCCACACGCGGCCTCGGCTGGATGGCGCTGCGCTACTTCAACGCCGCCGGTGCCGACCCGGACGGCGAGATCGGGGAGGATCACGACCCCGAGCCGCACATCATCCCGCGCGTGATCCAGGCGGCGATGGGGCGGCTGTCGCACGTGGACGTGTTCGGCACCGACTATCCCACGCCGGACGGCACGGCCGTCCGCGACTACATCCACGTGACCGACCTCGCCGATGCGCACGTCCGCGCACTCGAGCACCTGATGGGCGACGGCGAGAGCCTGGCGATCAACCTGGGCACCGGTCACGGGCACTCGGTCCGCGAGGTGGTGAACGCGGTGGAGCGCCGCACCGGGCTGCGCGTCCCGGTCCGTGAGGCGCCGCGCCGCGCGGGTGACCCGCCGGTGCTCGTGGCCGACCCGGCGCTCGCCCGGCAGGTGCTGGAGTGGAGCCCGAGGCATTCGAGCCTGGACGAGATCGTGGACACCGCGTGGCGCTGGCAGGCCGCGCGCGCCGCGGCCGCTTCGGCCCTGCCGGGGCAAGCGGCCGTCGAAAAGCGATGACGCCCGCGCCCGAGTTCAAGCTCTACCGGCGCCTGATCGAGCAGGCCCGGCCGCACGGGCTGGCGATCGGCGCACTGTTCCTGCTCGGCCTGATCGGCACGCCGCTGGCGCTGCTCGTGCCGGTTCCGCTGCGGATCGTCGTCGACAGCGTGATCGGCCACGAGCCGCTGCCGGTGTTCCTCCGGCCGCTGGTGCCGGAGTCGTTCGTGCGCTCGCGGGAGGCGATGCTGGCGTTCGCGGCGGCGCTCGTCGTCGCGACGGCACTGCTCACCCAACTCCAGGCGCTCGTCGTGAACGTGCTGCGCACGTGGACCTCCGAGCGGCTCGTGCAGGGTTTCCGCACCCGGCTCTTCCGCCACGTGCAGCAGCTCTCGCTCCTCTATCACGATGCCAAGGGCAGCTCCGACGCGGTCTACCGCATCCAGCAGGATGCCACCGCGATCCAGGAGATCGCGGTCGAGGGCGTCATCCCGTTCGTGACCTCCGCCGTGACGCTGGTGTCCATGTTCGTGATCATGGTGCACCTCGACTGGCAGCTGGCGATGATCGCGTTCGCGGTGACTCCGATCGTGTTCGTGCTCGCGCGCATCTACCGCATGCGGCTGCGCAAGCGCGCGCGCGAGGTCAAGAAGCTCGAGGCCGAGGCCCTGGGCGTGGTCTACGAGGTGCTCACCGCGCTGCGCGTGGTCAAGGCGTTCGGCCAGGAGGAGCGCGAGTCGAACCGCTTCGCCACCACGTCACTGAGCGGCGTGCGCGAGCGCACGCGGCTCGCGATGGCGCAGGGTCGACTGGGGCTCTGGGTCGGCGTCGCCACCGCGGCGGGCACCGCGACGCTGCTCTGGGTCGGCGCCAGCCACGTGCTCTCGGGCCAGCTCACGCTCGGCCAGCTGCTGCTGATGATGAGCTACCTCACCCAGCTCTACGATCCGCTCCGGTCCACGTCGCGCAAGATCGCGAGCCTGCAGGGCAACCTGGCGAGCGCCGAGCGCGCGTTCGCGCTGCTCGACATCGAGCCCGACGTGCGCGAGCACTCGCACGCGCGCCGGATCGTGCGCGCCCGTGGAGCGGTCGAGTTCGAGAACGTCTCGTTCGGTTACGAGCCGGACCGGCTGGTGCTGCGCGACGTCTCGCTCTCGATCCCGGCGGGCACGCGCGTCGGGCTCGCCGGCAGGACCGGCATCGGCAAGAGCACGACGCTGCACCTGTTGTCGCGATTCTTCGATCCCTCGTCGGGGCGCATCCGGCTCGACGGCATCGACCTGCGCAACTACCGCGTCTCGGACCTGCGTGCCCAGCTCGCGATCGTGCTCCAGGAGCCGATGCTGTTCTCGACGACGATCGGCGAGAACATCGCGTACGCGAAGCCGACGGCCAGCCGCGACGAGGTGATCGCCGCGGCCCGCGCGGCGAACGCGCACGACTTCATCGCCGCGCTGCCCATGGGCTACGACACGACGGTGGGCGAGCGCGGCATGCGGCTCTCCGGCGGCGAACGACAACGCATTGCGCTCGCGCGGGCGTTCCTCAAGGACGCGCCGCTGCTCCTGCTCGACGAGCCCACGAGCTCGGTGGACACGCGCACGGAGGCGGGCATCCTCGAGGCGCTGGAACGGCTGATGCGCGGCCGGACGTCGTTCATGGTGGCGCATCGGCTCGGCACGCTGCGGTCGTGCGACCTGCTGATCCAGTTCGACGACATGGGACGGGCACGGGTCATGCCCGGCGGCCCGATGAGCGAGATCGCCTGAGTCGGGCGCCCGCCCGCTCACCGACGTTCGATGTTCCGTTCGCCGCCGCCGCGGCGCGCCTGGCCGACCCGGAACGGCGTTCGCGAGCTTCCCGCTGCGCTCGTGCCCGCGTGCCGTTGATGCTGCGGCGCGCGGAGCGGACGGGCCGCCCGCGGACGAGCGAGGAGCCCATGACGCGACGTTCATCGGCCATGGCCGCGGGCGCGGCCGTTGCTGCCGCGCTGGTCGCGACGCTGACGCCCTCGACCAGCGTGGCGCAGGGGCCCGAGCGAGCGGCGACGCTGCCGTTCGTCTCGCCCGACGGGAAGCACGTCGTCTACGTGCGCGAGATGCAGGACAAGAGCGCCGAGCTGGTGGTGATCGACGCCGCGGGCGGGAACGCGCGCACGCTGGCGCGGGACCCGAACGGCACGATCCTCGGCGGCTGGGCACCGCGCGGCCGCGAGGCGACCTACGTCTTGAGCCACGGGGACACGACGCTGCTCTACCGCGTCGGGCTCGCGGGCGGCACGCCGGCGCCGATGACGCGGATCGTCGGCAAGTCGCTGCGGCTCTCGAACGACGGTCAGCGCGTCGCCTACAGCGTCGGCGAGTGGACGCGGAGCCGGCTCACCGTGGCGGCGCTCGACGGCCGCGGGGCGCGTGCGATCACCGACTCCTCGGCCTCCTGGTTCAACATGGCGTGGTCACCCGACGACCGGCGGATCGCGGTGACCCGCCTGGACACGACGCGCGCGCTCGCGGTCTGGGTGATGGATGCCGACGGCGGTCACGCACGGCCCGCGACAGCGCTCCCGGACTCGGTGGGGCGGGCGCAGTGGCCGACGTGGTCGCCGGACGGCAAGCGCATCGCCGTGCAGGTGGGCCGCTACGACCGCAACGATCCCTCGCGCGACCGCGCCGACATCTGGGTGATCGACGTGGCGAGCGGGAACGCCACGAACCTCACGCCCGGGGACGATCCGTGGCTGGACGAGACGCCGTCGTGGTCGCCCGACGGGAAGACGATCGTGTTCCAGAGCACGCGCAGCGGGCGGTTCGAGGTGTGGCGGATGAACGCGGATGGCCGCTCGCCGGTTCAGTTGACGCGCTGACGCGCGTCCCTATCCTCGCCGGCCTTCGTCCCAACACCCCAACCCAGGCGAGGTCCCGAGTCCCATGCACCGGCAGGCGCTCCGTCGTGCGTGCATCGCGTGTTCGATGTGGTCGCTGGTGGCGGCGGGGGCACCCGGTGGGCTCGCGACCGCCGCGGAGCCGGCCGGTCCCGCGGCCACCGGCTTCACGGCGAGGACGAAGGGCTTCACGCGCCGGGATGGGCTTCTCGTCACGTGGCTCGATCGCAAGGCGGGCAAGCTGCTGCTCGAGCTGCCGCGGCCCGCCGGGCCCCGGAACGAATGCGGCAGCTTCCTGCTGCTCGAGGGCATCGAGACCGGGCTCGGGTCGAACCCGGTGGGGCTCGACCGCGGCCAGGCCGGCGAGACGCGCGTGGTGACGTTCCGCCGCGTCGGCGCGCGCGTGCTGCTCGAACAGCCGAACCTTCGCTATCGCGCGGTCAGCGCGGACAGCAATGAAGTCCGCGCGGTGCGCGAGTCGTTCGCCAGCAGCGTGCTGTGGGCGGGCGAGGTCGCGGCCGAGGCCCCGGGTGGCCGGTTGCTCGTGGACGTGACGAGCTTCCTCGTGCGCGACGCCCACGGCGTCGTCGCCACGCTCAAGAGCACCGGCCAGGGCTCGTTCTCGCTCGACAAGGAGCGGAGCACGCTCGACCCCGACGCGTGCAAGGCATTTGCGGACAACCTCGAATTTGGGGCCGTGCTCACGTTCGCCTCGGAGGAGCCGGGCCCCGAGGTGCGCGCCACCGCGCCCACGCCGCAGGCGGTGACGCTCGTCGAGCACCAGTCGCTGGTGCGCCTGCCCGATGCCGGCTACCGGCCGCGCGCGTGGGATCCGCGCTCGGGCTCGTTCGAAGTCCTCTACGCGGACTACGCGCAGCCGGTCGCCGCCGACATCGACCGGCGCTGGCTCGTGCGCCACCGGCTGCAGAAGCTGGATCCCACGGCCTCGCATTCGCGTGCGCGGAAGCCGATCGTCTACTACGTCGATTCCGGCGCGCCCGAGCCCATCCGCAGCGCGCTCGTCGAGGGCGCATCGTGGTGGGCGAGGGCGTTCGAGGCCGCGGGGTTCGTCGACGCTTTCCAGGTGAAGCTGCTGCCGCCCGACGTGGACCCGCTCGACGTGCGCTACAACGTCATCGAGTGGGTGCACCGCGCCACCCGCGGCTGGTCGTACGGCGGCGGCGTCGTCGACCCGCGCACCGGCGAGATGGTGAAGGGCCACGTGACGCTGGGCTCGCTGCGCATCCGGCAGGACCGGATGATCTTCGAGGGACTGTGCGGCGCGGAGAAAACCGGCACAGGAACCTCGGACGACCCGGTCCAGCTGGCGCTCGCGCGCATCCGGCAGCTCGCCGCGCACGAGGTCGGGCACACGCTCGGCTTCAACCACAACTTCGCCGCCAGCACGTACGGCGACCGCGCGTCGGTGATGGACTACCCGGCGCCGCTCGTGAGCGTGCGCGCGGACAGCACCCTGGACCTTTCGAACGCGTACGGTTCGAGCGTGGGGGTCTGGGACATGCAACAGGCGCGTTACGCGTACACCGAGTTCGCTTCCGATGCCGAGGAGCGCGCGGGGCTCGAGGCGATCCTGCGCGAGAACCGCGACCGGGGCTATCTCTACATGAGCGATGGCGACACCCGGCCGGCGGGTGCGGCGCACCCGCTCGCGGCGATGTGGGACAACGGCTCCGACCCGGTCGCCGAGCTCACGCACGAGCTCAACGTGCGCCGGATCGCGCTGCGCGCGTTCGGCGAACGGAACATCCCCGCGGGCACGCCGCTGAGCACGCTCGCCGAGGTGCTCCTGCCGCTCTACTTCCACCACCGCTACGCGCTCGAGGCGGCGGCCAAGTCGGTGGGCGGGCTCGACTATGCGTACGCGGTGCGCGAGGCACCCAGCCGGTCGGGGTCCAGCTCGTCGCCGGCGCGGCCGGTCCCGGCCGCGCGTCAACGCGCGGCGCTGGCCGCGGTGCTCGGCACGCTCGATCCGGCCGTGCTCGACCTGCCGGAGCCGCTGCTCGAGCAACTGCTCCCCGCGTCGGTCGAATACCCACCCCATCGCGAGTTCTTCGGCTCGCGCACGGCGCCGGCGTTCGACGCGCTCGGCGCGGCGGGCACGGCGGCGGAGTTGACGCTCTCGGTGTTGCTGCCACCGGAGCGCCTCGCGCGGCTCGTGGACTTCCACCGCCGCGATCCCTCGCTGCCGGGCTGCGACGACGTGCTGGACGGGATCGTCCGGCGCGCGTTCGCCGGCCCGGAGCCTTCCATCGCGCGACTGCGCGAGATCCGCCGCGTCGTCCAAGCCGCGGTCGTCCGCAAGCTGATCGCAGCCGCATCGCTGCCGGCGCAGACGCCGGCCGTGCGCGCCGCGCTCGAGTCGACGCTCCGGCAGCTCGCGGCCGACCTCGCGCGCGGCGCGCGCTCGGGCGAGCCGGCCGACCGCGCGCTCCGCTCGCTGCTCGCGGCGGACATCGGGCGCTGGCTCGCGCGGCCGGTCGCTGCGGTCCCGCCGGGAGCGGCCCCCGAGCTCCCGCCCGGGCCGCCGATCGGGAACCTCGGCCTCGCGGACGATTGCGGCTGGTCGCCGCCTCGCGAGTAGCCGCTACTTCTCGAGCCCCGCGAACAGCGCGGCGAACGTCTCGATCCCGTCCCAGAGATTCTGCAGGCGCAGGTTCTCGTTCGGCGCGTGCTGGTTGTCGTCGTGGTTCGCGATGGGAAGGATGATCACCGGCGTCCCGTCCGGCCCGCGGAAGTGATGCATCGGCACGCTGCCGCCGAGCGTCGGCGTGCGCACGGGATCGCGACCCAGCGCCGAGACGAGCTGCGTGACCTCGCGCGAGAACGGTGCGTCGAGCGACGTGCGCGCGGCCGGGTAGCCGGGGCCCCATTCGAGTCGCACGAGCTTATCGTGCGCGACGCGGGTGGCAGAATCGGGCACGTCCGCGATGACGGTCCAGCCGAGGGATGACAGATACGCCTCGACGTGCGCGCGCACCGACGCCGGCGTCTGCGCGGGCACGAGCCGGAAGTCGATCGAGGCGCGCGCCTCGGTGGGAATGGTGTTCGTCGCCCGCTCGCCGACGTTGCCGGCACGCAGCCCGCGCAGGTTGATCGCGGGCGCGAGCAGCGTCTCGTTGAGCGGCGCGCCGCCGCCCTCGGTGCCGCCGATCTCGAACTCGGCGCGCAGCGCCGGCTCCACCGGCGGGATCGCCGCGACCGCCGCGCGCTCGGCAGCGGAGGGCGGCACGACCTCGTCGAGGAAGCCGGGGATCGTCGGCACGCCCTGCTCGTCGCGCAGTGCCGCGAGCAGGTGCGCGAGGCGCGCGACCGGGTTCGGCGCCCAGTTCCCGTAGTGGCCGTCGTGGAGGCCCTTCACCGGGCCGAAGACGGTGAGCTCCACGCTCGCGGTGCCGCGCACGCCGAACGCCAGCAGCGGCCGGCCGCTCTGGTGGACCGGGCCGTCGCAGATGAGCCACGCGTCGGGCCGGAGCAGTTCGGGATACGCCCCCATGTAGTCCGCGAGGTGCGGCGAGCCCGCCTCCTCCTCGCCCTCGAACACCAGGCGCAGGCGGAACGGGAGCTTGCGTTTCGCGGCGCCCAGCGCGTCGAGTGCCGCGAGCATCGCGATGATGGGCGCCTTGTCGTCGCCGGACGAGCGGGCGTAGAGGCGCGATCCCGGGTCGAGCGGCGCGTTGCCGGCCAGCGGCAGCTCGGCTCCCGACGGTGCGCGCAGCACCGGCGCCCACGGCAGCCCGCGCCAGCTGAGCGTGTCCGTGGGCTGGCCGTCGTAGTGCGCGTAAAAAGCGATCGTTCGCGCGCCGGGCGGCCCCGGCAGGTCGGCGACCACCAGCGGTGGCGCGTCGAGGTAGCGGCAGACCGTCACGGTGAGGCCGCGCGCACCGAGCATCCCGCGCAGCGCTTCGACGTTGCGCTCGATGCCCGCGCGATCGCTCGCGACGTTCGGGATCGAAAGAAAGCGCGCGAACTCGGCAAGGATCGCGCGCTCGTGCGCGCTCCGCCACGCGCGCGCCTCGCGGGCCGCGGCGGCGGCGCGCGTGGCCGCCGCCGGCGGCGCGGCGTGCACCGCGCCCGAGACCGCCGCCAGCGCGAGCAACGCGGCGAGCGCGCGCCGCGCGCGTGAGCTCACTTCAACTCCGCCGTGGCGCCATCCAGCTTGGCCCAGCTCTCGGCGCGGCCGCCCAGGTGTTTCGCGAGGAACTCCTCGACGCGGCCGAAGAAGTCGAGCTGGTTCTCGGGCCGCGCGAAGCCGTGGCCCTCGTCCGGGTAGACCACGTACGTCACCTCGCGGCCGCCGTCGCGCAGCGCCTTCACCATGGCGTCGGCACTCGCGACCTTGACCCGCGGGTCGTTCTTCCCCTGGCCGACGAGCAGCGGGGCGCGGATCGCCGCCACGTGGTAGATCGGCGAGCGCTCGCGGTTGAACGCGTCGTCGTGCTCGACGTCGCCGACGCGCCGGCGCCAGCGGGCGAGGATGCCGTCCCAGTAGGTGGGGAACGAGCCGAACAGCGTCCGGAGGTCGCCGGGACCGACGCCGTCCACGCCGCACGCGAACATCTCGGGCTGCTGCACCAGGGCCATCAGCGTCGCGTAGCCGCCGCCCGACCAGCCCATGGCGGCGACGCGCTTGGGATCGGCGATGCCCTGGGCGACCGCCCAGCGCACCGCGTCGTAGAGGTCCTGCTGCGTACCTCGTCCCCATTCGTGCGTGCTCGAATTGAGGAACTTGACGCCGAACCCGGTCGAGCCGCGGTAGTTCACCTGGAGCACGGCGTAGCCGCGGTTCGCGAGCAACTGCACCTGGGGATCGAACTCGGCGTCGTCGCGCACCCACGGGCCGCCGTGGATGAAGAGCACGAGCGGCAGCTTCTTCGCCGGGACGCCGACGGGGAGCGTGAGGTAGCTCACGAGCTTGAGACCGTCGCGCGCGGGGATCGACACCACCCGCTTGGGTGCGAATGCGACATGCTCGAGCTCGGGCCGGGCCGAGTAGAACGGTTCGACGGCCCCCGTGCCCCGGTCGAAGCGCACGTAGCGGGCCGGCGCGTCGCTGCGCTGGATGACCACGAGCCAACGACGGTTCGCCGCGTCGCTGCTGACGATGTCCGCGTGCCCGGGCGCCGCCTTGGCGATGCGCGCGAAGTCCGCGGCGAGGTCGGGATCGAGGAACTTCCACTCCGGCTCGCCGGGATCGAACGCCACCGCGACCACCCGGCGCTTCGCCGGGTCGAGCATCACGCTGGGGTGAAGCGCGTCGCTCGCCACGTCGGACGCGGGATGCGAGGCGAGCACCTCGAGCTCCTTCCCGGTCTGGCCATCGACGCGCACGAGCCGGCCGTAGTTCCCGCCCAGCGCCGAGTGAATGATCAGGCTCTTGTTGTCGGGACCAAAGGCGGCGATCAGCGAGCCGTTCACCACCTGGCCGTCGAACAGCGCCTGCTCGAAGGGCATCGTCACCAGGTCGCGCCAGGGTTGGTCGGCGGCCTCGCGCACGCGGATGACGGTGTTGCAGGTCGCAGGGTCGAATGCGGTCGCGGCGCGGATGACGAAATCCCAGTCCGGGGTCCACGTCAGCACGTCGCCGGGATTCTGCGCTTCGAGCGTCACCGCGCCGGTCTCGAGGTCGATGCGGTGCATGTCGAAGAAGCGCCGGTCGCGAAGGTTCAACCCCACCAGCACCACGCCGGGATGCCGCTCGCTCACGAGCACGTTCTGCGCGCGCACGCCGCGGAACGGGGTGAGATCGCGGATCACCCCGGTGGCGAGGTCCGCCGAGAAGAGATGGTTGTTCTCGTCGCCATCACCGTCCTGGAGGTAGAGCAGGTGGCGCGAGTCCGCGGCCCAGCGGTAGTAGCGGATCGGCCGGTGGGTCTCGTGCGTGACCGGCTGCGCACTGTCACCGGCAGCGGACTGCACCCAGACGTTCTCCACGCCCGCGGCGTCGGGAGCCAGCCACGAGATACGATTGCCATCGGGCGAGACCTGCGGGAAGTCCCGCGTCGCGTTCCCGAACAGCACGGCGCGCGGGATCAGCGGCGGCGCCGACGCGGCCGGCGCCGCGAGGGCGACCGGGCTTCGAGCGATCAGCGCCAGCGTGAGCAGCACGGCCGGGGCCGCGGGCGAGCGGTGCATCGGGTCCTCCGGGGTTCGACTCCACGAGCGGGCGGCGGGCGAAAGCCGCGACACCGGGCACGATACGCGGGGAACGCCGTCCGGTTCCATGGCCGCGCCGCCGGAAACGAGACGGCCACCTCATGAAGAGGTGGCCGTCCCGGAACGACAGGATTCGTCGAGACTAGCGGTACAGAGACTTCACCTTGCCCCACGTCGACTGCGACGTCTTCGTGGCGCAGCTGACCACGCCGGGGATGAGGCCGTTGTTCCAGTCGTCGAGCGTCTGCGTGAGCGCGCTCGTCGATGCCGGAGCGAGGAAGCCGCCGCCCACGGGCGGGACCACAAGGCCGCCGATCAGCGCGTCCGCCGCCGCGATCGTGGCGGCGATGTTCGCGGGGTTCGAGCCGTTGCAGATGTTGAGCTTGGCCGTGATCAGCTGGTGTGCGAGCGAGATCAGACCGTTGCCCACGGCAGCCTGGTTGAAGATGCTGAGCAGCTGCGCCTGCGTGTAGGCCACCGTGCCCAGCAGCATCGGGGTGCAGCCCGGGGGCCACGCCTCGGGGTGCGTCTTCCAGAAGCCCTGCGTGCACTCGGGCGCGACCGTCGTGGACGCGAACATCGTCAGCGACGGAACGCTTCCCGAGCCGGGCGCACCAGTGCCCTCGGCCCAGACGCGGAACGCGTACTCGCCGGGAGGCAGCGCGTCGAGGTAGTAGCCGTAGAGGCCGGTCTCGTCGAACAGGTCGCCCATCTGCACCTGGATCGCGCCGTTCGAGCCCAGCGCGTAGCTGCTGCTGCGCGGGTCCGTGTTCAGCGTCGGCGTTCCGGTGAAATCGCAGGTCGCGGCGGACGGATCGTATTCGTTCGAGGGCCAGCCGTACTCGTCGAAGTCGGCCTTCTTCATCCACTGGATGGTGAAGCCGTTCGGCGCGCCGGAAACACCGGCGTGCACGTCGAGGTCGATGCGGAAGAAGCCCGCTCGGTTGAGCGTCAGCGACGGCGTGTCGAGCGCCTGCGCGAACGCGGAACCCGCGGTCACGAACAACATGGCGGCTGCCAGGACGCCGAGCAGATGACGCCGAGGCACAAGGGTGTCGCGACGGAGCATGGAGGGAATCCTTTCGGCGGCGGGGGAACGGGCCGGGCAAGACCGTGCGCGCTCGAGCGCAAGGTCCCCGGATGGGGCTCGGATGTTCGTCCAGCGATGCGTGGCCGGGATGTCTGGGGGGTTCATCACGAGCCCGGGGGCGCGGACCACACCCCCGTTCCGGCTTGAGAGACGCCGGGGAATCGTGGTCATACTAACCCGGGGTTCGATCGCTGACAATGGCAAATCACCCACTTGGGGAGGGTATTCACCCGACGTCGGGGTGAGAGCTGGAAATCGCTGGTCCCTCGGAGCGCGCGCGTCTAGCATCGAAAACCACCCGTTCGTGGCGAGGCTGGCATGGCCGTGTGGTCGCTGACCGGATCCATCGGTGCGCTCCTGCTCCTCGCTCAGGGCAGGACCACTTCTGACACGAGCAACGTCACCGCGGTTGCCGAATCGCTGGCGTTCCGCGCGACGGTGTTCGCCACGGCGTCCCAGGTGCCGGCGCCGGTCGCGATCAGCATCGACGACCGCGGGGTGGTGTACACCGCGAACTCGCTGCGGTCCGCAGGTCACGGCCACTTCGACGTCCGGGCCTGGCGAGGCATCCTCCCTGATGACTTGCGGTTAGGGTCGGTTGCCGAGCGTCGCACGGCGACCGAGCGCTGGGTGCGCTCGGGGCTCCTCGACCGCCCGGGCGAGCCGGTGACGCTCGCGGGCCTCGCGCGCCACAGCGAGCAGGTGCGCCGGCTCGTGGACCGGGACGGGGACGGCGTGGCCGACGATGCCGGGGTGTGGGCCGCGGGGATGAACGAGCTCGAGCGGGGCGCCCTGGCCGGCGTACTCGCCTGGGGTCGCGATCAGGTCTACGCCACGGCCATCCCCGAGCTCGTCTCGTGGCGCGACTCGCTGGGGGCGGCGCGCGGGCGCCGCGTGCTCCAGGCCGGCTTCGGCGTGCACATGGGCCAGGGCGGCCACGACATGCACGGCCTCACGATGGGACTGGACGGCCGGCTCTACTGGAGCATCGGCGACCGCGGCTTCGCGCTCACGACGCGCGACGGCCGCCGGCTCGCGGCCCACGAAGGGGCGGTCTTCCGGTGCTGGCCCGACGGCTCGGGCCTGGAACTCTTCGCGCGGGGCTTGCGGAACCCCCAGGAGCTGGCGTTCGACGACCACGGCGACCTCTTCACCGGCGACAACAATGCCGACGTCGGCGACCGCTCGCGCTGGCTCTACCTGCCGGAGGGTGCGCACGGCGGCTGGGAGTACTACCTCCAGTTCACGGCCTCGTGCGGCCCGTGGCTGCGCGAGCACGAGTCGGAGCCGGCGTTCCCGAACGGCGATCCCGCGCAACCGGCGTGGGTGCTGCACCCGGTCGCCGAGGCCGGCTCGTGTCCCGCCGGGCTCGCGGCCTATCCGGGCACGGGGCTGCCGCCGCGCTATGACGGCACGCTCTGGCTCGCGGACTTCGTCGGCGGCGTGGACGCGTGGCGGTTCGTGCCCGACGGGGCGGGAATGAAGCTCGCGGCGAAGCTGCCCGGCCATCACCGCTCGTGGGGAACGTGCGACGTGGACTTCGCGCCCGACGGCCGGCTGTTCGTCCTCTACTGGGGCGAGTCGTGGCAGCCGAGCGACCGCGCCCGGCTGCTCGCGCTCACACCGGCGTGGCGGCTTGCGCGCGGCACGGGAGCGGACTCGGTGCACCTGAACGCCGAGGGCTTCGCCGACGAGCGCGAGGCGCGCGAAGCGCTGGTGCTCGTCGAGTCGACGCGAGAGCTGCTCGCTCGCGGCGTGCGCGAGCTCGATGACACGAGGCTCGCGGCACTGCTCTCGCATCCCGACCGCCGGCTCCGGCAGCGCGCGAGCCTGGAGCTCGGGCGGCGCGGCCGCGTGGACGCGCTCACGCACGTGCTGGTCACGGCGGGCGAGCCGCGCGCGCGGCTCCACGCGCTCTGGGGGCTCAACATCGCCGCACACGGCGGCCAGGGCGCACGGGTGCGCGAGCGCTTCGCCGCGGCGCTCGCGCAGCCCGATCCCGAGGTGCGTCGCCTCGCGGCCATGCTGCTCGGCGAGCTGGGCGCCGTGGAGGCGGTGCCGGCGCTCTCGATGCTGCTGGCGGATCCCGCGCCGCGGGTGCGCTTCGCCGCCGGCCAGGCCTTGGCTCGCTGCGGTGACGCTCGCGCCGTCCCGTCGCTCCTGAGCGCACTCGCCGCCAACGCCGATTCGGATGCGTTCCTCAGGTTCTCGTACGCGCGTGCGCTCGCGCGCGCGGCGGACACGCTCACGCTCGCGGGACTGCACGCTCACGCCGACCGCTCGGTGCGGCTCGGCGCGGTGCTGGCGCTGCGCGAGGCGAAGGCCGAGGGCGTGGCCGCGTATCTTCGAGACGAAGACCCGCAGGTGGCGACGGAAGCCGCGCGGGCCGCATACGACCTCTTCCTGCCGCGGGCCATGCGCGCGCTGGCCGGGATGCTGCCCGCGCCGGCGCCCGGGCTGCGCACCGAGCCCTGGCTCCGGCGCGCGCTCCACGCGGCCCTGCGCGACGGCTCGCCCGAGGCGGCGCGCGGCGTCGCCGAGTTCGCGGCCGACGGTGCCACGCCGGCGCCGTGGAAGGAGGAAGCCCTGCGCGTGCTCGCGCAATGGGACGCTCCCGAGCCGCGCGACGGCGTATGGGGGCGCTGGGCGCCGTTGCCGCCGCGCGCCGCGGGCCTGGCGCACGCCGCGATCGAGCAGGTGATGACGCGCCTCCTGGACGGCAGCGACGGCGACGCGCTGCTGCTCGCCGTGGAGCTCGCGAACCGCGAGCGTGTGCGCGTCTCCAACGCCACGTTCCTGCGCTGGGTGCGCGACGAGACGTTGAACGATGCGCTCCGGCTCTCGGCGTTCGGCTGGCTCTCGGGGCGCGCGGCGGGCGAGCTCAAGGCAGCCGAGGAAGCCGCACTCGCCTCGAGTAGCGACTCGCTCTTCAGCATGGCGCTCGGCGGGGTCCTGGCGCGCGATCCCGCGCGCGGCGTGGCCACGGTGGAGCAGACGCTGGCGTCCAAGCGCGCGCCGCTCGCGGTGCGGCAGGCCGCGATCCGCGCGCTCGCCGGCTCCGGGACGCCGGAGGCGACGGCCTGCCTGCGCGCGCGCTGGCGCGCGCTCGAGGCGGGCACCCTCGATTCCGCGCTCATCCTCGACGTGATCGAGACCGCCGCGCAGGCGGGCGATCCCTCGCTCCGGCAGGCGGCGCGCGCGCGCCTCGCGGCCGCGCGCGAGGCCGACTCGACCGCGCTCTGGGCGGCGCTGCTCCACGGCGGCGACACGTCACGGGGCCGGCGCGTGTTCGAGGACCCGCGCGCGGCGTGCGTGCGCTGCCACGCACTCGACGGCCGCGGCGGAAACACGGGCCCCGACCTGTCGTTGATCGGCGCGCATCCGCGCGCGGAGCTCGTGCAGTCGCTGCTGACACCCGCCGCGCGCCTGGCCGCGACCTACACGGCCACGAGCATGCCGCCGGCCGCCGACGTGCTCACCCGCTACGAGCTTCGCGACCTCGTCGAGTTCCTCGCCGGCCGGCGCGACGTCGCGCCCGACCTGCCGCTCGGCGGCCTCGAGGCGGAAGCCGCGGAGACGGGGCTCGGCTGCGTCGCGGTGGATCGCGCCTGCTCGGGCGCGCGACTGCGCGTCGCGGGCCGCGACGTGGCACGCGGCGTGGGCGTGGTCTCGCCGTCCCGCCTGCGCTATGCGATCCCTGCGGGGAGCGCGGAGTTCGTGGGCCGGGCCGGGCTCGACGACTCGGGGCGCGGCGGCCAGGTGGAGTTCCGCGTCAAGGTGGACGGGCGGCTGGTGTGGCGCTCGGGGCCCGTGCGCGCGGGCCGCCAGGTGCGGATCGACGTGCCGCTGCCGGCCGGGGCGTCGCGGCTCGAGCTGATCGTGGACGACGGCGGCACCGCAGGCGGCGCCGGCGCCGACTGGCTCGAGGCGGGATTCGTGAAGCGGATGTTGTGACAATTGACAACGCCGCGGTGGCAAGCCACCGCGGCGAGTGCTGACGCGGCAAGCCACCGCGGCGAGTGCCGCGGCGCTCGCGAGCGCTCAGCGGAACGTGTACGTGTAGACGAGCTGCATGAACGTGCCGAGCGCCAGGTCGCGCGAGTCCTGCACGTACGTGTCGGTGATGCTCCGGCCCACGCTCTTGTCCTGGTGCAGGACGTCGGTGACGGTGAAGCGCAGCTCGCCCTTGTCGTCCTTCTGGAACTTCTTCCCGAACGTGGTGTTCCACATCACCTGGTTCGCGCCGAACACCTGGGACTGGTTGTTCTGGAAGTTGTTCGACACCTCCTGGCGCACCACGATGCCGGGCTTCACGATCGCGTTGAGCCGCAGGCCCAGGTTGTGGGCGTAGTAGTCGCCGGTGGTGTTCGCCGTGAGCGTGTTGCGGCTCATGTTGTAGTTGCCCTGGTAGCTCACGGTGAAGTCGAGGTTCGGGCTGATGTTGCTCGCGACCGTGGTGCCGAAACGGACCGTCGTCGTTCGGTTGCGGTTGACGCCGACGTTGAGCCGGGTGGGCGACTCGGAGAACGAGGCGCCGCCGTTCAGCGTGACGATGCTCTTCAGCCACTTCGCCGGCCGGCTGTAGGCGGCGAACGCGTTCGCGGACCAGGAGACGTCCAGGTTCACCGGGCGCGTGAGCTGCGTGCCGCGGGCCAGGACGACGCCGGTCACGACCGTGTCGAACGGCGCGGTGAACGTGTAGTTCGAGATCGGGTTCGACGTCCGCTGCACGTTCGCGAACAGGAACCGGCTCTTCGACTTCATCGGGTCGGCTTCCGACAGCCGGAGCGAGAAGCTGTTGGTATAGGTCTCGTTCAAGCCGGGATTGCCCGCGGACAGCGACAGCGGGTTCGAGTTGTCGACCACGGGCTGGAGCTGGTTGATGCTCGGCGCGTTCGACGACGTCGACCAGTTGAGCCGCACGTTGCGCCGGTTCGCGAACGTGCCGGACAGCGTCATCGACGGCAGCACGTCGTCGTACGTGTGATCGATGCGACCCGCGATCGGGAACGACTGGTCGCTCTCGAGCCGCGCGTTCTGGTACGAGGCCTGCGTGAGCCAGCGCCAGGGCCCGTGCGTGTAGAGCACGGCGGCGCCGCCGTTGTGGATCGTGTTGCGGTTCGCGAACGTGTTGGACTGCACGGGGTCCAGCGTCGTGTAGTCGCCGCTCAGCGTATCGAGCGCGAACGTGCGTGCGTCCGAGTTGCTGTGCGTGAACGCCGGGTTGTACGTGAGCTGCAGCTGCCAGCCCTTGACCAGCGGCTCCGTCCAGGCGAAGCGCGAGGACAGCGAGTTCGTGGTGCTCTTCGTCCCGGTCTGCTGGTCGATCGTGGCCAGGCTGTCGGGATCGGTGAACCGGTTGAGCGACTGCTGGGCGCGGTCCGCCTCGCGGCTCGTGTGCCCCATCTGGAAGTCCGCCGAGACGTTCCGGCCGCGCTTGCCGAACCGGTGCCGCAGCGTGAGCCGGTTGGAGACGTTGTCGCCTGCGGTGAGGTTGTCGGTGTTGCTGGCGCTGGAGCTCACCTCCGAGCCCAGCAGCGTGCGGTTGCTGGCGAGCCCGTTGCTGTTCGCGTGGTTTCGCTGCAGGTAGATCCGCGGCGCCAGGATGACCGAGTTGAGCGAGTCGATCGTCCACTCGAAGCGGGCGTCGTAGCGCTGGTTCCAGTTCCAGTTCTCCGAGCCGAGGAGCTGGGCGTACGACGCGATCGAATCCTGCGGCGGCAGGTACTCGCGCGCGAGCGCGTTCGTGTTCTCGTTCTTGATGCCGTTCAGGAACGCGCTCGCGGACACCGCCAGCTTGGGGCCCCACTGCGCGACGTAGTTGAGGCCGCCCGAGTTCGTGCTGCTGATGCCGCCCTGCTGGTTCACGAAGAAGCTGCTGGGGTCGAAGCCGCCGCCGCCGAAGCCGCGGCCACCCATGTTGAAGAACTGCTGGCCGCCGCCCCTCATGCCGCCGCCGCCGCCGAACATCATCACGCGCGGACCGCCCTGGCCACCGCCGCCGTTGCCGGACATCGCCCCGAACAGGTCCATGGGGGAGAAGTTGCGCTGGTTGATGTTGTTCGCGAGCCCGATCAGCGTGAGCCGCGTCGTGCCGCGCAGGCGCGTGAGGTTGCCGCCGGCCTGGTAGCGGTCGCGGTCGCCGTAGCCGCTGTAGACCTTGCCGAACTGCGCCTTCTGGTTGCGGAGGATGAAGTTCATGGTCTTCTGCTGGCCGCCGTCGTCGAAGCCGCTGAACTCGGCCTGGTCGCTGGCGCGGTCGTAGACCTGGATGCGGTCCACCACCTCGGCGGGCAGGTTGCGCATGGCCGCGGCCGGATCGCTGCCGAAGAACGGCCGGCCGTTCACGAGCACCTGCTGCACGTTCTCGCCGTGGGCCTTGACCTGGCCGTTCTCCATGGTCACGCCGGGCATCTTCTGCACCAGTTCCTCGGCGGTCGCGTCTTTGCTGGTCTTGACGGCGCTGGCGCGGAACTCGGTCGTGTCCGCCTTCTGCGCGGCCGGCGCCGGCGACTCGGTCACGGTGACGCCCGAGATGTTCACCGCCTCGGGGGTGAGCTGCAGGAGCCCCAGGTTCTGGTTCTTCTCGGTGACGCGGATGACCTGCTTGAGCGTGGCATAGCCCACGCGCGAGGCCTCGAGCCGGTAGCTGTGCACGCCCAGGTCGAGGATCTCGAACGTGCCGTCGTCCCTGGTCGTGGCCTTCTTCACGTCGGTCGTGTCGGCGAAGCTCGTGAGCTTGACGAGCGCCGAGGGCACGCCCTGGTTCGTCGTCGGGTCCACCAGCCGCCCCTTGACGCTGGTCGCCTTTCCGGAAGGGGCGGCGGGCGCCTGCGCCCGCCCGGGCGCGGGCAGCAGCAGGAGGGCAGCGAGCAGCGTCGAAGCCAGGCGCATGCAGGGGTCCTCGGGGGGGCGGCGAGCGGGAGCGCTCAGGGACGAACGAATGTAACCGGAAGTTCCATGGCGACGCGATGAACGCGACCGCGGCCGGCGGTCAGGGAAGCCGCGTTCGTCCATCGGACGGGGGAGCGACCCGGAAGGTTGTGAGTGTCCGGCGCCTCGCTGACCCGGGCGGGAAGCAGCGGGACGGGCGCGGGGCCGCCGCGACATCGCCGGAACCGGTGGCCATGCGGACTGGTACGATGTGCACGCGCCCGGCCAGCGCCGGGCGCTTCACCCGAGAGGTCCCCCGATGCGCCACGCCCGCCTGATCCCGTTCGCCGCCGCACTGGGCGCGATCGCGGTGCTGGGCTGCGGCTGTGCGACGACGCTCGTGACGCCGGAACCGGTGGTCGAACCGCCGGCCGCGAGCTCGCCCGCAGGGGTCGTCAAGCGGTTCGCGTGGGGCTTCAACCACAAGGACGTCGACGTGATCGATGGCCTGCTCACCGACGACTTCCTGTTCATCACGGCTGGTACGGACTCCGCCGGGAACCCCGACCGCGTGCCGCCGAACGTCCCGAACGTCCGTGCCTGGTTCCTGGCGGCGCTCGCCGCGATGAGGGATTCCAGCTCCAGCACGAGCATGGTGTTGGACCAGAACCTGGTCCCGTTCCCCGACGCTCGCCCCGGCAAGGACCCCCGCTTCCACAAGCAGATTCGCAGCTCCGCCGACGTGCGCGGGCGATTCCCTGCGCCGGACGGGTACGTCGAAGTCACGGGGAATCTGCTGTTCTTCGTGACCCGCGGCGACTCCGCTGCGATCCCGCGTCATCTCATCGGTCGCGGGTTCAAGCCCGACTCTACCCGCTGGTGGGTGGACCGGCTGGAGGACGAGACGCTGGGGGCTGGCCCCATCCTCACCGCGACGCAGCCGAGCAGCAAGATCACGTTCGGGCTGCTCCTGGACTACTTCTACTCGCTCGTCACGCGCTAGCCGGGGAGTGAGCCCGCGGCATCGGTTGTAGAGTGCCGCGATGGCCGCGCTGATCCCGAAGCTCGCGATCACGGTGATGCTGGTGCTGGCGTGGCTGCGCGCCGGAGCACCGCTCGAGCCCGTCCCGCTGCGCCGTCGGCTCGCGTGGAGCGTGGGGCTCGCGGCCGCGCTCCGCGTCGCGCTCGAGCTGCTCGCGCGCGCCGGTCCCGGGTCCCCGCGCGAGGCGGCCGCATGGCTCTCGGCGGTGGTCGGCTTCGGTCTCCTCTGGCCCCTCCTCCGCCTCGCGCTCACCGGTCCGCTGTCGCGCGCCGGCTGGATCACCCGCATCGCGTTCACCGTGCTCACGCTGATCGTCCTCTGGGCGGGCGGCATCGACGACGCGACGTTCTGGGCGTGTATCGCGTTCACGCGCTGCGCGTGGCCGCCGGCGCTGCGCACGGGCGAGCGCTTCCGCGCCTCGGTGGCCGCACTCATGATCGCGCTCGCGCTGCTCCTCGGCGTCCACCGCGCGGACGGGCTCTCGCAGGCCGGCGGGATCGCCCAGGAGGTCGCCGGTCTCGCCCGCGTGCTCGCGATCGTCTACGCGCTCTACGCCACCACGGCCGCGTTCAAGGCGTTCACGCAGGACCCGACGCTGGGGGTGCGCCGCGTCAGCACGCGACTCGTGCTCTCGCACGTGCTCGTGCTGTTCGTGCCGCTGGCGATCGTCATCGCGCTGTGGGTGTCGTCCACCTACCTGGGCGTCAACGCCGAGCGCGCGCTCATGACCGTGCGCACGCTGGATCACGAGGGCACGCGACTCGAGGAGTCGTTGCGCATCGCGTGCCGGTCCGACGACGCCGTCGCGGGCGCGCGTGCGCTCGCCGAGGGCCGGCTCGCGCGCTGGCCGAGCGTGCGGACTTACGCGGTGACCGACACGGTCGTCGAGCGCGTCGCTGGCCGGCCGCTGCCGCAGGAGACGAAGCTCGGGGGCTGGGTGGCCGGGCTCGACAGCCTGCCCGACCACGGTGTCGTCGAGCTGGGCGGCGTGCGTTACCTGGGTGCGGCCGCGCGTGGGGCCCGCGTCTCGCTCGTGGCGCTGGAGCCGATCACGGAGGCGTTCGACAGCACGCTGTCACCGCTCATGGGCGCCGAGGTGCGGATGATCGCTGGCAGCCAGCGCTCGAGTGTTCCGGAGTCACTGCGCGTGATCGACCGCGGGCCGCGGACGCGCGCGCGATGGGGCCCCGACGTGCGGGGAGCGTCGGTCAACGTCGGTGAGGACTCGGTCACGAACGTGGGCAGCGCGTTCGGGTTCACCGGCTCCGCGCTCGTGGCGGGCGTGCAGCGCGATTTCCGCTCGTGGAAGGAGAACCAGTTCGCGATCAGCGCCCGCGCGTCGTTCCACGCCACGCTCGCCGGGCTGTTCGTCCACCTGCGCGAGAACCCGCTCCAGATCGTGCCGGTGGTGGCGCTCGCGTTCCTCGCGTTCCTGCTGCTGCCGCTCGCGAACACGGACCTCAAGATGGTGCGCGGCATGGGCGGCAGCATCACGCGCGCAATCGGCGCGCTGGGCGAGGGCGCGCGGCAGTTCGCCGGCGGCAAACTCGCGCACCGAATTCCGATCACGGGCGATGACGACCTGTGGGACACCGCCCGACAATTCAACAGGATGGCGGAAGGGCTCGAGCACGCGCGCGAGCTGGAAAAGCAGCGCGAGCGGCTGGAGGCCGAGCTGGACCTCGCGCGCCGCATCCAGGCGCGGCTGCTGCCGTCGGCGCCGCCGCGCGTGACCGGGCTCGACGTCGCCGGGCTGTCGGAGTCCGCGCGCGAGGTCGGCGGCGACTATTATGACCACCTCGACCTGGGTGACGGCAGGCTGCTGCTGGTGATCGCGGACGTCTCCGGTAAGGGAGTGCCCGCGGCCCTGCTCATGAGCGGCTTTCGCGCCGCGCTCATGAGCCAGGATCTCGCGAGCCTCGCGCCCGGTGCGATCGCCGGACGCGTGAACGAGTTCCTCAACAAGAGCGTCGAGCCGGGCCGGTTCGTGACCGCGTTCCTGGGGCTGATCGACGCCGCGAGCGGGCGGCTCACGTACGTGAACGCCGGCCACAACCCGCCACTGCTGCTGCGAGCGGGCGGCGACATCGAATGGCTCGAGGCCGGCGGCGTGATCCTCGGCATCATGCCCGACGTCCACTACGTCGGCGGCGAGGCGACGCTCGCCCCCGGCGACCTGGTGGCGCTCTACACCGACGGCGTCACCGAGGGTGCCAACGCCGCGAACGAGATGTGGGGCGAGGCGCGGCTCACGACGCTGCTCCGGTCGGTGGCCAGCGAGTGCGCACGCGACATCGCCACCCGCATCGTGCGCGACGTGCGCACGTTCGAGGGCGAGCGCGGACCCGCCGACGACATCACCGTGCTGGTGGCGAAGCGCGTGCCGCTGCCCCCGGCCTGACGCGCGCAAGCGTCGCATCGATCCCCGCGCGCAGCGCGGCCGCCGTGGGATCGCCCGGGGCGAGCGCGTCGATCACCGCCAGCTCGCGGAGCGCTTCGACGAGCAGCCCCTGGTGCGAGAGGCCAAGTGCGAGGACCTGGCGCGCGAGCAGGTGATGCGGGTCCCACGCCACCACGCGGCGCGCGAGTTCCACCGCCTCCGAATCGCGGCCCGTCTCCGCCCAGACGTACGCCCGCCAGGCACCGCTCGTGACGCGGTACTTGATCGCGCTCGTGTCGCGCTGGATCGAGTCGGCGCGATCCAGGATCGAGAGCGCCACAGCGTAGCGCTCGGACTGGATGAACGGGCGCGCGGCGAACAGCAGCCGCACCGCCTCCGTCTCCACGAGCGCCACCTCGGGCACGTGCCCGCCCTCGCCCTGGACGATCACCGTGACCGGCGTCTCAGACGCCTCGCGGAACGCGTCGAACCGCATCCAGTGCAGGCTCGGGTCGCGATACCACGCCTGCAGCGCGCGATCGCCGCCGAGCGCGTACTCGAGCTGGTGCGGGAGATTCTCCTGCACCACGATCGCGCCGTGCGGCAGCGTGGGGTAGCGCGCCGCCAGCGTGCGCCGCGTGGCGCGCAGGAAGCGCTGGAGCCGCGTCAGGTGCGGCCAGTCCATGAACGCACCGGTCTCGGCGAGCGAGTCGGTGACCACGCTCACCGCGCCCGGGGCGCGCTCGAGCAGCGCGATGCGCCCGGCGACGAACGCGCCCGCGAGCGCCGGGTGCGCGGCACCGAGCGCGGCCGTGCCGGCGATGCCGAGCCCGACGCCGCCGAAGTGCGCGCGGTTCGATTGCCATGCGGGGAAGATCGGCGCGAGCGTCGTCGTGGCGAGCGCGAACCAGGCGAGGCCCCACGTCACCCAGGGCGCCGCGAGCTTGAGCCGTGCGCGCGCGGGCGCATGGAGCGCGAACACGAGGCCCGCCACGGCCGCGAGCAGCGCGCAGCCGACGTTCACGAGCTCATCCTGCTCGACCGGGATCCTCGGCAGGCTCGCCGCCGCGCGCACGCTGCCGTGGAACGCCCACGCGACGCGCGCGGGCCAGCTCGTGCGCGCGGCCTCCGGGCTCTCGAGCAGGTGGCGCGGCATCTCGAGCCCGGCCGAGCGCCGCACCGCGAGCGAGACGAGGCCCCAGACGAGCAGCACCGCCGCGCACCCGGCCGCGAACCGCAGCGAATCGCGGACCCGCTCCTCGCGGGTACTCCCGCGCGCGACGCCGGGCACGAACGGCAGCAGCAGGCCGGCGACCACGGCCACTTCCTTCGACAGCAGCGCCACGAGCAGCGCGGCGAGCGACGTTCCCCAACGCCGGCGCGAGGCCTCGTGGAGCGCGAGCGCCGAGGCCACGAACACGGCCACGTCCACGAACTGCGCCGACCAGCCGGCGATCGTGCGCGTGCCCTCCGCGAGCAGCGTGAACGTCGCCGCCGCGCACGCGAGCGGTCCGCTCCACGACGGCCTGAGCGCGCGATAGAGGAGCCAGGCCCCGAGGGCGAGCAGCGCGAGGTGGATCGTGCTCACGGCCGCGGGCGCGGCGAGGATCAGCCGGCCGAACGCCGCGTAGTAGAGCTGGAACGGCACCGGGCGCCAGAACATATTCGAGCCGCCGCCGTCGAGCAGCGAGCCCGCGCCCTGGAAGAGCGCGCGGCGGAGGAAGTCGAAGTCCTCGGCGACCGGTTCGCCCCACGGCGCCCCGCGCATCGCGAACGCGAGCGGCAGCACCGCGAGCAGCGTCGCCCACGCCCACGGGTCGGCGAGGCCGCGCCGGGGCGGCGCTTCACGGACGGCCCGTGTGCCCGCCGCGGGCTCGCGGGCCCGGGCGCTCGGCCCCGGTCCGCGAGCCGCGCGGCGAGCGCTCACCAGATCGTCACGCGGACGTCGTCGCCGCGGTACATGACGTCGCCGGGCTTCACGCCGAACGCGGCGTAGAACTCGGGGATGTTCGCGAGCGGGCCGTTCACGCGCAGGAACGCCGGCGCATGCACGTCGGTCATGATCTGGTTCTGGAGCGCCTCGGGGCGACGCTGCCCCAGCCACGACAGGGCGTAGCCGAGGAAGTAGCGCTGGTCCGGGGTCAGCCCGTTGATCTTCTCACCGCGCTTCCACTGGTCCGTGCGCTTGAACGCCTCGTAGCCCAGCACGACGCCGCCCAGGTCGGCGATGTTCTCGCCCAGCGTGGCCTGGCCGCGCACGTGCTTGTCGCCGATGACGTAGCCGCTGAACTGGTCCGCGAGCTTCTTCGCCCGCGCCGAGAACGCCACCGAGTCGCTTTCGGTCCACCACGGGTTCAGGTTGCCGTTCTCGTCGAACTGGCGGCCCTCGTCGTCGAAGCCGTGCGTGATCTCGTGGCCGATCGTGGAGCCGCCCGCATACGAGTAGAGGATCGCGTCGTCCACGAGCGAGTCGGGGATGCCGGGCAGCATGAACGCCGCCGCCGGCAGCACGATCTCCACCTTGGAGCCGTCGTAGTAGGCGTTGTAGGTCTGCGGCGTCATGTCCCACAGCGTGCGGTCGATGGGCTTGCCGAGCTTGTTCGCCTCGAACCGGAACCACCATTCGTTCACGCGGACCTGGTTCGCCACGTACGACGTGCGATCGAGCTGCAGCGAGGAGTAGTCGCGCCAGCGGTCGGGGTAGGCGACCTTGCGGCCCACCTTGTCGAGCTTGGCGAGCGCGTGCGCCTTCGTGGCCTCGCTCATCCACGGCAGCTTCTGGATGCGCTCGCGGTAGACGCCGATGATGTCCGTGGTGAGCTTCTCGTAGCGCGCCTTGGTGGCGGGTGAGCAGTACTTCTCCACCCACACCTGGCCCACCAGCTCGCCCATCGCGTCCTCGGTATTGTCGAGCATGCGCTTCCAGCGCGGCCGCTGCGCCTTCGTGCCCGAGAGCACGGTGCCGTAGAAGTGGAAGTTCTCCAGGTCGATCGGCTTCGCCAGGGTGCGCGCGAGCGCGGTCACGAGCGCCAGGCGCATGTACGACTGCCACTCGGAGAGCCGCGCCACGCTCAGGCACGAGTCCACCTGCTTGAAGAACTCGGGCTGGCCGACGACGACCGTGTCCTGGACCGGGATGCCCATGCCCACGAACTGTCCCTTCCAGTCGATCGTGGGCGTGAGCTTCGCGAGCTCGGCGAGGCTCATCTTGTGATAGTTCGCCCACGGGTCGCGGCGCTGCTCGAGCGTGCGCGAGCGCGTGGCGAACGCGGTCTCGAGCTTCATCACCGCCGCGGCGGACGTGGCCGAGCGCGTGGAGTCCTCGCCCAGGAGCTTGAACACCGCGACCAGGTGCTTCGCGTACTCGTCGCGCACCCGCTTCGTGTCGTCATCGGTGCCGAGGTAGTAGTCGCGGTCGGGCATGTGCAGCCCGCCCTGGTAGAGGTGCAGGATGTACTTGCTGCTGTTCTTCTCGTCCTGGCCCACGTACGTGCCGTAGCCGACGTTCAAGCCGATGGACTGGAACTTGGCGATCACCCCCATCATCTCGGTGCGCGTGTGCACGTTCGCGATCTGCGCCAGCCACGGTCTCAGCGGCTCGATGCCCTGCCGGTCGATCGCCACCGAGTCCATGCCCGTGGCCCAGTAGTCGCCGATCTTCTGCTCGTTCGAGCCCTTCGCCGCCTTGGACCTGGCGGCGTCCTGGCAGATCGAGAGGCGCTGCCGGTAGGTCTCCTCGTTCACCAGGTTCCCGATGCCCCAGCCGCGCTCGGAGGCGGGGATGGGGTTGTCCTTGAGCCAGCGGCCGCAGGCGTACTTGAAGAAGTCGGCGCCGGGGGAGACCGAGGCGTCCATGTTGCGCACGAGCGGGTCCTGCTCGGGCGAGAGCGTCGGGCCGCCGGCGCGGGCCGGGGCGACGCCCACCGCCACCAGGATCGTCACGACTATTGCGCGCCGCAGGCGCGAGAGCTCGAAAGTCCGGGTCATTCGCGTCCCTTTCATTGAGAGGGTCAAGGAAACGCCGCGCACATTAGAGCGGCGAGCGGCGGGAGGCCAGCCGGCGACGCGACGCGCAGCGGCGCGGGCACAGGGCGCCGGTCAGCGTCCGGTGCGCGGAAAGCAAGAAGGCGGGCGGGGCCGTGACGCCCCGCCCGCCCTTGGCTCCAGCCGGAACTCAGTCGACCAGCACCACGCTCAGCGTCTGCTCCTGGCCGCCGGTCTTGAGCCGCGCGCGGTAGATGCCCGCGGCCACCCTGTTCCCACGGTCATCCGTGCGGCTCCAGCGCACGGCGTGGTCGCCCGCGTCCATCACGCCGTCGGCGATGCGCGCCACGCGGCGGCCGGCGAGGTCGAACAGCGACAGCTCGACCCGCTGCGACTGCGGGATGCGGAAGCGCAGCGTGCCGCCGTCGGTCGACGGGTTCGGGCCGTGCACGAACGACAGCCCCGCCGCGCCCAGGCCGGGCACGCTCACCCGCTCGTTCGGGAACCAACCGATGTCCACGAAGTTCGGGCGCGTGAGGTCCACGTTCTGGGTCAGGTCGGGGTTGATCGCCGGCTCCATGAGCAGGTTCGGGAACGCGGAGACGTCGAAGTGCGACACGCTCGAGCCCGGCTGATCAGGATTCGGATCGAACATGCGTACTCGCCCGGCGTAGTCGGTGCCCGCGAGCTTCGTGGGATCGAGCGACAGCTTGGCGTTCACCGTGCCCGAGCCGAGCGCCACCTTGATCGCGTTGCCGTCGGTCAGCGAGATGGCCGTCACCGGGATGGTGCAGGTGGGAGCGGACCCACGCAGCGGCGGCTCCGGGCCGGCGACGTTGTTGATGAGGATCACGCCGATGGCGCCGTTCGCCTGTGCGTTCGCGGCCTGGTTCGCCGCCGCACACGTGGCGCTGCGGTCCATGAGCGCGATCTTGCCCGCGACCGCGGCGGCGTTCACGAACGGCGTGTTGCAGCCATCCGTGATCGTGCCCACGCCGTCGTTCACCAGCACCACCTGGCCGCTGACGCCGGCCACGGTGAGCGGCTGGTAGAACACGCCCTGCCCGCTCGTGAAGTCGCCGGTGAGGGCCCCGCTCGTCTGCACGCGCGCGCGCTTGCCGAGCACGCCCAGCGCCGCCGCGTTCACCGATGTCTCGCCCCACACCAGGTGGCCCGTGTTCACGGAGCTGGCGACGCGCTCGGCCGGCGTCATGTTGATCCAGTGCTTGAGCGAGACGTTGTCCATCAGGTAGCGATCCCAGATGCTCGGCTGGCCGAAGAAGAACGTGCCGTCGGATTCGTCGGTGAGCGTGAGGAATCCCAGGCCGTGGCCGAACTCGTGCAGCAGCACGGCCAGGAGGTCGAGGCCGTTCGCGCCCTCGTTGCCGTCGAAGCCGTAGTACCAGGAGCGCGTCGTGAGGCAGCCCGCCGTGCCCACGTTGGACTGGAACTGGGCGCCGATGTCGTCGTCCAGGGGGTCGAGGTCGATACCCGCGAGCCGGTTCGCCTCGGCGGCGTTGTACCAGGTGGTGGCGAATGTCGCGCCGGCGAAGTCGGAATCGACGACGTTGGGCCCCGCGCCGCCGAGCACGCCACTCGTGGGTGTGCAGGGCAGCGGATCGAACGAGGCCTGGACGCGGATCGTGACCGGGCTGCCGAGGATCGCGTCCCAGATCTGGCCCGCCTTCACGAACACGTTGAGCCGCTGCTGGCCGACCGTGGTGCCGGGGTTGCCACCCACGGGCGCGACCGGCGTCGGGTCGTTGAAGCCCTCGCCGGCGCCGTCCAGGTTCACGATGACGAATCCAGCCCGCGAGGCGGCCGGCGCGAGCAGCAGCGCCAGGCCCGCGAGCAGCGCGAGGCACCGCGCCCGCGCCGTCACTTGCGCACCTGCTTCCGCTCGGCCGCGTCGACCCTCGCCTTCGCCTCCGCATCGGACGACACGCAGTCCGCACTGAGCTTGCCGTCGGGTTCGATCGTCACCACGGTCCACGAGCGGAACGCCGCGCCCAGGACCGCGTGACGCGAGCCGTCGGCGTGACGCGTCACGTTCGCCGCGGCGATCTCGCGCGCCCGCGCCTGCGTCGGCGCGAGCGCGACCTCGCTCGTGCCGCGGGAGCCCTGGACGACGGGGACCTCACCGGTCTCCGGGTCGAAGCGCATCCCGGCCCTCACCGCGACCGGGAGCTGCCACGCCGTGGGATGGAAGCGCACGAGTCTCGCCGCGGATGGCGGAGGCGCCTGCGCCAGCGCGATCACGGGTGCGACGGCAAGGAGCAGGAACGATGTCACGATCGTTCGCATGGCGGGTTCCTCCGGGGGGGTGGGTGTGGCATGCAGGGGACCGCCTTGTGATGATATCCCAATGTAAAAGGCGCGAGGGAGGCCTTGCGGCCTCCCTCGCCATGGCATCGAGCCCGGGCTGCCCCGGGCGGCTTCAGACCGCCTGTGCGGGGCGGTCGTCTCCTTCGCTGTCGCCCTCTGGGGCACCCGACTCGGGCCTCGGCAGGGCGACGATCTTCCCGGACTTCGGCCGGCCCATGGTGCGGCTGGCCTCGCGCATGTTGCCGATCGAGGCCTCGGCCTGGCGCAGCAGCGACTGGAGCATGCCGGCCTTCTCCACGGCCTGGTCGACCAGCGACTTCTGGCCCTCGAGCACCGACAGCGACGACTGGACGTCCACGAGCAGCGCCTCGGCCTTCGACAGCCGCTCCTCGGCCTGGGTGAGCTGGCGCTTGCGCTCGTCCAGCTTGCCGCGGGTCTCGCGCAGCTGCTTCAGCTGACCGAGCACGTCCTTGAGCATGGCGCGGTCCTCCTCGAGCTGCTGGTGCGCCGACGTGATCTCGCGCACGTGGACCGAGGTCTTCTCCGCCATGTCGAACATGCGCTCGAGATCGCCCTGCAGCGACTCGATCGTGCCCTGGCGCGAGGCGATCAGCTCCAGCGAGCGCAGGATCTCCTGCTCCGTCACGTCCCACTTCGACATGCGCGCCTCGAACGTGTCCAGGCGCGACCCGACCCCGCGCAGGTTCTGGGCGCGGTCCTCGAGCACGCGCGAGATCTCGCTCACCTCCTGCGCGCGCCGGTCGGCGGTGTCGATCGCGGCGGTGAGCTGCTTCGCCAGCTCGCCCATCTGCGCCGCCGCGTCGGCCGCGCCCTGGCGCAGCGCCGAAGCGTTCTCGAGGTCCTTCGCCGCGTCCTTGACGGCGCGGGCGCGCTGCTCGACCTCCTTGCGCAGCGCCTGCGTCTCGCCGGCCAGCACCTCGACCGACTCGCAGCGCTCGGAGAGCGCGGAGACCGCCTGCTTGAGCTCGCGCACCTCGCCCGAGGCCTCCTCGACGCCGAACGTCACGCTCGAGAGCGTGCGCGCGACCTGCTCGGCCGTGGTCGCCTGCTCGGCCAGCAGCGTGAAGCGCTCCTCGGCGGCGTCCATGCGCTGCGCCAGCTGGTGGCCGCGCTCGTCCATGCGCGTCGAGAGCGCGCCCAGCTCGGTGACGCGGCGGTGCAGCTCGTCCACGAACTGCCGGCGCGACTCGATCGCCTGCGAGGTCTCGTTGATGCGCTTCGCCGCCGTCTCGACGGTCTGGAGCTTGGGCTCCAGTTCGTGCACGGTGGCGACGCGGGCTTTCAGCTCGGTGATGCCGCGCGCCGTGTCGTCCAGCCACGTGCGCGTGTCGGACTGGCCCTGGCGGACGCGGGTCATCTCGTCCTGGGCCACCTGGATACGCTCGAGCGCGTCGTGCACCAGCGCGTGGGCGCCCGCGAGCTGCGACAGGTCGCGCAGCCCCGCTTCCACCGCGCCGCGCGAGTTCTCGATGCGCGTGATCTGCTCGCCGAGGTCGCGGGCGAGCGAACCGGTGTGGTCGAGGTCGCGGCGCAGCGCCTGGATGCGGCTCATCTCGCGGTCGAGCGTGCCCACCTCCTGGCTCACGGCCTGCACCTGGGCGCTCACCGCGTCCACCTGGTGCTTGACGTCGCCCATCGTGAGGCTCGCCTCGCTCAGGCTCTTGAACCGGTTCTCGCACGTAGCGACGTCGGCGCGCAGGTCGCCGACGCGCTGGCTCACCGACTCGAGGCCGCGGGCTTCGAAGTCGAAGCGCTCGACGGTGTTCTTCATCTCTTCGGTCATCGCCGCCAGGTCCTGGCGCGTCGCCAGGGTCTGCTCATGCGACTGGCGCTGGAGCTGCGTGACCTCGTTCGAGCGCTCGAGCACGGCGTCGTGCAGCGCCTGCAGCGAAGCCACCTGCTCGCCCAACGCGGCCAGCGTCTTCTCGTTCTCCTTCTGCTGCCGGATGCCGGCGTCGATGTTGCGCATGGCGCGGTCGAGGTGGTCGCTCTGCGCGAGCGCGCGGTCGAGTGCCTCGCGGTGCGCCTCGAGCGCGGCCGTCTTCTGCGTCACCGTGTCGCCGAGCGCCTTGAGCGTCACCATCTCGCGCTTGACGGTGTTGATGTGGGTCTCGACGCCGTCCAGGCTCTTCACGGCCAGCTCGACGCCCTCGACGCGGCGCTCCTTGTCCTGCAGCGAGCGGCCCAGTTCGTCGCGGCGGCGGTCCATGGCCTCGAGCTTCGTCGTCGCCATCTTGTTCGCGTCCAGCAACCGGTCGTGCTGCTCGCGGAGCCGGGCCATGCGCTCGGTCGCACCCTCGAGCTGGCCGTGCAGCGTCTCGGCGTCGCGGCGCAGCAGCTGGAACGGCTTCTCGACCTCGAGGAAGCTCGTCAGCCGCTCGCGGAGCTCGGAGGCCAGGTCCACCTTCGCGACCAGGTCGGCCATCGACGCCTCGATCTTCTGCGAGCCCTCGAGCGCGGTGGCGAGACGCGACTCCGCCCACTGCGTGCTCTTCGCCAGGCCCTCGGCGCGCTCGTCCAGGTTCTGGAACAGGCTCGAGAGCTTCACCATGCTCTCGAACCGCTCCTCCATCTGTGCCATGCGCGCCGCCAGCGTATCGACGTCGGACTCGGTCTTCGCCAGCGGCTCGCCGAGCTTCTTCAGCCGATCGGCGCCCGCCTTCGCGCCCTCGACCAGAGCCTCATAGCGCTCGCGCTCCTTCTGGATCTCCGCGAGCACGCCGCGCACGGCCTCCAGTTGTTCCTGCTCGCGCGCGTTGTTGTTGCCCATGAGGTTCTTGAACGGCTTCATGACTCACTCCTTACGTGTGGGCGCGCTTCCGGAAGCCGTGCGGGGCACGCGACGGCGGCGGGAGCGGCGCGATGAGGGCGGCAGTTCGCACGCGCATTATCGGCAGGGGCGGCGCGGGGCTTGACCGATCGGGCCGCGCGCTGCACGGCCGGCGCCCACGGGCGGCGGGTGGCCGACTGAAATGCCCGTCTCAAGTGTTCATACTGCGAATCGCGCGGGCCGGGTCGGGCCTAGGGTGAGATCGCCTCCGGCACGCCGAGACCCGCGGTCTGCCGTGCGGGCTCCTCTCCGGGCTTCCCCGACGGCGCCGACGGCTTCGCCGGCGGCCGCATGAACGGCAGGCAGCCGAGGCAGACGAGGCCGAACAGCGCGTCCGCGGTGAGCGTGAGCGGGTAGCCCCAGTGTTCGACAGCCCACCCCTGCCACCTTGCGGAATACGCGATGGCCCAGTTCATGAGCGCCATGTACGCCGTGAACTGCGTAGCCGCCACGCGCGGCGTGGTCACGTCCATGAACAGCGCGGAGCGGATGCCGTAGTAGAGGCCCTGGAACACGTTGTAAGCAAGCACGGTCGCCCAGAACGTCTGGAGCAGCGCGGGCGGGACCACGGGTCGATTCGGCGCATCGGGCGCGATCGTGTGCAGCCAGCCGTGCTGCTGCATGCTCCACGCAAGCATCAGCGTGGGGATGCCCGTGGCGGCCATGGTCCATGCGAGCGTGCCACGGCGGCCGAAGCGGTCGGAGAGCCAGCCCCCGACCACGCAGAACGTGGCGGAGATGATCGTGGACCACAGGTTGATCATGCCGACCTGCGTATCGTTCATCCCCAACTCCACGGCGAGGTTCGACTGGAGCGCGAGGCCGAGCGCGTAGGCGCCGCCGGGCAGCACCGCGAACAGCACGCCCACGAGCGCCGCGCGCGTTCCCACGAACGCGCGCGCGGCGTCGACGACGAACGTGACGATCTGGCGACCGGCCTGCGCCAGTGCCGAGCCGGCCGCGGGGGCGAGCAACAGCGAGGCAGGCTCGCGCAGCGGGAGCGCAACGAACAGTGTCACGCACGCGATCCACGCGCATACCACGTAGAACGCGTTCTGGAAGCCCATCCACGGCGTGAGGAGCAGTACGACGGAGCCACCGATCGCCTGGCCGACGTAGGCGCCGCTGAACATGAAGCCGTTCGCGGTGCCGCGCTCGTCCTCGGGCAGCACGTTCACGGCCAGCGCGTCGATGGCCACGTCCTGCGTGGCGCCGAACAGGTTGTGGATGAAGATGATGATGGTAAAGAGCTTGATCTGGTGCACGAAGTCGACGCGCATCGCGAAAAGCAGCGTCGCGATCATCATCAACTGGGTGAGGATGATCCAGAAGCGCCGGCGGCCGAACCGGGAGACGGTGAAGGTGTCCACGATCGGCCCGGCGGCCCATTTGAACGCCCACGGCACGTAGAGCGAGGCCACGAACGCGCCGATCTCGGCGGGTCCGATGCCCTGCCGCCGCATCTGCGTCGCCACGGCGGTGGCCGTGAACCCGAGCGGGATGCCCTCGGTGACGTAGAGCAGGAAGAACGCGGCCATGCGGCCGGGCTTGGTGGCGAGCAGGTCAGGGAATCGCATCGTCGGCACGGTGGGGCCCTGGCCGCGCTCCCGTCAACCCCTCGCCGACGGGCGCGTGGCTACAATCCGCCGGGCGCAGCCGGTAGTCTCGCGAGCATCGAGTTCCAGCAGGCGTCAGGAGGACCCCGATGACCCTCAAGCGCGTCGATGTCGCCGACACGTTCGCCCGATTCCGGGAGCCATGGAGTCCCAAGATCGTGGGCGAGCTGAACGGCCAGATGGTGAAGCTGGTGCGGTTCCAGGGCGAGTTCGTGTGGCACAAGCACGATCACGAGGACGAGATGTTCTTGGTCGTCGATGGCGAGTTCCGGATGGAGCTGCGGGACGGGAACATCGATCTGAAGGCCGGACAGTTTCTCATCGTGCCGCGCGGCGTCGAGCACCGGCCGGTGGCCGTGCGCGAGGCGCAGGTGATGCTGTTCGAGCCCGCGAGCACGCTCAACACCGGCGACGTGCGCAACGAGCGCACGCTCGAGCGGCTCGAGCGGCTGTGAGCCCGCGCGCCGCGGTAGCGCCCGGGGAACGCTGACGATGTCCAAGGGCCGCCTCGAGGCCTTCAGCGACGGCGTCATCGCCATCATCATCACCATCATGGTGCTGGAGTTGCACACGCCGCACGGCACCGACCTCGAGGCGCTGCGGCCGCTGCTGCCCAAGTTCGCGTGGTACGCGGTGAGCTTCGCCTTCCTCGGCATCTACTGGAACAACCATCACCACATGCTGCAGGCGGCGCGCCACGTGGACGGCCGCATCCTGTGGGCGAACATGCACCTGTTGTTCTGGCTGTCGCTGGTGCCGTTCGTGACCGCGTGGGCAGGGGAGGCGCACCTGGCGCCGATCCCGGTCGCGGCGTACGGCGTGGTGCAGCTGCTCGCCGGGTGCGCGTACTACCTGCTGGCGCAGTCGTTGATCGCGCGCCACGGTACCGACTCGCCGCTCGCGCGCGCGCTGGGTCGCGATCTCAAGGGCCGGGTCTCGATCGCGCTGTACGTGGTCGCGGCGGTCGTCGCGTTCGTGGCGCCCTGGGTGTCGTGCGCGATCTACGTCGGGCTGGACATCTGGTGGATCGTGCCCGACCGCCGCTTCGAAAGGGTCCTCGCCGAGTGACGCGGTCGCGCCCGCGCGCGCCGAAGCGTGCCGGCGCGCGCACGCCAGCCGCAAGCCCCGGCGCTCCGCCGGCTGCCCGGCCCGTGCCGGCCGCCGAGCCGCCCGGCCCGCTGCCGCCGCTGTGGCGCGACCCTTGGGCCTGCGCGGCGCTCGCCCCGCTGCTGCTGCTCGTCGTGCGCTCGCTGGGCACGCCGTTCGGCGAGCCGGTCGCGGACGACTTCGATCACCTCCACCACGCGATGTTCTCGCGCGATCACTCGTGGCTCGGCGGCGGCGGCTCGAGCTCGTTCTGGCGGCCACTCGTCTACGAGGGCTACTACGGCCTGCTCGAGGGCGTGATCCGCACGCACCCGTTATGGATCACGGTGCTGCACGTGGCCCTGCTGGCGCTGGTCGCGGTACTCGCCTACGACATCGCCCGGCGACACCTGCCGCGGCACGCCGCGGCGTGCGTGGCGGGCTTCCCGTTGCTGCTCGAGTCCACGCGCGCGCTGGTCATCGTGCCGGTTCACTTCGTGGACCTGGGACTCATCGTGTTCTCGGTGCTCGCCTGGCGCGCGGCCGCGGCCGGCAGGTTGATGCCTTCGCTCGCGGCGCTGGTGGCCGCGCTCCTGTGCAAGGAGACCGCCGTCGCGACCGCGGCGATCCTGCCCTGGCTCGCGCAGCCGCGCGCGGGCGGGTCGCGCCGGCCCTGGCTGCTCGCCACGCTCGGCGTGACGCTGGTCTGGGCCGCGCTCTACGTGGGGGTGCGCTCGCGGCTGGCGCTGGTGCTCCCGCACGGGCTCGAGGCGCGGCTCTCGCCGTCGCTGCTCGTCGATCCCGCGCGCTACGCGTGGGCGATCGCCGGCACGCTGCGCGCGCTCGTGAGCCTGCCCATGCGCGCGGCCGACCGGGAGTGGGTCGTGGTCGCGGCGAGCCTGCTCGTGCTCGGCGCCGCCGCCGTGCGGCTCGCCACCGATCGCGACGCGCGCGCGCGGCTCGCGCGGTCGCGCGCGTTCGCGCTCACCGGTCTGGCCTGGGGGGCGCTCGCCACCGGGACGCTCCTCACCGTCTACCCGGTGTGGTCCCCCGAGCGCGTGGCGTACTCGAGCATCGGGCTCGGCATCGCGCTCGTGGCGCTGCTCGCGGCCGCACACCCGGCGCTGCCGTGGGCGCTGGTCGGGCTCCGCCTCGTCGCGTTCTGTCTCGCGCCCGGTGCGCCCGCGCGCGTGACCCGCGCCGCGCCCGATCGCGGCGCGTTCGTGGACTTCGAACGCCTGGCGCGGCTCCAGCGGCTCATGGTCGAGGCGCGCACCACGCTCAAGCGCGAGTTCCCCGAGCTGCCGCCGCACGCGGGCGTGGCCATGCTCCACCCGCCGTTCCAGGCCGACTACGCGGCAGGCGACCGCGCGCTCCAGGTCTGGTACGCCGACAGCACGCTGCGCTGGGTCCGCTGGGACCGCATGGCGGCGGCCGAGGCGCGCGGCCTCGCCGGCGCGATGGAGTTCCAGGAGGACACGCAGCCGCAGTTCCGGCGCATCGAGCCCGAGGCCTTGCGGCTCCTATTCGACGCGGGCACGCTGCAGCAGCAGGAGAACTGGGCGGCAAGCGTCGACGCGCTGCGGCGCGCGGACGCGCTCCAGCGCGACCGCCTGGCGCATCACTTCCTCGGGCGCGTGGAAGGGCTCGAGGCATGGGGCCTGGGCGGCCTCGGCCGGCTCGCGGAGGCCGAGTCCACCGCGCGGCACAGCCTCGTGATCGCGCCCGAGAACGCCGACGGTCACCTGACGCTCGCGGCCATCCACAACGGTCGCGGCGAGTACGCGCAGGCGCTGGCGCAGTTGGATACGCTCCAGACCTGGTATCCGAATTACCAGGCCGGGTTGATCATGCGCCAGGGCGTGATGGAGCGCATGCGCGGCGCCGCGCCGCCGGTGACGCCGAGCGTGCTGGCGCGACCGTGAGCGCGCGCCCCTCCGGCTCCGCGCTCGCGCTCTCGATGCTCGCCGCCGTGCTGGCGGCGGGCACGAGCCTCGCGGGCCTGCTCTGGCCCGGGGCGTACGCGCGCGAGACCGCGGCCTGGGCGGTGCAGGGCGTGGGCCAGGACGCCGCCAATCTCGCGGTCGTGGTGACGACGCTGGCGTGCGCGGGACTGCTTCGCCGGCGTGCGTCGTTCACGGCGCTGAGCGTATGGCTCGGCTCGCTGCTCTACTTCATCTATGCGTTCGCCATCTACGCGTTCGCCGTGCACTTCACGGCGCTGTTCCTCGCCTACGTCGCGGTGCTCGGGCTCTCGTTCTTCGCGTTCGTCGCGACGCTCGCGGGGCTCGACGTGGCCGCCGCGACCGCCCCGCTGCGCGGGTCACCGCGGCGGAGGGGCGCGGGTGCGCTGCTCGTCGGCATCGGCGTCGTGTTCGCGATGCTGTGGCTCAGCGAAGACATCCCCCACGTGCTCGCGAACACGCCGCCCCCGAGCCTGGCCGCGACGGGGCTCTTGACGAACCCGGTGCACGTGCTCGACCTGGCGTTCGTGTTGCCGGCGATGATCGTGGGCGGCGTGCTGCTCCGCCGCGGCCATCCCTGGGGACTCCTGCTCGGACCGGTGCTGCTCGTGTTCGCCGTGGCGATGGGTGTCGCGATCCTCGCGTTGTTCGCGCTCTCCGCCGTCCACGGGCTCCCGGTGGCGGCGCCGGCCGCGGTCGTGGTCGGCTTCATCGTCGTCGCGAGCGCCGTGGCCGCGCGGAGGCTGTTGAGCGCGCCCGCCGGGTAGGGCCGGGCGTCAGTGGCCCTTGCGGCCCGCCGCGACGTGCACCACGCGACCGCCGAGGATGACGGCTTCGATCGTGCGCGAGTTGTTGATGTTCTCGGTGGGATCGGCTTCGAGCAGGATCAGATCGGCTCGCTTGCCGCGCTCGATGGTCCCGAGCGAATCCTGCCGGCCGAGGCAACGGGCCGGGTTGAGCGTCGCGCACTGGATCGCCTCGAGCGGCGTCAGGCCGGCCTCGACCAGCATCGCGAGCTCCTGGTGCATGTCCTCGCCCGGGCGGACGCCCTTGCTCGCCTCGCCGAAGTCGGTGCCGGCGAGCAGCTGCACGCCGGCGCGATGCATGTCGCCGGTGAGGTCGATCAGCTTGCCGAGCGCCACCCGGCGCTTGCCCACCTTCGCCGGCTCCCAGTGCACGAACGCGCGGTAGTAGGCCGACAGCGTCGGGTCGTACCAGGTGTGGTTCCTGACGAACGTGGCGAAGATCTTCGCCCCCGCCTCGCCGAGGCTCTCGTTCAGCGCGTCGTTCCAGGTCTGGGCGGTGGCGCCGGGCCGATAGGCGGCGCTCGTGATCATCGTCTCGATGTGCTCCAGGCTCGTGGCTCCGGAGTCCGACGCCTCCGCGACCGTGACACCCTCCGGCAGGTGCACGGCGACCGGGAGGTGGAGCTTCCGGCCCTCGTTCAGGACGGCGAAGAACGCGTCGCGCGGCAGCTTGTTGTGCACCTTGATGCAGTCCACGCCGAGCGCCGCGAGCGAGTCCACGGCGCGGCGCGCCGCGGCCGGCTCGGTGATCGCGAGCCGGTTCTCGGTGACGTCCTTGGGGCCATCCACGAACGGGCCGGCGCGCACGATCATGGGCCCGAGCCGCGACCCGTTCGCGATCTCGGCACGCCAGCGATCGAGCTCCCGGAGATCGCCGCCGAGGTCGCGGACCCCCGTGACGCCGTACTCGAGCAGCAGCGCGAACGCCGCCTCCGTCGCATCGTGCAGGTGGACGTGCATGTCCCAGAGCCCGGGGATCAGGAACTTCTTCGAGCCGTCGATCACGCGCGCGCCGCGCGGGATCGTGACCTGGCTCGAATCGCCGATCGCGGCGATGCGGCTGCCCGAGGTGATCACGGTCACGTCGACGCGCGGCTTGGGCGTGCCGGCGTCGATCACGGTGACGTGCGTGATCGCGAGCGGCGGGACGGGGGGCGCGGGCTTCGGCGTCGTGGCGAGCAAAGCGAGTGCGAGGGCCAGGTTCATGGGCTCATCCTGCCCGACGACGGAGCCATTGGACAATCATATGATTGGATCGGCACTATCAGCGCTGGAGATGAAGCTCTCGACGCTGGACCTGAACCTGCTGGTCGCCTTCGACATGCTCGCGAGCGAGGGCAGTGTCACGCGCGCGGCGACCAAGCTGCACGTGAGCCAGCCGGCGCTGAGCGGCGCCCTGAGCCGCCTGCGCACGCACTTTCGCGACCCGCTGTTCGTGCGCCAGGGCGGGCGGATGCGGCCGACCGCGCGCGCCCAGCAGCTCGCGCGACCGATCGCCGAGGCGATCGCCACGCTGCGCGAGGCGATCGAGCCCGAGGCACGCTTTCGCGCCGAGACCTCGACGCGCGCGTTCGCGATCGCGGCGAACGACTACGTCGAGGCGGTGCACGTCGGGCGGCTGCTGGCCGCGGTCCAGCGCGTGGCCCCGGGCGTCACGGTGCGCACGGTGCGGCCGCCGCAGGCGTTCCGGCCCCCGGAAGACCTGTTGCGCGATGGCGTCGTCGACATGGCGCTCGGGCTCTTCGCGCCGGAGATCCGCCCGCGGGCGGAGTTGCTCGCGCAGCCGCTGGCGCGCGACCGCATCGTGGCGCTGCTCCGCGCGCGCCACCCGAAAGCCGGCCGCCGGCTCGACGTGAAGACATTCCTCGCCGTGCCGCACATCAGCGTCATCTACCCGGGCGAGGCCCAGGCCGGGTTCTTCGACTCGGTGCTCGCGAGCCGAGGGCTCGAGCGCCGCGTCGGGCTCACGGTGGCGAACTTCACCTCCGTGCCCGCGATCGTGGCCGACTCCGACCTGCTGGGCCTCGTGCCCGAGCGCCTCGCGCGCGCGTGGGAGCGCGGACACGGGCTGCGCATCTACGAGCTGCCGGTCCAGGTGCCCGAGCTGCCGTTCACGCTGGTGTGGCACGCGAGCCGACAGGGCGATCCGGCGCAGCGCTGGATGCGGGAGCTGGCCGCGCGCGAGCTCGGCAGCGCTCCGTGATCGCGGTTCCCTGCGCCGGTCTCCTGATTCGCGTCGGCAGTGCCTTCGCCGCTCGGGACGGGAGCCGCCGCGGCTAGGCTCCGTCCATGCGGCTGCGACGAGCGCTCGCCCTCGCCATGGGACTCACCGCCGTCGTGGCCAGCGCGGCTGCTGCGCCGCAGCCGACGCTGTTCGGCGAGGGCGTGTTCACGACCGGCGCGTACGACTTCTTCGTCGCGCTCACGCCCGACCAGCAGACCGCGTACTTCTGCCGCGCCTCCGCGGACTTCGGCTACTGGACGATCCTCGAGACGCGCCGCAAGGGCTCGACGTGGAGCGCGCCGACGATGGCGCCGTTCTCCGGGCGCTGGAGCGACGCCGATCCGCACCTGACGCCGGATGGCTCGAAGCTGTTCTTCATCTCGAACCGGCCGGACTCCGGCGATGCGCCCAAGCCGGCGTGCGATCTGTGGATGGTCGAGCGTGCGGGGCAGGGGTGGGGTGCTCCACACCCGGTCAGCCCCGAGATCTGCACCGGCGCCACCGAGTGGTCACCCTCGGTGGCGGCGAACGGCAACCTCTACTTCGGCACGACGCGGGACGGCGGGAAGGGCCGCGACGACATCTGGATGTCGCGGCTCGTCGACGGCCGGTACGCGGCGCCGGTCAACCTGGGCGACTCGATCAACACCCGGTTCGGCGAGATCGAGCCGTGGATCTCGCCCGACGAGCGCTACCTGGTCTTCAGCGCCGGCGGCCGCGCGGACGGCCAGGGCGGCCTCGACCTCTACATCAGCTTCCAGCGCGACGGCGTGTGGTCGGGCGCGCGGCCGCTCGGCCACGGCATCAACTCCGCGGGCTGGGACTTCAACCCCAGCGTGTCGCCGGACGGCCGAACGTTCTACTTCACCAGCACCCGTGGCCGGCTCGCGGAGCCGCCGGCGAAGCGCATGAGCTACGAGGAGCTCACCCGGCTGCTGAGTGGTCCGGGCAACGGCCTCGGCGACATCTACTCGATCCCGATCGAAGCGCTGGAGCTTCCGTAGGCGGCCTCGCTGCGCTCGCGGACGGCTAACGCCTGATCGCGATGATCTCGAGCACGGTGGGGTTGAGGCTGAACGCGCCCGGCACGGCCTGCGACTCGCGGAACGCGCGGCGGACGGCGTCGGCCTTCTCGCGCGGGACGCGTCCCAGGTCGACCAGCCGGTCCAGGCCCACGTCCACGAACGCGTGCGGCCAGCGCCATCCGTACTCGTGCGGCTGCGGCGCGTCGACCAGGGGCCGGAGCGCGCGCAGCTCGAAACCCAGCTCGACGAGCCACTGCGGCAGCGTCATCCCCACGTCGGGCTCGCCGCCGTGCGCGCGCCACGACGCGATGACCTCCTCCACGAACCCCTGGAACTCGGGCCGCGGGGGCGAGACGCGCCAGGCGCGATAGTCCACGTACTCGTGCAGCACCATCGTTCCGCCCGGCTTCATCACCGCCGCCACGCGCGCGAGCAGCGCGCGCGGATCGTTGACGAACGCGTACACCCATCGCGACCAGACACCGTCCACGCGAACGGCCGGCAGCGGCTGCGTGTCGAGGTCCAGCTCGTGGAACTGGACGTTCTCGAGGCCGAGCGCGCCTGCGCGCGCGCGGGCGGCATCGAGGAACCGGCGTGAGCGGTCGATGCCGATCGCGCGGCCCGTGGGCGCGGCGATGCCGGCCAGATCGACCGTGGCCCAGCCCGGCCCGCAGCCCACGTCGAGCAGCGTCTGACCGCTCGTGAACCCGGCGCGCCGCCAGGCAGCGCTCGCGCGCGGCAGCCACACGCGGTGCTGGAGCCCGAGCCGCTCGATCTCCTCATCGTGCGTCCCCAGTACGTAGTCGCGTTCGTTCGACACGTTCGTCCCTCTCGTTGAAACGGGGCCAGGCCCCGCAGGCTCGCATCATGCCGCAGCTCGCGGCGGCGCGCCGGACAGGACCGGAACCCGCGTCCCGGCCCGCGACCCCCATGCCCTCGTTGGCCCACAACGAGTTATGCGCATGTCGATTCCGGCTCGGCTCGATCGTCGTCTGGATGGGAGACGCAGAGGGCGGCTCCCGGGACCCCACCGAAAGGAGTCGTCATGTCGACCCACCGTCGTTCCTCGCGCATCGCCCTGTGGGCCGTCCAGGGCATCCTCGCCGCACTGTTCCTGTTCGCGGGCGTCTCCAAGCTCGCGATACCCGTCGCGGAGCTGAGCCGCGCCGCGGCGCCGCTGTCGGGAAGCTTCCTCAAGTTCATCGGTGTCTGCGAGCTGCTCGGTGCGCTCGGCCTCGTGCTGCCCGGGCTGTTCCGCATCCGCCTCGGCCTCACGCCGCTTGCCGCGGCGGGCCTCGTGGTCATCATGATCGGCGCGGTGACCGTGACCGTGATGACGCACGGCGTCGCGGCGGCCGCGTTTCCGCTCGTCGTTGGCGTCCTCACCGGCATCGTCGCCGTGGGACGCAGGCCGCAGACCCTCCGGACCGCCTAGAAAGGATCACGACCATGCGCTTCTTCTCGATCATCCGCGCGAACGAGAACCAGGGCACACCACCCCAGGCCCTGCTCAGTGCGATGGACGTCTACGTGGCGAAGACGCTCAAGGACGGCACCGTCGTCTCGACCGGCGGGCTGGCGGCCAGCACCGCCGGCGTTCGCATCCGCATCAAGAGTGGCCGCATCACGGTCACGGATGGACCGTTCGCCGAGACCAAGGAAGTGATCGGCGGCTACGCGGTGCTCGCGGGGGAGAGCCGCGAGGACGTGATCCGCTCGACGAAGGAGTTCATGCAGCTCCACCTCGACCACTGGCCGGGGTGGGAGGGCGAGTGCGAGCTGCGCGAGCTGGTGTTCCTGGCGCCGTGAACGGGGTGCGCGAACCTCAGGCGGCCCGCGGTGAGGGGATCGGCTCGGCTTTCGCGCGCCGCCAGCGCCGGCACAGATCGGCCGCCGCGTCCTCCCAGCGCGTCCACTGGAACCTGAAGCCGTGCTCGAGCAGCCGGCCGGGGTAGGACCACCGGCTCTTGAGCACGAGCTCGGGCTCGGTGCGGAGCATCCACGCGCCCATCGCCAGCACGAGCGACGACGCCGGTAAACCGATCGGCGTACCCCAAGCCGCGCGCAGCAGGCGCATGAACTCGGCGTTCGGGAGCGAGGCCGGCGAGGTGACGTTGACGACGCCGTCGACCTCGTCGTGCTCGAGGAGCCAACGCACGACGCGCACGAAGTCGTCCTCGTGGATCCACGACACCATCTGCCGGCCGTCGCCCACCGTGCCCCCGAGGCCCCAGCGCACGAGTCGGAGCAGGACGTCGAACGTGCCGCCGCGTTCGGGGCGCATCACGATCGACGATCGCAGCGCGACGCGGCGGGTGTGGGGCACGACCGCGCTCGCCAGCGTGTCCTCCCAGGCGCGCACGATGCCGACGCTGAAGCCCCAGGGCCTGGGCGACTCGGCCTCGCCCGTGCCGAGCTTGCCCGTCGCCTCGTCGTTCCACGCATCGAAACGATGGGAGTAGACGGTGGCGCTGCTCATCTGGAGCCACGTGCGCGGCGGTCGGGACGCGCGCGCGATCGCCTCGCCCACGACACGCGTCGAGAGCACGCGCGAGCCGATCATCTCGCGGCGATTCTCGAGGTTGTAGCGGCAGTTCACGCTGCGGCCCGCGAGGTTGATCACAGCGTCGCAGCCGTCCAGCTCGCTCGCCCAGGGGCCGAGCGTGGTGCCGTCCCAGCGCACGACGCGCCACGGGGAGCTTCTCGCCTCGCGCGAGAGCACCACGACCTCGTGCCCGTCTTCGTGGAACGCGTGGGCGAGCAGCGTACCGATCTGGCCCGAGCCGCCGGGAAGCACGATCTTCATCATGGCGAGACTCCATCGGTGTCGAGGAAACGATCCCGATCATCCGGGTGGGGAACGTTGCACGCCTCGGTGCGGCCGAGGATGCGGTGGCGATGGCGGGCGACCACGTCGTACGCGGCGTCGAGCCACGCCCGCGGGAGCACGCGAAGCGCCGAGGCCAGGCTCCACGGTGGGCCGAGGGCCCTCGCGACGAACAGGGCCGCGCCCGAACGGCCGTGGAGCACGGGGCGACCGCCGCGGTAGTCCTCGATCACGTGGAACGTCGTGAGATCCGCGGGAACGCCGCCGAACGGGCCGAGCGCGTGGCGTGCCGCCGCGCCCTGGAGCGTCGCGAAGTGGAAGACGCGCCGCCGATCACGGGCGAGGACGAACTGCACGGCACCTTTACAGAAGCCGCACTCGCCGTCGTAGAGCAGCAGGTGATGCGGGGCCCCTTGCGCTTTCCACGTGCCCATGGAATAATGGTAAACATGCTCACCAAAAATAGCAAGGGCAAGAAACGCGGCCGTCCGCCGGGCCGGACGATCGAGGGGGAGGCCACCCGGCGGCGGCTCTACGAGACGGCGATCGGGCTGATCTCCGAACGCGGCTACGAGCGTGCGACGCTGCGGGACGTCGCCGCCCGGGCGCGGGTCAGTTCGACGCTGCTCTACCGCTACTTCCCCAACAAGCGGGCGGTGGTGCTGGCGCTCTACGACGAGCTGTCGGAGGCGTTCGCCGAGAAGGCCGCCACGCTGCCCGCCGGGCGATGGCGCGATCGCTTCGTCACCGCGCTCGACTGGAGCCTCGGCGTGCTCAAGCCCCACCGCGTGACGCTGCGCGCCCTGGCGCCCGTCATGGTGGGGGACACCGAGGAAGGCGTGTTCGCCGAGCGCACCGCGTTCTCCCGCGTGCGCGTCCAGGGTGTCTTCCGCGCCGCCGTCGTCGGAGCGAAGGACGCGCCCGCACCCGCCGTCGCCGAGGCGCTGGGGCGGTTGCTCTATCTCCTCCACCTGGGCGTGATCCTGTGGTGGCTGCTCGACCGGAGCCCCGGCCAGCGCGCGACGCGCGCGCTCGTGGCGCTGCTCGCGCGGATGCTGCCCTCGGCGGACCTGGCGCTCAAGCTGCCGCTGGTGCGAGGGTTCGTGACGGGTGCCGATGAGCTGTTCGTCGAGGGGTTGATCGGCCGCTGACGGACCCACGGTGCGCTAGAGTCGGCCCATGTCGGGTTCCCCGAGCGGACAGGTCCGGCGCATCCTCCACGTCGACATGGACGCGTTCTACGCGTCGGTCGAGCAGCGCGACCAACCGGCGCTGCGCGGCCGCCCGGTCGCGGTGGGCGGCTCGCCGGAGTCGCGCGGCGTCGTCGCCGCGGCGAGCTACGAAGCGCGCCAGCACGGTGTTCACTCCGCCATGCCGACGAGCCGGGCCGTGCGCCTCTGTCCCGAGCTGACGATCGTGGCACCGGACTTCACGAAGTATCGCGCGGTGTCGGCCCAGGTGTTCGCGCTCTACCGCGAGGTCACGTCGCTCGTCGAGCCGCTGTCGCTCGACGAGGCGTACCTCGACGTGACCGAGAACTCGTGGGGCGAGCCGCTCGGCATGGAGGTGGCGAAGCGACTCAAGGCGGCGATCCGCGACACGACCGGCCTCACGGCCTCGGCCGGCGTGGCGCCGAACAAGTTCCTCGCGAAGATCGCGTCCGGCTGGAGGAAGCCCGATGGGCTGACCGTGGTGGCTCCGGAGCGGGTGGAGTCGTTCCTCCAGCAGCTCCCGGTCGAGGCGCTCTGGGGTGTCGGGCCGGTGACGGCGCAGCGGTTGCGCGAGCGCGGGATCCAGCGGCTCGTCGAGGTCCGAAGCGCCGATCCGGCCGCGCTCCGGGAGGCCGTCGGCAGCATGGCGGAGTGGCTGCTGAAACTCGCGGCGGGGGAGGACGATCGTCCCGTCCAACCGAACCGGAAGCCCAAGTCGTCGTCTTCGGAATCCACCTATCCGGAAGATCTCACCGATCGCGACCGCATCGGCGGGGAGATCGCCGGGATGGCGCGCGACAACGCGCTGTGGCTCGGCCGCAAGGGACTCGTCGCGCGCACGGTGACGATCAAGGTCCGCTACGACGACTTCACGACCATCACGCGCAACCACTCCGCCCGGCCCACAAACGATCCCGATGAGATCGTTCGCCGGGCGCTCGCCCTGCTCGAGAAGACCGACGCCGGGAGACGACCGGTGCGCCTGCTCGGCGCGGGGGTCACGAACCTCGAGCCGCAGGGCGAGACCGGGAGCGCCGACGCGCTCCGGCTGGAGCTCGAAGCGGGGGATTGAGGGGTCGTGCCGCTCAGCGCGTCGAATCCGCCGTCGCGATCGTGTTCGGGCGCACCAGGCTCTTCACCGTGTCGACGAGCGCCGCCCAGGCGTGGGCGAGGCTGTCGGTGGGCGAGATCGTGCTGTCGAACGGCGCGGACGCCCGGAGCGAATCGGCGTGCAGCCGGGCGAGGTGGGCGGGCGGCGTGAAGCGCCGGCCCGGGAGCGACTCCACCGCGCTCGTTTCCGATGTGCGCGTGCGGCCGCCGCGCGCGAGCGCCGCCAGGCGGAGGGTGACGTTCGTGAGCGCCTTCGCGACCTGCAGGAACTCGGCGCCCGGGGGCTTCACCCAGCGGATCGCGAAGTAGTTGCGCTCCGCCTCGCGGCTGCCGGGGAGCAGGAACGGCTTCCAGCCCAGCGGGCAGCCGAGCCGCGTGGCCGGGATCTCGTCGGAGATGTAGCCCTCCTCGCCATCCACCTTCACCAGCGCACGCGGGCCGATCCACACCTGGCGCGCGTGCCGTCCGCTCGAGGTCGGGCCCTCGGGCGGGCTCAGGTTGTAGTGCGCGAGCGCGCCGAGGTAGCGGAAGCGGGCGTCATCCGTGGTGTCGCGCACGTAGCTCGCCCAGTGCCCGCGGCTGAACAGCATGCTCGCCCAGGTCTCGATGGCGCGGAAGTCGTGCGACGTGAGCGTCACGCTGTCCGTGTTCGCGCGGCGCACCGCTGCAGCGAACGACGTCATCGCGCGCGCGTACTCGGGCTGGTCCGCCGCCATGAGCCGGTCGGCCTCGTGCCGCACGAATCCGCTCGTGTCCTCCAGGGCCAGCAGGTAGAAGCGGTTGTACAGCCGCTGCTGGTCGAGCACGGCGGCGAACGTCGCCGCATCGGGCTGCGAGCTCATGAACGACGGCTCGAGCAGGACGCGCCGCCACGCTTCGCGCGTGATGACGCGCTGGACCCCGGGCGTCGCGAGCAATGCGCGCTGGACGCGCGGGTTGGCGATCGAGGCTTCCCACTGGCCGAGCCGGTAGCCGATCGAGTAGCCCGAGCAGATGCCGAGCATGCCGGTGACGACGCCGAACGGCTTCACGTAGTCCAGCGTCTTGCGTGTCAGCTCATCGAACTGGCCCTGCGTGAGCGCCATCGTCGAGGAGTCGGGCACCGCGATCCAGCAGCCTTCGCCGGCGTGCCCGCGCAGCCGGAGCCGCGAGTAGTGCGCGCCGCTGAACGCGCGGTCATAGCGCCGGCCGAACCCGCTGGTGACGAAGCGGCGCTGGTCCACGTCGTATTCCGCGAACGGCTTGCCGAACGCCGTCAGCTCGACGACGAAATGCACCGTCGTGTCCGAGGGCGAGTCGCGGTAGGAGTAGACCTGCAGGTTGTCGAACACCTGCTCGGTGGGGATGGGGATGGGGTTGCGGACCTCCTCGCGACCGACCAGGAAGCCGAGCAGGCAGAGCCCGAGGAAACCCAGCAACACACCACTCATCAAAGCCTTGCGCGCCGCCCTCCAGGCGAAGCGCACGGTCTTGGTGAGCAGGTAGGGGCTGATGCGGAATCGGCGGCGTCCCACGAGGCCGGGTATCGGCCGTCAAGGCCAGTGGGTTCACGGTCTTGCACGATGCGGGGTGATTCCACCCACCCCCCAGGCGGAGAGGCCGGGCGGCGCCGAATACGCACCGCCCGGCCGACCCGGGGTCAACTCCCGTTACCGGTTCTTGTTGCCGTCCTCCATGCCCTCGCGGATCTGCTGGCGGATCGCCTCGGCCTCGGCGCTTCGGGGCGATGAGGGGGCCGTGGCGTCGCCGCCCATCTTCTCGGAGAGCAGGAGCGTGAGCAGCGCCTGCATGACGTTGCCGGTCATCTGTCCGCCGCCGTTGCCGTCATGGCCGCCGCCGCCCACGACGACGCGCGGCACCACGTCAACGCCCGAGGCCTGGATGGCCTCGGAGAACCGGTTCATGACCATCTGCGTGAGCTGGAAGCGCGGGCCGCCGTAAGCGCGCACCTGCTCCTCGATCGCCAGCGCCTGCGCCACGCCGACGCGCGCCGCACGCTGAGCCTCGGCGCCGGCCAGCGCCTGGATCTTGCCGGCCTCGCCCTCGCCCATCATGCGGATGCGGTTGGCCTCGGCGCCGGCGATCGTCTGGATCTTCGTCGCCTCCTGCTGCGCGCGCGCCAGGTCCGCCTTGCCGGTGTTCGCCTGCACGACGATCGACAGCTCGGACTCGGTGATGTTCGTCTGCTGCTTGGCACGCGCCTCGGCCTCGCGCAGTTCGCGCTCCTTGACCGCGGCCACCTGCTGGCGGTTGTACGTCTCCACCTGCTCGGTGGCGATCTGGCGCGAGCGGAGCTGGAGCAGGATCTGCTCGATCTGCCCACCCTGCGGCCCGGAGGTGGGTGTGCCGATCAGCACCTCCTGCAGCTCGAGGTTGTACTGGGCGAACTTCTCCTTCATCTGCTCGCCGGAGAGCTTCTGGATGTCGCTGCGCTCCTGGATGAGCTGGATGAGCGTGCGCGTCTGCCCGATGTTCTTGAAGTACGCCGACACCATCGGGTCCAGCGTCTGCTCCACCAGCTTCTTGATGTCGCCGAAGCGCTGGATGACGAGTGGCGCCTTGCGGTAGTCGATGTGCACGACCACCGAGAGCGGCAGCGACGGCTCGAACGCGTCCTTGGTGATGAGCGCGACCTCGGCGAGGTTCTCGTCGAAGCGGTGCGAGCCCACCTCGCCGCGCGTCCACTTGAGGATGAAGTTCGTGGTCGGCACCATGAAACACTTGGCCGCGTAGGTGTTGAACGCGTACTTGCCCGGCAGCAGCGGCTCACTCCACACGCCGCGCGTGCCTTTCATCACCAGCTCGCCGTGCTTGTACTCGGCGCCGGAGATGTCCTGGCCGATCTCGCCCGTGTACGACACGACCACACCGACGGTACCCACGTCGACCACGGTCTTCGGCACCATCTCGACCGTGGCGAACAGGCGGTTGATGTAGTACGTGCCCTCGACCAGCACCTGGAGCTGCCGGCCGCGCAGGCCGCCGGCGGCAAGGAAGCGCTCCGGATCCTGGAAGCTGTTGTGATACGTCTCGTGGATGTTCACGTCCTCACCGACCGTCGGTGCGATGATCTGCCCCGACGGCAACGACGGTCCATCGTGCACGGTGACGATGCCGATGTTGTCGTCGGTGCCCTTGATCACCACCGGCGTGAAGCCCTCGCGCTCGCGCAGCACCTTCGCCATGCGCTGGAACACCTCTTCTTCGCCCTTCTCGAGCGGCAGGTAGTAGAGGCGCTCCTCGGTGATGACGACGAACTGGGCGAGGTTCAGCGCGTACATGCCCTCGCGCACGATCTTGCGCTGCGGACCGCGCTGGCCGCCCTTCTGCAGG